>Ga0164311_10001879_pt1 | contig 10594 bp, 4 predicted proteins | sample GuaBasSedimGuay2_FD_121796 | JGI IMG/M metagenome (GOLD analysis project Ga0164311, IMG submission 121796) | Subseafloor sediment microbial communities from Guaymas Basin, Gulf of California, Mexico - Guay2, Core 4569-9, 9-12 cm | ecosystem: Environmental > Aquatic > Marine > Hydrothermal vents...
ACTAGAACTCGCCAGGGTAGAGGATGAGATAAACACTCTTCTAGGAACAAGAGAAGTAGATGTAGAATATAATCCTGAAGAGCTATGCACTCTACTCGCAGAGGTAGGCTATAGAAATCTAACTTATAGGAAGATAGACAATGGTAGTATAGACCCGACCCTACTTACGTGGGCATCTTACCTCAGGAATAGAGCTCGTGATATTCCAGACCAAGACGCTAAGGAGAGAATACTAGTCAAACTGGACTCTCTCATTATCAAGGCGAAGAAGATAGGTATAAGGAGCTCCCCTACCTACGTAGTCTATGCTAAAAAGTAGTAGCGATAAAGGAGACCCTCCTCAAGTACTCTAACTCCTGGTCAAACATACCCTCCATCTCTAAGACTCGAGCGTATACCTCTGACTAAAGTCAAGAACCTAAACTTGTATACACATAACTCTTACTGCTTCTCTTCTTAGAGATGCTATTCACATTGCTAGCCGAGACATGTAACCTTCTATCAAAGGGTGTATGTATACATTTGATGAGATGTATAAATAATAGGTTACTTGTATGGATATGTTTAAAACTATCTTGATATCTCTTCTAGTTCCTACATGTACATAGTTAATAGTTAAACTAGGAATTCTATTAAATGTTATTATATTTTTCTGATGAATAGAAGTCAGAGTTAATGGTGAATGAATATCTTGTTGTAGGGAACCCGATAGTAGTAATTAATTAGGAACTATGATACTTATATTTGGAGAATAAGTGATGTCTAGTTCCTACACGTATATGGCTGTAGTTAAACCGGGAAAGGAGAAAGAGTGCTCAAGAGATCTGAGAGACGCTATATTTCCACTCGATAGAGAAGTAAAAGTAGAGGAAACTGAGATAAGTGGAGTTCTCTTAATTAAGAGTATACTTGATTTTAGATCTTTAGTAGACTTGCTAGTAAGTAAACCTATAAGACATTTAATGAGAGTGATTAAGCTAGAAGAGGTTAGTGATATAGATTGCTACGAAGACCTCTTGAGGAAAGTTAAAATAAGACTGCCATACAATAGGAAAGTAGCTATTAAGATAGAGCTCAGAGGAAGGTCTAAGAGTATAAGTAGTAGGCTTAAACTTTACAGTAGGAAGTACTTTAAGGACCTTAAGATCTGCAGTGTTAGAGACGCTGATGTAGTTCTTTTGATAGAGGGCATTGGGAGTCTACTAGGGTACTGTATATGTAGTAAGAATGAGTATAGACTTACTAAGATAAGTAGCATTTATGATAAGATAGTTAAAAAGCTGACTTCTAGATAAAGGCGGAAAACTTATCTATTAGCTTATTTGAGAACTAAAAGAACACTTTATTTTATTTACAGGATTTAAATGCTTAAATTAAGCTAGAGAACATGGACACGAGGAGTTCGTGGCTCATATAGATCTCTCATTCACTAGACTTAAAAGGTTAAGTGATACTAAGAAAACGAGACTATGAGTATAAAAATAATAGCCCTAGTGGTCATAGTCATCGCTATTTCCGGTGTGCTAAGTTACCTTATCTGGGTGAATTGGCTTAAAGAGAGATCCTCTTGGACAATAACTGAGGAGCCAAATACATATATTACTAAGCAACCAGATGTAAGTGATTTTATACCTTTAGGCATCACTTATAAGCTGCGCTCCGATGGTCTGCTAACCTATACAGATGACCCGAGGTGGAAGCAGTCATGCTTCATCTTAGTAGCAGTAGGCTGGACTGATGATGGACGCCATATGCTCTTCTATCAAGGACGCCTCCCCTTCACAGGTGAAGGAGCTTTTAGACCCAGAATATACATAGATGGTAAGTACTTACGTAATGTGCCTGTCTTTAAAGGGGGTATGTATTACAAGCCTAACGGTATACCTGAAATGGGCTTACCGTATCCAACAGTCTATGTAAGGAGTCAGAGTGGATATGTAGAAAGCCTTTCGTATGATGTGAAGAAACGCAGATGGATCCACATTATAAGGCCTTTAACTAGCTCCTCGAAGGGAAAGTGTCTAGAGCTCTACTTTATTGGACAAGCATTAGGCATACCATTCTGGATGGGGCCTATGAAAGGGCCCTACATAGTTCACGGAGCTTATAGCAGAGTTAAAGGTATAGACATCTGGGGTGGCTTCTGGGTTTCAGGCACGTTTAAGGCTAACTTAACAGTACCAGGTAAAGGAACCTATAGCTTTAAGGGTCATTTCCTCTTCGATAGAGCTGTGCACCGCATTTACTATAGTGATTCAGCAGGCGAAAAAGAGATAACAAAGAAGACGGGAGGAGTCTTAGCTTTCTCCTGCATAGTGATATTTCACGATAAATTTTACATAATGATATCACATAGTGATAATCCGACGCCAGCAGACTTCCCAAAGTTCCAGCACCAAGGTCGAGTAAACTTTCCTTCTAAGGGCGTCAGCTTCACATTCAATGACTTCACACTAGAAAGTCTCGGCAATCCACTTCAGCCAAATAGCTTCAGGCTCTATGGTCCATTTGAGAACGGCTACATAAACCTAACAGGCCATGTAGTAACCTATTGGCCGCCTAAAGGCTGGCACGTGAATAAAGGTACTTGGTGGGATTTAAAGGCTAAACACACGTGGGGGAGGGCTCTCATAAAATGGACAGGCACTGTGAAGCTAGGTAATGAAGTCATAGAAGTCTCAGAAGCTATGAGCGTAGGTGAGTTTACTAGGGTTATATCTAAAGCAGATACAAGCCCCTAAAGCTAACTATAGCTAGCTGAGGACTCAGTGTGCAAGATCGAATTCATTACGGTAGTAGAGGGTAGTAAGCACCATTCTTTCAGTAATGGGCTCAATAGTACATAATTAAATAAGTAAGGAATAGTGCTCGCCTCTAGTCTTAAGTCTCTCAATTTTACATGATTAATTCTTTACCTACTTTTCCTGTGATTTCTTGTATTCAAGGAATTTTAGTACCTAGCTTACAATAGGGCTAGATTCTTAGACTTTTTAGCTAAAGCTCCGGGGATGTGAGCCAGCTCTACAAACACCTTAACCTCCTTCGAGGGAGATGAGGATACAGTGCTTATGTTGGGAAAGGACTCGGAGCTATTGATGGGAAACAACTTCTAGGCTTTTAGTGAAAATCTAAATCATGGAAATAAACGTTTAATACATATAGTTTATAGTTAGCTGGTTCCATACTCATAGAGGGAATTGAGATGAAGTTGAAGACCTTAATAGTAGTGGTATTCGTAGTGGCGCTAGTAGTCGTAGGTGCATGGATATGTTATATTCGCTTTCAGAGGTTGCAGCTAAGAGAAGAGTTACTTGAGAAGTTTTCTAAACTCAAAACTGAGTATGAGGAAAAGAAGGCTCAGGGATATAATGTTTCTGAGGTCGAGTACTGGATGGAGAAAGCTAAGGATGCATTCGAGGAAGGAGACTACGAGGCTGCCCGAGAAATGTTGAATAAGGCTGTTGAGGCCTTGAAGAGAGCTAAAAAGATTCCACAATACCCGTTCCTAGTAGTTAAAAGTAATTCATGGATTACAGATCCAGTAACACTACATGATTTCGTACCTTTCGGAGTAGCTTTAGTAAGACTTCCTGATAATAGAATAGTCATCGATAGGAAGAAGGGCTGGACAGCTAGTAATTTTGTTCAGTTCGGTATGGCTGTAGATGACGAACACATATTGATCTTCCACTCCTCAGTAAATATAGGTGGATCACACTTCCGCCTATTGTTCGGCAGGCTTGAAAATAATACCTTCTCTGGAAAAAGGATGTACATGTTTTTAAAGGGAGCCTCCTACTACGATGAAGGTGGGAAGTACTTCCCCTACCCTACAGTCTACTCTAACCCTAAGAACGATTATGTACTCATTATAGCTTACGACGAGAAAACTAGAACATGGTATCATAAGATACTATACACGAAATCATCGCCACCCATAGAGATTCTATACGTGGAGGGTAGAGGTAGGCTAGTACCATTGTGGGTAGGGAAACCGGAGGGCCCGTTTGTAGTCCATGGAGTAGCTGGAATTAGAGGTGGTAAGCTATGTCTAGATACTTGGGGAGGCTACTTAGACTTCGAGGAAATTAAGGTAATAAGATACTATGATATTGAGAGTAATAAGACCTATACTTTCTCTAAAGGCTTTGCCTTCATGGATAGAGAATACCATAGACTCCTACCTTTAGGAGAAGTGAAGATTAAGAATGGTAAGATAGTAGATGGCGTTGAGTTCGACGCTATGTCGTTCCATAAAATAGATGGAGAAGTGATAGAGTTTATTTTCATATTAGCTAAAAATCCGCTTCCCCCAGAACTAAAGAAGAAGTTCGAGTTTCCGGAATTCGAGAGAATAGGGAGAATAAACTTTGTGAGCAGAGGGAAAAGCTATAGATTAGATGAGTACATCTTCTGGACTGATGGAAAACTACAGCCAGAACTATACTTCCTTAAGGGTAATATTACAGATGAAAACGGTAAGGTTGTCGGTAAAGTTGATCTTAAGGCCAAGGCATTCGCTTACTGGGGTCGAAAAGGTACAGAAAACTGGGGTGTTGGAAAACCGTGGTGGGATCCTGAGGGGAAAGTCGCTTGGGGTAGGTCCTTCGTAAAATGGAGTGGTACTATTACGCTAGGAAATGAGGTCATAAAAGTTGAAGAGGTACTTGGATTCGGTGAGTTTCACAGATATCGAGGTAAGTACATGTCTAGTTCACCATACGAGTCTTCTCTCTTTATAAAAACTGGTACTATAGAGTATATTCCAATAGAAGGAGGATTCTACGGTATTGTCACAGACACTGATGAAAAATACCTACCATTAAACCTGCCAGAGGAGTATAAGGTGGATGGATTGAGAGTAGAGTTTAAAGCTAGAATTAAAAGAGGAGTTACAACCTACATGTGGGGTATACCAGTAGAGATCATAGAGATAAGAAGACTAGTGAGTACTGTACCAGAGAATGTGAGGAAAAAGGCTCTAGAGAGACTAGCTAAAGTAAAGGTAGCTATCCACTACAGGTACATAACGGATGGTGGTGTTATCAATAGGACTATTGATGATGTCATAAGAATATTTAAGGAGACTAGGGCTGATTTCGTCTTTCAAGCATGGATTACTCAGAGACCGTGTCCTGATAAGTGTTCAGATCTACCACCAGATGAGGCATGGAAGTACGAGATAAGGGGATATAGCTATGAACACTTGAAGAATGCCATCTCTAAAATCAAGGAAGAGCTACCGGATATCATATTGTGTGGAGGAACTCAGGCAGAATTCCTATACCCAGAGGAAGTTGGAGGAGCGAGTGAAGAGGAGCGTAGAAATAGAGCGTGGAACATGAGCTTAGATCCAGGAAAGTGGGGTATAAATGTGAGTAGGAGGGAGGTACAGTGCTACTGGGCTAAGAGATGGGGTTTTGTAGATAAAGATAAGGAATGTCCATGTGAGGAGGAGCTTAAGTGGAGAATGGATTTCTACTTTCCCGATATAACGAATCCAGAATTCCAGAAAATCCTCCTCTCCAGAATATACAAACAAATAGACTGTGGTGTAGACGCTATATGGATAGACATGCTCTACGAACAGGCCTACCTTCTCCTAGAGTTGACGGGTGACTGGAATCATCCAGCTGTTCAGGAAAGCTATGAAGCTGCATGGAGGATTGTGGAAAAGATCCATGAGTACGGTTTTAAGACAAAAAACAAGTATATCTACGTGCTCTCCTGGGTAGGGACTATAAGAGGAAATGAAGTATACGTAGTTCCCAGTACTAACCTCGATATAGGGGTTGTATCTCCCACAGCGAATGAGGTTAGAAATGCTATTACGGGAGAAATAGCACAGTTTAATGAAGAACTCTGGGATGAGCTAGTAAAAGAGGTAGAAGAGAACCTGAAGATACCTCTTTTCGCTATACTTGACTATGGAGGACCCGGTAGAACAGTACTTCACGTCTTCACTCAAGAGCTCACTCCAGAGGAGGCTAGAGAGTTCTTAAGGAAAGCTGATGAGTTTTTCATAAAGAGAGGTATAGTATTCGTGTACCCAGTCCACGGGGGAGATATGGGGAGACTTGGAGTAGAGGTAACAAAGCTCTCATATGGCAGGTTTAACTGGTATGACTCATTAGCCCCCGAGTTCCAGACCTATGAAACCATAGTGAAGTTAGCGGAGGAAAGAGATGAATAATATGCACTATAAAGTACTATCTGCCATCTTAATAGTGATAATGATAGGAGCAGGAACAATACGATCCGCAGCTCCTACACAGTATAATACGGTAAACGTATATTTAGAAGAAATAGTCTCAGCCACGGATAGTAGTAACTCGAGTAAATCAGAAGGACTGCTCAAAGTAAAGGTAGCTATTCTCTACGAACCAATAACCCGCTACAGACCGTTCAACAGAACTATTGAGGATATAATAAGAGTACTCAATGAAACAAAAGCCGACTTCGTATTTAGATGTTTTTGGAGATGGAACCCCTGTCCAGAGACACCTGAACAGCTCTCCACAGAGTCTCTCAGAGAGAGATGTAGATATGTAGGGTACTACTATAAGCACCTAAAGGAGGTGATATCTACTATAAAAGCATCTCTACCAAATATCATACTATGTGGCGCTATACCCACACAGATACTCCATAGCCGTAAGGTATGGAACCCTATTACTGGAGAAGTCATAGAGTATCCAAAGACATGGGAAATGGCATTAGATCCCGAGAAATGGGGTATTCCAGTTGAGAAAGAAAAGTTTCAATGTTGGTTTGCTAAAACTCACTTCTGGGTCCCCAGAGACCTAGACTGGCACGACTACGATCCCGCTAAAGTGAGTGCCTACTTCCCAGATATAACTAATCCGAAGTTTCAAGAGCTTTTACTGAGCTGGGCATATAAGCAGATAGACTGTGGTGTAGATGCTATATGGATAGACATGCTATTCGCTCAAGTACACTTCCTCGCTAAGATGACAGGGGATGAAAACCATGTAGCTGTCAGAGAATCCCTTGAGGCTATATGTCGAATAGTGGACGCAATACACGAGTACGGGCTTTCAAAGGGTCGCTACATATATGTAGGAAGCTGGCCCTTAAGCCTCACATCGCCCTACAAGGTACCTAAACTAGACTTCATCACCATCTCCCCCACTTCTAAAGAAATACTGTATATGGATCTTAATGAGACTAGGTACGAAACAATAGTAAAAGCGGTGAAAAATCTGTGGGGAGAAATACCCATCTTCGCCTTCATAGACTGGGCTGCTACTACAAGAACCCCTCTAGGAGTTTTCAGCCAGAATTTGACGAAAGAACAGCAGTGTGAATTCCTTAAAATAGCTGACGAATTCTTCCAGAGTAAGGGTATAAACTTCATCTATCCAGTACATGGAGGATTTCTTGGAATAAATGCTACAGTAAAAGCCTTCGGTAAGTTCAACACCTATGACTCTCAAGCACCCGAGTTCAATACTTATGAGACTATACTAGAGTTAGCGCATAAAAAGGCGCTAAAGGGGGCACCTTCAGAAGAAACTCCGTGGGAAAAGGGGATCGTCGATGTCATAGATCTTAGAGGGAGTAATTTAGAGACAAGACTCATGGTACTAAGTCTTCAAGGGATAGTAAATAGGGAAAAGCCCTTAATTTACGTCCTGTGGGAAAGCGCACACTTAAGGCCTACGGCTTCCGAGAGATGGTTAGAGTATTATAGGAGTAAGGGGTGGATTAAAGGATATAGGATTATCGACGTCTACGACGCTATTGAGAAATACAAGCACTATTTGAAGGGAATAGTTGTATACGATCCAGAACTTCCTGCAACCATAAATCTCGCCGTCTCTCTAGCAGGTGTAGAAGATCTAATCATAGCACACCCAAATATGCTAGAGAAGTTAATAGAGCTAGGGCTGGAAGTGAAGTATGATCTTCGAAACAAGTTTAAAGACCGGATAGATGCTCATAAATGGCAATTAGAAAACATATTTCCAAGATGTAGTAAAGATCTGATAAACCTCTTTCCGACTATGAAGAGAATAGCAATATACAGAGTGTCGATAATAGACTATGTAATAGCTAATAAAGGGTGTTCGATAGGTCTGAGTGTAAGAAACGAGTCTTCGCTAATAGGTGAATACTATAGTAAAATGAATAAGTTTGCAGTAGCACTAGGGTATCCAGAGGACCCAAAGTGGGAGAGAGCATGGGTATCCCTGACATCTAAGTATGGCTTACTTAATCTACTGGCTACAGCCTTTTCTCCCAACTTCTCTTTTCATTCCAAAATACCAGCTAAAAAAGAGTATAAACAGGAGCATAGGTTTGAAGTAAAAGTAGATCCAGGCAAGATCTACATAGCTTTTGCAGTCTCTGATCTAGGGCTCAATGTAATGCAAGACTTCTACTATGAGATGTGGTTAAGTGAAGGAAGAGGAGAGGTCCCCGTTAGTTGGTGGCTAGATCCTATAGTCGTAGACCTCTGTCCAGGAATAGTACAGTACTATTATGAGACCAGGACTCCTAGTGATTACTTTTTCTCAGCTCATGTAGGAGGGAGGATTAGACCATCCGACTTCCCATACCTAGAGGAATACTTACATAGAGGACAAAAGTACTTAGATAGATGTTCATTGAAGGTAGTAGCATTTAGTAATCACAATAAAAAGGATGAAAAAGTATTCAAACTCTACTCAAGTATACTCAAAGTAGAGGGGTTCTCTTTCGGATTCGGTCCAGAGTTTGAAGAAGATTACTGGTTTGTAGATGATAAGGTCTGGATCGTACCCAGATACATGGGGGATCCTAAGAAACTATACGACGCCTTAGTAGAGTACATAGACTCAAAGCCTAAAAGACCTCTATTTATAATAGCTGGTATAGGATTATGGTACTATCCAAAAGTTAAGGATTTAATAGATATTAAGAAAAAACTAGAGGAGAAGTATGGAGACCAAGTAGTCTTCTGCAGAATTGACGAACTAATAGGCGCTATTAAACAATACAAACTATTAGAAGAAGAATCAGCAAGAAAGACGAGTAGATTTAAACTACTCTTACTTACAGTTATCGTAGTTATTGCTCTACTACTGATATCACTTTACCTCAAAACAAGGAACTATAAACTCAGAAAACTTAAATCTAAAGACTTTATTAACCCTCAACACTCCCCCAAAACCCAAACTACAGGAAATTCTTCTCCAAAATTTACTAAAACAGAAACAAAACCTAGATAATCGACTTAAAACAAGGTATTCACCATGAATAGTCGAGAAAACAAGAAAATCCCTAGAAATTCACAGTCAAACCCCAAATACCCCTTCAGCCAAATAGGAAGAAACTAAACTTAAACACTTATCTAGCTCTATGGCATAAAACAGCTCCACTCTAAAACATATGTCAGCATAAGACAGAATACGGAAACCACACCTACATTAGTCTCCTATCGTAAACTCAGCGTAAAGTATCTCCTACCTCCTATACTTCAATAAAGGAAGACAAGTTCACCTAGCCTTAAAGCTGGCTGAAGCAGGAGTAAATATTATAGCTAAAGCTAGTCTACAGCCCTGGTGACAGCCGTGACTAGTGTCAAGAAAATAGTCAATCTAGATGTCCTCGTAGTAGTCTTAATGCGCGTACACCACGAAGGAGAATACGGAAACCTAGTAGGGGAAAATATCTCTAGGATCTTCGAGGAACTAGAAGAAGCTAGACGCTTCTACTGGATAAACTCCCACTGTATGCTCAACCTCACCCTACACTGGCTCCTAGTACTAAAAGAAGTATCATTTAAAGGATGGTGGCTCCCCCCAGACAAAGTCTACCCAATAGTAGACGAAGCCCTCACTAAAATAGGACAAAACAGAGAAAACTACGACAGCATAGTCGCAGTATGGGCTACACCAAACTACACCCCTGAGAAAAAACCAATAGGAGAAGTATGGGGACCCGGAGGAACAGTCAGAAGATACTCAAGCTTCCCAGCCGACACAACACTAGCATGGCTTTTTGTCCACGAGTTCCACCACCAACTAGACGAATTCTTCAACCTCAGCGGACACCCAGAATACCCACACGCAGACAAACCTCAAGAACTAGAAGGATTCTTCGGAGAACACTTCGACTTCAACGCCCATATCCTCAGATCATGGCCTCCGGAAAAATGGCTAAAACTCACATACCCCCACCCAGACATAATCGAAGTCGTAGACACCGACCAAGACGGAATACCAGACAGAGACCCAAGACTACCAGTAGACGAACTAAGATTCGGAAGCAACCCCTACTCACCTGACACAGACCAAGACGGATTAAACGACCTAGAAGAACTAATGGCAGGAATATACTACAGCACATCCCCAACAGACCCCGATACAGACAAAGACGGAACACCAGACGGAGAAGACCACTACCCACTATACCCCATCACAACAGAAATACTCAAAAACAACTGGACCCTAATCTCAAAAAACTTTACAATACAAAAACACTTCGAACTAAACCCAACAATATACGCCAAATGGACCCTAGACAAACTAAGCTTCAAAATAATACTAGACAACCCCTGCACCCTAAAACTATACCTAGACACAAACGC
>Ga0164311_10001883_pt1 | contig 10585 bp, 5 predicted proteins | sample GuaBasSedimGuay2_FD_121796 | JGI IMG/M metagenome (GOLD analysis project Ga0164311, IMG submission 121796) | Subseafloor sediment microbial communities from Guaymas Basin, Gulf of California, Mexico - Guay2, Core 4569-9, 9-12 cm | ecosystem: Environmental > Aquatic > Marine > Hydrothermal vents...
ATCTTCACCATAGCACTAATACTCATAACAACACTACCATTCATATCATACTACCTAAGACTACCAATAAGAATATAAACACACACAAACCAACACACCACCAACACTTCTTCTTCCCCAACAACACAAAGAAGAAACCAATCACAAACCACGCATAAACAACCAAACACGAAACAAGCAGAGTCTCCCAACTAGAAAAACGAAAACACCACAAAAACAACAATTAAAAATCATCACCAAGAAATACAGATTTATACAAAACAGCCCTAAGAAAAATAAAAATACTGTAAATAAGGAAACATTCTATTAGGACATTCCCTTCTAGGTGTTACTATGAACAAGAAAAACCTAACACCCCTAATACTCATAATCCCCCTAATCCTATACATAGGAATCGTAGCAATAGACGTAACCCAACTCCAAGCACAAGCAGAACAACCCCCAACAGTAACAATCACAGCCCCAATAGGAAACCCGATCAGACCACAAAGAGACGGCGTAGTAATAGCAGGAAGAGAATCCATAACTGTAAGAATATCAATAACCCTCCCAGAAACAGCAACACAAAACTGGACCCAAATCGAAGTCCTAGCAGACGGCGTAGGAACAAGCGAACAAAACATAACATTCACACCACAAACATCATCAACACCAAGAGGAGAACTAACAGACCTAGCAGGAAACGTACTAAAAAGCATCCAAGGAGAATGGAGAGGAACACAAGCATACTTCCTAATACCAGAAATAGCACCAGGACAAACATGGAACCTATACTACACCATAATACCACCCCAAACAATCCCAACAGAACCATCATACATCACACTAACAATAAAAATAAAATTCGGACCAGAATACGACTGGCAAGAAATACCAAAGACAATAAGAATCATCAACCCACCAATCCTAAGACTATACATAGTAATAGCACTAACACTCGGAGTATTCATAGGACTACTAATCCTAACAAAAATAGGATTCTTCGAAATGTACACAACACTAGACCTAGTAAGCATGGCAATGATAGGAGCAGCAATGGTAGTATGGGTACAAATCTTGGGAAGACAATTCGTATTCCCAATAACAGACAGAATCCCATTCGCATACAACTTCGCAGTTGCAGACATACCCTACGTACTCCTACTAATCACAGCAATCACACTGGTCAAAAAACCAGGCACCGCTTCATTGACCCTCTTCGTATACAACATTGTCTCAGAGATAGGATGGTATGGTCTAGATCCACTGTGGTGGGCTTACCCATTCGCCCAAGGGTTGCCTGTTGATTTTTATATATTGTTGAGGGGTCGTGCTATTTTTACGAATAAGGCGATTTTCTTTAGGCGTTCTATTACTGAGGAGGAGTTTGAGAGTGCTGTTGAGATTCCTGGTTTGAGGTTTATTGATGGTTTGATTGTTGGTTTTTTGCGTGGTTTCTTTATGCAGGTTTCGTTGTACACTGTGTTCTTCCCCAACTTGTTTAGGTTGGAGTATTTGTGGGAGTATATTTTCTGGTGGATTGTTATTCCGTGGTCTATTGGTAATGCTATTGGTGGTGCAATTTCAGTGCCTATTGCTGAGCGGATTAGGGAAGCGGCTCAGTATTGATGTTTCTATTTCTATACCTTATTTTTTTGCTTTAGTTTTCTTTGATTGAGTTAGGTATTTTTCTATTTAGTTGGGTACGAGGTGCGTTTCTCGGGGTGTGTCTTTTTGTCTGTTGGTATGTATTCTTTGTGTATGATCTTATTTCTGGGGTTATATTGGTGTTTTTATCGGTTCGATAGTTGCGGTTTACGTGTTTGAAGTGCATTTTTTATCTGATTTTGTTTCATGTTTTTCTTTGGACGTTGGTGCTTTGAATGCAGAGGCGTGATTTTTCGGGTCTTGGTATCTAGTTGTGTGATTTAGGATAAATCTCGTGGTTCTAGGGAAGTAATGTCATGAACTAAAGGATGAAAAATTCGAATTTCTCAAGTCAAGCCTTACATATCTAAACTAGAGGGAACCGATCAGATTGCTCTTTTACTGGAACTACAAAAACGTTTTCTTTATGTTGATATTTTAGTGTTTATCCCAAAGTACAACAGTTTTTGACATAATTCTTGGTTTTGCTTTGGGCGGTCCCGTAGAGGTTGTTGGTGACGCTATTTTCAGCTTGGTCATGAATGTTATCTTTAGGGCTCTGGAAGATATGGTCATCCGAATGTTAGCAATTTCTCTTTTTGGATAATTTTTAATTACTTCTATTTTTTGGAAGATTTTTTGAGGTGGTTTTGTTTGCGTTGGTCTGAGATTGTGGCTGAGATTCGTGAGATTGTTGAAGAGGCTAAGAGGTTGGCTGAGGAGCGTGGTTTTCGCGGTAAGATTGAGTTTGTTCCGCCTGATGAGTATGTTAGGCGTGTCAGTGTGGATGAGATTCTTCGGGGTGAGGCTTCTATACCGAAGATTCCGCCTATGGAGGAGTGGTATGAGATAACGATTAGAGTGCGTGGCACGTATTGGGATGAGTGGTCTGGTCGTTTCAAGAAGTGTTTTGAGTTGTCTGTGTAGTCGCGGCGTTTATTAAGAGGGAGTTGGAGTTGCTTGGTATTCGTTTTAGTCTCTACGATATTGGTATGTTACTTTTTGAGATTCCTAGACAGGATACTAATGGTTATTTTTTCGGCGCTTCTTTGTTTTTGTCTTTTTAGTTTGTCATTAATATTTAAATTATTGTCGAGTATATTAGACAATTTTGGTGATTAGTTTGTATGAGGATTTGGTTAGAGCTTTGTTGATGGAGTGGGAGGGTAAGATTCCGCCACCAGACTTGATTTCGCGGAATCTTTCTGCCGGGTTAGATGAATTGTTTGGTGTTCCGAGGAAGATTATAGCTATTGTGGGTTTGAGGCGTGTTGGCAAGACGTATTTTGTTTTTCAGCTTTTAGATGTGCTTAGATCGGTGAAAGGGTGTGATGTAGCTTATCTTAATTTTGAGGATGAGAGAATTCCTGATGATGAACGGGTCTTAAGTGATTTTCTTACAGTCTTAAAAACTATGCATGGGGAGCTAAGTAATGTCTTTCTTTTTCTTGACGAGGTTCACAGGATACCGGGGTGGAGTCGGTGGTTAAGGCGGGTATATGATATGGAGAGGCCGAATATTGCGGTTACTGGTTCGACTTCGAAGATGCTTACTTCAGAAGTTCCATATGAGTTAGGTGGAAGAACTTTGACCTTGATGGTTTTTCCTTTGAGGTTTCAGGAGTTTTTGAGATTCAGAGGTGTTCAAATAGATATGAGCGTTGTTGAATATAGTGAGAGTGAGAGATCTAAGCTTGTTAATTTATTTGAGGAATACCTGGTTTATGGTGGTTTACCTGAAGTGGTTTTAGCACCGGCTTTTAAGAAGCTTATGATGTTACAGGATTATTTCAACACTATAATTCTTAGGGATATAATTGGGAGGAGAGATATACGGAATGTATCTAAGTTATCGATGTTGCTTAGGATGCTCGTCAATTCTACATATTTCACAGCTTCTAAGATGGCTAAGAGGCTGGACTCGATAGGGTACAAATTGAGTAAAGATATAATACTGGACTATGTCAGTTATGCGCAGGATGCCTATTTCATAGATATTGTATATCAACTATCGAATAGTCTTCGTTACCAATTGTTGGCTCCAAGAAAGGTTTATGTGGGGGATAATGGCTTCATAACTGCTTTATCTCGCAAAAGGGCGCATTATGGTAGGTTGTTAGAAAATCTTGTCTATATAGAGTTAAAAAGAAGATTCTTTAATGATCCGACGATCGAAATTAATTACTGGAAAAACAGGGATAAGGAAGTAGATTTTGTGGTTAGAAGAAACTTCGAAGTTGCGGAATTAATTCAAGTATGTTGGGATCCGATGGATCACGATACGTTTGACAGAGAATTGAAGGGATTACTTTATTTAATGAAGAAAACGGGAAAAAGGAAGGGTACTATAGTTACGGGTGGATACGAGGATACTAAAAGAATAGGAACTATGACGATAGAGCTAATACCGTATTGGAAATGGGAAATAATGGAGAAAAAGAGTAGATTTAGTATCTAGCGGAAATATCTTTCTTAACGATTACTAGGAGCGCTGGTGATTCTCTCTTCATTTAGTCATTTTTTTAAACTGATTTATATTCTTTATTTGTTGGATGAATCGGTGATTTCTATGCTTAAAAAGTGGCTAGCTTTATCTGTCATGATGGTTCTTATTTTCTCACCATTGGTGCCCAGGTTGAGTAGTAACTCTGTATTGGAATCTGGGCGGGCTAGCTCTAATAGTGATGCTAAGAAGATTTACCCGATTATGACTTTTGGTAATTATCAAGATTCTTTCTTTAGTGAAATAAAGCGGGCAGGGCTTAGTGGTTCTAGTTCTGGAGGTGGGAAAATACTATTTGATGTTGGGCATGATCAGTACTACGATGCGAGTAAGCTGGCATCTTTTCTAGATCTAGTTTCTATACTTGGAGACGTTGTTGTTAATATGGATGCGATTACAGCAGATGACCTTGAAGATGTTAAGCTTCTCATAATTCCTAATCCAGAATCAGCTTTTAGTGCGGAAGAGATTGCAGCAATACAAAGTTTCCTTGAAAATAATGGATCTTTACTCATAATGGGTAACTGGTATGGGTATTTTACGCCATCTTTGCTGAATGATATCACATCTAAGTACGGTATCTTATGGGAGGATACTAGTGTTCGAGACGACACTAATAACCACGAAGGAGTAAATTATAATATCATAGCTCACGTATGGGTTAACAATTCGATAACCAGAGAAATCGGTATAATAGATTATATTGACCAAGTCTATTTCACTGGAACCATCCTTACATTAAAAACTCCTGAAGACATCAGCGTAGTTGAAGAAGGACCTTATCCAATTGGTACTGGAGATGAAGATACATGGGTGCAATTTGAGAACGGTACAGAAAAAACAGTTGGGGAGAATGGAGTGCTCTTTGTGGCCGTTAAACTTGTTGGTGGTGGTAAAATATTTGCATCGGGAACCACGGGAGCTTTTGCTTATGATAGGGTATATCTCTACGATAACTTATTGTTTACGCTCCTTGTCGTCGGATGGTTACTAGATATGACTCCAGAGGACGCATTAGTTCCGTTAATAGAGTCTTTCTTAGTTGATGGTGCAGAGGAGGTCGAGCTAATACCTCAGAAAAGAGCAGAAGTAGAATTAAAGATTAAGAATCTGGCAAACGCTGAAAAACCTAGTGCATCAATTGGGGTGGATATTCCTTATTTCCTTGAGGTAGTTGATAATAAAGTCACTATAACTAGAGCCAATGGAACTTATGAGAGAAACTTTGTTTATGGCGAGCACATAAGTTTAGGTACATTACAGCCAGGCGAGGAAATCACTATATCTTTCTATATTGAATGTTCTCTCGGTATGAGAAAGGAAGGATCAATTATAGCAGGAGTTTATCTTGGGGAATCAAAGATCATGGAGAAGACATTAACGGTCAAGACTAGACCCGCATTCACGGCTAGTGCGTACTATGAACCATTTCCACTTAACTTAACGGTGAGCAACACTACTATTTTACACGTAACCATAACGAGTGATGCACCTTACATCATCACGGGCGTAAACATTGAGCTCAGAGACGTACCAGAGGAAATTTCCGTTAATGTGACTAGATACACAATAGAGTCATTATCCCCTGGCGAGACGAAGAGAGTGGCATTTGAGATCTCGACAACAGAGATAGGAGCTTATTCTCTTCCCGTAGTCATCACGACAGAAAATGGGGGCGAAGACGTCGTTAGAGCATCTTTAATAGCCACAACTACACGGATCATAATCTTTGATGAGGGACACTACCAATACTGGGCATTTACCTCTAAAGGGATGCCTGATTTCATTGAACTATTGCGAGGTTACGGACCAGTATTAATCTCAAAGGGGGAAATCTCATCGACTCTTCTTGATCCATCAGTAACAGCCCTTTATATAATTCCTAACCCACAACCATCGACAGCATCGCCTACAGACACAACGACTCCAATAATGACTGATGACGAGATAAGCGCTATTCAGGATTATGTGGAAAGCGGAGGCTCTCTGCTAATAATGGCTAACTGGTATAGATATTTCTGGCCAGATAATCCTAACGGTTTTAACGACTTGACAAGTCCATATGGGATCTACTGGGTTGATGGGGATGTCTATGACCCCGTTAATTATCAGGACGCAACATATCATGTTATTGGAAAAAGCTTTGCAGACAATGACATAGCAAGAATGTTGACAGCGGGAGTAACAGAAGTTCATTTCGCGGGAACAGCTATTGAAATAAAAACTGCTACAGTGCCCACGGAGCATTATCCAATTCTTATAGGGAACAATGAGTCCTATCTAACTGATGATCAAGGCAATAGGATTAAGGAGGGTTCAGATATAATCATGATTCTAGCTGCAATAGTGAATGGAAAGGGAAAAATCCTGGCAAGCGGGAGTGTGTATATGTTTTCATCAAATTACTACTACTCCTATGACTCTCTGTTCATACAGAATATGATAACATGGCTTCTAGGTATCAAAGAAATTGACATCGAAGTATCTGGAGTTCCGTACGAAACAGAGGTTGGAAAGGACATCATCATGAACGTTAAAGTAATTAATAGAGGCGTAGAAGTAATCATCGGAATTAACCTAACGCTAATTATTCCAAGTCAAATTACTAACAAGAACGGAACAGTCACTGTAAGGATCGCTTCCCTTGCACCAGGAGAATGCAACGAGTTCGCATGGATTCTATCGACAAAAGCGGAGGGAACTTTCACAATACAACTCCAATTAACGGCAGAGAATTATCCAAAGACCGTAGAGAAAGCACTAATAATACGAGTCGTATCTCCAGGAATGACGATTTCTCCAGAAATGATCATATTAGCCTCGATATCCGTGGTCATCGTGGGTTTAGCTGGAGCGATCTTTATCCTCTATAAGAAAGCAAAGAAATCGGCTCCCGAATAATTTCATATGCTTTATCTTTTCTATTTTTGTCAATCATTTTCTTTATTTTCCTTAAAAATTCTCACCAGGGCTTAAAAATCCCTTGCATTAGTAAATTTTATAAGCCAAATAATATTCTTTAAGATCGTATAATTCTATTCTTTGTTTTAACAAAAAGGTAAACTAGGTGTGTTGCTTGGATAAAAGGTATATTCTAGCCTCTATAATGGTTATGATAATATTTCTAATGCCAGTAAATTCAACCTCTAATTTCGGTCAGAGAATAACGATGGGAGCAATTGCTGATCAGCATTTCTTGTCACAATCCACGGCTGTGAAGACCCAGCACCCATACCTAGATAGAACTGTCAACATTCTTGAGCTACCATACGAAGTCAAAGTGCTATTCGATGAGAGTCATGGGCAGTACTTTGATTCTGAAAAACTAGAGGCTTTCATCAATGATCTTAAGAATGAGTTCGGGGTAACAGTTAATATTCATTCGGCGGGGGAAATAAATAGTACGCTTCTATCAGACTATGACATATTGATAATTCCGAACCCGGGAAGCGCTTATACAGAAGACGAGGTTGAGGCAATAAAATCCTTTGTCGAAGATGGAGGGGCCTTATTAATCATGGGTAACTACTACGCACATTTTGATCCATCATACATCGAAAACATTACCAAGGATTATGGAATTGGATGGTATGACGCAGAAGTTCTCGATGAAACAAATTACGACTACAAGCATTACAATCCAATTATTCACACGTGGACTAGCACTAATGTAGCTAAGTTTGTGAGCAACAATAGTGACTACGAAGTTGAAGCGGCATCGTCAACAGCCTTGTATTGGACAGGAGTAAATGATTCTTCAAAACCAGTATATATTGTAGGTACAGGAGATTCTGATACTTACGTTGAATTCTCAAATGGTACTCAGAAGGTCTTAGGGGAAGATACAATAGTGTTCATGGCTGTGGATATTGCAAATGGAGGAAGAATTTTCGCATCTGGAAGCAGTGCAATGTTCAGAAGTGATTATGTATACTATTATCTCGACCATAAATGGGATACTAGCGCTTTTGCAATGAAAGTTTTTCACTGGTTAATGGGTAGGGGTCTCTGCATTTCTAGCTACGAAGCACCAGATAAACTGTTACTTAATCAAATGACGTTAATAAACGTTACGATCGTGAATAACTGGGGAATTGATGCCACTGGAGTGACTGTTGGTGTAGAGTTGGAGGGTGCTATTGAGTTATTGAATGCTTCAAATACATTTCCAGTAGATACATTAGCGGCTGGTGAGACGGTATCATTATCGTGGTTAGTAATGGCTACAGGTAATAGTTTAGCTAATGTGACCATTAAGGTGTGGTCTGATAATGTCCCTGGTTTCTCTAAAGTTGTTCATATACAAACTTTAGGTTTAACAGTAACATTAGAGTCCGAACCAGAGGAATTCTTGATTTACGAGCGCAATAACTTCACGTTACATATCAATGTATCTAATCCAACGGATCAGACGGCTGAAAATGTATCTTTGATTATTATTCTTCCACCAGGATTAACCACAGAGAACGATACTACTTACCTAATAGAGACTCTAGACCCCGGAGCATTCGAGGCACTAGACATCATAGTTGAGGTATCGGCAATAGGATTCCATTACATTTTCGTTGCGTTTACATCAGATAACCTCGGATCCGGATTTGCAGAAACATTGGTTAAGGTGTACAATGCTCTAATAGTATTTGATGAAGGACATGGACAATATTATGATTCTGGTAAAATGTCAACGTTCATTGAGCACTTAAAGTTATATGGCCTTGTAATGATCAACACTGGTAATTTCACAGAAGATCTGCTTGCAAAGGCTCATCTAGTAGTTATCCCATATCCAAATGATGGGTTATACGACGATGAAATACAATTACTAAAGGATTATGTCGAAGGTGGCGGTAAGCTATGGATCATGGGTAACTGGTACAAGTATTTTGACCCGGAGAATTTAAATCCATTAACTAGTGACTATGGAATCATCTGGAACGATGGCGAGATCATGGATGATGAAGTCAACTATGAAGATACTTCATATAAGCCCCTATTATCGACATTCGCAGACAACATACCAGCTAAACTACTAAGTGCGGGTGTATCTACGGTCTTAGCTCAAGGATGTACGTATCTCAACCTAACAGATCCGGCAGTACCAATTCTGTTAGGTAACCCAACTAGCTATGGAGTTAATGGAACTGGTGACTTATCTGGAATTAATGGTACAGATCTTATTGCCGCAGCGATCGTTGAGTTAAACGGTGGAGGAAAGATATTCGCTATTGGTGGAACATTACCATTTGCTTACACAACTAATCCCGAATACAACTATAGGTTTATTGACAACATTCTAAGATGGTTGATTGGACCTAGAGCGTTGAATGACTATGAGGCTCCAGAGCTTGAGATTACAGCGCCTGAGGATGGCTCGTACGTTGCATCACAGACGGTCACCGTAACCTGGAGCGCATCTGATGAAAGCGGAGTTAATATTACTATGGTATATGTTGATGGTGAGTTAAAGGCGGTTTTGGGTGCAGAGACAAGCTACACAGTATCTGGTTTATCTGAGGGTTCTCATCAGGTCAAAGTTGTAGTTTATGACAGAGTATATTTATCCTCTGAGGCGACAGCTAATTTCACTGTAGACATCACGAATCCAACTGTTACCATAGTGTCTCCTGAGGAGGGTGCTCATGTAACAGCAGGCAACATTACGGTGGAGTTCAATGTCACAGACAATATTGGTATAGACAAAATTGAGGTATATTTAGATGGTGAGCTAGTAGCTACGCTACCTGGTACGGCGAGAGAGGTATCCGTTAATCTAACACCAGGATCCCACGCTATATCCATAGTTGCTTATGATTATGCGGGTAATCAAGGTTCCGCTCTAGTAAACGTAGTTGCTGAGGCACCAGCTCCACCATGGTATTTATACGGTGGTATCGCAGTTGTTGTTATAATAGTGGTAGTTGGTGTTCTCGTGTACCTAGTTAAGATAAGGAAGAAAACTGAATAGCCATTGACCTATCTTTTTCATAACTTTTTTTACTATTTTTTTCTACTACTTATTAGTTCTAGCGTTTTGGTGGTCTTATGTATAGGAGATCTATTCTCGTTGGTTTATTTCTAGTTCTAACACTAGTGTTTCTCAATACAGGGACACTTGTTCATAGCGAAAATGGTGAGTCAATTAAAATAATATTTCGCGAGTCTGTAGGACAATACTATACAACGAGTCTTTACAGTACGCTTATCAGCGATTTAGAGAAAGTGGGGGCTACAGTATCAAAGTATAATGCAAGCGAAGCACTTTTACCGCTCGATAATCTCACACAATTTGATATATTGGTTATACCTAATCCAGGTACGGAGTTTAATAGTACTGAGATGGAGTTGATTAAAAATTATCTAGAAGGAGGAGGGAACATCCTGATTATGGGTGACATACAGTACGATGATAGGCACTACGGTAAACCAGATTACCTTAACGCATTACTAGAGTACTTA
>Ga0164311_10001886_pt1 | contig 10582 bp, 10 predicted proteins | sample GuaBasSedimGuay2_FD_121796 | JGI IMG/M metagenome (GOLD analysis project Ga0164311, IMG submission 121796) | Subseafloor sediment microbial communities from Guaymas Basin, Gulf of California, Mexico - Guay2, Core 4569-9, 9-12 cm | ecosystem: Environmental > Aquatic > Marine > Hydrothermal vents...
CTCGCAGAGCCTTGCGCGCTATGGAAAGCGCGGCTACAAGCCCATTTTCGAGCCACAATGGGTCATTATCCAAAAATCCCACCCAACTGAACCAGTGCCTCCTCTTTCACCTAGAAATTATTGTTGGTATGAGCGCCCACTATACCCTTTAGATTTCTAACAGACAAACGCAGGCCGAGTTCAAAATTGGGTCAGTATTCCGCAGGGGGAAGCGACCGGCGCAACCGCTTTTTCTCGCTGCGACGACGCTTGGCTTCTAACCGGCGCCGCCTGGAAGCGCGAGTCGGCCTGGTCTTGCGGCGAACCTCGGGTTTTTCGGCCGCCTTGCGGATCAGTTCGAGCAGCCGGTCGACCGCGTCGCGCCGGTTGCGCTCCTGCGAACGGAACTGGCGGGCCTCGATAATCAACATCCCGTCTTCAGTCATCCGTCGGCCGGCCAGGTGGGTCAGGCGGGCGCGAACGTCGTCGGGCAGCGATGGGGAATGGCGCACGTCAAAGCGGAGCTGGACGGATGTGGAGACTTTGTTGACGTTCTGCCCGCCCGGCCCGGAGGCGCGGACAAATTCCAACTGGATCTCGTTCTCGTCAATAGCAATGGCGGGCGTGATTTGGATCATATATTAGACTACTCGCCGATGATTTTCACCAGCACGCGCTTCCGGCGCCGGCCGTCGAACTCGCCATAGAAAATCTGCTCCCACGGGCCAAAGTCGAGGCGGCCATTCGTGACCGCCACGACGACCTCGCGCCCCATCACCTGCCGCTTCAAGTGAGCGTCGCCATTGTCCTCGCCGGTGCGGTTGTGGCGATAGTGGCCGATGGGTTCGTGAGGGGCCAGTTCTTCCAGCCAATTCTCGTAATCCTGGTGCAGCCCGCGCTCGTCGTCGTTGATAAAGACAGAGGCGGTAATGTGCATCGCGTTGACCAGAACCAGTCCCTCACGGATGCCACTTTCGCGCAGGCAGACCTCTACTTGGGGCGTGATGTTGATAAAGGCCCGCCGGGTGGGGACGTTGAACCAGAGTTCTTGCCGATAGCTTTTCATACCGTGTTTTCTCCTTTCTCTAAATCGTAGAACCTCATCCTGGCCACTCCCGCGATAAACTTGTGTTTGCCACCGTGCGATGGGTGCCTGATGTAGGGCGACTGCAGACCGATGCTCGCCAGCGCCCGCTCCGCCACGCGCCCGACGGCGTAGGGCCGCGCCGACGGAAACAATGACAGGAGGCAGCGCAGCGATTCCAGCCCATCGTCCAAATCCCGGCCGGGGGCGCGGTTGGAGAGCGGGCCGTTCTCGCCGAACGGGTGCCAGGGGAAAGCGTTCCACAGCACGCAGTCCGTCCGTTCGCTCAAAGGCTGCCACACGATCTTGGCCGAGCGCTCTACCCACAGGGTCTCTGCCATGCTGCTGCGGGCCAGACCTTTGCCCGGCGTCCAACTCAGCCGTTCCGGGCCGATCAATTGCGCCTCGCAGGTGAACGGGATGCCAGAAAAGCGGCAACCGGCGTAACCGGCCGCCTCGCCCACCAGCACGTAGCGCGCGCCGGCAAATGTCTCCAGATAACGACGCAGGTTGCGACGGCGTACCTCGGCCCCGCGCGGAAGGCCCAATTCTGGGTCGACGTCGCGGTACTGGTTGAACGCCCTGGGGTTGCGATATGCGGTCAGTAGCTCGAATAGCTCGTCGCGGCTCGTCATAGTTGTATCAATGTCTCCTTGCCGGCCCGGGCAAAGTGGGCGCGATAAGCGGCTGTCTCTTTTAGCAATTCTTTCAGTTGAGCTGTCACCTGGGGCAGCTTGTCGTCGGGCTTTTGGCCGCCGACCATCAAATGCACATCATCGCCGACGGATTGCGCCGCCAGATGTCCCTGGGCCTCCAGCCAGGCCAGTCCGGCCCGCACGGTCATCTCTCGTTGGGCGGTTGCCGCCGCCAACATAGAGACGCTGGCAAGGCCGTTGTTCGAATTCAATATCTGTTTGGTCAGCCCAATTAACCGTTTTAGGAATGTGTCGAGACGATCCAGGCCCGGTTCTATCCCAAAAAGGTAGGCCGTCTCCGGCGAGACCGCTTCCAGCGCGGACTGCAACTCGGCTGGGCCAGGGGGCGTGGTCCAGATGACGAGCGTTTTCGCCTGACCCAACTCGCGCCGATCCCGCCCTGCGACCTCGGCCCTGTCCCCAGCCTCGCTCCACACCTGCACGTCTTTTTCTTGCTCCCGCAAACGTTCCAGCAACGCGCGAGGATGCGCCTTCCCCCGATAATCCACCACTTGCAACTCGCCGCTTGCCGCTTGTCGCTTGCCACTTGTCGCTTGCCGCTTGCCGCTTGTAGCTCGCTGCTCCACCCACACCACCTGCACCTCTTGCCGGCCGCGATAGTCGCTGGCCCGCACGGTGTAGGCCAGGTCGAACCGATCCGCCGGCAGCCGCTCACCGGCTCCGCGCCACCAAAGTACCTTTTGCGTCGCCCCCGCCTCGTCCTCCACGACCAAGCGGAGGTGCTCCTGGGTGCGGCCTATGGTGGTGTGGCTTTTCAATGTCAGCCCCCGGCTCGCCAGCGTCAGCGCGCGGTTACCTGGCCCGAAAGGGGCCAGCCGCTCCAATTGCTCCACCAAGTCGAGCGATAGATCGGCCAGGGGTAGGTAACCGTCTATGGGGAGAGTTTTAGGCCCCAGGGGTTTCAGAAAACCATCGGGGTCTCGGGACAGCGCGCGCCGAAATTCAGGGATGCGCTCCGGATCAATGCTCAACCCAGCCGCCATTGGGTGGCCGCCAAAGCCGTGTAGCATGTCTCCTTGAGCGGCGATGGCGGCGTTGATGTCGCAGCCCGCGATGGAGCGGGCCGACCCCCGGCCCAGCTCGCCGGGCGGCGCGGCGATGAGGATCGTGGGGCGGTTGTATCGCTCGGCCAGGCGACCGGCCACGATGCCGACGATGCCGGCCGGCCAGTCCGGGTGGCTCAACACCAACGCTCTGTACTCTAACAGCGAGGGATCGCGCTCGATCTGCGCCTGCGCCCCTTGAAAGACTTGGTCGCACAATAGCTTGCGCTGAACGTTCAATCCGTCCATCTCGGCGGCCAGGATACGGGCGCGGGCCAGGTCGCCAGTGGTGAGAAACTCGACGGCGACGGCGGCGTCAGCCAGACGGCCCAGGGAGTTGAGGCGGGGTGCCAGTTGGAAGCCGATGTGCTCCCCCGTGATCCGGGCGGGGTCGAGTTCGGCAACCTCGATCAATGCCTGAAGCCCCGTCCGCTCAGTGCGGCGCAGGACCTCCAAGCCGCGCTGAAGCAGATAGCGCGTGTCGCCGATCTGGGTCGCCACGTCGGCCACGATGCCCAGCGCGACCAGGTCCAAATACTGGGCCGCCTCCCCCGTTCGGCCCGCCCGCTCGTAGAGCAACTCGGCCAGTTTGTAGGCCACGCCCACGCCGGGCAGTTCGCGCAACGGGTGATCGTCCGGCAGCAACTTGGGATCGGTCACTGCATAGGCGTCTGGTAGCGTCGGCGGCAGGTCGTGATGGTCGGTGACGATCACGCCCACGCCCTGCGTCTGGGCGTAGGCAATAGCTTTGTGGGCGGTGACGCCGGTATCACAGGTGAGCACCAGTTCCACCCCGTCACCGATGAGGCGCTTGAGGATGGGAATGTGGACGCCGTGCCCTCCCTCTTGCCGGTTCGGGATGTAGTATTGGGCCGCCGCGCCCAGGTCTCGCAGTGTGGAGACCAGGATGGTCGTCGCCGTCTGGCCGTCCACATCGAAATCGCCCCAGACGCAGATGTGTTCTCCCTGCCGGATGGCGCGCTCCAGCCGCTCTGCCGCCGTTACGATGTTGGGCAGGTCGGTTGGCGGCGCGGGTTGGTAAAGATCGGGATCCAGGAAAGCGCGCGCGGCCTCCACCTCTGTAAAACCACGTCGGGCCAACGTCTCTGCCACCAACGGGTGTCCACCGACGGCTATGCGCAATGCTTCAGGCGCTTTGACCGCCAATGGTTCAATCCAGTCGCTCATTGACATCCCATCATCGTGTCACACTGTCTACTCCGCTCCCTCCGATAGCGTCCGCTCAACACCGGCAGCGCGTCGGGCGCCAAGCTCAACCGGCTCTCGTGCGGCGCGCGGACAACGTTGAGCCGGGCCACGCGAAGGTAGGAGAGGTCGTCTATCACTGGAAGGTCGGTGAGCTGGGGAAAATCCACTTGATACTCCTGTGTTGGCTTTGGTAAAACCAGTTCTCACAGTATACTCCGATTCTGCCGATTTGCCAATTTGCATCTTTTTCTTCTCCGTGTACAATGGGCGCTATACCACACAATAGGAGGCTGCGATGAGCGAAAACAAACTTTACCTGGGCCGTGAGTACGACTTGAAGAAGGGCAAGATCACCAACCAACCCGTACTCTACGACGCCCGCCACCTCACCACGCACGGCGTCATCCTCGGGATGACCGGCTCCGGCAAGACGGGGCTGGGCATCATCTGGCTGGAGGAAGCGCTGCTCCAGGGCATCCCGGTACTCATTCTCGATCCCAAAGGCGATATCGCCAACCTGATGCTCACCTTCCCCAACCTGCACACGGAGGACTTTTTGCCGTGGGTGGACGTGGAGGGGGCGCGGCGGCGCGGGGTGAGCGTTGAGGAGTACGCCGCCGAGGAGGCCAACAAGTGGCGGGAGGAACTGGCCGAGTGGGGCATCACGGACGAGCGCATCAGGCAATTGCGTCAGGCGGCGCAGTTCACCACCTTTACCCCCGGTTCAAAGACGGGGCAGCCGGTGGATGTGCTCCACTTTTTCGACGCGCCCGACCTGGATTGGGATGAGGAGGAGGAACGGCTGCGGGAGCGCATCGGGGGCATCGCGTCCGCGCTGTTGGGGCTGGTGGGCGTCGAGGCCGACCCGCTCCAGAGCAAGGAACACATCCTGCTATCGCGCATATTCGAGCACGTCTGGCGCGCGGGCGAGCAGCTCGATCTGCCTGCGCTGATCCGTCTTTTACAAAAACCCCCTTTCAAGCAGGTAGGCGCTTTCGAGTTGGAGACTTTTTTCCCAGAGAAAGAGCGCTTCACGCTGGCCCGGTCGCTGAATAATCTCATCGCCGCGCCGGGATTCGAGAATTGGCAGGAGGGCACACCGTTGGACGTAGAGACGCTGCTCTACAGCGACGACGGTCGCCCGCGTGCCAGCATCTTTTATCTGGCCCATCTCGACGATGCGCAGCGGACTTTTTTCATCACAATGTTCCTCGAAGCGGCGCGCGATTGGCTGCGCGCGCAATCCGGCAGCACCGATCTGCGGGCGTTGATCTATTTTGACGAGGTGTTCGGTTACTTTCCGCCGTATCCCAAGAATCCGCCCACCAAAGCCCCGCTTATGGCTCTGATCAAACAGGGACGCGCCGCCGGACTGGGCATCGTACTTTCCACCCAGAACCCGGCCGATCTGGACTATAAGGGGCTGACCAACGCCGGCACATGGGCGGTCGGCTCGCTGCGGGCGGAGCGGGATAAGGAGCGCGTGTTGGAGGGGTTGGAGGGCGCAATCGCCGAGGCGGGAGAGACAATGAACCGGCGCTCGGTCGAGCGGGCGTTGGGCGCGCTCAAGCCGCGCATCTTTTTGCTCCACGACATTCACGAGGGAGCGCCGCTCTTTTTCCACACTCGTTGGGCGATGTCGTACCTGTGCGGGCCGCTGACGCGGAAGCAGGTGCGAAAGTTGGCAGAGAAGCGGGAGAGCGGAGAAGCGGAGAGGCAAAGGAGCGAAGAAGCAGAGGAGCAGGGGGGCGAGGAATTGGAAGGTTTGAGTGCGACTCCACCCACGCTGCCGCCGGAGGTTCCGCAGGTGTTTTTGCCGCCGACGGTGACTTTTGAGTGGGCGTTGCAAGAGTACGAGGAGCAATCGGGGCGGCCGGTTCTGGCGCAAGAGCGGCGATTGGTCTATACGCCCCATCTGCTGGCGCTGGGCGCGGCGCGGATGTTGGATCGAAAACGGGGTGTGGACGCTATTGAGAACGTGGCGCGGCTGGCGCAGGTCGGCGCGGGGACAGGATCGGTGGATTGGGACGCGGGACAGGTTGTGGTGGATCAAAAAGAGCTTTTGCCCAAGCCGATAGGAGAAGGGGTTTATGCGCCGGTGGATGCGATGCTGGCCCGTCCGCGCGATCTAAAGCGACTGGCAAAGGACTTTGCCGATTATGTCTATTACAACACCTCGGCCACGGTCCTATACAACCCGGCGCTCGACCTGTATGGCAAAGTGGGAGAAAATCGCCGCGACTTTCGCGTCCGTTGCGAAGAGGAGGCCCGCCACCAGCGGGACGCCGAATTGAAAAAGGCCCGCGCCCGCGTGGAGAAGGAAATGGAGCGCGTGCAGAAAAAGCTGCGCCGCGAGCAGCGGGAACTGGATCAGGATCAGGATGAACTGGAGGCTCGCAAACGAGAGGAGTTGTTGAGTCTGGGCGAGTCGGCGCTCAACTTGCTCACCCGGCGGCGGTCATCCTCTATCATCTCCCGCGCCGGTCGTAAGCGCCGGATGAGCCGGCAGGCCCAGGCCGACGTCGAAGAATCGGAGGCGACCATCGAAGAGCTGGAGGAGCAATTGGAGGATTTGAAGGCGCAGTGGGAGGAGCAGGCGGCAGAGATCGCCGATCTCTGGGCAGAGAAGCTGGAGGAGATTGAGGAGTTCAAAGTCAAGCCCCGCCGCGCCGACGTAACGGTCGAGTTCTGCGGCCTGGCCTGGGCGCCGGCCTGGCAGGTAACGTTGGAGAATGGGCGGCGGGTTGATCTGCCGGCTCGTGGGATGTGAAACGTAAAATGTGAATGTGCCCAGGCGACTCCCGGTTTCTGTTTCGGGAGCCGCCTGGGTTGTGCTGCAGTACGTGTTACTCGATGTCTGGCTCGTCCAGTTCGGCCAATTCCTCCGCTTCCATTTCCAGGCTCTCTAGTGCGCGCAGTTCCCGGTAGGTCAACGTCCACGTGCTGGATTTGAACACCTCCATCAACCCACCCAGGAACAACCACGGCAGCGACATCACCAGTACAAAGATCGGGATGCCGACGATGGCTGCCAGGATGTAGGGTACCGCTCCTTCGAGGAACAGGCCGGTCAGCCCCCATATCAAGAGCGCGGGCAATCCGCCTAGCACTCCCCCTACGACGATTAGCAGGAGGATGACGGGGAACAGCAGGATCGTGACGATGACCATCGCAATCGCCCAGCCAATGCCCACCCCGATCATGATGAGCCACATGATCAGCACATCCTGCCAGCGCCGTATCACGATGCTCAAGCCCTGGCGGATTGATTCGACCACTCCCAATTCTTCCAGCGCACATGTCCGCCAGAAAAACTTGCGGAGCAGTTCGAGCGCCACTCCAACGATGATGAGCGTAAAGAGTCCCAGGAAGAAGATGCCGATGGCGGCGACGATGCCTATCACGCCGATGGGCACGTTGTTCGCGTCTATAGCCATCGCCGATGGTATGGCCAGGCCGGCCGTCAGCACGAACAGCAGGATAAAGGCCAGCGCCACCGGCAGGCCGGTCAGCAGGTTGATCATAAAGAGCCGGAACGCAGTGCGCGACCAGCCCAGCCGGAATCCCCGGCGCGCACCAAGTTTTTCATTCGTCTCTTCATAGTGGTCAACCATCCGTATCAGCGCCGTCTCTGCCACGTAGCGCGCTATCGCAGACGCAACACTCAGTATGATGATCACACACACCACTGCGATGCCAACAACGATCAGGGCCGTCACAGCCTGCGACGGAATTTCCGGCCATTGGAGATCTTGAGGCGGCCACTGGAAATCGCCAGATGGGGGAAAGTCGCCGTTGCTACTGCCACCACTCGATCCGCCGCTGCCGTTATAGCCTCCGCTGGCGGTGGTCAGCGCGAGGATGATGCCAAAGATCCACAGCACTCGATAGTTCCAGACTATATGCCAGGCTCGTTTCAAAACTTTTACGTGATCCATTTCTTTCTCCTTTTATCGTAACTACCCAGACCAGCGCAAATTTGAACGTTTCAGGCTCTCAGCCCTCGTCCCCGAGGGCGGTGTGGGCGAGAGCACTGTATTCTGAGTAGCCATCCTCCGCACAAGGCGCCCCCGGGACGGGGGCTGTAAGCAGTGGCTGGGTAGTTACCTTTTATCTTGATTTGTCCGCGCCGATGGCTATGCGCCCAACAATATCGGGCGCAAGCCGTCCGCCCAGGCGCGGATACTGTCCCAATCGCGAAAGTCGCCTTCGGGCGATTTCATCGCCTTCATCAGCAGTCGCATTGGCAGGGGGAGCTCGCTATAGTTCATCGCTCCCGCAAATAGGCCCACCTCCACCGGCTGCACCATCTCGCGCACCGGGTCCAGGTAGGCCGCCACCGTGCGGCGGTTCTCCTCTGTGTCATCCTTCATCGTCAGGCAGACGACAAAGTAGGCTACGGGCACCCGGCTCAACGCACCCTGGTGTGTCTCTACGAACTTTGTCGCTGGGGGCAACAACTGTCCCGCGCGGATGGCGCTGCCCACGACGACGGCTTGGTAGTCGCTCGCGTCGGCCACGTCTTTTGCCGGGCGCACGTCCGCTGCTGCGCCTTTATCACACAATACTTTTCCGATGGCCTCGGCCACCTCGCTGGTGGATCCACACTTGCTGGCGTAGGTCACCAAAATTTTGTCACTCATTTCGTTTTCACCTCCATAATTTGATTGGATAAATTTCACTGCCGGCTGTTGCGTGCTCAATGCAGTCGGGCCACAACATGCCAGCCTCGTCACGCCGATGGCTCCCCTGGGCAGCGCCAGGAAACGCCGCTTCGCTACCCTTTATAAGAGGGGTGCCGCCGGGACCTTTTGGATTTCACACTCACGCTGTCCTCCCACTTTCACTGTGATGCTGGCGACGGGCCCACCAGCTAGCCAACCAACTCCAATACAACAGACCGATCACGGCCAGCGATGCCAGATTCAGCATCACTCCCCAGCCCAGCGGACCTCCGTCGCCGAGTAGCCGCAGTGCGGTTTGCCCGACGTCGCTCAAACTGGCGCCCGATGAACTCAATAGCTCGGTCAGTGATAACGCTTGCTGCGAGGCGGGCAACAATTGTGCTGCCGCATCGCCCCCCAGGCCCATTTGCAGTGCTCTCAGCGCCACACCAGACACGATGAACACTGCCTGAACAAAGGCCCACGCGCCGAGCAGCCCCACCGGAACCAGTCGCCAGCCGGTCTCTAGCGCGCTCTTCCAAGCAGGCTGCGTTGGGCGGCGGGGCAATCGCAGACCAACCTGAGCCACGAAGCGGTCGGGCGGTGTGAGCGTCTCGGCGACAGGGGCATCTTGCAGCAGCGCCGCCAGCGTTTGCAGGCTCTCTGACTCTGCGCGGCACGTCGCGCAGAGCGCCAGGTGCTCTTTGACTTGTTGCAAGCGGCGGCCCCGCAGTTCGCCATCGTGATATGCGTTCAGCCAGGGGGTTACGTGTTCGTTCATAGGGCCTCCAGATAAGGGGCCAACGTCTGGCGCAATTTGCTGCGGGCATAGTTCAGCCGCGACATTACCGTGCCGATGGGGATATCTAGCGTGTCGGCGATCTCTCGATAGGAGAATCCTTCGTACTCGCGCAGGGTGAGCACTGCGCGGCTGGCCGGCGGCAGCGCCAGCACTGCCCGCCGCACCTGCTCGCCCCGTTCTGCTTCTTCCACCGCAGCTTCCGGCCCCTCGTCTGAGGTAGTCAGCGGCAGTACGTCTATGTCCATCGTCTCCCGCTCACGGCGCAGCGCGTCAAGCGCGACGTTAGTGGCAATGCGATACACCCAATTTCTGAATGAGGATCGGGGCCGATAATTGGGGAGGTGTTTCCAGGCGCGGACGAACGCTTCTTGCGCCGCGTCCTCTGCTAGATTCACGTTCCCGCACATACGGTACACCACGTTGATGACCCCCTCCCGGTTCAGACGAACAAGTTCGCCAAAGGCTCGCCTATCTCCCTGTTGAGACTGGGCGATCAGCTCGAGTTCGGCGTCTGCCGGTTGCGCTGGCCGGTTGCTCACTATAATCTCTGTCCTTTCTACTCTTTCAACGTATTTACTGGCAGTTTTATTCGGAATTACGGTCCGAGAGTTACGACTCACGTTGTGTGTAGTATACTGCAATGTATCAAAGGGCACGAATCACCACTGGCCTATTCTTGCGCGCGCGAGGCCAACTTGACCCTTTCCCGTTCCTGGCATAAAATTCTTCCCACGTTGCTACAATCTCAGGGCTGTTCAGTTCTAATGCTCTCCCAGTGCAGAGCGCTCACAGCCACCGTCCCGGGGGCGGCCCATGCAACAAAACACAACTGTCGGTGTGTTTCTGGTGCGAGGACGAGATGATGAAAACCCCACCAAGACAGTCAATTTTGGCTTTCTGGCCACAGCTTTGACCTGTCTTGCGCTCTTTTATCCCACTGCGCATTGGGTCATGCACGACGTGGTAGACCTGGATCAGGCCCGTGTCCCCATCGCGCACTACTTTGAGTTGGTACCACTGGCCCGGGACCAGCGTGACCGAGGCGTGGTCCAGGAAGGTGTACTCGCGGGTGAGCTTTAGCTTGC
>Ga0164311_10001887_pt1 | contig 10581 bp, 19 predicted proteins | sample GuaBasSedimGuay2_FD_121796 | JGI IMG/M metagenome (GOLD analysis project Ga0164311, IMG submission 121796) | Subseafloor sediment microbial communities from Guaymas Basin, Gulf of California, Mexico - Guay2, Core 4569-9, 9-12 cm | ecosystem: Environmental > Aquatic > Marine > Hydrothermal vents...
TATATAGATTTTTAAAGTGATATAGAGAAACATATAGTAATATTGAGGGAAAAGGTGGTGTGTGGAAATGGCGGATATAGTTGAGAAGGCGGTTAGGAGGAGGAAGGAGCGTATTGCGGTTTCGGAAAGTTATTACAAGGACGGCGTGGAGCATCCGACGAAGGATTGGCTTGAGGAGTTTAAGAAGGCAAAGGAGCGAAGGAATGCGGGTTTGAGGAGAGCAATGGAGGAGGGATTGTTTGAGATTGGTGCGGAGCGTGTCGGAACGGATGGCTGGCAGAGAGCAACGCTTGCGAAGGCGGACAGATGGCTTACTGGAGCAACTTCGGATGTGGCAAATGAGAAGTATGCTGAGAGGATGAGAGATGTCGCAGAGTGTATTGAGAGGGCGAGAAAAGCGGTGGAAGGAATGCCTACAACGACAGTGGAGCAGAGGGCGGAGAAATCCAAACGCTTCCAGATTGAGATGGCGAAGTGTATGGAAGAGAAGAGGAAGAGGCGTTAAGTGTGAGTGAGGTAAAAAGGTGGTGCGGAAATGGCACTCGTTGAGCCTTTTATGGTAAAATCGGAGTATGGTTTGGGTGCTGGTAAATCATTTACGCTTAAAGCAGATACTGGAGAGAGTTTGCTTGTCAAGGATATTAGAATAGGATGGGGTAATGCTGATTATTATGTAATATCTATTGATAGAGATACCGTTGGATTCTTTAGAGGCGAAGGACATTCTCTACATAGTCATTTATATACCAAGAAAAATGTTACTACAGAGGCAGCAACAGGTTTAGTGAGTGCGGCATCAAAAACATTGCTTAGTCAGTTAATAAAAAGGGGTTACTTTAAGGGCTTCCCTGTTGCGGAAGGACAGAAATTTGTTGTTACGCCGTATCCTGAGAGTGATAAGATAGGTAATATAATGGTTTTATATGAGAAATATGATGCTGGTGATATAAAGAAGGAAGATATTAACGGTTCGGAGGCAAAGGAGTATGTTTATGTTGCTTATGGACAGATAAGCGAGGAGGTTAAGCAAGCGGGTGAGTATGTGTATGATGTGATGATAAACCCCGAAGAGTTCGCAGATTTTCCCTTTGAGCGGGAATGCCCAGCAAAGACGGAAATTGAGTTATTAGGAATTACAGGGTGGGAAATTATCTCAGTTGCGGATGCTTCTAATTATACATACACAAAATATCTCAAATTGTTTAAAGGAAGAAAACTTCTTTTTGACAGTGAGAAGAAGGGAATACCAATGTTACAACCTTATCAAAGTGGATTTTCGGGAGAAGTTGGTGGACGAGGTTTTAGTTTGTTGGGACAATATACCTTTAAAGATTACAGACTACCATTGTTCTTTGATACGCCTATCAAATTTACTTCGGGAGAGGAACTGCGGATGATTTTGGAGGTGGATGCGGTAGGAAGTGGAAGCGCTATTAGTAGTAGCAATTTAGAGTTGGGAGTTATTTTAAGAGCGAGAATAACGGAGTGATGTGGAAATGATATACAATAAAGGTTTGAGTCGGGAGAATAGTGCGAACGAAGGCAAAAAAGTTTTCTCGCTAATCTCAAAGCCAGAGGAGAAAGTTAAGGTGCGGAGAATAGTGATTACAGATGTTCTATCAAATCCATTAATCATGGAGATATGGGTGGAGAGGGACAGAATAGGCGAAGCGATACCGCTTGAGGTTATTAGTGATGCGACGCCTGAGCGAATAATTGATGTTGATGCGGAGATTCCCGAAGGATATGAGTTTTCGGTAGTAATTAAACCGCAAATTTCGGGTAATCAAGGTTCTGTGCGGGGATGGGTAGAGTATGAGATAGTGCGTTAAGTAAGAGAGAGTGAGAGAGATATGGTGGAGCGTAGAGGTAGGCGTCCATTTGTCGGAGGAACGGGAAGAGAGGTAAAGGAAGCGAAAGTGGATGTTGTTCTACAGAGAGTAGAAGAGAAAATAGGGAGAGAGTTAAATGTTGTTCCTTCCCATGTTTATCGTTACGGTGTCAATAATATCTTCCAGAGAAGTTTTGCGTATCTTTTGGGATGGAAGAGCGATGGCGAACCTGTTAAACTCCAAGCATCTTACGGCGGTTTGCTAAAGGTCGCAATTTCGGGAGCGGGATTTGAGGAGATAGATGTATTAAAGGGTGTTGCTACTGTGGATTGGTCAACTGCTATGGAATTTTCGTGGACACCGAACCGCATACGGTTTGAGAGTTTGGATTATCCTTATGTTGCGAAATTCTCAAAGGATGGAGTAACATGGTCGGAAGAGATTTATGTTGATGAGGGAACGCCGAGAGATTATGATATTTGTGCGAAGTATATTAAGGTTAGAAGATATGGAGGAACAGATGCTCAATATTGGATTATTGGAATGAGATAATAGGAGGTGAGCGTAAAGATGACAATTGTTATAACAATTGAGGACGCAAGAAAAGTAAAGAGAGCGGTGGAAATAGCGGATAAGATAATGGAGTTATTGGAGGAGAAGGGGAGAATTGAGGAGCAAATTAATCAGTTAAAGTCGCTGTTACAAAGTTTAGGTGTTGAGATACAAAGGGAGGAAGATGGAAATGGTTAGGAAGGGAAATCTTCTGTATAATGGAGATTTTGAGACTGGGACAACAGAGGGATGGATTTGTGGACCCTTTGGATTAGGATGTTTAGCACCTTTGAGTGTAACAAGTGATGATGTTTATAGAGGGAATTATGCTGGACGAATAAGTGCTAGCGAGGCAAATGCTTTTTCTTATGTCGCCTATGATGTAACATGTTCTTTTGAGGAATACGAAGCATATTTATATATTTTTTACGGAAAACTCGGTTTAGGTGCGTGTAGTATGGGAGTATTGTATGGATTGGATGATAATGGGAATTTGATAAAAACATTTGCTTTGGGATATAATAAAGAAAAAGATGTATGGATAAAATATGCCGCTTTGTTGCGAGGATTTGATGATATAACACATTTCCAGATAGGAGTTTTGGCTTTGGGTGATAGTATGGGTGTAGGATTTCTTTTTGATGAGGCAAAGTTAATTCCATTAAAATCTATCAAATCACATACATTAGCGGATTACAAAGCATTTGCTGATGTTAGCAGTAATATGACATGGTATTCTGGATTAGCATGTATAGGAAATTGTCGTTTAAGAAGCATTGTCAGAACGAGTGATGTATCGGGAACTGATCCAAGTTTAACTGTCAAATTGTATATTTCTCTACTTGATAATGTAAATACAAGGTATGTATTACAACATTCGACAATAACTGGTGAGGAAACTGATGAGCAAATAATTGATTTACCCGAAGTAGCGTTAATAGAAGTCGAATATATCATAGAAGGAACATCTCCTTCCTTTGATATTTTCCACCATTTGCGAATAGAGCCAGATAAATCTGTGGAAACTGCGGGGGGAGGTGCTTATTAATTAAATGAGCGAATGGGAAGAGGAAATTGAGCGGATAAATCATAATTTGAGGCAGATACGCAGAGAGTTAAATGATATGTCTCATGCGGTAGCGAGATTAGAAGAGAGTGTGGAATGGGTAAAGACAATACTTAAGTGGGGTATAACCTTGCTCGCATTTTTGATAGGATTGAGTATAGGATTATAAAGGAGGTGATGTCGGAATGGCGGAAGAGAAATTTGAGGTTAAACTTCCGAAGAAGCGAGTGGAGGAGTTAAAGGCATCAGCAAAACTATTGGAAGACATAGAGCGAGAGATAGACAGAGCGGAGGAAGCGGGTTTAGATGTGTCCGCCTTGAGAGCAGATTTAGAAGCAGTAAGAGAGCAAGTGGAGAAACTCAAACGAGTATATGTAAAAGAGTAGGGGAGTGAGCGAAGAAATGGAAATTAATTTGTCTGATATTTTGCGGAGAATAAAAACTATTGGAAGCAGTCTTCGTGAGATTTATAATTATCTTAAATCAACAATAAAAACGAAGATAAGCAATATCTATGAGAAGGCGAAGAAGATTTATGATTATGTCAAAAACTCAATTTGGGGTAAGGTTAAAGACATTTATGACAAAGTTAAATCAATTTACACAAAGATAAAGGACAGTATAGGCGGAACGCTCTTAACGATTTTTGACAAAGTTAAGGCGATTTATAATCTTGTAGCGAATACGATAAAAACGAAAGCGGAAGATATACTTAAGAAGGCGAAAGCGGTTTATGATTTCGTTAAAAATACGCTCAAAAAGAGTGTTGATAATGTATTTACGAAAGCGAAGCAAATTTGGAATTATATTAAGGAGAAAGTTAAAGGAGCAATTGATGTTGTAAAGGAGAAAGCATCCGCAATATATGAGTTTCTTAATTCTGTAATAAAAGCGACAATTGACGCTATAAAAGCGGTAATTGACGAGATTAACAAAATGATAGCGAAAGTTTATGAGATGCTTACAGATCCCTCAAAGTTTGGTGAGTTTTTGTTTAAGGCTATAGAAGCAGTATGGTGAGAGGGTGAGAAGAAATGGGTCTGGGAGATTTAGTGTTGGACACATTAAAGAAAGTTGTTGATTACATAATTGACTTAGCGGATGATTTCGCAGATGTATTAAGGCGAGGTATCCAAATGATTATTGAGAAAATAGAAATAGATACAACACAAGATTGGGAAAAGATTTTTCCCGAAGAAGTGCGAGAACTACCGTATTTTAAGGCATGGCAGGATTACGCAAAACAACACGGAGGGAAGAAACCCGCAGTTTTGGCGGTTCTAATTCCTGCTCTAATAGGTTCTGCTATTGGGACGGGAGTAGGCATGGGTTTAGGTGGTTTCGGACAGAATATACAGGGATGGCTTAACCGCAGATTAACACCTACTCCACTACCACCTGATATAACTGCTTACGCACAGCATAGAGAAGCAATAGATAAAGAGGAGGCAGATTTTCTATGGGACACGCATGGCTATAAATATGATTATCACTGGATTTTGTATGATTACTATAAACCGAAGTTAAGCGTGTCGGAGATAGCGAGAGGTTTCTTGCTTAAAAAGATTACAAAGGAGGATTTTGAGCATAGATTAAGCGAGCATGGATTTAGTAAGAAGGACATAGAAATTCTGTCTGAGTTAATTTGGGATTATCCCTCTCCGACAGATTTTATACGATTTAGCGTGAGAGATGTCTTTACAAAGGATGAGAAGATTAAGGAAGCGTTAATGGCAGAATTTCCCGAAGATATTGTGGATAAGGCAGAGAAGGCAGGATTAAAGAGGGAGCATTTGATGTGGTATTGGATGGCACATTGGGAACTTCCCAGTCCAACGCAGGTATATGAGATGCTCCATCGTTTCCATCCCGATGTCTTAAAGGTGCGTGGTGATGCGTATAAGAGCATAGGTTTGGATGTTAAGAAACTTAAGATGACTTTGGATGATGTTAAGACATATTTGAGACAAGCGGATTATGATGTTAGGTGGCGTGAGAGGTTAGTAGGTATCTCATACTCACCACTAACACGTGTTGATTTGCGAAGAATTTACACTTTGGGTTTAATTAACGATGAGGAACTAAAGGCGAGGTTAATGGAAATTGGATATACTGCGAAGGATGCGGAATTGTTGATGGCATTTTATCATAATCTAAAGACAGAGGAGGCGAGAGAATGGACAAAGAGCGAGATTAGGAATCTGCTTTATTACGGGTTGATTAACGAAACCGAAGCCAAAATTATGCTTGAGCGTTTAGGTTATTCTGAGGAAGATGCCAAACTCCTCATAGGTTTGTGGAAAGCGAAAATCACAGAGAAGGACATGCGAGAAACTCAAAAGTATATACGAGATGCTTACGCTTTAGGACAGATAACGAGAATGGAAGCGGAGGCACAATTAAAGGCGTGTGGATTAAGCGAAGAAGTTATAAAGGTAGTTTTGGATAAAGAAGAGAAACGCAGATTATCCTCACAACGTCTTCCATCTGCTTCCACAATAGTTAAATGGCTTAAATTAGGCATTATCACAAAGGATGTAGCATATCGCTTATTAAAGCGAATAAATGTTGCGGATGATGTTATTGACTATTACATAAAAGAGGCAGAGGCGAGTTAAAATGGAAGAGGCAGAGAAAATTAAAGAGCGAAAGGAGACAGAGCGAAAATTTGTAGAGAGTAAACATCAACTTATAGTAAAGACATGGCATTTGCTCTCAAAACTGTCGGGAAGAACTAAATAATCACACTCGCATCTATATAGCCTCCATAGAATTCCGCTGGAAATATATGCGAAAATGCTTTTAAGACACGAAGCGTATTCTATACTGGTGATAGGTATGAGGGGAGAGACGGGTATATTGCTGTGGAAGGCACAGAGTGACAACAAAGAGGAAGCAGAGCGGGCGAAGCGAGAAATCATAAAGGAAGCGAGGGAATGGGCGAGACACATAGCGAACTTAAGTATGCGAATAGCGGAGATGTATGGCTGGGTAGAGGAAGCGTGGAAGATGCGTGACTATGAGACAGCATACAAAGGACTACAAAGAATAAAAGAATTGACAAAGGAACACGAAGAAGCATGCGAAATAGAAAAAAAGTGGAGAGAGGCGTTTTGGAAGGTTATAGGAGGTGAGAGAGAGTAAAATGGACACAAATGCGAAGATAAAGCGGTTACTGGAGTTATTGGCAGAGGAGAAGACATTGAGCGGACAGTATTTCGGACACAAAGGACAGGCGAGGGTAGCGGAAACAGAAGCGAACTATAAAGCGAAAGTTTTAGAATATCACGCAAGTGAGATGTCAGAGGAAGAAAAGCAGAAAATATTAAGAGAACTGGAGAAGGCGTTATCACGCAGAGATTATCACGAGAAAATGGCAAAGGAAGCAAAGGAGAAACTAGACAGAGTGCGAGCGGAAATAAGGCAAATTATAGGTGGTGAGTGATAATGGCGGAAGAGAAAGGCATTTGTTACATGCGAAAGAGCAAGAGTGGAAAAGCGGTGCGAATGATAGACGGCGAAATCGTTTATGTCGCTTCCATTCGAAGCATAGAACAATTCCTGCGAGGCGAGAGAGAATATGTTGCCTTCGCCAAATACCCATACCGAAAAATTCCGCAGGAAGAGAGCGAAAGGAACTGCGTTTATACATACTGTCCGAAGTGCGAGGCAGGCAGAGTATTCCGCAAAGTGCGAGAGGATGTGTGGAAGTGCGAAGCGTGTGGAACAGAATTAACAACCACTCAATTAATAGGCGAGATAAGGAGCATAGCGGAAGGGTATTAGGTGATAGAAATGATAGGCAAAGTAACAATATGGAACAAAACGGGAGAACGCTTAGACATAGAGATAAAGATGATAGCAAACTTTCTTGGAATGATAATAGATAACGAAGAAGCGAGAACATTTAGTCCGAAAGAAAGCACATTAGTAACGAGAGAATTAGTATTGGAAATACACAAATACAAAGAGGAAGAAGAGGAAGAAGGCGAGGAGGAAGGTGAGTAAAAAATGGAGCGAGAAATTACATATAAGAAAATCCGAAGTATCAAAGAACTGCGAGAGTTTATCAAAGAATGTCTCATAGAACACGCAGAAGCAAGAACACACGCATTTATGACACGAAACCTCCACGCAGTATTTTACGAGCAAGGATGGCTTGACTGTCTCAAAAGCATAAAGGACGCTGTGAGCAAAGACGGACTAATGCTCTACCGTTACAAATTTGACATAGAGGAACAAACAGAGAAGGAACGAGAAAAGCATTATCAATGAGGAGGTAACCGAAAATGGTTAATGCTGTGGAATGTCTGTGGTCGGAAGAACAAGCAAGAGCATTAATCATCTTCTTGCTCGCAGAAAAGAAGAGGCACGAAAGAGACATACATAACATAGAGCGAAGCATAGAGCGAATAAAGAGAGAGTTTTCGCTTACGGAGGCAGACATAGCGAAGTGCGAAGAGTTAGCGTGGTTATATGTCAATTTTTAGGGAGGAGGGATAAAAATGGAGAAAAACAAAATTCCCTCCTCTCCTCCTATTTTTTCGCATAAGAGATGGCATCACAGGCGTGGTTATCAACGATGCGTTAAGTATGTCGGAATTGACAAAAACGATGATTACTTTGGGCGTGGATTTCCTCTATGTGCTGTGATACAATTTAAGCGACACATATACCGTTACGCTCCTCGCACTTATGAGATAGCGAAACTGCTCGCATCCTTGCGGTTACTATACGGCGAGGAATACATGGAAGAACTAAATGCTTTGGCGGAAGTGGAATACCTTAAATTAAGGCGAGAGTTTGACAGATATAGACAGATGCTCAAAGAGAAGTTGGAAGAGGAAGAGCGGAAGAAAAAAGGTGAGCGAAGATGGCTTATAACTTTTGGGAGAGATTAGGAATAACGAAAGGCGAACAATACCGACAATTGTTAGAGAAAGCGTTTAAGGAGGGATGGTCACAGAGAAAGACATTTACGGAGGCACGCAGATTAGGATTAGGTTACGCAGAAGTATTAATGCGAGAGGATTGGCATCGTTTTAGTTATGTTGAGAGCGCTCGCACTTATACGGGGAAATTGCGTGTCCATGATTTCTTTGATAGCGTAGTCGCAAAACTCCACTATGAGAAAAAGTGGTCGTGGAGGGAAATTAAAGAATTCTTAAAGGAACGCAAAGAACCCGAAAGATGGACGCCAGAAACGAAGGCAAAGGAGAAAGTATTTAGGGAATACGCCAAAAAGGTTTTTCCCGAACTATATCCCGATTAAAAAAGAAGGTGAGATGGAATGATACCACAGACAGAACCGCATATTGATTTAACGAAACTAAGGTGGAGAACACACAGATTACGCAAACTCACAAAGATGCCTAAAAATCATCCATGTATCGGATGGGACACCGAAACATACAAAGGATATGCTCGCATCATAGCAAACTCAAAAGGACAGCATTTGTTTATAGAAGAGCAAAAAGTATCTGCGGACACTTTCTTCCTCATTTTATCCTTTCTAACGCAGAAGCAATATGAGGGAACACACAGCTTCTTTTGGAACATAGATTTTGACTTTTACGCTATACTCAAATACGCTGGCAGAGAGTTTGCGGAGGAACTATATGAGAACGGAGAAGCAGAATTTGACAATTACACCATCTCATACATTCCAAAGAAGGCGTTTAGTATCAAAAAGGGACACAAAACTTATGATTTTTTTGATTTATATCAATTCTACGGAACTTCGTTAGAAACCGCTTCGCAGAAATATTTAGGCGAAGGCAAACTTATAGATTTGGTGGATAGAACACGCCTAAACGATGATTTATCCTATTGGATGGAACACCACAGAACCATCGTTGAGTATTGTATCAAAGACTGTGTGCTTACGCAGAGATTAGCGGAGAAATTAAGAGACACGCTAAAGCATAACATAGGTTTCCTGCCTGACAAATACATATCAAAAGCGTATATAAGCAAACAATACTTCCGAAGATATACAAATATCCCTGTCGCAAGAGATTTCCCCGAAATCGTTAATAAACTCGCATTATTGAGTTACTTCGGAGGTCGTTTTGAGATTACGCAGAGAGGCAACATAGGCAGATGCTCGCTCATAGACATCAACTCTGCTTATCCCTATGCGATGACACAGTTAAAGGCGTATCCGAAAGATGCGTGGATTAGAACGGATGACATCAAATATGATAATACACACGGTTTCTACAAAATCATCGTTAATACAAAAGATAACGCCTATATCACACCTTTTCCCTTCCGCTATAAGCAAAAGGTTATCTTCCCAAAAGGCGAGTTTATCACATACGCCACAAAAGAGGAAATCATAGCGTTTGAGAACGAGTGTGATATTGAGATAATAGGCGGAGTGGAAGCGAAACCGCAAGGCGAGTATTTTCTGCGAGATAAGATAAAGGAACTATATGAGTGGAAGAACAGAACAAAAGGAAACGAAATGGAATATATGTTAGTCAAAATCTTACTCAATAGTTTATACGGAGCGTTTTATGAGAAACACAAATACAAAGACATCTACCTGACAGGCAAATTATTCTCTCCACCATACGCTTCTCTCATAACCGCTTTGGCACGCATTCTTCTCTATAAAGAGGCAAAACGATATGGTCGTAGGTTAGTAGGAATGGCAACAGACAGTTTGCTCATTTACGGAAAACCTGACACTCCGCTAACGAAAGAGTTAGGTGGATGGTCGTTAGACACAGAAGGCGAAACCTATGTTTTAATGTCAGGCATCTATAAAATTGGAGATAAAATAAGAATGAGAGGAATAGCATTTAAACATGTGGATAGAATACGAACACCACACGGAGAATTTGAGGACATTTTCGCATATATAAAGGCATATCCGCAATTACAAATATACAAAATCACACACGAAAGAGCATTAAAATTAGGCGAAGTATTGACACACACGAAACTTCGCACATGGGAAGATTTAAATATATGGGTAGAAGTAGAGCGGTCAATAGACATAAACAGAGACATTAAGCGAGAATGGCATGATTTGTTTGAGAATGGTGGTGATTTCCTTACACGCACAATAGATAGCGAACCGCTCAATATAAACGAACTATATGAGTATATAGAAAACAACGA
>Ga0164311_10001889_pt1 | contig 10579 bp, 8 predicted proteins | sample GuaBasSedimGuay2_FD_121796 | JGI IMG/M metagenome (GOLD analysis project Ga0164311, IMG submission 121796) | Subseafloor sediment microbial communities from Guaymas Basin, Gulf of California, Mexico - Guay2, Core 4569-9, 9-12 cm | ecosystem: Environmental > Aquatic > Marine > Hydrothermal vents...
AAGAAGATGGTTGATAAGATTGCTTCTATTGGTGCTAATGTTGTATTTTGTCAAAAGGGTATTGATGATATGGCTCAACACTTCTTAGCTAAGAGGGGTATTTTAGCTGTTAGGAGAGTTAAGAAGAGTGATATGGAGAAGCTTGCTAGAGCTACTGGAGGTAAGATAGTTACTAGTATTGAAGACTTATCTCCAGAAGATTTAGGAGAAGCTGAATTAGTTGAAGAGAGAAAAGTTGCTGAAGAAAAAATGGTCTTCGTAGAAGGTTGTAAAAACCCAAGAGCAGTAAGCATACTAATAAGAGGAGGATTAGAGAAAGTAGTTGATGAAGCTGAAAGGTCTCTTACTGACGCCTTAAGTGTAGTAGCTGATGTAATCGAAGAGCCATACATATGGCCAGGAGGAGGAGCACCTGAAGCCGAAGTAGCGAAGGAACTCAGAGACTATGCAGTTAAAGTAGGAGGGAGAGAGCAGCTAGCCATAGAGGCTTACGCTAATGCATTAGAGTCAATACCCCGTACGTTAGCTGAAAACGCAGGTCTAGACGCTGTTGACATGATTGCAGAGCTAAGATCTGCGCATGAAAAATCTGAGGGCTGGAAGCATGGCATTGACGTCTTTAGTGGTAAGGTCGTCGATATGCTTAGCTTGGGAGTAGTAGAGCCATTAGCTGTTAAAGCTCACGCTATAAGGTCTGCTACTGAGGCAGCTGCCATGATCCTTAGAATCGACGACATAATAGCGGCCAGCAAGATAGAGACTAAGGAAGAAAAGGGTAAAGAAGAGGAAGAAGAAAAGACAGAAACGTCAGAATTTGACTGAAAATAAAACATTATTAAATTGGAAAATATTTTAGTATCCAAGTATTTTTATTTTAACCCTTACCAAACACAAAGTCCCATATCTTATTAAAATCATCTCTCAAGACTTCTGTGAGGAACTGATCTAAAGAGCTTCTGGCATTGTCGTAAGCAGACTTTATACTTCCTAGAATGTTAGAGGCCATTGTAGCGACTACTGCCATGGCTACTAATGATATTCCCAAAAGCATACCTTCTTCGATGAGCTGCGATCCTCGTCTATCCTTTAGTAGGGATATTAACACTCTAAAGAGCAATTTTATCTTTTTAGTTTTCATTAAAATCCCTACACCCTTATGCAATAACTATTAAAAAGCTGACGTTTTCTAAGAGACGTATTCAAAACAGAGCCCCAAATCTTTAGCTATCTCGTACGCCCTCTTAATCTCTGCACTTGAAGGTCTCCGACTGACATCCTTGTATTGCTCCGGGCGTGATAAGACTATATGCTCGGGCCTATACTGATCCATTACATTAACTAACGCTCTTGGACAGTTCTTAGCAATCCAGCTAAGAACTAGCACAGTACAACATTCAATATGATTTGGCAGTACTAAATGTCTTATTATCATGTCTCCATGCTCATAAGCTATTAAGTGATTACGAGAGACCACGTCAAAGTACCTTTTGACCTTAGATAGTCTCCAAGCACATTCATCATTCCCATATTTAAAGTCAGGAAGCCAAATATCTATTAAATCAATTAACAGCTTCATGGATTCAACAGTCATGTAGAAATTACTATTCCATAACAGAGGAACATTTACATCCATATATTTTAGTGATTTTATGATGGTGTGTAACTGTTGGTCTGGATTCCCACCAACATAGTTTATGTTACGAGCACCCATGCTTCTCAACTTCACTGCAACCTTGGCTAATTCCGCTGGAGACACTTCTTCGCCATTATAAGGGTCAGTTGATATATCCCAGTTTTGACAAAAAACACATCTAAAACTGCATCCTGTGAAAAATATAGTGCCTGAAGGCACTAATGGAGCCTCTTCACCGACATGGAGAAAAGCTGAGGCAATCCTAGTTCTCCAATCAAGCCCACATTTTCCTCTGGCACCCTTGAGTCTATTAACACCACAACGCCACTCGCAAAGCGTGCATTTTTCAATAATTTTCTCAACAATGACTACTTTTAGATCTAGGAAACTAACCTTAGGCACCTTCAGATTGCTTATATCTATTCTCTTTTCAATGATTTTATTATATAACTCTCTGAACTCTCTACTCTTCTCTTCGTGTAGCTTCCATAACTCATCCCAGGAGAGCTCGCACAACTCCTCCTCTACGGGAACTCTCTTAACAACCCTGTATTTAGCTGGCCTGTTGTTAGTCATTACTGAATAATAGTGTTGCAGTCGCTCCTTCACTTCCTTATAACGCCAAATCCTAGCTGCATCTGGCCTAATAACTCTCCAAAACAATCCTGAATCTATTATCATCCCAGTGAGCACCGTTTGATATATGACTCAACAAAAATTTTAGGGTTTCTGTAGAAAGGTTAATAAGATTAAACAAGAAACATTAGAGGCTGAGTATGATGAGGTGATTGTATGGTCGAGATAAAGTACCCTGTTCTACTTATAAACTTCAAAGCCTACAGGCAGTCTTCAGGTAGAAGAGCCGTTGAACTAGCTAAAATTGCTGAAGAAGTGAGCAAAGAAAGAGGAGTTACAATCATTGTAGCTCCACAGTTTACCGATATAGCTCCAGTAGCTCAAGCAGTAGAGATTCCAGTATTCGCACAACATGTAGATCCTGTGAGTCCAGGAGCCCATACGGGCCATGTCACGTTGGAGGCAATAAAAGATGCTGGAGCAGTAGGGACTATACTCAATCACTCTGAAAGGAGGCTTAGGATTGATGTTATAGATGAAATAGTCAAGAGAGCAAAAGAGTTAGGTTTAATCACCACTGTTTGCGCCAACACTCCTGAAGTAAGTGCTGCAGTAGCGGCACTGAATCCAGACATGATAGCTATAGAGCCCCCTGAGCTCATAGGGACAGGAATTCCAGTATCGAAGGCGAAGCCCGAGGTCATAACTTCGACAGTTAACTTAGTTAAGAAAGTGAATCCTCAAGTAAAAATACTAACTGGCGCCGGTATAACTACCGGAGATGACGTAGCGGCCGCATTAAGACTTGGAACTGTTGGAGTACTGGTAGCTTCAGGTATAGTGAAGGCTAAAGACTGGCGTAAGGCCATAATAGACCTAGTAACGCCTATGGTCAGTTAGCAGCAAGAGGCGCTTAACTAGAAACTATTAACTTTATTGAAAGTTAGATGTTTTCTGTAGTTTCTTGTAAAAGTTCATTAAGTTTCAGGAACGCAGAAAGCCTTAATATCCCCTCCATACAGTACTAAAAATGTCGAAGTGGTGTGCTGGAGATAAAATATCTGTTTAGATGAAAGAGAAAGGGCCCGTGGCTCAGCTAGGACTAGAGCGGCGGCCTGCGGAGCCGCAGGTCCCGGGTTCAAATCCCGGCGGGCCCGCTATCTCCCTTTAAGCTCTTGAATCGCAGAAGTTATTTAAGCCAATGCGATAGACACTACGTAGAGACTTTAACTGAGAGTCGCTCATACGCAGGGTGAAAATTTGGGCAAAATTAAAAAGGGACAGGTATGCTTAGTAGTAGGCTGTGAAGCGCCAGCTGTGAGATCACTGTCTTTAGCCTCTCTAAATCCTAGCGAATTAAAGCTACAATTTAAGGAAGAAGTTCGTAGGGGTAAGGTGTACCTCTGTAAAAAGCACTATAAAGAAGTAAAAAAGATACTAAAGAAAGTTAAGAAACTTGAAAAATGGCGCAGAGGCGGCTTTCCCTAAACGCATTTTCAGCTTATTAAGCGATATTTTGATTATTAATAAATGAGTTAAAGGAACAAGGCGAGCAATCCATGGGAATGAGAGAGGAGGAGAGCACAATTCCTAAAGGCTTATTACTACTTTCGGTAACTTATGATGGCGCTAGTGGTAAAGCTTTGGTGAAATTATATGACGTAACAAGTGGTAAAACTGTTCTATGGTATGATAACCTAGGCCACAAGCCTTACTTACTTACAGACATAATGCCGGATGAAATAGTTGAGAAATATCCTCAAGTCATAAGACATAAGGGATTTGATCATCTAGAAGTCGTTGAGAAACTAGACCTTCTTAAAGAGTGCAAAGTTATCTTAACCAAGGTTGTAGCTAAGGACCCTCTGTCGATAGGCGGAGTTGCTGGCTCTATAAGAGACATCCTACCACGCTCTTGGGAAGCTAGGATAAAGTACTATCTATGTTACCTATATGATGTAGATTTAGTACCAGGTATGTACTATAAAGTAGAGAATGGTGTTCTGAAACGAGTTCCGATAAGAATCCCTCAAAATGTCAAAGAAATTGTCGCTAAAATGTATCCTGGCGATGAGGAACTTAGAAATGAGGCGCTTAAATGGGCAACGTTATTCCATGCTCCTATCCCTCACCTTAGAAGACTTGCCATAGATATTGAAGTACATACTCCTGTTCCGGACAGAATACCTAACCCTCGAGAAGCTCTGTATCAAGTAGTATGCGTCGCATGCGTTTCGACGGATGGTACTAAAAGAGTTTTGCTCTTAAGAAGGAGAGGAGTTCCTGAAGGAACAAAACCCAAAGAGCTTCCTGATGATGTAAAAATTGACTTCTTCGATGATGAAAAAGAGCTAATCGCAGAAGTCTTCAAGATAATCAACAATTACCCAGTAGTAATCACGTTTAATGGTGATAATTTCGACTTATTATACCTGTACCACAGGGCACTTAAGCTAGGCTTTAGAGAAGAGGATATACCGATAATCCTCGGCAGAGACCGTGCAGACGTAAAGAAAGGGGTTCACATAGACCTTTATAGATTCTTCAGCAACAGAGCAATGCAAGTTTATGCTTTTAATAATAAATATCAAGAAGCTAAGACATTAGATAGTATATCTCAGGCACTGCTTGGAGTGGGAAAGGTAAAACCCTCAAGACCTATCCCAGAACTCCCCCTCTTAGAACTAGCCTCGTATTGTTACAGAGATGCTTACCTAACGTTAAGTTTAACTCAATTCGATAATGACCTAGTCATGAAGTTAATGATATTGATGATGAGAATAGCTAAGCTACCTATAGAGGATATAGCTAGAGCTGGTATATCTGCCTGGGTAAAGAGTATGTTATATTACGAACATAGAAGGAAGGGTTATTTAATACCAAACCCTGAAGACATACTTCAGGTTAAAGGGAGAGCAGCAACTAAGGCAGTAATAAAAGGGAAAAAGTACCTGGGCGCATTAGTAATTGATCCTCCACCTGGTATATTCTTCAACGTCACTGTCGTCGATTTCGCATCACTTTATCCTTCCATGATAAAGACTTGGAACTTATCCTATGAAACTGTTAGGTGTAACCATGAAGAGTGCAAGAATAACAGGATACCTGGAACTCCTCACTGGGTCTGCAAAAAGAGAAGGGGACTATCCTCAACTGTAATAGGTTTCCTAAGAGATTTCAGAATCTACGTTTATAAACCACTATCCAAAGATAAGAATGCAGATAAAGCACTTAGGATACAATATGATGTCGTACAGCGGGCATTGAAGGTATTCATAAATGCTAGTTACGGAGTCTTTGGAGCAGACACGTTTCCATTATACTGCCCACCTGTAGCAGAGAGTACAACTGCTCTTGGAAGATTTGCCATATACAGCACAATTTCAAAGGCATTAGACATGGGCCTAGCTGTACTCTATGGAGATACCGATAGCCTCTTTCTCTGGAACTCTCCCGAAGATAAAGTGAGGGAACTCTTAAGGTGGGTTAGTGAATCATTACATATAGATTTGGACATAGACAAGAAATACAGATTCGTGATCTTTAGTGGATTGAAGAAGAATTACATAGGAGTATATGAAGACGGTGGGCTAGATATAAAGGGAATGATAGGTAAAAAAAGGAATACACCGCAGTTCATCAAGGATCTCTTCTTTGAATTATCTAGCCTCCTTTCCAAGCTGGAAAACGTCAAGGACATAGCTCAGACAATTGAGGCTATTAAGAAGCTCGCTAGAGATAGTTATCTAAGACTCAAGAAAAAAGAGTATACTCTCGATCAACTAGCATTCAGAGTAGCCTTATCTAAGCATCCAAATGATTACATTAAGACCACTCCACAACACGTTAAGGCTGCAAAGCTCCTGATGAAGTATGGGATCAATATAGAATTAGGAGATATAGTTAGCTATGTCAAGGTTAAAGGTGGCGATGGTGTGAAACCAGTACAACTAGCCAGGATAGATGAAGTCGACGAAGAGAGGTATATGGATTACTTAGAAACAACCTTCAGACAGGTATTGAAGGCGTTAGGGGTAGACTTCGACGAGATAATAGGCTCACAACACATGGACAGATTCCTTAATCAATTAGTATGACTTTGTCATCTCTTTAGCATACTCTATTAACTCATTATCAACCCTGCTACTTACCGATGGAGCTACAAGGACTAGCTCGAGAATTTCGACTCCCTTATCGGTCCACCTGTTCTTGCATGATATACCATATATTGGTATGTCAGCTACCGCTAAACTACCCTTTCTCCTTAAGTTGTAATTCCTTAGACTGCTAAATTCCTCTTCTTTAAGTGGAATCTCCAATATTATGGTGTACGTATCCTTCATGATTATAAAGTCAGAGTCTGCATCCCATCTCTTCAATGCACTCATCGCTAATCTTCTTACAAGTTCCACTATATCATCTGCATTAACTCTCTTAACTTCTTTTACCTCTCCCTTATTAGTATTTACTATTATCACTTTCATGTATCTCGCCCACACTTCTCCCTTAGCAATTCGCTTAACGTCTTAACTTTGCCTCTCGACTTATAGACGATCTTAGTTTCTAGCCTAACTGGATAACCTAGCGCTCTAAATATCTCATATAGAGTGACTCCATCGATCTTATCTATCTTACCGGCCATTATGAGCTTAGCAAGTTGATGAGCTACATACTTAGCGATTACAGGATATTGAGATAAAGCCTTACTAAACACTTCATTTGCTCTCCCTACGAAATGTTCCCGAATGAATTCAATAGGGTCGATCTCTTCTCTTGTAGGCTTCTTCTCTCTCTTAGCGCTCTCAAGAAGTATTTTCCTCTGCAATTCGATTAGCTTCCTTCGCTTCAATAAGTCCAGCTCATCGCTCAATCTAATCACCCTTACGGTGTACATATTAGGGACACATAGCTAAAAGGTTAACTTACATGAATGATAAAACTTTTAAAGTGCAAGAGACCTCTCTTTACTAACATTGAGGATATGGTGCGTGGGAATGAGTAGAAGAAGGAGAGGCGTTAGAGGGTTTGACATAACGTCGCTGCCTTATGAAGCGAGGGTCTATCTTAATAATCAGGTACTAGTTCCTGCACAATTAGTAAGAAGTTTAGGAATACAAGGAGCAACATATGCTAAGGTAGTAATGAAAATCGGGAACAGAGAAGTAGTGTTAGATAAAGTAAAGCTCCTTAGAACTAAGCACACGGATTCTAGACAGTTTACTATACCAAAGAGTATTAGGGACAAGTTTGAAGTGAAGCCTGGAGATAAGATTCAAATATTAAGCATCGAAGCTATAACCTAGGAGGATGATGCAGGTACAAAGCGCTTAAATTGAGTAGTGACGAAGCCGCTACACGCTGACTCCTGAGATGATGATGGCTGGTATTTCGGAGGAAACTATGAAGAGAGACACCAGAACTGATGTCTGAGATTGTCATTAAGGCTAGTCTAAGGAAAAGTACAACAATACTGAATAACTCAAGTAGAAGGAGCACTACTACCTGTACTAAGATGAGTAGACTAATGCCTCGCTCACCTTAAAGACTTTCTTAAAGTAACGTGTCGTTAACTTATCACTTGAAAGGACTCTTCGCTCTCTTTTTCGTGCTTTCTAATCTCTTCTAGTGCTTCCTTATAACGTTCTCTTCTCTCCTCATCAGGGAAGCCTTCAAGTGCTTGATAAATTATGCCCCCTTCGGCATTTCTTGGCACTGGAAAGTCGAGCAAGTAGCATATTGTTGGTACTATATCAGTACCGCGTATTGTTCGCTTAAGAACACATCCTCTTTTCACTCCAGGACCTTTCATTATCAATAACCCTCTGAGGGATCCTATTCCTAGCTCTGCTGTAGGTAGTTGTCCGTGATGACTTCCATATTCAGGACGTGATGCATAAATGATGTCTCCTACTCGAGGTCCATATAAGCCTAACAATCTAGCATCTTCCTTCTTTAAAACTAGGGCTATAGGCTTAACTCCCGTCTTTGGATCAACGTAGTCATAGAGAACTTTTATCACTTCCTCTCTAACTTCCTCGTACTCACTGGGGTCGACTATTCCATGTCTAAACCTACCTTGGAGATTGACATAAATCCATGGTCCCTCACGTCCTGGGATGACCTTGGATCTCCTAAAGTCTATTTCCCCATTAGGCTTTAAGACAAGTAATCCAGCATCAGCAAGGGGTTTAGCTATATCTAATCTATACAACTTGGGCTTTATTCCGTGATCCGAGACTATCACTATCAATGCATCATCACCAGCGACATCAACAATCTTACCGATCGCTTCGTCAATAATCCTGTAAGCTCCCAGCTCTATCTCCTCTAAAGCCTCAGCTTTTCTAGGACCCACATATTTAGGAGATGACGGATCCATGAACTCTGGCGGTATTGCGTAATGATATAACCAATCGGGAGCGTGCATATGCATCATTAATAAATTCCATTCCTTAGTTTTCATGAGATAGGTAGCTACATCAGCAAACCACTCATGTTCCATTCTCATGAGCTCAAAGAAAGTGTCTAGTCCGTACCAACCCCATCCAAATCCATCATAGATTATGTGACTAGGCATTGCTAGAGGATTTACCTTGATTACCTCCTCTAGTAGTTCTGCAGGATACGCGTATCCTTCAAGACTACATATAGGGGTGATGAAAAGCCTCAACCTACTAGCATCAGAACTTAACTCAATTAGCTTACACCTAAAGGCTCCTTGCTTTTTTCCTTCATCAGTGTCAAATTCTCCTATTATAATAGGACTCCACTTACCTGGCCTCAATTTAACGAAAGAGCTTTTTACGTCTTTCTTCCAAGCCAAAATTACTTCACTAAAGCCGTTACCGTTAGTATCTAGAACTAACATCCACCAAGGAGTGGGACCCTTAACTATACAAGCTTCAACTCCGGAATCACCGGCTCTGACACATGCAGTGTACTTAGGCTTAAGCTCGGCTTCTAAGACACGTTTAGCAGAGGGCATGTTCATCCAACCCTTAGCTGGTTTCAATTCAACCTTGGTAGCGTATGGCAAATCTAATGTTGTGAAGAGTTGTCCGTCACATAGCTTAGCTTCATATAATAAGCGACCAGTACGCCACTCATTCATCGAGAGCCCACCACCGCCAAGTTGATAACCACTTCTAATGGTGGGCGGCCAGCTACAAGGCCAATTTATAATTATAACCTTACCACCTCCTCTCTCCACGGCCTCCCATAAGTACTCAGCCTGACATAGGGATGTGTTAAACGCTGATGTTAGCTCATTTAGGTCTCTTCCAGGAAGGTATATCCTAAACCCAGTTATTCCATGAGTCCCTACGTTAGCTCCTGTGGCGATAGTAGTCCAACTTTGAGGAGTCACTGTAGGGTATGTAACGAGATAGTTAACTGCATAAACCCCTTCTCTCATAAGCCTACCTATATTCGGAAGCAGGCCTTTTTTGGCATAATTGTAGACCCTTGAAGCTATCGGAGCATCCAACCCTATTACGACAGCTCTCTTTGGGCGTAACATATTGACCACTAATGCTCTTTGGCATATTAACTTAATAAAGTTTGAAAGCTTGCGTTGTTCATTCTAGAAGGAGTCATACTCTTAGAAGCTGATGGACCGGCCGGGATTCGAACCCGGGACCCCCTGCTCGCGAGGCAGGTACTCTTCCAGGCTGAGCTACCGGCCCTAATGAATTGGGAGTCTTCCTATTGCTAACTCTTATCATTATAGACATAGCTATAAAAATCTTCCTGATTGAAGTAATTAGCCTTAATGTTCTCTTGTGAAGTTCTAAACTTTGTTTGAGCTCTGTAAGAATAATTACTTTATGTAAAGGCTCTTAAAGGACTCACTGACATGTTTGGCGATTATTTTTATTATATTGAAGGCCTTCATCACGTTCCTCTTATAAAATATTGAAGCTGGTAGCATAGCGGAAAGAGATATTATCCAGGTGACTTCACCAGGGTCATTAAAGTAATTAGCCTCGCTTACTAACATGCCTACTTTGTCACCTGGCATGAACATTGGTAGGTCGTAAGATTTAAGCGACACTCTCACGTCTGATGGTTTTAGCGACTTCAAGAGCGATATTAGTTCCTGATCCTTATTTAACCTCTCCCTCAGCATCGAGTTTACTGACAATCCATTAACCATTTTGCTTAAAGTCGCTAGCTCGGGTCTCTGCACAAATGATGGCTTTTTAGCGAGAATACCACTATACTCTAAGACACATTCCATCCCCTTCATTGTCTGGTAGATTCGCTTACCCTCATCATTCATGTTCTCCTTTGAAATGAGGGTAAGCGAAGTAGCCATTATAGTTTTCATGTCAAAGGAAAAACCTATTGGGACTTGGGTAATGTACAAGT
>Ga0164311_10001890_pt1 | contig 10573 bp, 7 predicted proteins | sample GuaBasSedimGuay2_FD_121796 | JGI IMG/M metagenome (GOLD analysis project Ga0164311, IMG submission 121796) | Subseafloor sediment microbial communities from Guaymas Basin, Gulf of California, Mexico - Guay2, Core 4569-9, 9-12 cm | ecosystem: Environmental > Aquatic > Marine > Hydrothermal vents...
TAATCAACCACGTCCCGCTCGTACGGGGGCGCGGGTACGTCCAACGTATAGGAAATAGTGCGCAAGTGAGTCTCAATGGCGCGCGCCCGGTCGTAGGGCGTGGGCTCGGTGGCCGTCAGATCGTGCGCCAGCGACAACACCCGCTCGGGGATCAGGTCGGGCAGGGTCAGGTAGCGCTCTCGCACCCAGTCTGGATAATCGGTCCCGGCGGCCCGCAACCCCTCCTCGCTGATGACGGGCACGACCGAGTCGGCCCGGTAGGTAGCGGCCTCAATCGTCGCGGCGAAGGCGTCGTTCGGGGAGCGCCAGGCCACTTTATAGTCCTGATCGGCCGTGACCAACGCGCCGGCCACGTGGAGTACGTTTCCCACGTCGCCTACGACCTGCACCTCCTGCCGCACCGTTCGCTGGGTATCCAGGATTTCCGTGATAGCCGGCTCGCCGGCCTCATACGCTACCGACGATCCCGTCTCCGCCGTGAGCCAGCCGTAGCCGACGTAGATGTCGTAGCTGGCCCCCCGCCAGTAATAGCGCGGCGGCGGCGGCGGCGGCCGCCTCCTCACAGTCTGAGGGGGGCCGGGCGGCAGGTCGCCCGTACTGACGAACATCACCACTCGCTGCGAGAGTCCCGGCCCCGAACGAATCACGTGGCGGCGCGGCAGCCCCCCCGCCGGCCTCGGCTCAGCCGGCCGCTGCTCCACCCCCAGCGACTCGGCAAGTGTCTCAACGCCTGTCCCCGCACGCCCATCACCCAGCTCTCGCACGAACTCGGCGATCTTTTGCATCGAGATCGAGGGCGACAGTCCAGCCACCGTCACCAGCACCAGCGAGAGCAGCACCGCAGTCACCGCAAGCTCCGGCCCGGGGTCGGCAAAGTCAATCCCGGCCGCCTCCCAGCGACGCACGGCGACGTCGTAACCCACCAACGCCAGCAGCAGCAGCGTCGCGCCCAGGAACATTAGCAACGCAGAGGTCCCGCCTCCCGCATAGGCGAGCGTGGCCGTCAGCAACGCGCCGGCCGGGACGATTGCCGGCAATGGCCAATTGCGCCGGCGAACGATCCAACCGGCCCAGACGCTCGCCCCCCATAGAGCCAGACCCCACGTAAAAGCCACCGCCACCGGGTCAAAGACCAGTTCACCCGCGGCCAGGGCCAGCGCCCAATCACGCACGCGGGCCAGCAGCGTGCCAACGTCGCCCCACAGCTCCGCCGCAGACAGTATGACCGGCGCCAAGTCCACCGGCAGGCCGCCCTGCAGCCAGCGAAAGATGCCCCAACCCAGTTCGACCGACGCCCGCAGCAGGGCCAACAATTGCCCCCCCAACCGCCCGACGCGGAGGAAGAGCAGGCCCAGGCCCGAAACAGAGCCCAGGATGGTGGCCCCCCAACCCGGCAGCGGCGTCGCAGCCAGCCCCCACCCGACCAGTACGCCAACCACGACTACGAGCAACATCTGACGGGTGTCAAGCCCGCGGATCACGTCTCCCAGCCCCACCACCACGCTGACCATTACCGCCGCAAGCAGCGCCAGCGCTAGCAAGTTCTGCGGTCCCACCCGGCGGACGATCCACTTGAACAGTCGCGTCATAGCACCCTCTATCACGACAGCACCTTCCAGGTAACTTGCTGGGGGCGGCGAATCGGAACCGCTCGCCCGGTGCCCAAGACCCGCCACGTCCACTGTCCCTCCCGACCAGGTTGAGCCTCGGGGAGGTTGAGCAAGTCACGGGTGATGATGTGGTGCGCCACTTCTAAATCTGAGAGCTGTGCCGCCATCTCACGCGCGTCGCCTGTCCCCCCAAAGGAAACGGGGTCAAGCAGCAGCACCGTGGGAATAACGCCCCGTCGTAGCAACGGCAGAAGCGATGCGACCCACTCGCTATCCACGGCGGGCGTGATGACGACGAGGCTGGCGCGCCGCCCCAAGTCAGGCCCCGCCCGCGCCAGCAGTTCTGCCAGGGGCCGCTCGCCAAGAGAGACGAGCGCCAGCGAGCGCAGAATCTCCCAGCGGTGGCCCTCGCTCTCGCGCGGTGGGAGCCACACCAACCTCTCGCCGTGCGCCACCAATCCCACCGCCTGCCCCGACCGCAGCCCTCGGTCGGCCAGCGACGCGGCCAGGATCACTCCGTGCTCCTCGGTGCTATCCTGGCCCTCGCCCGCCTGGACGAAGCGGTTCATATCCAGAAGGATCCACCAGTCGCTGGCGGGGGTGCTATCGAAGAGCCGCACAAAGAGAGAGTCGCGACGGGCCGAGGTGGGCCAGTGGATCCAGCGCACGCTGTCTCCAGAAACATACTCCCGCACACTGGCGGCGCTGACGGTGCGCTCGAAGGTATTGGCGCGTGGACGTCCCTCACCTGCCCGTCCGCCCGGCGCTACCTCAATGGTCGGCAAGGGGACGATGGGAGGCAAAACCATCAGAGGGAGAGAGGCGGGGTAATGTTGGGTGACAGCGTACAGGCCAAAGGGGTCGCCGGTTTGCAGGCTGGTCGGGCCGAGCGTAAATAGTCCGCGCCGGGTACAGATTGCCTCTCTGTGCCAGCGGATCAAGCGCTTCCTGTTGACGCTGGCCGCCCGGCTGGCCTGGTAGTCGGGTAGGGTAGAGTGATCCACCACCTCGGTCCACAGGGCGGGCACGCGGCCCTCGTTGGCGAGCGTGAAGCGTTCCACCAAGCGATCGCCCACCTGCGCCCAACCAAAGCGCATCTCGCGAGTGAGCCGCAAACCGCACGCCAGCGACCTGGCCCACAGGTAGCCGAGCAGCCACACGCCGCCCAATCCCACCAGCAGAATCCGCCAGCCCCGGTAGGGTATCAGCAACTGGAATAGCAGCAGCAGGCCGACCAGGGCGGGTAAGAATCGCGTCCTGAGCCGCAATTGAGATTCGGGCACTTTTCCTCACCCGTAGGCCGGAATGTCATTCCGGCTACCAGGCGGATTCCCAATCCGCCCTACTTTACCGGTCAAAAGCGCCACCCGGCACTGGCAGCTCGTTCAGCATTTCTTCCAGGATGTGCTCTGTAGTCAGGTCGCGCAACCGCGCCCGCGGGCTGAGGATCACGCGATGGGCCAAGGTAGCCAGCGCCAGCGCTTTGACGTCGTCCGGGAGCACAAAGTCTCGCCCCTGGACAGCCGCCCGCGCCTGCCCCACCCGGTATAGGGTCAGACTGCCGCGCGGGCTGGCTCCGACGTAGACGTCGGGATGCTGGCGGGTCTCGTGCGCCAGCTCCACGATGTACCGCTTTACGGCCGGTGACACGTGCACCCCCTTTACCGCCTCCTGCGCCCGAGATAGCTCCTCCGCCGAGGCCGCCTGCTCCAAGTCTTCCAGCGGATGGCGGAATTGCTGCCGCTCCAATATGTTGATCTCGTCCTGAAGGCCAGGGTATCCCAGCCGGACGCGCAGCATGAAACGATCCAGTTGGGCTTCCGGGAGCACGAACGTACCCTCGTGCTCGATTGGGTTCTGGGTGGCCAGCACCATAAAGGGCTGCGGCAGGGGGTGCGTCACGCCATCCACGGTGACCTGACGCTCCTGCATAGCCTCCAAGAGCGCGGACTGGGTCTTGGGTGTGGCGCGGTTGATCTCGTCGGTCAGGACGATCTGGGCCATCACCGGCCCGGCCCGGAACTCGAACTCGCGCGTGGCCTGGTTAAAGATATAGACCCCGATTACGTCGCTGGGCAGCATGTCGGGCGTGAACTGAATCCGGCTGAACGAGCAGCCTAGCGAGCGGGCCATGCTGCGCGCCAGCATGGTCTTGCCCACGCCGGGCACGTCCTCTATCAACAAGTGACCTTGGCTGAGCAGGCCGATCACGGCGAGCTCGACGGCCGATCGCTTGCCGACGATCACCCGCTCGATGTTCTCGATCACGCGCTCGGCAAAGGCTTGGACTTGAGGTATAGCAGACATGAAAGCTGTGTCTCCTTTCGCTCGGCAGTATCAAGGCTGATTGTATCCTAAACGGCCGTTTCTGACAACGTCGAGCGGAGGAGCGCTCGTTTGTACGGGTTGGCAATCATGTTGTGGTTGTACACCGTTTGCCTTATGCTGGTGGGCAGAGGGGTTTGATACGGACGGCGCTCCACTGCGTTTCGCGCCTGGCGACGAACTTGGCCCTCTCCTACTCTCGCTCCCGTTTCCGTTCCAACAATCGCTCGGCCAGCGTGCCTCCCTCGGCAACGGGCGGCGGCGGTTCGACGGGTCGAGGTGCAGGCGCGGGTGGCTGCTCGACGGGCGGCGCGGGAGCGGCGGCGGCAGGGCGGTGTTCCTCGGCGCGGGACTTGGCCTCGAACAAACGGCCCACCGGCGATGGGGCCTCGGCGGCGACGCGCGGGCGGCGGCGCTGCAATCGCTCCAACAGCCAAGCGCGCGCTTTCTCTAGATCGCGGCGGCCCAGCGCCAACCGGCGCACACCCACGTCGAAGGGTAGCAGGAGTACGGCCAGCCCCAAGAGATAGGGCCACAAATCGCGGGCGGCGCCCTCCCCGCGCAGCGTGCGGGCAAAGGCATCGGCGGGCTTCTCCAACACACTCCCGCCTCCCAGTTCGGCCAGTCGCTCAAGGTACGCGGGATCCCCTTCCAGCGCGGCGTACTCGGGTGAGTAGCCCATCACCCAGCCGGTGGTCAGCGCCACTGCCTCATCGCCCGCCAGCGAGCCAGACAGCCGCATCAGATAGGCCCCCTCCGCTTGAGGCGCGAACGCCCCCTCGTAACGGCCCGGCGCGGTCTGAACCAGTTCCACCAACAGCGGATTGCCCTCCGGTCCCACCAGGCTCACGCTCGCCTCCAGCCCGTTGACGAAACTTCCGTCCTCGCCCACCGCGTCCACGGTGACGCGCGCCTCGCCCCCCTCCAAAGTCACGTTCACCTCCACCGGCGCGTCGCTCCGCTCGACAATAGTCCAGCGCACCGCCTGCGCCCAAAAGCGGCCGAATCCATCCCAGCCCACCCACGCTCGCGCCCAGCGCCCGGTCGCGTCCGAGGTCCAGGCGACGGCGCGACCCAGCCCGTACTGCCAGGCCGCCAGCAGCGGGTCGTCCTGGTGAGTGGAGAGGATCACGCGCCCGGCCGGCTTGGGCGTCGTGGCGACGTAGCCCGCCAGTTGCGGCACGGTTTCGATACCGGTGAGAATCGGGCTGTAGGGGCGACTCGCTGAGCCGCCCGCCAGCCGCGGATAGAACGGCTCCTCGACGATGTAGGAGCGCATCGCCAGTTGCGTCTCCTCGGCAAAGATGACGGGCAGGTTGGCGGCGCGGTCGGTAAAGTGGTAGCGCCCGTTGCCCAGTTCGGCGATCTCCTCCAAGAAAGGCAAATCCTGCCCAGCCCCGATAGCGACGGCGCTGAGCGTGATGTTCTGGGCCACCATCTCCTGTTCGATCAGTTCCCGCACTCCATCCTGATGCTCCGAGTCGGAGCCGTCGGATAGGAGGATGATGTGGCGCACGGTGCTGTCGGAATCGTTCAGGTAGCGCAGCGCCTCTTGCAAGCTCTCGCGGACATAGATGCCGCCGCCGCCGGCCTGCAAGCGGATCACCCGATCAATCACCTCGTCGCGCCGGCTGCCGGGCAGGGGGCCAATGACGTCGGCGGGACGGTCGTCGAAGGCGATGACGGTGATCTCGTCCAGGTCGTTGATCAGCTCGGCGACGCGGGCAGCGGCTTCTCCGGCCAGCCGTATCTTTTGCACGCCGCTTTCCTGCGCGCTCATACTGCCCGATTTATCTATCACGACGACGATGGACATTGGGGGAAAGCGTTCCTGGTCTTGAATCGTCATCTCGACCGGCAGGGTCTCTTCCAACGGCGTATCGTACCATCCGCCGACCCCATAGCTGTGCGGCCCGCCAACGGCCACCAGCCCGCCGCCCAGGTCGCGCACGTAGGATTGGAGCGCAGCCATCGCGCGCGGGGAAAGGGACTGCGCGGGCGTGTCCACCAGCAGGACGGTCCCGTACCCCGCCAGGGACGCCGGGTCGGAGGGTAACGCGCCGGGCGTGCGCTCCTCCACCACCAGGCCGGCGGATTGGAGCGCGGTCACCAGATGCTCCCCCTCAAGCGGGAGGGAAGCCACGACGAGGACGCGCGGCGGCCCTTCGATCATCGTAAAGGCGGAGAGCGTGTTGTTCTGGGAATAGGTGTCGGCAAGAGGGGTGAGGTAGGCGCGGAAGGAGGTGAATCCAGGCTCGTCCGCTGTGAGCGGGATGGCAAAGGTGTTGGGGCCGGGATTCAGGTGTACCTGCTCCTGCGCCGCGACTGTGTCGCCGGTCAGCACGGTCAGCACGGCCTCTACATCGCTCGTGGCGCGGGCGGTGACGGAGAGGGTAAATTCCTCATCCTGGTGCAACCGGTCGGGGGCGGTCAGTTCGGAGAGCCAGGCTTCGGCCAGCAGTGGAGCGCCGAGCAACACCACGTCCACCTGGACCCCGTGCGCATAGACCAACCGCGCCGCCTGCTCCGCCTGGCCCAGCGTGGGGCGGCCGTCGGACAGGATCACCATCCTCCGGGCGGAGCCGGCGGGGAAGAGGGCCGCGCCCAACCGGATCGCGCCCTCCAGGTCGGTCTGGTGGGTGTGGGGGATAGAGGCGATCTCGCCCAATTCCCTGCCGCTCATCATCGGCCGCTCGACCAGGGCGTCGGCGCCAAAGAGCACCAGGGCCGCGCGGTCGTCGGGCCCTGCCGCCGCCAGCGATTCCTCGACAAAGGCCAACGCCCGCTCCTGCTCCGCTTCGGAGACGCTGTCGGAGACGTCTACCAAGAAAACGACGGCCAGCTCGTCGCCGCCGTGGACGGACTGCATCCCGGCCAGGCTGAGGAGGATGAGCGTCACGATCAGGCAGCGCAAGGCAAGCGCAACCCACGCCCGCCCGCGTCCGTAGCGGCTCACGGGGTGGCCCAGGTAGGCAAAGTAGGCCACGAGTGGAAGCAACAGCAATAGGAATGGCTGGGTAAAAGTCATTTCAATCAAGTTGACAACAACACCGAGTCTATGTATAATGCCATCAAGACAGCATGCCATACAAAGGATGTGCGATGGAAACTAAAACGACCGTTCGATTTCCCGCGGACCTGCTCAAAGAGAGTCGCGTCGCGGCAATCCGCCAGGGACTTTCTTTGAGCGAAGTGCTCCGCCGATTGTTGCGTATGTGGTTGCGCGGTAAAATTACGCTCGAGGCTAAGGATGACGTATCCCGCCAGGCGCAATTGGCCCGCGAGGCGTTCGGAATGTGGAGCGACCGCGACCCCGACGAATATCTGGTCCACAGCAGAGATGGCCTGTCCCTCCGTGATCGGGAGGTCGAGAATGCCAGAATGGGTGTTTGACACTGTCGTGCTCATTGATTACTTTTGCGGTCGCCAGGGCGCTCGGCCCTACTTTGAAGCAATTCTGAACAAAAAAGCCACTGGAGCTTATTCCACGATCAGCGAGTTGGAACTCTGGCAGGGGCTTCGCCCTGGCGAAGAAGAGCGTCACCAAGCCCTGCTTTCGCTGCTGGAGCGCGTTCCTCTAAGCGGCGATATTGCGCGGTCAGCCGGTGAACTGCGTCGTCAGGTTGGCCTGAACAAACTCTCGCTTCCAGATGCCGCCATTGCCGCGACGGCCGCGCGCCTGGGCCGCACATTGGTCACCCGCAATACCCGCGATTTTGAGCAATTGAAACCACGCCTCGCGTTGGAATTCTACACCCAATAACAGCAATTCCCGTTTTGTAGCCGCGATTTCGTCAGATTATGGCAACCGGAGGTTGCACGCAATCCGCAATCGCGTGTATTTTGCCGCGTAAGGCATCCTGCGCGATTGCGAAATCGCGGCTACGACCTTTCCCCCATAACGGGAATTGCTGCCCACTAACCAACAAACGCCCCCCGCTGATACGTCCACCACTCAACGACGAGCACCACCAACGCCGCGCCAGCCAGCCAGGGCCAGAACTCGCGGCGGCCTTCCTCCTCACGCGTCGCAGCGGTGATCTCTGTTTGTCCCACCCGCACGCTCTCTCGCGGCGCGATGTTCGATTCGGCCTCGTCGAACAGGTTGACGGTGAAGAGAACGATGGATGGGCTGGATTGAACGGATTGGGGAACTTGTTCAACTGAGTAAACGCCCAGTTGGTCGGTGGCGGCGAAAACAGGAGTCCTTGCGCCGATGGGGAGTGTGTGCCGTGTGCCATCCGGCGCGGTGACGACGATCTGCGTGGCCTCGGGATTGGTCTGGATAGGGACGGGGTCGCCGGGACGGATCCCTTCCTGGCTCTCCCCTGCGATGGGAGCGAGTCCCCCCCGAGGCAGCAGCCAATCAACCAGGTTGGCGGTGAGAATGGGAAAGGCGATCTGCAGTGGCAGGTCGGAGTCGCGCAGGTCAAAGGCCAGCACCGCCAGCCGCCCCTCCGGCCGCTCGGCGACGAAGAGCAGCGGGCCGCCCTCGGCCTCGACCAGCACCCGCGCCCCCGGCGGCGGCTCGACTGCGCGGGCCTGGAGGATGTGAACGTCGCTCAGGTCCACGTAGCGCAGCAGGGGGTGATCGGCGGCGACGTGGGAGATTGTCGTGGCGGTAAAGACACCCCCCACCCCGATTGGGAAGTCGCCGCCCACCGAAGCCGTTGGCCCGACGAGCCACAGGTTGCCGCTGGCAAGCGTGCCGGTGACCACTCTATCGTACACGTAAAGCGCATAGTCCTCGTCGGGTACAGGCTGACCGGGAGCCAGCCGCACCAGCTCGACGGACGGCAACGCGCTCAGCGCCCGCTCCAGGAACAGGTTGCCTGCGGAGACGAGGAGCACTTGCCCGGAGACAGGGGGCGCGTGCACCGCCCAGGCCGTGTCGTCGAGCGGCAGCGCGTCGGTGGTGGAGAGGCGGGCCTGCAAGACCTGCACGTCGTAAGGCAGGTCGGTGAGGGTCAGGCTGGCGCTGCCGTGGGCCGGTACGAACAACCGGCGCACGTCGAAGAGCACGCCATCGGCGGATAACTCGACCAGCGGCTCGGCGTCGGCGTCACTGTAGTTGGCCACGCGAAGGAATGCCTGCGGGCCGGCCTCCCCCGCCCGCGTCGCCAGCGCGGTGATGGCCAGGTTGTCACTCCCGCCGCTTTGTCCTGAGCCTGTCGAAGGAACCACCCCTACAAAGCGCACCTCGCCCGGCAGCGGGGGCAGCGTCTCTGGCAGTGCGCCGTCGGAGATGATGACCGCCTGGGTGTCCACCGCGCCCGTCAACCCCGCCGCGGCGAGCGCAAAGGCCGCCTCCCAATCGGCGGGGCTATCAGTGGGGGCGGCCTCGTCCAGGGCGCGGCGCAGGGCGGCCCTGTCGTTCGTGGCCGAGGCCAATACCTGGGGCTGCGGCCCGACGGCGATGATGGTCGCCACGTCGCCCGCGCCCAGTCCAGCGATGATTTCGCGTGCCACACCAAGCGCTGCGTCAAAGCGCGTGGGGGCGACGTCGGTGGCCTGCATACTGGCGGACCCGTCCAATAACACGACCACACTGCCACTGACGACGGTCGTAGCGGGGACAAAGGGCCGCGCCAGCGCCAGCGTCAGCAGGGCCAGAACGAGCAGTTGCAGCAGCAGGAGCAAGTTGCGCCGCAAGCGCTGCCAAGGGGCGTTCGCCTCCCGGTCGCGCAGGAAGCGCTGCCAGAGCAGTGTGCTGGAGACGAGCACGTCCCGCCGCCGCAGCTTGAGCATGTAGAGCAGGAGGATGGGCATGCTCAGAGCGGCGAATATGAGCGCGAGAGGAGTTAGGAAACCCATCAATCCCCCACCGCGCGGGCGGCCCAGATGCGGGTGTGAAAGTCGTGGCGCACCGCTGCGTAGAGGATGTAGCCATCATCGGTGGGCACAGCCCCCAACAGATTCACGTCACATTCGGGGCCGCCATACTGTTCGCAAAAGGGCAAGCCCTCGCCCGCCTCGACCCACGTTCTACCCGCGTCGATGGAGACGTAGAGCATCGCAGCCCCTTTGGCATAGATAGCGTGGTCGGCGTCGAAGCGAGGGGAGATCAGGTAATCATAGGCCGATTCCAGTGCGCTCTCCCCGATGCGCGTCCAGCCCCGCCCGCCGTCCTCCGAGAGGTAAACGTCGCCATCCATCACCGCCGCCGCCAACTGTTCGGTGACAAAGCGGGCGACGATCGGCTCGCTGCCGAAACCAAAATCAACCGGGCGACGCACCCAGTCCGCTTCTGACTCCGGGTCTCGTTCGTAGACGGCGCCCGAGGCCAGTGGAATCAATCGGCCAGCGGGACTCTCTATCAGCTTTTTCACACCCACCGCACCTTCCATTTTGCCCCAGGTGTCGCCGCCGTCTTCGGTGCGGTAGACTTGCCCGCTGTAGGCCAGGTGCGCCACCCCGCTATCGGCAAAGTCCGCCGCAAGCAGCAACGAGAAGCGGCGGTAGCTGACTGGCGGCAGTCCCTCGCCCGCCATCTGCGTCCACGCCAGGCCGCCATCGCGGGAGCAACCCCGCCTATGACAGACGCGTCCCGTGTGGGACGCCCCCGAGACGGGGGCTGCGAGCAGGGAGCATCTACACTACAGGTCATCCCCTGCATCAGTCGCTTCCGAGACGGGAAA
>Ga0164311_10001891_pt1 | contig 10572 bp, 11 predicted proteins | sample GuaBasSedimGuay2_FD_121796 | JGI IMG/M metagenome (GOLD analysis project Ga0164311, IMG submission 121796) | Subseafloor sediment microbial communities from Guaymas Basin, Gulf of California, Mexico - Guay2, Core 4569-9, 9-12 cm | ecosystem: Environmental > Aquatic > Marine > Hydrothermal vents...
AAGATTCCCGATAATATTATGTGCTTCCCTAAAAGGAACGCCTTTGCGCACCAGATAATAGACAAGATCTGTGGCATAAAGGCTTTCGTCCTCTATAGCCTTTTCAATCCTTTCTTTATCCCACTTCAAGGTGTCCATCAACTTGGGAAAGAGCGTAAGTTCGCTCTTGATAATCTGCAAGGACTCAAAAAGAGGCTGTTTATCCAACTGCATATCCCGATTATAACTAAGGGGCAAACCTTTCATTGTGGCGAGCAAACTCAGAAGATTGCCATATAACCTTCCTGTATAACCCCTTATCAACTCTAAGACATCGGGATTCTTCTTCTGGGGCATCAGAGAACTTCCGGTGGCAAAACTATCATCTATCTCTACAAACCCAAACTCCTTACTGGTATAGATAATCAGGTCCTCTGCCAATCTGGAAAGATGCATACCTACTATTGCCAGCCCAGAGAGGATCTCGATAACAAAATCTCTATCGCTAACCACATCCAAAGGGTTTATTTCCTCCTCTATATGCTTGCCGATATCCTCGTCCTCTTCCATTAACGAATACCTGGACAAATACTCCTTTATCGCTTTAGGATACAGATCATCTCTAATAGGAGTGCCTGCAAGAGCACCTGCGCCTAAACTTACCTTTATTCTTGCCTTTGCATCCTTCAACCTCTCCTCATCCCTTTTTAGCATCCTCGCATAGGCATTTAGATAATCAAAGAGATGGACGGGTTGGGCGCGCTGGAGATGGGTATATCCTGGAAAAACTATATCTTTATTCCTCTCCCCCACCTCTCTTAGCACCTTCCGAAACTTCTTACATAGAGAGATAACCTCTCCGAGTTCGGAAAGGCAAAAAAGTTTCAGGTCAAAGGCTATCTGTTCATTTCTTGACCTGGCGGTATGTAGTTTCAGAGACAGGGCTCCTACCTTATCTTCTACTCTCCTCTGAATCTCTGTGTGAATATCCTCACTCGTTAAATCATACTCAAACCTACCTCCTTCCACCTCCTGATATATCTCCTCCAAAGCCCTCTCTAAATTCTTATGTTCTTCCTCACTCAAAAATCCACTCTCCTTTAGCACCTGGATATGCACAAGAGAACCAAGGATATCATACTTGGCTAATCTATAATCATAACCTATGGATTGAGTAAATTCCTCTACCAGAGGATCTGTCTCTTTTCTAAACCTCCCTCCCCAAAGTTTTCTTACGCCCATCTCTCCTCCACGCTCAGTCTATCTTTCTCAAGCCCATTGACAAAATCTTTATAAATCCTTCTGCCCATCTGCTCTCAAACTTACTCCCCTGTCCATAAGTAGCCAGGTCTCGATCATAGAGGGAATATCTTGATTTCCTTCCGATTACCTGACAAACCTGTGGATGGAGTTCTATCTCTACTTCTCCCGAAACCTTCTTCTGAGTAGCCTCTACAAACCTATCCAGAAATCCTCGCAAGGGAGAGAACCATAGACCTTTATATACCAGTTCTCCATATTTCAAGGAAACAAGATGTTTAAAGTCTAAGGTGTCTTTGTCAAAAACCAGAGTTTCTAAACTGTGATGGGCAATGTAAAGAATCTCTGCAGAGGGAGCCTCATAAAGTTCGCGAGACTTTATCCCTACCACCCTATCTTCTATCAGGTCCTTTCTCCCGATAGCATATTCTTTCCCTATCTCGTTTAGTCTAACAATTATCTCCCCTGCCTCCATTCTTTTCTCATCTAAAGCCACGGGAATACCCTGGTCAAACTCTATCTTTAAACGCACAGGATCTCTTCTGCTCTCTAAATGGGTAATCTGCCAGGCGTCGGCAGGAGGTTTCTTCCCCGCATCCTCCAACTCCCCACACTCAATACTTACTCCCCAAAGATTCTCATCAATACTATATGTGAGTCTTTCAAGATTAAGATCCAGTCCCTTTTCTCTCGCATACTCCATCTCCTCGTCTCTGCTTTTAAACTCCCACTCCCGCACAGGAGCAATGACCTTCAATTGAGGAGAGAGAAGTTTCCAAGAGAGTTCAAAACGCACCTGGTCATTGCCCTTACCTGTACAGCCGTGAGCAAGATACTCTGCCTTCTCTCTATAAGCAATCTCCACTACCTTCTGAGCAATCAGAGGTCTGCTCAAGGCTGTGGCTAAATAGTAGCCTTGATAGACACCTTCTGCTTTTAGAGTAGGGAGGATAAACTCCTCTACAAACCTCTTCTTTAGATCCGCAACATAGATCTCCTTTGCACCTGCAGAGATCGCTCGTTCTCTTAACTTCGCAAAATCTACTTTCTGTCCTATATCAGCAATTACTGCAATCACTGTATAACCTTTATCAGTAAGCCAGCGCACACAAACAGAGGTATCCAACCCCCCAGAATAGGCAAGCACTACTTTCTTCATCTTTTCCCTCTAAATGATTTATCAATTAATTAAAAGCAATATGGCTTTCTGCACATACAGCCGATTCTCAGCCTGATCAAATACGATAGACTGCTTTCCTTCTATCACCTGATCAGTAACCTCCTCTCCACGATGTGCGGGTAAGCAATGCATCAGGAGACAATCGGGCTTTGCCTTCTTGAGCAAATCCTCATTCACTTGAAAACCCGAGAATTCTTTTTTTCTCTCTTCTCTCTCTTTCTCTTTCCCCATACTTGTCCACACATCTGTGTAGACCACATCTGCCCCTTTCACTGCTTCCTGGGGATTATTACCTATCTCTACCTTTCCTCCTGCCTCCTCCACTATCTTTGAAGAAGGAAGATATCTCGCAGGAGTAGCAATGCTTAAACTTGTGTTGGTCTTTGCGCATCCATAAATAAGAGAATGACAGACATTATTCCCATCTCCTATATAAGCAAGTTTCACTTTCTTCAAATCGCCCTTTTTCTGCTTGATAGTAAATAGATCTGAAAGCACCTGACAAGGATGCAGAAGATCAGAGAGAGCGTTTATTACCGGAATCTGGCTATAGGCAGCAAATTCAAGAAGGAGTTGATGAGAGAATGTCCTGATAATAACCCCGTGCAAATAAACAGAGAGAACCCGCGCAATATCCTTTATTGCTTCCCGTTCAGGGAAGCCGATTTCTTTCTCCAGATAGAGAGCCTTCCCTCCCATCTGAAAAATCCCTACCTCAAAAGAGATGCGGGTGCGTAAAGAGGGCTTGTGAAAAATAAGGGCAAATACCTTCTGCTTCAAACTGCTCCTGAACCTCTCGGGGTTATCTCTCACATCCTCAGCCAAAGAGAATATCTTTTCTATCTCCTCCAAACTCAAGTCCTTGATAGAAAGAAGATGCTTCATTTATCCTTCTCCTATCTCCTTCGCCTTTTTACTCAACACCTTCTCCAGAATCCCTATACCTTTATCTATCTCTTTTTTCTTTATTACCAAAGGAGGCATTAATCTTAATACCTTCTCCTGCGTGCAATTGAGGAGCAATCCTCTCTCCAAGCACTCTCTGACAACCTCCTCACCCTTAATGCTCAACTCTACCCCCCACATCAGTCCTTTTCCTCGCACCTCCTTAATAAATGGATATCGTTCCCTCATCCTCTCCAACTTTTCTCTTAGATAATCTCCCATCTCTTTTGCATTCCTCAGCAACTTCTCTTTCCGAATTGCCTTAAACACTGCCAACCCTGCTTTGCAAACCAAAGGATTACCCCCAAAGGTGGAAGCATGGGAATGCGCAGAGAAGACATCGCTTATCTCTGCTCTCACTACCATTGCCCCTATGGGCACACCTCCACCTAAGCCTTTTGCTAAAAGGAGAATATCAGGCTCTATATCATAATGCTGATAACAAAATAACTTTCCTGTTCTTCCTATCCCTGTCTGCACCTCATCAAAGATAAGCAGAATATCCTTCTCACTGCAGAGTCTTCTTAGTTCCTTTACATACTCCGGAGAAGCAACATTTACCCCCCCTTCTCCTTGAATAAGTTCCAGTAGCACCGCTACTGTCTTTTTACTTATTGCTCTCTTGACTGCTTCAATATCATTAAAAGGCACATATCTAAATCCTTCGGGTAAAGGATAATAACCTAAATGGTATTTCTCCTGAGCGGTTAAAGTCAGAGTGGCAAGGGTTCGGCCATGGAAGGATCTATACATAGAGATAATCTCATATCTTTCTCCTTTTCCATACTTGCGTGCAAACTTTATTGCCGCTTCATTTGCCTCTGCTCCACTATTGCAGAAAAAGACCTTCCCTCCAAAGGAGTGTTTGGAGATCTCGCGGGCTAACTTCATCTGGAGATGGTTATAGTAGTTGTTGGGAATGTGGAGAATCTTGCGCGCTTGCTCTCTTATGGCGTTTACTACTACAGGATGAGAATGTCCCAAGTTGCTTACACCCCAGGAGGAGAAAAAATCCAGATACTCTCTCTGGTGCACATCCCAGACCTTCACTCCCTTGCCTTTTACTAAAGCCAAGGGAAGACGCACATAGGTAGGCACAAGATATCTTTCACATAATGCGGCAATCTCTTTGGTAGTCATTTTACCACCTATTTTACTATCTCCGTTCCTATCCCCTGGTCAGTGAATATCTCAAGGAGAAGGGAATGTTTTATTCGTCCATCAATAATATGCACCTTGTTTACTCCATTCTCCAATGCTCTAACCCCGCTGCGCACCTTGGGAACCATCCCCCCAACAATAATCTCTCTCTTTATCAAATCCTCTACCTCCTGGATATGCAAACTGGAGATTAGAGAACTCTCCTTATCTTTTTCCGCCAAGATTCCCAAAACATCTGTGAGTAAAACTAACTTCTCGGCTTTCACTCTTAGACTAACCTCGGCGGCTGCCTGGTCAGCGTTGATGTTGTATATCTTCTCCTTCTCCTTCCCTAAGGGAGAGATCACTGGAATCTCTCCCTCTTCCAAACTTCTTTTTATCTTCCTGCTCTCTACAGATTTTATCTCTCCCACATAGCCAATCTTCTCATCATAAGGACGAACCTTGAAAACCTCCTCTCCCTTCAGTCCTATCGCTTCTCCCCCCAATCCTCTAATCTCCTCGGTTATCTCTCTGTTTAGTTCTTCTAAAGTAGAGATTACTACTCTAATTGTTGCTTCATCGGTAAATCTTAGTCCATTAAAGAATTTGGGTTGCCTACCTTCCTTCTTCAGACTCTGATTGATAAAATACCCTCCCCCGTGTACCACTATAACCTTTATTCCCACATAGTTCATAAATACAATATCCTCTAAGATGGTTCGCCCTCTTTCTCTATCCACCATTGCACTTCCACCATACTTCACCACCACAATCCTATTGCGGAAGTTTCTAATATAAGGAAGAGCCTCGATCAAAACCTCTGCCTTCTCTATCAGCCTTTCCACTTTAATACCTCGCATTTATTCGTATATACTCCTCGGAAAGATCACACCCCAGGATCTTCCCCATACACCCTCCTTCTCTCAAATCCACAATCACCTCTATCTCCTTTCCCTCTAAAATCTTTGCCAAACCCTCTCTATCCACACGCTCCAAGAAATGCCCATCCTTGAAGATTCTTATCTTCTTTCTTTTATCTGACAGATATATCTCGGTCGTATCTAAACTATGAACAGATGCCCCTATCGCTGCGGCTATCCTTCCATAGTTAAAACTCCTTCCATAGAACATTGCCTTGATGAGGCTGGAATTGGCAATCTGCCGAGCAACCCTTTCTGCATCCTCGTTCCTCTTTGCTCCTCTTACTACCACCTCTATAAGTTTTGTTGCTCCTTCTCCATCCCTGACAATCTCCCGAGAGAGATAAGTAGTAATGTAATTAAGGGCTTCTTGGAACTTGCTCAACTCCTTCTTCTCGCTCCTCCCCACTCCAGAGACAATCTTCTCGTTTCCTGCCTGTGCATTTGCCAAACATAGAACTGTATCATTCGTGCTCATCTGACCATCTATGGTAATCAGATTAAAAGACTTATCTACCGCTTCCTTCAGGCATAGATAAAGAAGCCTTTTGTGGATATTAATATCGCTGGTAAGAAAACAAAGCATTGTGGCTAAATGGGGAGAGATCATCCCTGAACCTTTAGCCACTCCCGCCACCACCACCTTTTTTCCTTTAATCTCTATCTCCAAAGCAATCTGTTTGGTTTGCTTATCGGTGGTAAGGATCGCTTCAGCAAATTCTCTACTATCTTCTTTGAGTTGTTTAACCAAAAAGGGAATCTTCTTCTTTATCTTTTCTACTGGCAAAGGTATACCGATAACTCCTGTGGAGGCAGAGAGCACCTCGCTCTCCTTAATTCCCAGTTCTTGGGCAACACTCTTATTTAACAAAAGAGCGGACTTGAAAGCATCTCGGGTGGCACAGTTGGCGTTTCCACTATTCACGAGCACTGCGCGAACTTTGTTGTTAATATTCCTCTTGCATACCTGCACTGTCCCTGACTGCATTCTATTGGTGGTAAATAATCCTGCAGAAGTTGCGGGGAAGCAAGAATAGATTAATCCCAAGTCCCTCTTGCTTTTCTTTATCCCGGAATGCACGCCGGCAAACTTAAATCCTTGTGGAACACTATTCTTTTCAATCTCCCTCATCTTCCCTTTCTTAAAAACTGAATGATACCCATCAATATTCCTATCACCAAAAATGCTCCTGCAGGAAACAGAAAAAATAGCGCAGGAGGAAATCCTAAAGAGAGTCCAAAGATCTTTCCATTTCCCAATACTTCTCTGATAGAAGAGATAAGGATCAGGGCACAAGTAAATCCTATCCCTATAGCCAAAGCATCGATTATCGAGTCTTTTAAGGAATTCTTGGAAGCGAATGCCTCTGCTCTCCCTAATATAATGCAGTTTACTGTAATCAGAGGAACAAATATTCCTAAACTTCTGTCCAGCAACGGAAAGAAGGCTTTTAGCAGAAGTTCCACAATGGTAACAAAGGAAGCGATAATCACAATAAAACAGGGTAGTCTTATCTCGCGCGGAATAACCTTCCTTAAACAGGAGATAATAGAGTTAGAACCTAAAAGAACAAAGGTTACTGCTAACCCCATCCCTAAGGCATTGGAAACAGAAGTGGTAATTGCTAATACAGGGCACAAGCCTATCATTAGCACAAAGATAGGGTTCTCTTTGAAGATGCCTCTTCTCAGATGAGGAGAAACTCTTTTCCACAACCTCTCGCTTCTGCTCTGCATCTATAAACTCCAATATTCACGCCGGATAGAAACCACTTTTTCTTTTTCTATGACTTATCTCGCTTTAGGCTCGAACTCCTCTACAGATTTTCTTACTGCTTCTGTAACCGCCTGTGAGGAGATGGTTGCTCCACTGATTGCCTCAATACCTTCTCCTAAAATTAGGTCTTCTGCTTTTTTCTCCTTGAACTGGTTTTCAAACCAATCCTCACTAATTTTTGCTCCTAAGCCCGGTGTCTCGCGTTGCTCCAACACTCTAATTCCTCTTATCGTTTTGTCTTTATCAATCACCACCATCAACTTTATCTCGCTCGCATACCCTTGGGCAAACACAATTAACCCATAACCCACTATCTCTCCTTTTTTATAACAGCGATAATAAGTCTTTTCCCCTTTCTTCTCCTCTATTATCTTATCTATCCCGGGCAAAAAGTCGGAAATACCCTCTTTCTCACTCTTCAACTCTTGCTGAGCAATGATGGGAGTGGTTATAAGATAGGCAAAGGAAAGAAAAAGGGCAGAAAAAAAACAGATAAGTCCTAAAACCATAGTTTTCTTGAACATCTCTTTTTACTCCTTTGCTATCTTATTATTCCTCCTCAAAGGCTTGCGTAGAGAGGCTTTGTTCTCTCTCTTTATTTTCTTTTCTTTTTAAGGGTAAACTTGTCAATTAAAGGAGTGAAAGCATTCATTAGCAGGATAGAATAAGAGACGCCTTCCGGATAACCTCCTTTGAGACGGATTAGCGCGGTGATACATCCACACCCCAATCCAAAGATTATCTTTCCTTTATTAGATAGGGGAGAGGTAACCGGATCTGTAGCCATAAACAAAGCCCCTAACATTAGCCCTCCGGCAAGGATGTTGTAAAGGAAATCCCCAGAGAATAAGCCATTTCTGCCAAAGATCCATGTAAGCAAACCTACTGTAAGGATATAGGTAAAAGGGATATGCCAACTGATATATTTTCTAAAGAAGAGAAGGCTAACTCCTATCAGTAAGGCTAAAGCCGAGGTTTCTCCTAAACAACCGGAACAATTGCCAAGAAAGAGTTCCCGATAAGAAAAGTGCACATTACCAGTTCCCTCTATGCCTTTAATCACCGCTAAGGGAGTAGCAGAACTGAGAGCATCTACAGGATGAAAAGGAGAAGAGAAAGAGGTCATAAGTTTGGGCCAGGAAGCCATTAAAAAAGCCCTTCCCACCAAGGCAGGATTGAATATGTTGTTTCCCAATCCTCCAAAAATCTGCTTTCCCAGGACTATAGCCACAAATGTTCCTACTGCAGGAAGCCATAAAGGGACAGTGGGGGGAAGGTTATAGGCTAACAGAATACCAGTAATTACTGCACTTCCATCTAAAACACTAATCCTTTTTCTTCTAATCTCCTGGATCAAAAATTCAGAAACAAGAGCGGTTATCACAGAAATGAGAATAATCTCCAGAGCGTGAATGCCGAAGAATATCACTCCCGCCACTCCTGCAGGAATAAGGGCTATTACCACCGACCACATCACTTTTCTTATGGAATCCCCACAGTGAATATGGGGAGAGGGGGAAACGATAAACATTGCCTCTGTGCTTTCTTCTCTCCTTTCCTTCATCTTCTCTTCTTTATTCCGTTTCTCTGGAGGGTATTCTGAGCAAGGATAATCTGGGTTGCTTCCCATAGGTCGCCAGCAAGATAATCTGGAGGATTATCCCAACTCTTCACCTCAAGCAAATCTGTCCTTCCTGAACCCACCAAGATTGTCCTGCACCCTATCCTTCTCCCTGCTTCTACATCCACAGGGCTATCACCTACAAAATAGGTTTGTTTAAAATCTACCTCCTCTCCTTCTGTGGCTTTTAAGAACAAACCTATCTTGGGCTTTCTGCACGCACATCCTTCGTCTTCCCGATGCGGACAATAATAGACCTCTACCCTTCCCCGCTCCTTTTCTATCTCTCTTATCATTCGTCGGGTAATATCCTTTAACGCCTCTGGGCTATAGATACCTTTATTCACTCCTGATTGATTAGAGAGAACCTTTATCTTATACCCTTCCTCTGTCAATCTCCTGATAGCCTTGAGCACATTGGGCAAAAAAGAGAACTCTTCCCATTGGGTTACATACTTTCCATCTCCTGGATATCTATTGATTACTCCATCTCTGTCTAAAAAGACTATCTTGTTCATCTTTCTCTGGTACCCCTAACCCGATTCGAACGGGTATCTCTGGCTCCGGAGGCCAGCGTTTTATCCAATTAACACTATAGGGGCACTGCTAAACCTCCCTTCTTTTTATGCAGTCTTCAAATACACCTATTTCTTTATTCTAAAAAATAACCAGTTCTTATTCTGCTTTCCCGAATCTTGCTTAGGGTTTATCTTCAGAAGACAATAGAGACCTCTCAATCTCTTCCCTTTCAGTTCAAACACTATCTTCTTCTCTCCCCATTCCCTTAAGAGATAACTCCCTTTATCCCATATCTCCACCTTTCCTGCTCCGTATAGCCCTTCGGGAATCTCTCCTTCAAAGTTAGCATAAGCAAGCGGATGATCCTCTACCTCTACTGCCAAACGCTTGATGGAAAAAGAAGTAGGAGGCTCTTTGGGAATAGCCCAACTCTTTAGTACTCCTTCCCTTTCCAGACGAAAATCATAATGGAGATGACTTGCCTTATGTTTCTGCACAACAAATATAACTCCTTCTTTTTTCTCTAAACTCTCCTCGGGTTTTGGCTCGGGTGTCTTTTTGAAATCTCGCTTCTGTAGATATCTCTTTAGTTTCTGCTCCATCAGCGCTTAACCTGGAGGCCAAGTTAGTTTTCTTCCCCCTATCAAATGAAAATGCAGGTGAAAAACCGCTTGCCCTGCATCTTTGTTGTTGTTTATCACCAGACGATATCCTCTCTCTGCTATCCCTTTATCCTCTGCTAACTGCTTAGCCTTGAATATTATCTCTGCCATAAGGTCTTTATCCGAAGGATGAAGATCAGAGAGACGCTCAATGTGTTTTTTAGGAATAATAAGGATATGCACAGGTGCTTGGGGGTTGATGTCATTAAAGGCTAAGATTCTTTCATCCTCAAACACAATTTCTGCAGGAATCTGACGCGCAACTATCTTACAGAAGATACAATCTCTGCTCATACCTCCACCTCCTGTTCATCCTGAGCATAGAAAACATTGGCAAATACCTCTCTTGCTCTTCTACTCGCTTCTTCTCTATCTGCTAACTCTGGGTAAAGATAAGGATTGAAGTGGATAAGAATTAGTTGTTTAGCCTTGCTTCTCTGGGCTATCTGGGCAGCGGTGTGAGGATTTAGATGTGGCCATTCTTCCTTAAACTCTCCTGTTCTCAAAGAGCACTCACATAACAGCAAATCGGCATTCTCAGATAGCCTCAGAGCATTCTCACATAC
>Ga0164311_10001897_pt1 | contig 10563 bp, 8 predicted proteins | sample GuaBasSedimGuay2_FD_121796 | JGI IMG/M metagenome (GOLD analysis project Ga0164311, IMG submission 121796) | Subseafloor sediment microbial communities from Guaymas Basin, Gulf of California, Mexico - Guay2, Core 4569-9, 9-12 cm | ecosystem: Environmental > Aquatic > Marine > Hydrothermal vents...
AGCTAATGAAAGACCTTTATCTATTCAATTTGAACGAAAATTGTAGCATTGATTCAACGAACAGATTTAAACTTGTCTTATCCGGATTCTGGCTACCTAAAGAAACGCACAGTGCCATAATCGAAAATGCATATGCCAAATTTAGAAAGAAACGTAACATTGAAGATAAGGTTAAGCTACATTTGAGTGGAACAGCACTGTATCATACTGATTTAATAGAAAGAATAGAAGAACTTGGAGGAATAGTAGTTTCTGATGATCTTTGCACTGGTTCAAGATATTTTTGGGATAATGTTGAGGAAGGTGAGGATCCCATTTCAGCCATAGCCTACAGATATCTTAGAAGAACTCCTTGCCCATCACATGCCCCCTTAGAGAAAAGATTAGAATTTATTAAATTCATGATTTCAAAGTTCAAGGCTCGAGGAGTACTTATTATTACAGGAAGGTTTTGCGATCCCTTACTTTATGATAGCATTCACATAAAGGAAATGTTAACGAAAATTGGAGTGCCGAGCGCGGTTGTGGATTATGAAAACTTAGAGCAAGAATTACCAAGGATTCAGACAAGAATTGAAACTTTTATTGAAATGTTAGGTTCTGGAGGCTAACTGCTATGAAATCCCAAAAAAGAAGCAGCATTTTGCGTACAACGAAGAAAATAGGCGATTTAATCATGGAATACTTCACCAGAGCGTGGGATAGGAAAAATGAAGGCAAACCGATAGCATGGGTAACAGTTTTTACGCCTATAGAACTTCTTTATGCTTTAGACATAACTCCTGTAGCGCCGGAACATTTCGCTGCAATGTGCAGCGCACGAGGCTTAATACTTGACTTCCTAGAAAAAGCAGAAAAAAATGGCTATTCCCAAACATTATGCTCCTACAGCAGATGCGGTTTAGGCTATGCGCTTTCTGGAGCGGCAGGCTTTATGCCTCCTCCAGATTTACTACTAACTTTCAGAAATTCATGCGATGTATATGTAAAATGGTGGCAAAGTTTGGCAATGCACTTGAAAGTTCCATTATTTATCGGAGAAGCACCATACGTATTGTCCGAGGAAGATTTGAACAACTATGTGCTTGATTTTACTGTTAATCAGCTGGAACAGCTAATAAAGTTGGCGGAGGAAAAATTTAAGGTTAAATTTAACATGGAAAACCTTATAAAAAGAGTGGAACTTTCGGATATTGCAAGCGAGTTATGGTTAAAGATACTGAATCTTCGAAGGACGAAACCTTGTCCATTAGGCGGGAGAGACTCTGCTTCAGACATATTTCCATTAGTAGTGCTTCAAGGAACTGAGGACGCCGTTAATTTCTATAAGGAACTTCTTGCTGAGGTTGATGAGAAGGTTCGGAAACATGAAGGCATAATTGAAAATGAGAGATTTAGGCTTGCTTTTGATGGAATATGGATCTGGCATGCTTTTGACATGATTAAATATTTTGAAGAAAGGGGAGCCGTTTTCGTTTACGAACCATACAGTGAGGCATGGGCGTATAGACTTGACAAATCTAAGCCCCTTGAAAGCATTGCGAAGAAAATTCTCACGATGGGCCTAAATATCGACATAGACTTGAGAATTAAGAACTTCATGGATAAAATAAAGAAATACAACATAGACGGAGTCATAATATTTTCAAACAGAAGCTGTAAAACATGGTCTGCTCCTCAGATAGTCACCGCAGAAATTCTAAACAAAGAACTTAATGTTCCCTACCTAATAATCGAAGCTGACATGGCCGACCCAAGGCAATATGCAAAGGCGCAAATTGAGAACAGAATAGATGCATTTTTAGAAACCTTGGAGGAAAGATAATGTATTTAGGAATAGACGCTGGGGCTTCGGCTACCAAAGTAGTGTTAATAGATGAATCAGAGAGGATAATTTCATATGCTATAGTTCCCTCCGGAATAGATTTCATGGAAGCTTCGCGTAAGGCCCTTGAAAAGGCACTTTCTCTGCATAATCTTGACCTAAATGATTTGAAATACTCGGTGGCTACTGGTTATGGGAGAAGACTAATAAAAGCGGATTCTATATCCACAGAAGTACTCTGCATTGCTAGAGCCGCCTACAAGCTTTATCCTTCAGTTAGGACCATCATAGATGTTGGCGGTCAAGATTCTAAGGCCATTAAGATTGATAAGCATGGCAAAGTAACAAATTTTGTTATGAACGATAAATGTGCAGCTGGAACTGGCAGATTCCTTGAAGTCATGTCCAACATCATCGGAGTAAAAATCGACGAGTTGAGCGCTTTACATTTCAAGTCTACTAGTCCAGTTAAGATAACCAGCACATGCACTGTTTTCGCCGAATCAGAAGTAGTTTCGTACCTCAGCCAAGGATACAAAATAGAGGACATCATAGCCGGACTACATAATGCAATAGCAGACAGAATATACCTAATGGCTTCCACAATAGGATTCGAAAAGGAAGTACTCTTCACAGGTGGAGTAGCAAAGAATAAAGGATTTGTTGAGTCATTATCCCAAAAAATAGGAATAAAACCCATTCTACCTAAGGAACCCCAGATAATATGTGCTTACGGAGCTGCCTTAACAGCAAAATCAAAAGTTAGCAAGAGAAAATTTGGTTAAATCTTTTCTTGGAATTATTGATTGAAAATCCGAATGCCCGCGTAAAGCTGCCAGATGTTTTTGTGCCTTAAATGCTTATAGCAGATAATCTATTCGGTTCTTATTCCAGCAAGCATCTTTGCGAGTTTTTTCTTGAACTCAGTATCTACTTCCCTTTCGATCATTATCTTTTGTGTTTGCGGTGAGCCAGCTCCATGCATAGATTCTGTACGGTACCCCACAGCTCCAAAACCCATACAAATATTCTCTATTAACCTCAAAATCCTCAATCTATATTCAGTCGGAACGTTTTCTATTCCTCTCAGGTATTTTTCGACGTATTTTCCTATTTTTGGATTTTTTAGATCCTTTTCTGAAGGAGCTGTCGCGATTAATCCACCTGCGATGTCCTCGGCCAATCTTGCTATTTCGTAAGTGAGCCTTGTCACGTTTAGTTTACATACGTTTGCCAGTAAGGTGTTAACTTGGTATGTTCCTGATGGGGTTCTGTAACCTTCTGCCGAGCAAGCTATTCCGCAGGCGTATAATGTTTCATTTAAGTGATTCATCTCGATTAATTTATCTCTTATATGACGGGATTTTTCAACTCCGTTGTATTCGGCTATTAAGGTTGCGGCGCCTATTAATACATCGCCGACTCCGGTTTTACATCCGCCATAACTTTGGCGGTGATATGCGGCAAACCTTTCAACTAAAGGAAACGTAAACTCATATTCTTCAGCCATAAAAACTCTTTCCCAAGGCACAAAAACGTCATCGAAAATCACCATGGCTTCTTGCCCGCTGTATTTTATGTTGCCTAAATCAATTTCGGTTCCTTCCAATTTTCTTGTATCGCATGATTGCCTTCCATAAATATACAAAATTCCATCAGTGTCACTGGGCACGGCAAAAGAAACCGCGTAATCTTTGTCGTTTTCCCTCATAGTCCTTGTTGGCATAACTATTACTTCATGACTATTCACAGCTCCGGTTATGTGAAGTTTCGCTCCCCTCACCACTATGCCATCTTCTCTCTTTTCAACTATTCTCAGATAGAGGTCTGGATCCACTTGCTTGCTTGGAGGTAAACTCCTATTCCCCTTTGGATCGGTCATGGCTCCGCAACAGAATAGATCGTTTTCCTGAACGTACTTTAGGAATCCCAAAAACCTTTCATAATAGTTTGTTCCTAGTTTTTGGTCCATTTCGTATGTTACGCTTGAGAGAGCATTCAAAGCATCCATTCCCACGCATCTTTGAAAGCAAATACCAGTTCTTTGACCTAAAACTCTTAGTAACTTCACTTTTTTTATTAAATCTTCAGTATTCTGGTGTATATGGTTGAATCTGTTTATTTTTTCTCCAGTAATATGAGATTTAGCCGTCGCCAGATCCTTGTATTTTGGGTCATGAGCTATATCGTATGTTGCAGCCGCAGCATTTATTGAAGGTCTAATAATTGGGTGATCAATTGGATCTTCAACTTCCTCACCTAAAAGATAAACTTTGATTTTTCGTTTACGCAAACTCTCGATATATTCTAATCCGGTTTTAATAGCCAATCATATCACCATATCTGCCTAATCGTGGAAAAACATTATGTAGCTTAAGGCATAAAAATTAGACCGTTATGCTCAGAGAGGATCCAATTTGGATAATGAATGTTGTTTGTACCATAAGACAGAGGCCATCGCTTGGATTACATTGAACAGGCCTGAAGTACTTAATGCATTGAACAAAAAATTATGGCGGGGAATATACGAAAACCTTGTAAAAGCAGAGAATGACGAAGAAGTTAGGGCTATTATAATAACTGGGGCGGGCAGAGCTTTTTCTGCAGGAGATGACATAAAGGAAGTTGCTTCCATGAGGAAAACGGAAGAAATAAGATCGTTTTTCATTGATTTTGCGGTTCCAACAATTACGAAATTAATTGACATTTGCAAACCGACCATCGCAGCGGTAAATGGAATCGCCTACGGCGGTGGATGCGAAATCGCAATGCTATGCGATATAGTGGTTGCCTCAGAAAATGCACTATTCGCAATTCCAGAGGGACTCATCGGAGCCATAGCGCCGATAGCCTCCACTATAGGCGCCTATATTATCGGCAAACTTAATGTAAGTAAAATGGTATTGACAGGTGATCCAATCACTGCGGAAGAAGCCAGATTGATAGGTTTAGTCAACAAAGTCGTCTCTCCTAAAGAATTAAAAGAAACGGCAGAAAAATTGGCTAGAAAAACCATGCGTATTGCACCTTCATCAATTAAAGTTATGAAGAAACTTTTAAACAGACGCTTTTTCAGAGAAGAGCTTGAATGCGCAGTAGAAGAACTAATTAAGATTTTACAGACAGAAGAGGGAAGAGAGGGACACATGGCTTTTATAGAGAAAAGAATGCCAAAATGGGTATCAGAATAATGGTAGATAAAATACGGCTACTTAACAGGCTTATTACTTAAAGAATATAGATTTATGCTTCCAGAAGAAATTTTGGTGATAAAGCCTTGTCGTTCCAGAAAATCTAGATGAGATAGACACTCTCCAATAGCAAGGTACTTCTGGAATGGTGGAAATACGTCCCAACGGGGATATTTAACAAACCATTTGATTTCAGAAGCTAATTCAAACGCGGTTTTTGGTTTCTCTTTAAGTTTTTCCACTATTTCATTAAGTCTTTGCATGTGATGAAGCATAAGTTCGGCTATTCTTTCATGATAGCCAATAAAAATGTCCTCGTGGGCTGGCAAAACAAGTTTGATATCTAATGCTTCAACTTTTCTGAGACTCTTTATATAATCAGTGAGCGGACTTGAGTTTTCCATAAATTTTGAAATATGAGGAGTTATTCTAGGGAGAATGTGGTCTCCTGCAAGCAATATCTTCATTCTGGGCTCATATAAACATATATGGCCTGGAGAATGCCCCGGAGTCCAAATTACCTTGAATTCGTAATCTCCGACTTCAATTTTATGTCCTTCCTGTAGCCCTATAGCTGATTTAACTATTTCTTCGTAGGCCTGTTGACTTGACAAAGCCGGGTGAGATTTTCCAACATTGTATATCAGTGACGTAGGAACTCCGTTAGCTTTAAATAACGACTCTATTCTTTCGTTAAAGTTTCTGTCGCCACCAAGTATTAGTTTAGACAATTCGACTTCCGCTTGGTGAATTAGGATCTTGGCATGTTTGGATTTAATACGCAGATGGGGCAATAGTCCTACATGGTCGGCGTGAAAATGGGTCAGCAGTATGTCGGTTATCTCCTCAAGTTTTATTCCGATAGCGTTTAAGTCTTCGCATAAAGACTGGAAGGATTGTTTGAAATTTAATCCGGTGTCTATTAACACCTTTTTTTCGTCAGAATTTATTAGGTAAGAGTTGAGGTGGCCAAGTGGATTGTTAGGCAGCGGTACCTGTATCATAAAAATGTTTGGGAGCACTTCTTTGTACATTGAAATCACTGCAATTGATAGATGCACCTTGTAAATTAAGTTTTTCTTTGAATACCAAGCAATTTTGCGGCGTTTAGCCCCAAGATTTTTTCTTTTTCTTCTTCTGATAAATATTTGCAGCTTCTTATGAAATCGACTTCGTATTTCATGCTGCTTCCCGAAACTACAGGGAAATCGGAACCAAATAATAATCGCTCCATTCCTATTTTTTCCCTTATTCTGTCTAACACTTTCTTTGAGAATATTATAGACGAAGCAGCAGAGGAATCGAAATACACGTTTTCAAATTTCTCTGCTAGCTCCAATGCCTCATTAAGCCATATTCCTGGCCTATATGCACTGTAAGCCCCAGTGTGGGCTAGAATTATAGTTATCTGGTACCTTTCTAAAATTCGTTTTAAAAGAATGGGATTAGCATCCTGAGAAATTATGGGGTTTTCCCATGGTCCGGGATCGCAGCCTGTATGATAAAGTATGGGTAATTTGTTCTTTTCACAGTATTCACATATTTTTCTAAAATTCTCATTTTCCGTTGGCGAGAAAAGTTGGAGGGTAGGAAGCATTTTTATGCCTTTCAGACCAAGCGCACTTACTTCTTTAAGCTTATTTTCAACATACTCTTCGCTTTTGTTTGGATTAACCGAGCCAAAACCTACGAATTTGTCCGGATTACTCTTAACTAAATCTGCTATTTCTTGATTGGTTGTTTTAAGTTCAGGATAGTAACTAATCAATGCATAGAAGAAATTTTTGATCTCCTCTTCTACAGACCCTGCCCTGAAGTTACTAAAATAGAAGAATGACTCCAAATGACGCTTCCTCAGCTTTTCCTTAATTTCTGGTATCTCTACGTCCATTGGATCTACATCAACTGCCAGTAGGACTGCTAAATCAACACCTGCTTTCTTCATTTCATTTAAGATTCTATCTTTGCTGTAAAATGCGTGAACGTGGAAGTCTATTATTGGCCCCGTATCCATATTAGTCCGCCAACATGTTATTCTATTACTAATAAGAGGAAAAGTATTTTGGTTTCTAGAATTGGTGGATTTTAATCATGTTAGACTATGAGTAGTGTCAAGGTAATATTTTTAAAATGGGCGTATTCTTTAAACTACTCAAAATTAGGGGGCTATCATAGTGCCTATAAATGAACTAAAAGATCAACTTAAGTGCTTTTTTGAACCTGAGAGTGTGGCAATAGTTGGAGCATCACGTAATCCTGCCAAGTTTGGCCACTTTTTATTGAAAAATTTGATAGACTTCGAGTTTAAAGGAAAAATTTATCCTGTTAATCCCCATGCTAATGAGATTTTAGGACTGAGAGCATATCCGAGCGTTGATCAAATTGATGATGAGGTTGATTTAGCTGTAATAATTGTTCCGGCACCTATAGTTCCTAAGGTGATGGAGGATTGCTCAAAAAAACGTGTCAAGGGAGTGGTGATTTGTTCTTCAGGTTTTAGCGAGATGGGAAAGAAAGGTCTTGAACTTGAAAGGAAAGTGCTGGAGATAGCTAAGAATTCGGGAATCCGAGTTATAGGGCCTAACACGACCGGAATCCTAAATACATCAAATAATTTCACAACTTCTTTTGCTCCTCTTCCAAAGTTTAAGAGGGGAAATGTAGCGTTTATTGCCCAGACGGGACTTTTTGCAGCCGCAGCGTTTTGGTGGATAATCTCTACACAGCCATTTGGAATAAGCAAAGTTGTAGGCTTAGGAAATAAGTGCGATGTCGATGACTCAGAGGTAATTGATTATCTGGCAGAAGACAAAGACACTGAGATCATTGCAATTTATATGGAAGGCGTAAAAAATGGCAGGAGACTCTTCGAGGTTCTAAAAAGGGTAGCTCCTGAAAAACCAATTATAATCTTGAAATCTGGCAGAACGGCTACCGGAGCGAAAGCTTCAATGTCCCACACAGGTTCAATAGCCGTTGACGATAGAATATTTGATGCCGTATGTAAGCAAACTGGTGTTATTCGCGTAGAGGGAGATTTCGAGGAACTTTTAGATGTAACAAAAGCTTTCGCCCTACAACCACTACCGGCTGGCAATAGAGTTGCAGTAGTTACGTTGACAGGAGCCGGAGGAGTTATGGCGGCTGACGAATGTGAAAGACATGGCTTAAAACTTGCGACGCTCTGTGAAAAGACTTTGAGAAAGATAAGAGATAGAATGCCTTCTTGGGCCAGCATAAGTAATCCCGTCGACATTGAGCCCTTATTCGAAGCAGTTGGTCCCGAAGAAAGTTTGAGGATTTCTCTTGAGGCTGTTTTAGAAGACGAGAACGTTGACTGCGTGGTAGCAATTTTTGTTTCTGTTCCAAGGTTTGTTCCCATCATTGACATGAAGCGGATAGTTGATGTTATTGAAAGAAGGAGAGATAAACCCGTTTTTGTACATCTATTGGGATATAAAGAAAATGTGGATAAATGGACTAAAGAGTTGGAGAAACGTAAAATTCCAGTTTATCCCTCAATCAAAAGATGTATCAACGCACTAGGAGCTCTTTGGAAGTATAAATTGCGAAGAGAAAAATTGAAAAAGGCAAATTTGATAACGACCTAGTAAAGTCAATTACTATGGAACTTTTCGCGCATTAGTTAATCTTAATTACCACACTTATAGTTAATTTGAGGGAAATGATGTGAGAACTTCGGAGGAATATGTTGAAAAGTTAAAGCGGATGAAAAGAAACGTATACATTAATGGAAAACTTGTCGATAGAGACTGCCCCGAACTCATTCCTTCAATAAATGTACTAGCTAAAACCTTCGATTTAGTCGACGACCCAGAATTTAAGGATCTTCTTGTAGCGAAATCTCACCTAACTAACGGAAACGTCAACCGATTCACCCATATAAATCAAAGTGTCGACGATTTACTTAAGAAACAGCAGCTTATAAGGAAGCTCTGCCACTTGACAGGTGGATGCATTCAAAGATGCATGGGCTGTGACGCAATAAATGCGTTATGTTCCGTAACTTATGAAATTGATAAAGCATATGACACAGAATATCACAAAAACTTTCTAAAATTTCTGGAATACTTCCAAAAAGAAGATTTAACTGCCGCAGCGGCACAAACAGATGTTAAAGGAAATAGAGCATTAAGGCCGCACCAGCAGAAAGATCCTGACCTCTACGTGCGTGTAGTAGAGAAACGGGACGATGGAATAGTTGTTAGAGGAGCAAAAAATCACATTACCATGGCTGCTGTTGCAGATGAGATTATTTGTTTACCCACCCGAGCAATGACTGATAAAGATGCTGATTACGCCGTTGCCTTTGCTATTCCAGCAGACACTGAAGGTATAAAACTTGTCACTCATGTTGCAAATCCAAGACCTAGAAAGTTCTTTAAGGCTCCAGCAGCCGAATTCGGATTTGCAGATTCCTTTGTAATTTTTGATGATGTATTCGTGCCTTGGGAAAGAGTATTCATGTGTGGTGAATGGCCATTCGCAGCATTACTCGCCCATGGTTTTGCACTCTATCACAGACATAGTTATACTGGATGCAAACCTGCAGTAACTGATATAATAACAGGAGCGTCAGCTCTTGTTGCAGAGTATCAAGGAATAGAGAAAAAATCTCATGTTAGATCTAAATTAGCTCATCTTGCATGTACGGCTGAATTGGTTTTCGCTGCTGGAATAGCTTCCGCTGTTAAGGGACAAAAACATGAGTCCGGAGCCTTCATTCCGGACACGGTATATGCCAACGCTGGGAGAAGACATGCAGGATTAAACATTTTCCACGAGTACGAGATACTCGCTGATCTTGCAGGTGGACTTCCAGCGACTCTTCCTTTCGAAGGGGACTTTGCGAATCCTGAAACTGGGCGTCTACTTAATAAATATATAATGCGAAAAGAGGATGTCTCTCCAGAAGACATCCATTTGTGTTTCCGGTTTCTCTCTGATATGCTCTGCTCTGCTCTAACAGGGGTATCCCTCATCGCAGGCGTTCACGGAGGAGGTTCACCAATTATGGAAGAAATAATAGTTGCTCAAACATACAACTTCGAAGAAAAGAAAAGGATAGTAAAGCATCTAGCAGGCATAAAAACTTAGAAACATGAAAACTTTTGCAGATTTACCAGTTCTATTTTACTTTTTTATGTAGGGCTTCACATCAGCAAGATATATATGCGATCTCAATCAGCATACTATTGGGGGAATTTGGTGAAATTTGCAACTTTGGAGAAACTCTTTCTAGTTACATTTGTATCGCTTACTGTGGCTGCAGTAGGGCTTGTGGTTCCTGTACTGCTTTCTAAGTGGAGTCTGGAGCAGCGTATTTTTGAGATTGGAACACGCATAGTAGAACTACGTCCGCTTCTGTTTGATATATCGAAGAAATTACGACAGACAAACGATCCACAAGAGAGAGAAAGACTAGAACAAGAAATGAATGCTATAAAGGAAGAGAGAAACAGATTATATGAAGAAAAAGAAATCCTAGAAGAGGAAAAAGAAATCTTAGCCAATTTACTTCAAGAA
>Ga0164311_10001899_pt1 | contig 10556 bp, 7 predicted proteins | sample GuaBasSedimGuay2_FD_121796 | JGI IMG/M metagenome (GOLD analysis project Ga0164311, IMG submission 121796) | Subseafloor sediment microbial communities from Guaymas Basin, Gulf of California, Mexico - Guay2, Core 4569-9, 9-12 cm | ecosystem: Environmental > Aquatic > Marine > Hydrothermal vents...
GATGATGACTATCTTGAAAAAAGTATTGCCTTGAATCGTGCCGGTATGCAACAACTGACAGACGCTTTTAATCATAAGAAATTATCCTATATTCCCTCATTAGGCAATTTTGTCTCAGTCAACGTGGGTAAGGGCGCAAAAGTTTATGAATTGCTCTTACGCCAAGGTATTATTACACGCCCGCTTGGGGGAGGGTATGGTATGCCCCAGTATTTGCGCGTGTCAATTGGCTTGCCTGAAGAAAATGAAATGTTTCTTCAAGCTTTAGATAAAGTGTTAAATTAGCCGGGTAGGGTGGGCAACGTCTTTTTAGTGCAACGGCAAAATGTTAAAATACCACAATATTTATCATATATCATGCCTACGATGGTGGGAAAAAAACACACTTGCCCACCCTACGAACTATAGATGTTATTATCAGAACGATACAAGATTGTTATAAACAGTCGCTTTCTTAATAGATAGTTTTTTTATGTGGGAGTAGATTAATTAATAAATTCGTTATCAGTCTGGTCAAGAAATCCGATTTTTGAAAAAATCGGATTTCTGATTGGTTCCCGTTAAAAATCCGATTTGGGCAACTTGGGCAACTTAAACTGGTCAGTTACATGGAACGGCTCGCCGCCGCTCCTTTCATAAAAATAATTTCATATGCGTAAGGGCAACCATAAAGAATTGCCCCTACTTTTGTGAAATTATTTTTATGAAAAACTATATATTGAACAAATTATCATCAACATAATGTTTGAAAACGACGAAAATGCTATCTATTTGCCACCGAGCATTCACATTAGCAATTGCTGAACCTTTGTACAGATTGTCTCCTGACGCAAAAAGAACGCCACTCAATCTGGTTGACTATTTTTCTATTGCCATGAAGATAATTGAGCGGGTGCTTAATGGACTTCATTTAGGTTCAATGGAGGGAGGTATCCGTAGAGAAGTTTTGCGAAATGATATCTCAGATTGGATTGTCACACAAGTTAAGGCATTGTGCAGAGAAAGTTTAGCTGATTCTGTTCCTAGTCAAGATATGATTGGCAAACAAGCAGACGATTTGATTGATGTGCTTTTAAACTGTAAAGCAGGCACATCATTTGAAGCACGTATCTTTTCCTACCAAGATAATCTATTTAAAACCGTTAAGTTTCGATTACTTGAAGAATTTGACGGTTCAGATGGTTATTTTTACCTCCGCCCATCAATTGAGTGTGCTAACCTTTATTTCACAGCGTTGAGCCAACCCCTTGAAGATAAACAGGTTGCCATTCAAGCTGTATTAGATCATCAATTGAAGGCGGGGAAAATAGAAGAGGCAAACAAAACGGCTGATGAACATCGTTCAGCAACCTATCAACACCGCAATATCTTAATGAGTTTAATTCGGAAAATACGGATTAATGTTCGGAATATGGAATGGCAAAGCCAAATTCGCCCTCAAATTGAGGATGCACTTGTCAATATTCAAAAATTTCGTGATTCTGATAATCTTATTATTGCTTATATTGAAAAAGACTTAGCTGAAAAGCAAGTTACCAATACCTATCTGCTGATTCAATTAAAAAACAAAATTCAGCACTGCTTAGATATTTATCTTGAGCTCTATGAAATTGCCAATCGTTTGGATGACGAATTTCTGGATGCACAAGTTCATCAATGCTTTTTTGATTCACAATATGAAAATTTACCCAACCTGACAGAAGAAATACTTTTACCATTTCTAAAGTTACCATTTAATAACCTTGAAAACGTATTGGATCGTCTTGAACCTGTTATTTTATATCCTGTAACGCAACCATTGCACGATTTGGTTAGTATTGTGCAAAACGCGCTTATGCCTCGTAAGGATTTAGATGATCAAACGCTTATGTATGAGGAGGAACATTCTGAAGAATTGAGCATTGAGATTAATGCTAATGTAACCAAGATTGATATTGCTAAAGCGGAGGCACTTATCAGGCAAGGGTTATCGAAAGGCAGTTGTACCTTACATGAATTAATTGAGTGTGTTCCTCCCGACAAAGAAAATGAGGGTATAGTTAGAGCGTTAGTTGCCTTAGTACATGCCGCTTATACACAAGACAGCGCCACGTTTTACGCGACTAAAATGGATAAAAGATTTGTTACCCCATTTTGTTGTGGTGATGATTTAATAATTAAGCACATTGTAGTATAAAAATAAGGATTAGTGATGTTTCAAAAAATAGAAGATGCTGCTTATCTTGTCAGTTGTGGTTTAAAGCCTAAGTTTAATCCACATAATAATATTCGTTATCGCGAATGTATAGACGCTTACCAAACTGATGATGAGTATCGAGAAATGGTCAAACAAATAGCAACTGGATTTGGGTTGCGCGTGTTAGATGTATCCAAACTGGGTATTGTGATGGCAGTGGTAGAAAAACAAAGTCCGTTTCGCCCCATCCTTGCAGATCATATTCATACCCGTTTTGCTGAAGTTGAACAGCGTCTAATGTTTGGTGCTACTATTATCACTATTGCGGCTATTTGTTTTCCTAATGAATCAAGTTTTGACTATGATCGTGCTCGTTATGTCACAGTTAAGGATGTTCGTCAACGACTCATTCAATTAGCTGAATCTTTTAATGATAAGCGTGATGAGCAAGAGGTTGTGCCAGGATTAACTGACGCTTGGGAAGTGATTAAAGAAAAAGCATCCATTATGCGTACTCCATCAGGGGCACACAAAATTGGCTCCTTAGCTTGGGTAGTTGAACAAACATTTAAATATCTAGCAGAGCAAAAATTTATCTCCCTGAAAGTAGATGAAGAGGGTGAAACATACCGTACCCATTCCAAATTTCGTATCTATGTGCGCGAATTTGCTGCCATGCGAGCCTTTGAAGTGATTAAAGAAGCAGTTGTCAAAACAGAGGATACAATTAACTATGAGTAAATTATTGAATTTATGGTTTTCTCGTGTGGGACATAAAGAAGCCAGATTGCACGGGACTCACATAAAATTTTCTGATCCTGAATTTAATGATAAACCAGTTGATACCATCATTAGCCTACGCAATGGCGGTGGTAAAAGTTCCATTATTCAACTGCTCTATTCCGTATTCCAACCCCGTAAGCAAAAATTTGCCAGGGCTGAAGGGGAAGCTCGGAAGTTTGAAGACTATTTCAGACAAGGTGAATTGGGATTTATTGTTACCGAATGGACTATTGAAGGAGGGTTATTTGGAACCGCCACTCGAACCAGAATGATTGGGCAATGTGTTTTGAGAACATCACAACTCAATGACAGCGGCTCACCTATTTTGAAACGGTTATTTTTTAGTTTCATTTCGAGCAAAAAACTGTCTTTTCATCATTTACCATTAGGCTTCAATAACCAACCAGAAACGAATTTTGATGATTTCCGACTTTGGTTTAATGAACAGGTTAGAAATTTACCCGCATTAGAGGCATTTATCAACGATACGCAAAAAGACTGGTTAGATTTTTTACGAAGGCGTGGATTTATCCCTGAACAATTTCAGTTGCTCACCAAAATGAATGAAAAAGAGGGGAGTGCGGATGACATTTTAGCCATTACCAAAATCGAACAATTTCTTGATCTTGTTCTGACACCGCTTATTGATCCGAATAATGCCAAAAAACTGCCCAGCGTTATTGAGCAACATAAAGAAAAACTGAAGAAAGTGCCAATACTCACACAAGAAAAGGCACTCGTTGAGAAACTACGCAATCACTTTATTGCCCTTCAGGAACCTGCTAATGAATACCTTTCTTTGCAGGAACGAAAAAAGGAAAATGCGATTGCACGTCAACAAATCGCGGCAAGGGTTATAAAGACTGATATTTCAATCCGAAATGCTCAGAATAAGTTTAGGATTGACTTTAATAACCTAAAAGATGAGCAAGCTCGTAACCAGCAACAGATAACGAAAGTATCAGCGGGGATTCAATGGCTGAAATCTGAAAAGCTGCGCCTTATCTATGCTAAGGAAACGGCAAGACATCAATCTGCCGTTAAAGTTCTCAACGCGCAAAAACGTCAATATGACTTACATCTTGCAGCCCAGTATCTTGAAAAACTACGCCAAATAGAAAATAGATGTACTACTTTACAGAATGAAATTGAACAAGCCAACGCGCCAGTTGAGGAAATCGCAGCCCATCTTCATACCATTGGTTTGCTTTATCATGGGATTATGGATAACAAAGCTAAAGTCATAGAGGCGGATTTAAGCAAGAAATCTGAAAAACACCAAAAAATCCAGAACACGATAGCAGCCACCCAACAAGAACTGGGTAAAACGAAGGGGCGCATTGACACGCTGGAAACAGAATCCAATAAGTTATTGAAATGGTTAGAGAAAGCTGATATCCAATTAAATCAGCTACGAAAATCGGGGTATATCCAAGCTGATGAAACCACCAGTGTAGCAATAGCGCGTATTGATGAACAGCTTGCCACAACAGAAGAAACGATTAGCGAACTAAAAGCCTCCAGAGAAGAAATCAAGGAGAGCATTAATCAGTTTGGGTTAGAAAAGCAATCTGTTACCAACAAGATATCTACGCTGGAAAAGGATGCTGAAAAAGCCTCCAACAGATTACTGGCATACCAAAATGAGTTACAAAGCTTATCCCATCATCAAACATTGTGCGATTTGGTAGAAACTGACGAAATAAATCCCTATTCCCCTGATTTAGAAAACAGTCTCAAAAATGCTCAAGAAAAATTGAACCAAGAGTTAAGACAGGTTCAAAATCAGCTTGACTTGGATCAAGAAGATGTTGATGCGTTATCAGAATCTAGTGTTTTACCACCAGGGCGCGATGTTCGTACCGTCTTACAACATCTCAAAGATAATAGTATCGGTGCCTATAGTTATGGTGAATACTTAACAAAACAAGGCGATATAACGCCAGATACAATAAGAGAAAAAATGAACCGTGATCCGGCACGGTATGGTGGTATTGCGGTTATCAGCCCAGAACATTTGGAACGTGTTAAACAAGAATTCCAAACGCTTAAAAATCTGCGCTGCCCTGTGCAAATCACGCTCGTCAGTTGCCCAGACACCGTGAATCAGTATGATGGTATGACGACTGTAATGCCTACCAGCAATGCGACTTTTGACAAAGAAGCGGCGGCTATTGAAAAATCGCGCTTAGAACGTAACATTGAAAACAACAAGACTCGTTTGTCTGATATTAAAGAAGAGTACACCGCTTATGGTGAAATCCTAAGTACACTCAGAGCATTTTTGAAAGCGCATCCTGAAGGCGCAGAAGCACGTTACCAACAAGCCATTACCGATATCCAACAGCAAATAGCAAGCAAGCGTGAACACTTTGAAAAGCTTGAACGTGATATTGGGATACTCGAAGAACGCCAAGAAAGCGTTTCAGTCTCTTTAATGGAAACAGAGGCAAAAGGAAAGAAACTGAATAACTGTCGAAAAGCAGTTGAGAAATATATTAACCGTTATGAGGAACAACGCCAAGAAAAACAACTTGAATTGCAACAAGCCAAAGAAGAACGATCCGAAAAACTGAAAGAGGTTGAGGAGTTGGAAAACGCCATTACCCAATATAAGGATCAAGAGCAACAGCTTGTTGAAGCGATTAAGAATCAAGAGAACGATCTTAGAACTTGCAGAGACGCTCTGAACAATATTGTACACCGCTCGCCCAAAGATCGTTCGCTAGTAACACAGTATGAGCATAACACCGAACTGCAATTACGTGAGATTTATTTTGCTAAAAAAGTCTCTTATGACGAAGGAGTAAAAGCGTCAGATAAGTTGAGAGGACAACTGGAAGAATTGACTAAGCAACGAACCGTGGCTCAAAAAGAGTATCATGCCAAACGTGGTTCGTATGGTGAACAAGAGGTTAATGATATTTTAGCCCGTTGTGAACAATCTATAGGCGATAGCTTACTCGAAACGTTGAATGAAAAAGTTCTCAAAGCACGGGATATTGAAACATTAGCCAAAGCTGATAAAAAGAAAGCCAAGCGTGAATTTGATGAATTCAAGGCAAAAGGTGTACCTCAAAAACCAGAGGAACTCACTTCGTTTGAATCGTTAGAGGCTTGTAGTGATACACGTAGCCAATGGGATAAGCAACTTCAAGAGGCGCAATATACTGAAGAAACAATAAAGGCATCAATTGCCACGACAGAAAAGAAAATGACTGAAATCAAGCAAAGTCTCGCTTTGTTGAAAACAGCCGTCAAAGCGGCAAAAGAAGAATTTCCTGATGAATCACTTTGGGAAACTTACAAGCCGTTTGATTCTGCTGAAGAAGCCGAAAAGGAATGGGGCAATATTGGCAAACTGAGTAAAACACTAGATAAGCAACTCAGTGATGCTAAAGGCAAAGTGAATAGTTTGCAGAATGCAATCACCAAGATGCTCAATGATGACACTTATAGAGAAGTTAATCAAGTCTTACGTTCCCGCCTTTTGGAGATGCCGAACTATTATAAAAACGTGGGTGAGCGTATCAATGAATTGGCTAATAGAATCGAGGCACTAAACGACTCACTAGAAAGAGCCGATAAAGGACGTACTGAACTCGTTGGATTTTTTAGAGGTTTAGTAGAGTCAGCCATTCGACAACTGAAAGGTTTGAACACCGCCTCCAAATGTCCTCCAAATTCAGGTATTTGGAAGGCATGGAGTAGCCATCCTTTTATTGATGTTAAGATCAACCCCAAAGTGCTGAAAGTAGATTATCTCCAGCAAACGTTAGAAGAATACCTACATCATTTAGTTAACAACAAAAAAGGAATAACAGAAAATCCAGTATTGCTCATCCAACAGGGTGTTCATAAGGTGCTACATAATAACATTTCTATTCAGATATTTAAGCCATCCGACACCCCCACCTTAGAGCGAACTTCGGTTGTCGATGTCGGTAGATTTTCTGGTGGCGAGAAGCTCACTACTGCTATAATGATTTACTGTGGTATTGTACGACTTATCGGTTTTCAATACAGTGAAAATCGAAATCCCTCCAACTTCCTTTTACTTGATAATCCGTTAGGAAAATGTAACTATATTCCTTTTGTGCAGATGCAACGGGAAATGGCAAAACTAACGAATACCCAATTAATCTACGCAACTGGTATTCAGGAAAAAGAGTCTCTGGGAGAATTTCCACGCATTGTGACATTACAAAACCAGCACAGAGATCAGAAAACAGGTGATCGCTATGTGAAAGAATTACAAATACCTGACATTGAAACAGTCGAAGCTCAATTTAAAGAACAGGTTGATCTGGAAAATGAAAGTCACTAAAGCCGCCATTGATCGCTTTGAACAAGCCTTATCGTTGGATAAACATCGTATTCCTATAGAATTATTATGGGATGCGATGGCAAAAGCACTGCCTGAACAAATTGCTGGTGATTCACGACAAACCCTACATGCTTTAATTACTGGTATTGAATTACGTGGGTTTAGCTTACCAAAAACTAAGAAGTTATTTGATCATACAGCACAACCGCCACTACCAAAATGGGTTCAACAACCTGAAAAAGCAAATGACGATAAAATTTTGTTGTTGGAACCAAAGACTTATTTATGGGCTAGAGAATTAACTTTTTTAGCTGATGGGAGACGCTTACCCAATTACCAGCAGTGGCAGATGCTAGATAACTGGTTAAAGTCAGGGGGACGTAACGCACCTATTGTAGCAGTACGTGAAAGATCGTTTGAAATATTTAATGACGAAAAATTATTAGATGAATTTTCAAAAACTCAACCTTTCAAGCAGGGGCGTATTGAGTTATCAGTATTACGTTGTGTCATAACACCAGAACCACTGGCTTGGGAAAAAGGCCCTTCAGGCTCTGAGTCAAAACCCTGCTTAGTCGTAGAAAACAGCGCGACTTGGCGTACTTTATCTCTGTGGAACCGCGACAACGGTGCCTATTCATCCGTTGTGTATGGCGGTGGCAACAAATTCTCACAAACTTGGCAGGGTTTAGAGTTAATACGAGAAATCGCACCATTTGATTTGATCCTTTACTTCGGGGATGTCGATTATGATGGGTTAATGATACCATTTAGAGCCGCTCGCAATATACATGAGTCACTGGATGTCTCCCTCATTCTTGATATTGAACTCTATGAAGTTCTTCGATGTGCTGTTCCAAAAAATCGTTGGTGTAAAAATCAGCAACGAACGATAAATGATGATCTTTTGAATTGGCTCCCCGCCAAGCTGAAAGATTGGCTTGTAGAAGTGATTTCTAATCATTTTCGTATTCCACAAGAAGGACTGCAACGTAAACATATGGTGCCGTTTAATAAAAATGGCTCAGGTTCAAATTTTAAATAACCTGAGTCTGTTCCCTTTAATTGCTGAAACATCTTGTCTAAACTGGAAATACAACCGCCTTTTTACCTACTACGTGACTTTTACGTATTGAAGAAAACGACAGACCTGACAGGTTTCTAAAACCTGTCAGGTCTAAAAGGCTCCATCCTGGTATTAATTCAATTGCTTTACCACTTGTTCAAACACCTGCCCTCGGTGTTCATAATGATTAAACATGTCAAAACTGGCACATGCCGGTGATAATAACACCGTATCCCCTGGTTTGGCTAAACTTGCCGCTTGTGTCACCGCGTCTTCCATACTGTTTGCATAATGCACTGCTACCGTTAATACTTCAGCAATCAGCGGCGCATCTCGCCCTATTAGTACAACGGCGCGACAATGTTGAGCGACTACCTTGGTTAAGGGCGTAAAATCTGCCCCTTTACCGTCGCCCCCAGCAATGAGAATAATTTGCCTGTCTAAACTGGAAATGGCGGCAATTGTTGCGCCGACATTGGTTCCTTTGGAATCATTAAAAAAATCAATACCTTGCTGATTAGCAACCCAGGCGCAGCGATGAGATAAGCCCCGAAAAGTTTGCAGTGCGTCTAGCATGGCTGACTGGGCTAATCCTACCGCTTCGCCCAAAGCGAGGGCTGCTAAGGCATTAGCTTGCATAATAGTGCCGTTTAACCGCATTTTTTTTATGGGTAATAAGGGCGTGAATGAGTGATTATTAGCGCGGGCTAAGTATAATTCGCCGTGATGTGAACATATTCTGTAATCGCTGCGATGATTATATAGACTAAAAGTGAGATGTTGGCGATGAGGGGGTACATGGCAACGATGTGTGGATCGTCGGCATTGATAATGATTTTGCCCTCTCCTTGATAAATTTTTTGTTTAGCAGCTATATATTCTTTAATATTTGTGTAGCGATCTTGATGATCTTCGCTAATATTCAGTACGACTGCGGCTTTAGGATTTAATGAATAGGTGCTTTCAAGTTGAAAACTGGAGAGTTCTAATATATATAAATCGGGAGCAGGGGTGCAAAGTAATTCAAGTGCAGGCGTGCCTAAATTACCGCCCACTTGTATTTGCCAACCGGCTTGTTTTGCCATTTCACCTAAAAGGGTGGTGACGGTACTTTTACCATTGGAGCCAGTGATAGCAACAACCGGCGCATTGACATAGCGAGCAAATAGTTCTATTTCACTGATAATAGGTACCCCATTTGCCAAAGCTTGAACCAGGGCGGGTTCTTGCCGCGATAATCCAGGGCTAATAATAATTTCAGCGGCTTGTGCTAATTGTGCGCTGTCAAAATAGCCGGTGATATAGGGTACGTTTGGGAAAGTTTGTTTAAGTGTCGTTAATCCAGGGGGCGTAAGGCGATTATCCATCACGCGCACCGGTTTATGATTTTTAACTAAAAAATCGACACAAGCCATTCCGGTTTTTCCCATACCCATGATGATAGTTTCACCGGGTGGCTGCTTCATAGAATTATTCAATGTTTTATTCTCAATGAGTACAACGGATTTAAGAAACGCAGTCACTTCGCTGTGTTTCGATAATTCAATTGATTTTTTCGATTATACTATAATGTTGAGTGTAGAAATCCGATTTTTTCAAAAATCGGATTTCTTTCTGAAATTATATCAAGCTTAATATGATTATTGAAAACCGACAACTGATAACTGACTATGACATATTTACTTGCAATTGCTATCACTTTACATACTTTATCTGCTGTTATTTGGGTGGGTGGAATGTTTTTTGCTCATTTTGCTTTACGCCCCGCTGCGAATCATTTGTTAGAGCCGCCTTTGCGTTTGCCTTTGATGTCACAAGTATTGGGAAAATTTTTTCCCTGGGTATGGGTGGCAATGGTGGTGTTATGGATTACCGGCTTAGGGGTGATTTTTGGCATTTATGGGGGTATGGCTAAAACGCCGATATTTGTTCATATTATGTTGGCATTGGCTATTATTATGAGCCTATTATTTGTGTATATCTTTTTTATCCCTTTTCCTGGCTTAAAAAAGATGGTTTCCCAAAAGGATTTTAAATTAGCGGCTCAATATTTAGCGACGATTCGTCAATTGATAGTGACTAATTTGTGGTTAGGGTTAATAACGATTATCGTTGCTATTGCAGGGCGGTATATTGTTATCTAAAAATAGTTAGAATCAAGATTAATAGGTTCAGGCGTGTTAGAAATACCATTTTTTGAAAAA
>Ga0164311_10001900_pt1 | contig 10556 bp, 4 predicted proteins | sample GuaBasSedimGuay2_FD_121796 | JGI IMG/M metagenome (GOLD analysis project Ga0164311, IMG submission 121796) | Subseafloor sediment microbial communities from Guaymas Basin, Gulf of California, Mexico - Guay2, Core 4569-9, 9-12 cm | ecosystem: Environmental > Aquatic > Marine > Hydrothermal vents...
AAAACTTGGCGATCTTTGCGTCTTTGCGGTGAAAAAGCTCCTGATTTTACCCAACAACACTCAACGGGGGAACTACCGAACGACTAAAGTCGTTACTACGAGCGCCATAACGGGAATTGCTGTCAGTCAAGCAGCCTCGGAGAGCCAAAGCTACTGATCTGTGCCATTGTCAAACTACCGACACATCACCGTTTTAGCTCCAAGTGTACGAGATAAGAATCGGTTCCCGGTACGTCAGTCACTCCCCAGCGTTCCATCGTGTCTAGCCAATAAACACCTGTCCGCAACCAAACCTCAGTTTCTCCCACGGGCCTAGAGAAACGATGTCGCTGTACCACCACATCTCCAGCCGCCAATGTCAATGGCGAAACTCCCAGCCCATCAGCCACTTCCAAGACCACTCCCTCCGGGTTGAGGAGATGAGCCATGATAGAGAAGGAACGGGTGATAGGCCACCCCGTCACCTGCCACCAGGTCTCCACTTCCAAGCAATCCTCATTTGGATAAACCTTTACCCCCAAGAATGAGAGCGGGCCATCCATAGACACAGGGGGGGAGAGAGAGGAAACATTCATCGATGCCACGGGAGGTGTATCGGCAAAAGTAGCATGAGTCGAAAGCGACTGAGGAAAAGAAAGAGAATCGCCCTCCCACTCGTAGAGAGCGAAAGCGGGCAACAAACTAAACCTCCGCTGCTCGTAAGAGAGGTGAGTCCCTGTCAGGTGACGAGCTACGAAGGGACTATCTGGCAGAGGATCACACCGCAGCAAACAACAATCCTGCTCGGACAGCAAAGCTTGGTGGAGAACGTAGACTCCCATCAAATCGTTGCCACCGGGGTATATCCAAGCCGTCGTGCAATCAAAATCAACTCGGCGCAGGTTGGTACGGTCAAAACCATCGGCGATGGCGATATCATCCAAAGGAACCGCCGGTACAATGCACTGAGCAACCCACTGAGGGGCAGTTTTCACATCGTACACGAAAAGAGCGTGCCCTACCATAGCCGTAGGAGTAGCGCGTCGGAACCATTCCATTTCCCCTGACAAAAGATTGGTCGAATGATCGTAGTAATTGGTCAAGCCATAAAGAGGCGCAACTCCAATAACGTAACGTCCAGGTTGTGGGTAAAAGGGAGCAGGGTCTTTTTCTGATCCCGTCGAGGGAAAGATGGAACGAAATGACACACCATAAAAACCTGGGTGGAGGCGTGTATAGTGAGCTACCTGCGGCTCTGGGCCAGGGTAGGTACGCAGATAATCCCATAGCTCTTTGTGCGATTGCCCCCAGTCCTGTGTGTAATCTACAAGGTAACGATAGCCTCTTTCTGGCCCACCGACTATTTCGTTGAAATAAGTGATTTCATCGGGATAGAGACCTAGCGTCCCCAATATGTACCATCCACCCAGTATCCCCCAGAACAGGTACTTCCAACCCCGCGGTTCGCGCTTCTTGGCATAGCTTCCCAGTCCCGCAGCTATTACCAGATAAAGGAAGGGATGCACGGGAAGCATGTGGCGATAACTGACATTCATCCCTTCAACAATAGAGACAAGAATGTAAATTGAGGGAAAAAGCCCTATGGTGAGGAGTCTTGAGCGAGACTGATCGCTTCGCAAAAAGATCCAAAGCCCAGTAAAGGAGGATATCAGCAGAGGAAGTGGGTTCTTGATCAAAAAGTTCAAGGGAAAATACCACCAATGTTGCCCTTTCCATATCTTGCCAAAAGCAAAGAAAACCCGCTGACCAGTGGTGCCTGTCTGCGCGATGACCGCGTTCCAATACATCGAAGCCGGCACGGGGAAGGGGAAAATACCTATCTTACCGATCGAGAAGCCTAGCCCCCCCCAGACGAGCAACAAAGTCGTCAACCCAATCACCACCATCTGAGAGATTCGCCTCCAACAACTTTGCTTCTCCAACAATATCACACCTAACGCCATCAGCCCAAAAGAAAGGCACCACAGAAAACCAGAAAACTTGCTCAACATCGTCAGACCTAAAAGACCTCCCGTGATAACTGTCCATTTCCAAGAGGAGCTTTTCAACCATCGCCATCCGGCGTAAAGAGCCGCCGTTCCTATCGCTGTGACTCCCATATCCGTGGTCGCTAACCGCCCATGTGCTAACACCAGGGGATCAAAAGCAAGGACAGTCAGAGCCAACAACCCAGACCAATTTCCCACAAGTTCCTCTCCCCAGCGAAACACCAATGCGCCTAACAACACTGTTAGCGCCATCACAGGAGTTCTAGCCAAGATTTCTGTGCGTTCCAGCGGTGCTAGGTATTGTGTGAAAGCAACTTTGTAGGAAATGAAATTTTTTCCCCACCCATCCAAAGTCTCTAACGGAATGTTGGGATGGGACAAATATGTCAATAGAGCCTCCGCAATATTCAACAAAGGTGGATGACTCTCGAGAGGAAAGTACCAAAATCCATCTTTCCAACGCGCCAAGAAAGTGTAACCTCTCGTAATATGTGCCGGCTCATCCATAGAAAAGGAAAGTTGTCGTCCTCCCACGACAAGCAGTCCCCAAAGCAAGAATAGAACAATATATGCACCCAAGCAAGCCCACTTGGACTCTATCTTCATCCTCAACGAGTTACCTCCACCATCTCCAGAACTAGGTGATTGTAGACAACTCCTTCTCTGTCACAAACCTGCCACCGCTCCATCGTGTCCAGCCAGTAGGCCCCCGTCTGAAGCTGGTACTCGCCCGCTGGGGCATCCTCTGGCACTTGGAGCAGATGGCGCTGCACAATGACGTCGCCCAGTCGCCACTGATCCACCGGCACGCCCAGCCCATCCCCCACCGTGATGGCGCTTCCATCTGGCCCGATGAGGTGCGCCATCAGCGAGAGGGGACGATCTGGCGCTTTTTTCACCTCCCAGAAGGTCCACAATTCTATCACTTGTCCGGGACGCGCGCCAACTGCCTCTACCTGATAGCCCAAGAAGGCCAGGGGGCCGTCCAGCGTTACGACGTCCACAGCCTGCCCAGGGAGCAGTACTCCACTCTCGACGCGGTACAGGTTGTAAAAGGGGCTGGCGTCAGGATGGCGGGCCGCTGCTTCCAGCGTCGCGCCCGGCGGCGGTTCCACATCCGGCGGCAACACGTACCCACCAAACTCATCTCCGGCAGGGTAAATCCAACTCTGGCCGCAATCTAACAGGATCACACGCATATCGGCGTTGCCAAACCCGGCCCGCACTTGCTCCGGCGCCAGCACCGGCGTGGGCGCAGCGCAGACGGCGGCCCAGGCGGGCGCGGGCCGGGCCGGAACCCGGTAGACGAAGAGGGCGTGCCCTAGCCGCGCCGCCGGCTCGCGGGCGCGGAACCAGGCGTAGGTGTTGACGTCTGGCGTGTAGGCCCCCTGCAACACCGTCGCGCCGATGGCATAGACGCCGGGGGCGGGGTCGAACGGCGCAAAATCGACGGCGCGCGGGTCGGGCGGCAAAAAGTCGGCCTGGACGGCGTAGACCTGGGGGCGGGCCGGGCTGTAATGGGCGTAGTAGACGCGCTCGACTTTGTGCTCGTCCATCCAGTCGCGCAACTGCCACAAGTTCTGCCCCCAGTCCAGGTTCGAGTCCACCAGGTAGCGGTAGCCGTCGGGCACGTTAAAGTAGGCCAGGTAGTGGGGGGCGATGCGCAAGGCGAGGATAGGGAGACAGAGGAGTAGAGCGTAAAACGTGATGCGTAGCGTAAGCCGTAATGCGTGATGCGTGATGCATGAAACAAAGATGAATAGGAACGGCAGTAAAGGGAGCAGGTGGCGGTAGCCGATGTTGACGCTGCTAAAAAAAGTAGATGCAGCATAGAGAAGCGGGAACAGGAGCAGCGCCCTCCACTTGCCCACTTGCAGACTTGCCCACTTGCCCACTTGCCCACTTGCACACTTGCCCACTTGCCCACTTGCACACTTGCCCACTTGCCCACTTGCAACTAGCATCAAAATCAACGTTGGCCAGGGCGTCTTGAGCGCAAAAGCGACGGGAAAATAGTACCACCAGCCGTGGTCGCTGTTCTGGCCCATCAGGAAAGAAGGATGTCCCAACTGGTAATGCTCCTGTAACGAGCGGTAGATTTCGACGTGGGTGGCGGCGGGAAGCGGGAATGGGATACCGGGGAGGGGGCGCATCTCGAAACCGTAAGCGGCCCAAAGGACGAGAGCGGCCAGGGCCAGGCAGCCCGCCGTCGCCGACAGTCGCCGCTGCCAGGGAAGCGAACGCGGCCATAGCAGGCACAGCAGGCCAACCACAGGCGCGAGCGATATGGCCGATACCTTCGAGGCCAGCCCCAGCCCCAGCATCACGCCCGCGCCGATCCAGTACCGTCGCCGCGCCAGCCGCAGGTAGCGGGCGACGAGGAACAGCGCCGCCGTCCCCCACAGCGCGAGCGCCATATCGGTCGTCACCAACGAGCCGTGGGCGATAATGTTGGGGTCAAAGGCGTAGAGGAGTAATGCCAGGAGACCGGCTCTTGGCCCGAAAAGATCATTGGCCCAACGATAGATGATCGTGCCCAGCAGCAGCGTCATCAGGATGATGGGAAAACGGGATGCCAGCGCCAGCCGTCGGGGGTGCGGGTATTGCCAGACCACAGTGTCGGTGATGGCGGAGAGGCTGGCGATCTCCCAGCCGGAGATGGCGCGCGGGTCGGGCAGGTCATCCTGGAGCAGCAGAGGGGCGGCGGCCAGGAGGTTCGCCAGGGGCGGGTGGATGTGGACCGGCTGCAAACGCAGGTCGCCCGCGCGCAGGGTGGCGTAGCCGATAGCCAGGTGGGGGCCTTCATCGAAGGTGATGGAGGCCGTGCGGGCGTGCGTCATTGCCTGGGCGAAGAGGCAGAGCAGAAGGAGAATGATCAATGACCAATGAACAACGAACAATTTAGGATTCGAGTTTGTCATTACTCATTCCCCACGCTCACATCCGGCGGCAAAATCACGCGGTCGTCGGGCAGCCGCTCGCCGTCAGGGCCGATGGCCGGCAGCCGCGTTACCGTCCGGTCGTAGAGGCCCACCGCCAGCCGGTACGTCCCTTCCGGCACGTCCGCCAGCGGCAGCGTCACCGTCTCGCTGACCATCTCTCCCTCGGCCCACCGGAAAGTGGGATACGTTCCGTTGCGCGGCCCGGCGTCGCTCTGGACGACGATGGCGTCGCTGGTCGGGTCAAATAAATGTACAAAGACGGTGTAATCGTCCTCCGGGGCTTGCCGCGCCTGCCACCACAGGGTCAGATAGAGGGCATTCTCGTCTTGTTCCAAATCATAGCCAGCCAGCCGTACCTCTCCGCCAAAATCCACGTTCAAGGGGTGTTCCAAAGGCGGGAGCGAGAAAATGCGTAGAGTCGCTTGCGCCTCGAACGGAGTTGACAACGGAAGCGCAAAGTCACCCATCCGCGCCTGGCCCACCGGCTCTAGCGTGGCGGCCTGGTAGAGCAGCACCTGCAGATGATAGCTGTCTCCGGGAGGCAGGTCGTCCGGCAAAGCGAGAATGTACCGGTCAGTGACCAGTTCGCCGGGCCGCCACAGGCTGGTGGGGAGAAAGCCGTAGCCGGGCTGCGTGTCCAGCGCCAGGCGGAGCTGATCGTTGCTATCCAAAAGGCGCAGGGAGACGGCATAGTTGGCCGCCACCGGTCGCGCCGCCGACCACGCCAGTCGCACCGATAGGCGAGCCGGGTCGAATTGGGCAATGGTTGCGCCGTGCAGCCAGATGTCCGGGCCGAAGGGGGCTAACAGGGGAGCATCGGGCGGGAGCGAAGGGCCACGGGGCACGCGCACCGGGCGCAGGTACTGGTCGCCCAGTTGGAGCAGGTATATGCCGCGTGGGGTGTCTTTAGGCAGGGACAGGGAGACGGGGGGATAAGGTGACGAGGAGACGGCGGCCTCGGCCAGCGGTACCAGTTCCGGGTGGCGCACGGCGGCGGGGGAGACGAGGCGCAGTGTCGTCGCATGCGGCCAGTTCAGTGTGATTGTCAGCGTGTCTCCTGGGGATAGCTCGTTGGCCGAGAGGGTGTAGCTCAATGCTCCCTCTGGATCGTGGTGCAGGTAGGGCATGTTGATAAAGTCCATCGTGAGATCGGGGAGAAACCAGGTTTTTTCCGAAAAACCTGGTTTCTGGAACAATACAAGTAGAACAAGAACGACCAGCGACAAGAAAACGGGCAATCCGAATTTGCTAGTTTTAACAATGATGAATAACAGCGCCAACGCAGTGACAAGCGATACCGCCTCCGCAGCCGCCCGCACCGGTGTGCGTCCCAGCCGCAGAGTAACGGCGTGCTCGCCCGGCCCCATCTCCAGCGCCAGGTAGCCGGAGCCTGCGACCGGCCACACGTTCACCGGCTCGCCGTCCACCTGCGCCGCCCAGCCGGGCCAGTAAAGGAGTGGGAAGGCGATTTTTCCACCCTCTCCCTGAACCTGCCAGGTCTGGCGCGTCGGCTCCCGTTCCAGCAGGGTCGCCTCAAGCAATGCGCCAGCCAGTGGAATCGCGCGCGGCGGCGCGGCTGGCTCGATCAGCGCGTCGGAGGTAAAAGGGCGCGGGTTGGCGGTCTGGGGCAGCCACTCGTAGCGGATGGTGGTACCGATGTTCTGGGTGAACAGTTCGTAGAGTTGCAGCCGTTCCACGGTCACGTCGGCGGGTGTGATGGGAAGCCGGTCGGGGTGCAGGGAAAGGAGCGGTGATGCAGTCAAAAGTGCGGCGATTACAATTACCAATGTCCAATGTCTAATGTTCAATGTCCGATGTGTAGGGCGTGTTGGAATCAGGGCGGTGGTGGCTGCGGCGGCGAAGAGGGCCTGAACGGAGAGAAAGCGCCACGGGAATTGGACGACGGGCAGCAGCGGCAGGTGATCCCACAGAGGCTTGGAGAGCGGGGTGATCATCAGCGTGGAGAGCAGCAGGCCCAAGAGGACGAACGTCCAGCGGGCGGTCAGTTTGCGGCGCGCACCTTGCACGATCAGGGCTGTGCCTCCTAATGTGGCGAAGGCTGCCTGCGCCAGTCCCATCGCAAAGGGGGTGCTGCCGTCTGGCGAGATGCTATAGTCAAAGAGCAGGGAGTGTTGAACCAAATCAAGCGCGCGAAAGTGGTGGCTGTAGTGAAAGTACCCTTCGGTGGAAGGCCCTAGTTGAACGTACTTTAACTCTGCCACCGCCGGCAGCCAGAACCAGGCCGCGAGTAAAAAACCCAGACAAAAGCTCCCCAGCCCAAGCCACAGCGTGCGCCAACGTCTTTTCGTGCGCCACGCCAGGATGATCAGGTAGAGCAGTGCGAACGGCGAGAAAATCGCCGCCGACAAATTATGCGTCAGGAGCAGCCCCGCGTAAGCCAATGCCACCGCCGCCACTTGCAAACTTGCCCACTTGCAGACTTGCCCACTTGCAGACAATCTCTCAAGAGACCAAAGTATGAGCGGGTAGAATAGGAAAGCGTAGAACTCGGAGAGGGAATCGCCGCGCACGTAAACGTTGACCAGGTGAAACGGTGCGACGGTGTAAGCGACTGCCGCCAGCCAGGCGGCCCAGCGGTTGCGGGTCAGGCTCTGCATCCAGCCGTACATCGCCAGCGCCGCCAGCAGGAACCCTAGCGTCTGTACCAGCTTGAGCGCGGTCAGGATGTCCACGCCGGTCAGGATGAGCAATCCAACCAGGTAATAGGGCAGCGCGGCATAGTAGCTGAAAAAGGGATACCCCAGGCCGTAGGCCGCGTCCGGCATCCAGCGGACGGGAAAGACGCCGGCCCGCAGGTTGACCGCCATCTGGTGCGCGCGCTGGAGCAGGAAGGGACTATCGCCGCCGCCGCGCGTGTTGACCATTCCATCTCCCCACAGCGGCATGGCGATGAGCAGGGCTACGAGTATCAATGTGACGCAAGTCCAGAAACCAGGTTTTTGGAAAAAACCTGGTTTCTTGGTTTCATTGACTTTAGCCATCCACCCCCACCTCGATCCAGTCCCCGGCCGGATTGCCCGCTTCGTCCAGCAGATATAGCTTGACGCCGCTCTCCGGCTGCCAGAAACCAAACAGCAGCGTGTCGTGACCTGGCAGTGGTTGTCCTACTCCATCCACATAGTGATCGTCGTTGATCACGTCGCCGGAGCGCCAACGACGCGTGGGATAGTGACCGCCGGCGGGCTGGCTATCTGCCTGGGCCAGATTCTCGCCGTCCCGCAGATAGTGAAAAAAGATGGTGTAATCCGTGTCCAACGGCGCGGTGGCCCGCCAGCGCAGCCGTACCCGTACACGCTCCTCGCTCACCGGTTTAACCTCCACGCCGAGCAGTTCAACGCCGCCGGAGAAGCGCGCTATCGCCGGAGCGGTTGTATCCGGCGGCGCGGCGAAAAAGGCCAGGTAGGTGGTGTAAGGTTCGGTGTCACGGTCTCCCTGGGAGAGCGGCCCCTCCTCGACGATGATCTCGGCTGGGGTGGGGAGCAGCGACCAGGCCCAGCGCCAATCCTCGTAGGGCCAGGTGAAAACCGCTACTGGGACATCTGGCGATTCCCCTTCTCTCCCAATTATCACTTTGTCCGGCGCGGCTAGCAGAAATCCCATTTGCGGCGGCCAATCGTCCCACAACCTGGGGGCGAGATAGACCTGCCGGATAGCAGGAGCGCCGTGTAACATTCGCTCCCCGTCCCATCCCACGCCCAGAAATTTGTTGACTTGCCCGGCTAGCGCCACCGCTCCATCCTCAAACCAGTAGCCGGTCATTGGATCACGCGCATAGTCTCCAAAGTAAGTCCAGGCGGTGGTAGTGAGGCTGAAGAGGAGTAAGGTAGGGAGTAGGAAGTAGGGAGTAGGGAGTACCCACTTGCTCACTTGCTCCAGCCCCAGCGCGGGGAGGAGGGCGACGACCGGCAGCAGGCCGACGGCGCGCAAAAAGTGGGGTGCGTCCTCTGCCAGGAGCGTCGGCAGGCTCATCACCGCCGTCCAGATCAGGATAAAGCCAGCGGCTGTGTCTCGCCGGGCGCGGCGCAGGGCCACGAGCGCGCCGAGGAGAAAAGCGGCCCCCAGCGCGGGGTCAAATACGGGCCGCCAGGGGAGGTTGTGCCGCCAGATGCGGTCGCCGCGCACAAAGAACATCTCCAGCGTGCGCAGCGTGTGAGACCACACAGTCCCCCACAAATCGCCGTGATTGATCGCCGGGTTGAGGATAGAGACCTGCCCCGGCCGGCCCAAGACGACATCGGGATGACCCAGGGTATAGAGCGCCAGCGGCGCCAGAGTCACCAGGGCGGCGAGACCGGCCCAACCGATAGCGCGCCACGAGCGCTTGTCCCGCGCCCATTTGTGCGCGACCAGTGCATAGAGGCCAAAAACCGCCAGCGCGACCGGCGTAAAGCGAGACGCCGTATAAGTATAAAAAGACAGCCCATAAAAAATCCCCGCCGCAAACCAATGCCGAGGCGGACGAGAAACCAGGTTTTTGTCGCTTTGCTTACAAAAAAACCTGGTTTCTTTGCTACCCAGCGCAACCTGCCAGATGGTCAAGGCGATGAACAAGGACAGCAAGACGGCGCGGAAGCCCACGCGGCTGAGATGGACGTGCCACAGCGTCGCCGCCAGCACCGCCGCCGCCAGCAACCCCACCCGGCGGGAAAAGAGCGCCCGCCCCATCGCCGCCGTCGCCGCCACGGTGAGCAGGCCGATAAAGAAGGATGGCAGTCGCAAGGCAAACGGACTTTGGCCCAGCAGTCCCACCGACGCGGCGATCAGGTAGATGAACAGCGGCTCCCGCCCGTTGTTGGCCGGAAAATAGAGGGAGAGGTCGCCATTGAGGATTTGCAGCGCGTCCAGGCCGTGGTACGCCTCGTCGTGGTAGAGGCCGGGCGGGATTTGCCCAAAGGCAACCAGGCGCAGCGCGGTCGCTGCCAGCAGCACCGCCACCATGCCCCACAACATACTCCGGCGACTCATTGCCCTCCCTCCGGCAAGGGAATGGGCAACCGATCGTCGGGCAGCCGCTGGCCGTCCAAAAAGGCCGGTTGGCGCTCGCTGCTCGCCGCGTCGTAGAGGCCAACGTAGAGTGTGTATGGGCCGGGCGGCGCGTCGGACGGGATCTCGAGCGTGTAATCGTCCTCGACGTACTCGCCCGCCTGCCATTGGGTGGTCAGCATACGCCCTCCCTGCGGCCAGCCGTCGGCCTGGGCCGCCATTGAGCCATCGGCGGCCACTAGATGGTTAAAGACGGCGTAGATGGCCGCCGGCTGCGAGCGGGCGTACCAGGCGTAGGTGACGCGGAGTTGACCGCCGGGGCGCAGGTCTCCCTCCACGCGGTAGCCGCGCAGCCCTATCGCGTTCCCAAAGTCGGCCTGAAGCGGCGTCAGTCCGCCGGGCAATCGTCGCAGCACGGGCCGGCCCTCGACGATGATTTTGAACAAACGGAAGGATGCGTTCCCCTCTGTCGTCGACCAGGGGACGCCATCCGGCCCCAACACTTGCAGCGTGACCCAGGCCGAGCCGGTCGGCGCGTCTGGGGGGAGCGTCAGCGCGGTCGGCAGCGTGACCAATCTACCCGACGGCCACAGCGGGGCCGGGTAGGTGGGGGCCAGAGGAA
>Ga0164311_10001901_pt1 | contig 10554 bp, 9 predicted proteins | sample GuaBasSedimGuay2_FD_121796 | JGI IMG/M metagenome (GOLD analysis project Ga0164311, IMG submission 121796) | Subseafloor sediment microbial communities from Guaymas Basin, Gulf of California, Mexico - Guay2, Core 4569-9, 9-12 cm | ecosystem: Environmental > Aquatic > Marine > Hydrothermal vents...
AGCCTTAGCGACATCTTCGAGCGTTCTAAAGCCATGAGCGTGCAGACGCCTCGCGAGCGTCCTCCCGACACCCCTAAGCCGCACTAAGCTCAACAAATCCGTCTTTATTCCATATCTTATTCTTTCTTTCAAAATCATAAGTTCACTTTCCATTTCAGAGCGTTGCAGGTGCTTTGCGAGCCGAGAAGCCGCATATGCCAGCCACCCCAACGTGTAAACGTTACTATATATCTCGCCGGGGTAAACGCCGAAACGCTCTTTTATCTCAGGGTAGCTCCTCTCGTTTATCCAAGCGTGCATGATGACTGCGGTGCCGAGCGCTCTGACGTTCTCAAAAAGCCACCCTACATTCCTCGTGAGCGTTGTCGCAACCTCCAACGCCCCTTTTATCCTAAAAGGAGAAACTTCGTCGCACGCGCACAGCAGGACGAGGAGGTCAAACTCGTTACACTCCGCAGTGCTTAAAAACTCAATGCCGTCCCGCAGGCATAAAGCCGAATTTAAGGATAGGTAAAGGCGAGAAGTCAGGACGCCGAAGTCCGTAGGCATCACCTTGTCCCGCATCTTCATGATGAAGCCCTTCTCAGCAAGACTCATGAGAATCTCCTCGACGCCCTCCTCAAAGCCGAAGTAGAAAAGCTCATCTAATTGTCTCTGGTGCGCGAAAAACGTGTTTTTCACGAACTCTGCGACCTCACCGCTCGTGCGTGCGCCGCTGACGATGGTCGCCAGTATCTGCTCTTCCAGCATTTCCTCCGAAAACTGCGAGAATATCGGTTCTGGCGTCCCCTTTATGTAAAGCCGTTCTATCTCCCGCTGCTCGGCTTTATTTCTTGCAACGATGACTCCGACGCCGAAGTCGTCATGTTCTGGGCGTCCCGCTCGTCCAAAGACCTGCTTGACCCAGAATACTGGCATAGGCTCGCTCATGACGCCCGAGAAGAACTTGTAGTTGCGGATGAGTGCAATTTTCGCAGGCAGCGAAACGCCCATCGCCAGCGTCGGCGTGCAGCATATTACTTTTATCAGGCGGCGACGGAAGCCCTCCTCGATGGCTCTCCGCTGTTCGGGGTGCAGCCAAGCGTTGTGGTAAGCGACGCCCGCTCTCACAAAATTTGCAAGCTCGTCGACGCCGAAATCAACACTCTCCGCAAGCTCCTCCAACTCCTTAAGCTCGTCTTCCGTGAATATTAGCGTCGTTTGCGCCCTCAATTTCTCAGCAAGCTTCTTGCAAAACGCCACGGAGCCGCGTTTCGTGTTCACGAAGACCAGAAGCTGCGCATCGCTACGAATTGCCTCGATAATGTAGTGTAGGAGCCCCGCATCCGTCCTCGCAAGTAAAACTTCTTCACGCAGCGGCACCGGGCGCCACTCGCTCCTTACAAGCTCTGCATCAAGCCATGCTGCGAAATCCTCGCAATTGGAAATCGTGGCGGAAAGTCCTAAGATTCTCGCTTCGGGGTTGAAGCTTCTGAACCTCGCTATTGCCCCCTCCAGCCTCGGACCGCGAGCGACATCACCGAGCATATGAACCTCGTCAATCACCGCTACCGTGACCTCATGCAACCACTCAGGCCTCAGCCTCGTCAGCGAGTCGAACTTTTCAAGCGTCAAAATTATGATGTCGCCCATTCGCAGCTCGTATGACGGGCTATCATAGTCTCCCGTCGAGATTTTGACTTTTGCGAGCCTTCTGTATTTCTTTGTAAAATCCAAATACTTCTCGTAAGCCAGAGCGTTCAGTGGCACCACGTAAATACATTTGCCGTCCTCTTCGACGACTGACTTCAGCATCACGAGTTCTGCGATAAGCGTCTTCCCGCTCGCCGTCGGCGACGCAACCACGAAGTTCCGTCGCTTCTCCAGAATGCCGGAACGCACCGCAAGCTCCTGCGGCGGGAAAAGCTCGAAGTCGCCCAGTGCGTCCTTCACTCGCTCGTTCAGCTTTAACTCGCTCGTTCTCACACGTATCGCCCGGTAAGGGTTAAATGTTCAAATCAGCTTTTTTGCAACCTGTTTGCAGCGAGGAGGAGGCAAATGTCGAGACGATGCTGACTGCGACCTTCAGCATCTCCGGTAAGTCCCTCCGCATGAAAAAGCTAAGGCGTAAACTTAGGAGACGTAGGACAACCCATACCTGATGATGTGCGGCTCTAACTCCCCCGTTTCTTCTTCCCTCCCCCTCTTTCCGCTGCTCGCCCTGTGCATTAGCTATTCCGCGAAAACCATGAAGGCGGCGGTCGCTACAAGCTGAACGCCATCTCAAACCCCTCACATTCCAACACATGACGGAAAGTAAAACAAGAATCGCCAGCTTTTCGTAATCTGAGAGGTAGCGTATGTATTCGCTTGCGAAATAAATGACGCCCACCACGTGCATCAGGATGCCGAACGCATAAAGCGCATGGATGCCTACCCGCTCAGTCATAATACCTCACCTTCATTATTGGTAGCCTGTGAACTACCACCGTCTAAAGACGGTGGCTTCCCCCAGATAAACACGCACGGCTGGGGTCGGGCGGTTCACGCGCCCCGCTGCCACCCATCTCACCTTCCTCAGAGCGGGAAGTCTCTTGACGGACGGCACGTTTTCTTTCAAGTATGTGTATCCCCTTAGAGCTATATTTAGCGAAGCAATCCTATCTGCGTGGTCTTGCAGTCCACAACTGCATTTAAACAACCTTTTTCTCCTAACTCCTCTACCCCCACACAGGGGACACCTGTGTGAGGTGTTACGGGGATCAACTCTCTCGACTAGCACATCATCCCACAGAGCTTTGTACTCTATGAAGCTCTGGATCATCGCATAGGGAATTTTGTGCAAGCGACGATTCATTCTTTTTCCGTAATCAATTGATTCTCTCATTCCATTGAGGTTTTCCAGCACAATAATCGGCTTTGGAAACTGCTTTACAAACTCAACAACAATCCTTGATACCTTGTAACACCAATCTCTTACTGTATTCTTCTCAATCCTTCCCAGCACTTTAAGCATTGAAAGTTTCTTAGACTGAACCCTCTTCCTGATTAGGTCAAACTTATGCCTTAGAAACTTTAGCTCGTTGAACTCCAGAATTGCTGATTTCAACACTCTACCACTTTCGTCTAAAGCTGTTATGGCAACAGAGTTCTCGTTTACATCAATTCCGATGAAGGTTTTGGGCTCGTAAGATTTATTAAAATCCTTGCTTATGGTTACGTGCAGGTAGAATTCCCCATCCCTTTTCAGCAATTCAGCAGTTCCTATATCATACTTTCCCTTTAAAGCGTTGTAGAGATAAGCAAAATCCAAATCGCTCCCTTTAAGTCTGCCGTAAACGTGGACTCGTGGATACACAGATATCCTAACCGTAAAATCTTCCTTAACGACGTATCCCTCTTTATAGTTCATCCTTACTGGCATTGGCTTCTCTTTGGGTTTGGGAAATGAAGTATCTTTACCTTGCTTCCTTAGTTCAAAATAGGATTTTACAGCCTCCCTTGCCTTCTCCCTTGCCATCTTCTGGATGAGCTTTGACTTAACAGGATACGTCTCAAGCTTGTTTCTGTTTGTAGTGTTCAGCTTTTTACATGCTTCGAGGTATTGGTTGAACACATTGCGAATTTCGAGCATGAGTTCGTCAAGCAATTCTGGATTATCTGGGATAAGTTTGAAACACAATGTTCTCACTAACTTCTTTTCCATGTTAGATAATTGTTAGAAAGTATTTAAATATTTCCTACCCACCTCCCCTAACCCACCGATTGAAATCGGTGGTCCTCTTAGCGACATTTTATAGAACATAATTATAATTTCCTTATAAGCATTTTTCCTTATTCAGAGAACAAACTCTTGACACCATTCATCATGCCAAAAGGTTTACAGGTATATTTTAACCCACTACCTGCGAATAGCAAAGCATTTTGTCTGCAGTTATTACGGAATCCTTGTTCCTGCATCTGCGCTTAATTTCACTAAAATCTATAATTAAATAATTTCTTATAATAAGGTTGATCTGTAATATCTTTAGTTTAGACGTTAATCCCAGCATATATGTGGCTTTTTATGTTAACCATAACAACAGTTTCAACAATTGCTATGCATCTTTGTTATTGAATTCTTTATGAAATTTTAAAGAGAATCTATAAACTGCTGACTACAGACAAGTTCAACGTTAATTATTCTGTATTCTTGCAATAGACTCACGCAGAGGTAATAGCTACTTGGGTTGTCCTTCGAAAATAATCTAATATTGAAAAGACGCCATCGCCAATCTCACCGCTTTCCTTTTGAAAAACATTATGCCGGATTATTTCTTATCCGAATGGTCCCAGCACCCCAAAATCTTTAAATTTTATGGTTGCGAACCAAATTAAGAAGAGATGCCTGCAGGCTTTGCGAGCTGCGGGCTTAAAGCAAGGGTCTAATCTTCGAGGGAATGGTGGGTATGGAGACGAATATCCCGGTAAAGGAGGTAATGGTGCGGGACGTTGTGAAGGCAGACATGAGGATGAACGCCAGGGACGCCGCCCGTATGATGTTGAAATACGACGTGGACAGTGTAATTATAGTGAATAGGGGGGAACCTATCGGCATCGTCACAGAAAGGGACATGATACGGGAGCTTGTATCGAAAGACATAAAGCCAAGCACGGTGGGGCTCAAAGACCTGATGAAGTCCCCTTTGGTTACGGCATCCCCGGATGACGACCTTATGGAAGTTGCGAGGATGATGCTGAAGAACAAGATACGGAGGGTTCCCGTGGTGGAGAACGGCAAACTTGTGGGCATAGTTGCGGATGTGGATATTCTAGCAGTCTATTCTGAGATGAACTCCATCCTCGCAGAATTAGTAGAAATGAACGTGGAGCGCGAGATTGAGCAATCTGGAGAGGAGCTGTCACAGGGGATATGCGAGAGGTGCGGCACCTTTTCAGAGAACCTAAGCCTTGTAGATGGACTCTTGTTGTGTGAAAGCTGTAGGGAAGGGTGACGGCATCTTATCCCGAGCGACATCGCCCTTACTCGGTAGACGTTCGCCGTTCTCGGCTTTTCAGGTTGGCGTCAATCTCTGACGCCTTCGGGCTTTACTGCGAACACCACCTCCGCCTCGGGCAAGTTTGGGGAATCGACGAGGCGTGCTATCCTCTTTTCGCCTTTTGATTTCCGGAGGTAGACGCGGAAGGTGACGGTATGCCCGAGGACGTGCCCGCCGATGGGCTTAGTGGGGTCGCCGAAGAAGGCGTCGGGACGTGCGTGCACTTGGTTCGTGACCATGACGGCGGCATTGTTCAAATAAGCGAACCGCAAGGCGTCGTGCAGATGCTTATTTATCTTCTGCTGGCGGTCTACTAAGGAGCTTCTCCCCGGGTACTCAGCCCTGAAGTGCGCAGTCACCGAGTCTATTACGAGGAGGCGAACCGGTTGCTCAGAGTCTTTCAGCTTGTCCGCAAGCTCCTGCGCCTTCTCTACGAGGAGCATTTGGTGGTTCGAGTTGTAGGCACGGGCGACGTGTATGTTCCTGAGCACTTTCATTGGGTCCAAATCAAGGGCTTCAGCCATCTGCTTTATTCGTTCAGGGCGAAAGGTGTTCTCCGTGTCTATGATGATGACGGAGCCTTCAAGTCCGCCGCGGTCTCTGGGTAGTTGGGCGTTCACCGCAAGCTGGTGCGCAATCTGCGTCTTTCCAGAGCCGAACTCGCCATAGAACTCTGTAATCGCCTGCGTCTCCAAGCCACCTCCGAGCAGCGTGTCAAGAGCGGAGGAACACGTCGTCAGCTTGCCTACTTCCCTGCGGCGCTCGAAGATGACGTCGCCGCTCTCAAAGCCGCCGACGTCCGCCAATTCACGAGCGGCGTTTATTATCTTGGCAGCGACACCCTCCCCAATCTCAGCGGCGGCGGCGAGCTCCGTCGGCGAGGCTACCGCCACTGCCTCCACGCTCGTGTAGCCTGACGCTCTTAGCTTCTCAGCAATTGCAGGACCAACCCCCGGGATGTCCTCTATGCTCTTAACTTCCTGCTTCATTTCCACTCAGTCTGTTTGCACTTAATGTTCTTATCCTTTTCTCAACACACCAGCATTTAAGCAACGGCAAATATGTTCCTAACCTGCGCCGTGATTTGCGAGTTTTTGAAATGTCTCTGTTCCAGGGCCCCGGTGGGGCAAGCGGCGACGCACGTCCCGCAGCCCTTGCAGAGCGCCTCCACGAGCTTCGCCTTTCCCCCCTCGAGCGAAATCGCACCGTATGCGCACTGCGCAACGCAAAGCCCGCAGCCCACGCACTTCTCGGCATTCAATGTCGCCGTTATGCCTTCTACTTTCGCTCTCCCAGCGGTTAGCAGGCGTGCGGCACGAGCAGCTGCGCCGCTACCTTGCGAAACAGCATAGGGTATATCTTTCGGACCTGAGGCGCAGCCCGCCACGAATATCCCATCTATTACCGTGTCCACAGGTCCCAACTTTGGGTGCGCCTCCATCAGGAGCCCGTCAGCAGCCCTTGGCAGCTTCAGCATCTTGGAAAGCGTTTCTATGTCCGCATGCGGCACGATTCCCGTGCCGAGTACCAAAAGCTCCACTTCTATGTTCCGCACCTCGCTTTTTAACGTGTCTTCAACACGCACGACTAAATTCCCGTTTTCTTTCTCGACGACTTCGAAGGGTCTGCCTCGTATGAACTTAATGCCGAGTTCTCTCGCCCGATTATAGGCTTCCTCGTAGAGGCGAAACGGTGCCCTTATGTCCATGTAGAAAAGGTAATGGTCGGTCTCGGGACGCTTTTCCTTCAGCAGAATTGCATTCTTGATGTTCACCATGCAGCAGACGTTTGAGCAGTAAATGTTCGTGCGAACATCTCGAGAGCCGACGCAGTTTATGTAGCCGACGACATTCGGCTCTCTGCAATCTGACGGTCTTATGATGTGCCCTTCAGTCGGACCGGCAGCGTTCAGGAGCCTTTCGAACTCCATCGCTGTAATTACATTGTCGTAGATGCCGTAGCCGTAGTCGTGGTTCGGCTCGGGGTCATATGTCGAGAATCCGGGCGCCACGATGATTGTGCCGACTTTTACCTTCATGTATTTGGGTTTCTGGTCGAAGTCGATGGCGTCCCGCTCGCACGCCTTGATACAAGCTTTGCATTCCTTGCCTTCCGCTCTTAAGCAGTTCTCCATGTCTATCAGCGCCTTCAGCGGCACTGCCTGCGGAAACGGCACGTAAATCGCTTTCCTCGTGCCGAAGCCCTCGTTAAAGTCGTAAGGAACCTCGACAGGGCACTTCTCGCTGCATTGCGCGCAGCCGCTGCATTTGTCTTCGTCAACGTAGCGGGGCTTTCTTAAAATCGTGACCTCGAAGTTCCCGACGTAGCCCTCTACGTCAACGACTTCCGAGTAGGCTAAGATCTCGATGTTCCTGTTTCTGGCGACCTCTACCATCTTCGGACCGAGAATGCAAATTGAGCAGTCGTTCGTCGGAAAGACCTTATCGAAGCGAGCCATGCGTCCGCCGATTGAAGGCTCTTTCTCCACGAGATAGACGTGGAAGCCCATGTCTGCAAGGTCCATCGCCGCCTGCATGCCAGCGACGCCCGCCCCAATTACGAGCGCCTCGTCGCGGACCGGCACCTCTGCCTCTTCAAGTGGCTCCAAAAGGTGCGCACGGGCGACGCCCATCCTGACCAAATCCTTGGCCTTTTCCGTCGCCTTCTCGGGTTCCCACATGTGCTGCCACGAGCACTGGTCCCGGATATTCACGAACTCGAAGAGGTATTTGTTCAGGCCTGCCTCCTCGCAGCACGTCCTGAACGTCGGCTCGTGCGTCTTCGGCGTGCATGCTGCGACGACGACCCTATTGAGGTTATATTTGCGGATATGCTCTTGGATATCCGCCTGTCCGGAGTCTGAGCATGTGAATTTGTTGACGGAGACGCAGACGACGTGCGGGAGCATCTTCGCATACTCGGCGACGGCGTCGCAGTCCACGACGCCGCCTATATTCACGCCGCAACGGCAGATGAACACACCTATCCTCAAGTCCTCCTTACTTTTCAGCTCTGGCTCTATCGACATGGATGCACCTCAACCCCTCGCAAGGTTATCTAAGGTCTTTCTTAGTGATTTAAAAACGTTGAGGAATTATGAGCGTAGGCGTAGCTTGAATAAGATTCTCACAAACTCGAGGATGTCTTTTATCCCAAGCTTTGTCTCGCCGAACTCTCTATCTCTGAAGCGTATTGGGATTTCAGATACGGAGAAGCCGAGCTTTTTTGCAAAATAAGCCATTTCGACCTGGAAAGCATATCCTCCGGAGATGTTCATGCCGTTCGTCTTGATTTCGTCCAAAACCTCTCTTTTATAAGCACGGAAGCCGCTCGTCAGGTCCTTGACGTCCAGCTGCAGGAGCAGGCGGGCGAGGGCGTTTGCGCCTCGGCTTAGAATTATGCGGAAGGCGTCCCAGTCCTCGACACGCCCGCCCCTGACGAGGCGGGAGCCTATGACGACGTCCGCCCCGCTTTTTATTTTCTCTAAGAACTTTGGAATCATAATAGGGTCATGAGAGAGGTCGGCGTCCATCTCGAAGACGACGTCGCCACTCGCAACCTCAAACCCGCATCTGTATGCGGAGCCTAAGCCTAGTTTCCTCTCCCGCTCGACCAGAATCACGTTCGGATAGATTTGAGAGAGGCGTCTGACCTCGGCAGCGGTGCCGTCATCGCTGTTGTCATCAACGACGATGACCTCACCGCAAAGCCCTTCCTGTTCGAAAACCCGCATTATTTTCGGAATCAGAATTCTTATGTTCTCTCGTTCGTTATACGTAGGGACGACAACTGAAACTTTCATTTAAGCTTGGTTTAGAGAATTTAGTAATTAAAAGGGTGTTGTTTTTGATAAGTAAAGTTTTGATGTTGAAGGCGTTTCGGGGCGTGGGAGCACCCGTAGTGCCGCCAATAAACGTGACGCTGAGCGTCACGAACAGGTGCAACTCGAGATGCAAAACGTGCAACATCTGGAATGCAACGGGCGGCGAAGAAGGCGGTACAAAGGACTTGGCAAGTGTGAGCGGCGGCGAGCTTAAAGCCGACGAAATAGATTTGATTTTAAAGAATTTAGGCGACGCCTACTGGTTTACAATAAGCGGAGGCGAGCCATTCTTACGTGAAGACTTGCCGGAGATATGTATTTCCATTTTTGAGCATTGTAATGCAGGAATTGTGAATATTCCGACGAATGCCTTGTTGCAGATGAGAATAGAAAGGAAGGTTGAAGAGATTTTGGAGTTTTTAGAGCGGGGAGATGGAACGAGGGGTAGGAGGAAAAGGGCGGAGAGAAAGCTCATAATTAACATATCGCTCGACGGTGTTGGCGAGTTACATGATGAGATAAGGGGCGTTAGAGGAAACTTTAAAAAGCTCCTTCGGACTTATGAAGCGCTTGTCCCGCTGAGAGAGGAACATAAGAGCTTATTGGTCGGCATGCATACCGTAATTTCTAAGTTAAACGTGCACGCGATTCCTAGAATTTACGAATTTGTGAGGAACTTAGAGCCCCGTCCTGACTCCCACATCTTCGAGGTTGCGGAGGAGAGAGTTGAGCTTTTCAACGTCGGAAGCGGCATAACGCCAAGCTACGAGGAGCTTGCAGATGCCCTTGATTTTGTTTCTTCAAAGCTAAAAGCTGATTACTTTAAGGGAGGCACGCAGAGGCTCATCCAAGCCTTCCGCCTCGAATATTACGATTTGATAAAAAGGACGCTTCTGGAGCGTCATCAGGTAATTCCGTGCTATGCAGCGTTCGCCTCCTGCCAGATAACACCGTTCGGCGAGGTCTGGGCGTGCTGCATCCTCGCAAAGTCATTGGGCAACCTGCGGGCTGAAAATTATGATTTTAGGAAGGTGTGGGCATCCGACAGAGCAGCAAAGATAAGAGAAGCGATAAAGCGGGGCGAGTGCTACTGCCCGCTCGCAAACGCCATGTATACCTCAATGCTCTGTAATTTTAGATGCGCCGCCGCCGTCGCCTTGAGATTTCTCGGAGCTCGTAACTGAGGCGCCCTCGTGACCAGCTTTTGAGTTTCCTTGCCGCACTCGGTAGCCAAGCTTAGCCTCTGCTTGGGCATTTAGGGAGTGTAGGAGAAAACTTTAAGAGCTGGTGTATTAACTTTCCTAAGTCTCCTGACGTCGATTACAGCAAATATTGCGTGAGCCGTTCATATCTCGTGCCGATTTCCTCGAGGCTTGCCAATAATACCTGTGTATTGGCGTTCTTTTTGATGCTTTGTGCGTCCTTTTTCTTTGCGGAATTGAACATTATTTGCCTATTCCGTCCATTTAATGACCCTATGAGTGCGGCTACTAACTTGCGGCGTAGCTCGCCGTTAGGCAGGAAGAATCCTCGTCCGCATTCATTGCGAGTTCTTTCCTCCAGATTTCGGCAGATACGTATCAGCGTCAAGCATAAGTTTGTTCAAGACGGAGACTCTTATGTGACCTACGTCATTGGCATAGAAGGGACGGCGTGGAACCTGAGCATTGCTGTTATTGATGAGAAGGACGTGATCGCCGAGGCGGAAGCTAC
>Ga0164311_10001902_pt1 | contig 10553 bp, 15 predicted proteins | sample GuaBasSedimGuay2_FD_121796 | JGI IMG/M metagenome (GOLD analysis project Ga0164311, IMG submission 121796) | Subseafloor sediment microbial communities from Guaymas Basin, Gulf of California, Mexico - Guay2, Core 4569-9, 9-12 cm | ecosystem: Environmental > Aquatic > Marine > Hydrothermal vents...
AGTTGGTAGTGATGCGCTTGAAGCAAGATGGGTTCATTTTGATGAAATAAAGAATCTCAATGTGGTTGACTTTGTAAGGAGGCTTGTTGAAAGAATTAGGAGTGGTAAAGGAGGAATATACCTTAGATAATTTGATGAGCAATCTTGATGAATCAGGATTCGAACTTATCAGCTTCACTGTAGGGGGTTGTCATGAGTTTTCTTATTCTCTCGGCAGTTTTCCTGCCTACTTTGGGGACTTCCATCAGCTCTTCTTCGCTTGCAGTGGCTATCTTCTCAATAGTTTGGAAGTGTTGGAGCAAGTTTTTGGCAATTATCGGGCCAACGTCTGAAATTGATGAAACAACGTACTCCTGCATCTCTTTTAGAGTCTTTTTCGTCTTTCCGGCGTGAAGAGCTACTTCCCTTTTCCTAACTTCCTGCTCCCTCCTTGCAAGCAACGCTATGAATTCGGCAGTTTCATCGCTGTTCTTAGTTTGAATTACTGGTATGCCAATATCAACGGCTATTGCAGCTATTGCTCCCCTCAAAGCGTTTGGATTTAGCCTGCTGTAAAGTCCATCGCCCTCTATTATCAAAACAGGTCTCGGATAGTGCTTTTTAAGCCTTATTAACTGGGAGAACACGTCTCTATCTTTGTTCACTATGCTTTCTGCAAAATCGCTCACAGTCTTTCTCTCTATCGCAACCCTATCGCTGACAACGTAGTCTGCTACTTCGAGATTCTGAACCCTGATAGCTAAGCCGAGTCTGTTTAACTTTTTTGCAATTCCAGAATTAGACTCTCTGGAATCAACGTAAACAACTGCATTTACTTCCTGATGGCTTGGTTTTGAAAAATCGTCTAAACTCGCTTGCCTTGGCTTAATGCTCTCTTTGAGCTCGTAGAGCCTTGCGTACATGGCCTTCTCCTTCCTTACACTCGACCAGTAATATACCTCGTCTCTCGTCCCCTTTGTAACAAGAACAACTATTCTCCCCTCTCTCGCCCTTCCCGTTCTTCCTTTTCTCTGAATTGCTCTTATTTCGGAGGGAACAGCTTCATAAAAAACAACCAAATCGGTCGAAGGAATGTCGAGTCCCTCCTCTCCAACCGATGTTGCAACGAGGACATTTATTTCTCCGCTCTTAAACTTCGATAAGACTTCAACCTGCTCTTTCTGACTCATCCCCTTCTTTTCAAACCTTTTTGCCTGTCCAACAAATCTCGAAGTTCTAATTCCCTCTTCCTTCAGCTCCTCAACTATAACCTCTGCCGTATCGCGGAAGTTCGTGAAAACTATTACTCTCGATTCCGGTTTCTCTTTGAGTTGCTTTTTAACAACCTCTTTGAGCTTCTGGAGCTTTGGATGCTCCACCCTACATGCGATAACTTTCGTTACCGCATCCATAAAAAGGGGATCGCCAACTATGTTCTTCGCTGCCTTACTTCCACCTCTCGCCTTTGCCTCCTTGATCAGCCTCTTCAGGTACTCCTTTAAAGCATCAAGGCCCTGCGTTTCTATCAACTCTATCCCGTGCTGAATTTTGAGAACCTCGGCAAGTATGGAAACGGCATCAAACAGCTCTTGGTTACGACTTTCAGCAGCTTCAGCCTGAAGGCTTTCCTGCAGAGCGAGAAGCTCCTTCTTGCTTAACCCCTCAACAGAGATACCGAATTTTTCAAGCTTTTTAAACCTCAGCTTTAGAGCCTCTTCGAACTTCTGCTTTACAGCTTTAAGCTCTTCTGGCATTTCAACTTTTATCCATTCTATAGTTCTTCCAAAAACGTACGGCTTCACATCGTCATCTGCTTCAGTTCTTATCTCTATTTCTTCAATACCTAGATTTTTCACCACCTCTTTTATCCTCTCAGCATCGCTTCCTGGACTTGCGGTTATTGCAAGGATGAGGGGCTTCTTCGCCTCCTTAAAATAACGTTCTGCAATGTAAACGTAGGAATACTCTCCAACCGCTCTGTGCGCTTCATCGAACGTAACATGGACGACATCTTCGAGCGATATTCTGCCAGCAATTAAATCGTTCTCAACTACTTGCGGTGTTGAAACAATAAGCTTTGCATCCTTCCAGAGCTCAACCCTTTTTTCTGGAGATATTTCTCCACTCAGAGCAACTATTTCTTCGGGATTGAGTTTCATGCGTTTTCTGAAAAATTCTGCGTGCTGTTCAACGAGGGGTTTTGTTGGAGCAAGAACAAGAGCTCTTCCACCTTCATTGTGAAGCCTTGAGGCTATAACAAGAAGGGCTATTGCAGTTTTACCCAATCCCGTTGGAAGAATAACGAGGGTGTTGCGCATTAGCGCTGTTGCCGCAATTGATATCTGATAGGCTCTTCTTTCAATGGCCTTCTCCTTTATCAGCGGGTGGGAAACGTACTCCACGTTTAAAAATTGTCATCACGTAGATAACCTTTGCTGCCATCATCATTGAAAAACCGAAGATTACAAATACATAAAGAATTCACTTATTACTATTACCATGAACTCTGTCAAAGGTAGGGCGCCAACCGGGATAGATAGACTCGATGAAATTTTAAAGGGAGGAATACCAGTACCTTCTCTAGTTCTGCTTATCGGTGATGTAGGCACGGGAAAAAGTGTAATCTGTCAGCAATTCCTATACAAACAGGCATTAATGGGTTATGACAGCGTTTACTTCTGCATAGACCATCCACCAGAAGATGTTAAAGAGAACATGGCCAGCCTCGGATGGAATATAGAGGATTTGGAGGAGGACGGATTGATCAGCTTTGTCGATCTTTTTCTTGGGAGAGAATACGACTTTGAATACGTCTGCTCCACACTTGAAAAGCACATAAAAGATACGGAAAGGTTTGTTGTGGATTCAATCTCTTCTATAGCATTTATTTATGGAGAAAAACTTGCCTACGAACTTCTCCAGAGAATACAGGCGTGGAACAGAGATAGCAGAGGAGTTGGATTGATAAATGCAGTTCGCGGTATGCACAGCAGTAGCTTCGAAGTTGCACTTCAACAGGCATGTAGCAACGTAATAGTTCTCGAAATGAGAAGCAGTGGTAGATTTCTTAGAGTAATAAAAACAACGAGAACCTCCCACATGACCGAAGAATTCGGCGTTGAGATTGATGAAGCAGGAATACGACTTCTTTAACTGGCAATCCTTTGTTTTTCCAATGTTTGATTCAGATGCTCATCTTTCGTTAAACTTCCCACAAAAACTCTTTTAAACAAACTGTCGATGGTATTTCGATGGATGTTGTTACGATAAACGTCGGCAAGAAGGGGCTGACAGAAAACTTAATAAACGAGATTAATCTGCAGCTTGAAAAGCGGGGAATTGTTAAAGTAAAGATGCTCCGCAGCTTCAGAAAGAAGGATAAAAAGGAGCTTGCCCAAGAGATTGCGTCGAAGGTTAAGGGTAAGCTTGTCGATTTCAGAGGGTTCGTGCTAACCTTTGAGAGGTGTTGATATGGCAACGGTGTATGATGTACCAGCTGACATGCTAATCCAGCGTGTGGCTGAGAAGCTGAAGGAAATGGAAGAATTTGAACCTCCTGAATGGGCGAAGTTCGTTAAGACCGGTGTGCACAAAGAACGCTCTCCCGAACAGGAAGACTGGTGGTACGTAAGGGTAGCTTCGATATTCAGGAAGGTTTACACCGACGGCCCAGTAGGGATTGAGAGGTTGAGGACGGTTTACGGTGGAAGAAAGAGGAGAGGTTCCGAACCTCCGAAGTTTAGGAAGGGGAGTGGTTCAATAGTGAGAAAAGCCCTCCAGCAGCTTGAGAAGGCCGGTTTTATTAAGAAGACTGAAGAAGGAAGAATAGTTACTCCAAAAGGCAGGTCTTTCCTCGATAAAACGGCAGCTGAATTACACAAGGAGCTCGTCCAGCAGATTCCCGCTCTTGCAAAATATTGAATGTGAGGTGATACCGTGGACGAGCTTGAGGAAATCAGACGTAGAAAACTAATGGAATTGCAAGCTCAAAGGCAAAGAGAGCTTGAAGAGCTCCAGAGGCAGCAGGAATTGCAGAGACAGATAGAAATGCAGAAAAAGGCAATATTAAGGACAATTCTCGAACCTGAAGCAAGGGAAAGGCTTTCAAGAGTTAAGCTTGCCCATCCCGAGCTAGCTGAAGCTGTTGAAAACCAGCTCATAGCCCTAGCTCAATCGGGAAAATTGACGAACAAGATTAGCGATGCGGTGCTTAAGGAAATTCTTAGAAGGGCTATGCCTAAGAAGAGGGAGACGAGGATAATCAGGAAGTGATATCATGGGTAAGAAAACCGTTGGAGTTAAGAGGAGGCTTGCAAAGCGCCTAAAGCAAAATAGGAGGGCTCCCGTTTGGATAACGCTTAAGACGAAGAGGAAAGTTTTCACAAGCCCTAAGAGGAGGTACTGGAGAGCAACGAAGCTCAAAGTGTAAACTGGGTGTGATAAATATGGCAAAGATAGTCGTTGAAAGGGTTTACTCTCTTAGGCTTAAGCACAAGATGAAGCGCTATCCAAGGTGGTTAAGGGCAAAGAAAGCTGTAAAGTACGTCAGGAACTTCCTGAGTAAGCACATGAAGGTCGAGCCAGAGAACGTAAAGCTTGATGCGAGCATAAACGAGAAAATCTGGGAAAGAGGAGCTCAAAAGCCGCCAGCAAAGATAAGGATAAGGGCTGTCAAGTTCGATGACGGCATAGTAGAAGCGGAACTCGCTTAGCATGCTTGCAATCAGGGGCAACCCTCTGATAGGACTGTACATTCGCGTGAATGAAAACGCTGCTGTACTAGGTGTAAGGGATAACAATGCCGAAAATCTGCTAAGAGAAGAGCTTGATGTAGATGTCGTTGTAACAACGATTGCTGGTTCGGAACTCGTTGGGGCAATGGGGGCAGCGAATTCCAGAGGCTTGGTTGTAAGCAACCATGCAACAACGAAGGAAATAGAGAAGCTCAGCAAACTGTTCGACGTCTACGTCATCGAAACGAACATGACCTGCCTGGGGAACATAGTATGTGTAAACGATAGGGGAGCTATAGTTCATCCTGATGCGGAGGATAAACTCGTGGACGAAATAAGCAAAGCCCTCGACGTAAGCGTTGCCAAGGGCACAATAGGTGGAATAAAAACGGTTGGAATGGCGGCAGTTGTTACAAACAAGGGCGGGTTATTAAATCCAAACGCCAACGAGTGGGAGACGAAGAAGGTCGAAGAAATGCTTGGAATAGAGGTAGGTCTTGGAACGGTAAACTTCGGCCACGACATGGTTGGAGCTGGACTGGTTGCGAATACCAAGGGATATATAGCTGGTAGAGATACCACTGGTTACGAACTGGGTGTCATCGAAGAAGCCTTGAACTGTGTGGGGTGATAGAATGTTTGAGGTTGTAGGAACGTTTAGAGCTGGAAACGAATGGAGAAAGTTCAAAAAAGTCGTTAACGCGCATAACGAAAGATTTGCAGTCGAGAAGGTCTATTCTCTTCTCGGGAGCAATCACAAGGTCAAGAGAAATCTAATAAAGATTGAGAGTGTTCGGAGAGTAGACCATGGCAGCTGAAGAAGCTACAAAAAAAATACGGGAAAAACTGTACGTTCTTCAGCAATTACAGAATGAGAGCGAAGCTATTCAAAGGAGGATACTCGAGCTTGAAGTCGTCCAATCTGAACTCAACAAGACTATAGAAAGCCTTGAATACTTTGAATCTCTCGACGGAAGCGTTGAAGCGTTGATGAACCTTGGAGGAGGCGTTTTTGCCTACGTTGATGTAAAGGATTCAAAGAAGATGCTCGTTGATGTTGGGGCAGGAGTTATAGTCGAGAGGGAAGTAAAGGATGCGATTGAAACCCTTAAAAAGAAGAAAGAAAGGATTCAGCAAAATATAGTAAGGCTCGAACAAGTATTGCAGCAGCTCGCAGCTCAGGCTGAGAAAATCCAAGCTGAGATAGCCGAAATGGTAAAAGAACAGGAAAAGAAGTAAAAGTAAGAGGAACATGTTCAAGTTCTTAAAAGAGAAGCTTAAATCTTTCAGGAAGAAGATTGAGGAGATAGAAAAGAGGGAAGAAAAAGAAGAGAAAGAGAAAATAAAGCTCGAAGAGACAAAACCAGCGAAAGAAAAAATAGAGCTGCCGAAAGCAAAGGTAAAAGAGGTTGTTGCCGAAGTAAAGCCGAAGAAAGAAGTTAAGAAGATAGGACTGAAGGAGAAAGTTTCAGCCCTCGTACTTAGGCGAGAAGTTGTAATAGACGAGGGCAAATTAGATGAAATACTTCCCGAGCTCGAGATTATTCTGCTTGAGAGCGATGTAGCGTTTGAAGTCGTTGAGGAGATTTCTGCAAAGCTGAAAGATAGGCTTGTTGGAAGAACGAAGAAGGTTGGAGAAAAGCTCTCGAATATAGTTCTTGACGAGCTGAAGGCGATAATAAAGGAAATACTCGACGTGAACAAGTTTGACTTCGATGCTTACGTTGATGGAGCATTAAAAGATCATAAACCCCTCAATATGATATTCGTCGGTGTAAACGGAACGGGAAAAACAACTACAATAGCAAAACTCGCAAAGAGGCTGATGGATAGAGGTTATTCGGTCGTTCTTGCTGCAGGTGACACCTTTAGGGCTGGGGCTATAGAGCAGTTGGAAGAACATGCAAACAGACTTGGTGTTAGACTGATAAAACATAAAGCCGGAGCAGATCCAGCAGCCGTGATATACGACGCTATAAGACATGCGGAGAGCAAGGGTATAGATGTCGTGCTTGCAGATACTGCCGGAAGAATGCACACTAAAAAGAACCTTATAGACCAACTGGAAAAGATAAAGCGTGTAACAAAACCGGACTTGACGATTTTCGTTGACGAAAGCATCGCCGGAAATGATGCTGTTGAGAGGGCAAGGATGTTTAATGAAGCGGTAGGTATTGACGGAAGCATACTGACGAAGCTCGATGCAGATCCAAAGGGCGGTACGGCAATTTCCATAAGCTACGTAACTGGAAGACCCGTTCTTTTCATCGGCGTTGGGCAGGGTTACGATGATCTGGTTAAATTTGACTCTGAGTGGTTGGTAAGGAGGATATTTGATTGATTTTGTAAAGTTGTACTGGATTAGACAAATCGGTACGTTCCTTTCTGGAGAAAGCAGTGCCTTTATGGTAAATGGCCTGAAGAGTCCGCTGGAAGGTGAGGAACATGAAACAAGTAAATATTGGTTTAAATTATCTGAAATGGTACGATTACCAAGAGGCGTTCCGCCAGAACGGATAGTTGGCAATCGCCCGTTGATGCGAGGATGGATAATAGACGATAGTAATATCTTTAACTTTTTATTATGATGATTAACCTAAAACTTAACAATCAAGCACGAACTGCCATTCCCTCCTTATCTCTGGTGGTTTAAGCGAAACTGGATTCCTTCTCATGAAAATTACTTCCTCGAAATCCATAACTTCCATCATTCGCCTCACATTTTTCAAAATGCAGCCGGGAACCCTCGCTTCAGCTTTGTAGGCAATGTCGAGAAAATCATACAGAGTATTCTTCCCGAAGTCGTAACCTTCTCTTGCAAGGTTCTCTCCAATCCCGGGATGTATCGAGCAGGGCTGAAGCATGAACTCGTCCATACCAATCTTAAAGCTTATTTTTGCGATTTCAGGAATTTCAGCTTCGTTTATGCCCGGGAGGTAAACAGTCCTTACTATTCCCCTTGAGTTCGACGAAGCGACAATTTCCATACCTCTCAGCACATCCTCAAAAGCGTCAACTCCTGCCAGCCTCTTGTAGCTCTCCCTGTTTGCCGCATCAAGACTGATCATCACCATATCTGCCTTAACCTCTTCCCTGAGAAGTGTACCGTTGGTTTGCAAGTCTATTCTCGCCCCAAACTTTCTTCTGAGCTTTGAGATTATACACTCGAGCTTTTCATGTCCTGCAACAAGCGGTTCACCGTACTGAGATATCGTTATAGCCTTTGGATTCATTTCCCCGTAGTATCCTGGCTTGGGAGCTTTTCCGGCCATAAGAGCTGAATGAGAGTAACAAAAGATACATCTGAGGTTGCACGCGGGAGTTATCTCGTAGCTGGGATGATGCACCGGCTCGTCAATGTCTTTTATGCCCTCACAGTGAATGCAGTGAGACGGATACTCCGCTTCTTCGATAAACCTCTCGAGTTCCTGTAAATAGCTCCTCTTTACAATTCTTATACCGCTCATAGAATCCTCTGCAGGTACGAGACGTTTTCGACCACAAGCTTCACTCCGCCAACTATCTCTACTATGTGGTTTTCAGACCTCAGCCGCTTGAAAATCTCTGCTGGAAAATCCCTGCCGGTAATTGGCAAGTTGTGTATTTCTCTCCCCTCTTTAAGCTCGCTTGCTCCCCAGTGTATTGCTGCAAAACTGAACTTCGAAAGCCTTTCCACGTTTTCTTCCAGAGCTTTTCTGTCGAAGCTGCTTGCAGCGTAGAGAAGGGAGGTATTTATAACCACATCTATACGTTTCGCTATTGCCTCTACTTCCTCCACAGAATCCAAGAACGCCCCTTTCCGCCCCATTTCTACTGCGATACGGGAATGAACTTCTTTAACAGCTTTAACCCCATTTATGACATTCTCGATTTGTTCTTCAACGCTAAGCCTTCGGTACTTTCTGCCTGTGTGTAGGATAGCGTAACCAAGAGGGACGAAATCGAAGAAGGAAACAACGTCTTTGATGAGCTGTACGAATTTTTCATCTCCAGCGTTGAGCCTTACCTTGGCAAAATCCTCCCTTCCGTAAAGCAAGTGAAGGAAAATTTCGAAGCCATACTCATTGCAAAAGTTGGAGAGCATGCGTCTTACATCGGGGTTGAATATTTTTTCGAGCATTTCAGCCTCTTCAAAATCTATGCTCAGCTCGAGAATGGAAAAGTCGCTAACAACACGCTTTATGTCGTAGCTATCCCTGATGATGGAATGCATATTACCCTTAAGCTTAACGGCCGGATTCCAGCCGAACTTCATCGAATATTTTTGAGACAAATTTTTATTTTAATCTTTTCAATTGCTGAACCAGCGATTGCAACAACGTAGCCATGATTCCAGAGCAGAACGTCTTTCGAAATTTAATAGCTGGTAAGAACAAAAAACTCTCCTAACTCTCATTTTAAGTCGTTTACATTTATAACTCTTCCAACACCAACATTTATAAAATTTGCTTTATATTCCTCCCTAAACAACTTTCTTGCTGTATCACCCGAGCAGTGACAGGGGGCTACATATTTGACACCCAGTTTTCTGAAATCCAATACTATCTCTCTTATCTCTTTTTCACCTTTACCAATTAGGTGAAATCCTCCCACTACTAAAAGGATGTTCTTCTTTAGCAGATCCTTCGCTCTTTTTACAACTTTCACGATACCGGGATGGGCACATCCAGTTATAACTATCAGTCCCCTTTCAGTTTGAACTATCAGGGATTGCTCCTTTATCCAGCTTCCCATTTCACCCGTTGAATAAACCCCATCGCAAATCTCTATGGGTTTTTGAACCTCGATTATTTTTGCTCCATACTTTTTTATTTTCTCTTTAAAATCTTCTGGAAAGGATTTTGGTAGGTATACGGTTACCTCATGATTTCTCTCGAGGAATTTTAGCAATCCCCCAACATGATCGCTGTGAATGTGTGAGAGAACGATGATATCTACTTCCTTGGGATCCAAGTTTAACTTTTTCATGTTTTCCAGTAATACAGTTCCACATCCTCCTGTATCGAAGAGTATTGTTTTTTCAGATTTTACAATGCATGAAAATCCCCATGCTGTCTTCAATTCTTCTCTGTATGGATTATTGTCATAAACGATGATCACGCTCACGTTTTTAACCGGTTTACTTTCAGTAACTTCAATTTTCTTGTCCATTTCGTGTAAGAACGCTGATAGTAAGGTCACAAATACTACAGTCAAAACCAGCATTTTTAATACCTTCATGCGGTTTATTGCTTATCTCAGATAAAGAGTATTCGCTATTCATCTAAGGTACCGAAACAGATAAAATTTTTCCAGACAGCCTTGATTATCGTGAGAATTGAAATACTAGGATCCGAAACGCTTGGAGTTAGAGGATTATCGTGTTTTATAAGGATTGGCGGAGTTAAGACCTTAATCGACCCCGGTCTTGCCTTGGGTTATACTAGGTACGGTCTTCATCCACACCCACTCCAAGCCGTTTATGGGGACATCACAAAGCATGAGATCGTTAAATCTTGGGAAAAAGCCACGGATATAATCCTAAGTCATTTGCATGGAGATCACATTCCCTTACCAAATCCTAACCCGTTTCAGCTTGGAATATCTGATGTAATTAATCTAAACCCAAACGCGACGATTTGGATAAAACCAAAGAAGTTCTGTAGTGATACCGAACTCGTAAGGTTTGCCGAACTCAGGAAGGCTTTTGGAGATCAAATCGTTGAGATGAGTGTTGGCGAAGCTGATGGTGTCCTACGATTTCTTGGCCCATTCTCACACGGATACGAGTCAAAAACCTTGGTTTTTGCAACAGCTGTCGAAGACTTCGTCCACACATCAGACACTCAACTATTGGACAGA
>Ga0164311_10001903_pt1 | contig 10551 bp, 11 predicted proteins | sample GuaBasSedimGuay2_FD_121796 | JGI IMG/M metagenome (GOLD analysis project Ga0164311, IMG submission 121796) | Subseafloor sediment microbial communities from Guaymas Basin, Gulf of California, Mexico - Guay2, Core 4569-9, 9-12 cm | ecosystem: Environmental > Aquatic > Marine > Hydrothermal vents...
CTTCAGGAGGGCGGGGGAGGAGGCGAGGAGGCTGGGGGAGATATGCGAGGAGTACGGGGTCTCGGTGGCGCTGGAGCCCTTGGGCATGCATCCCTTCGTGCCGGGTCCCAGGGAGGCCCTGAGGATAGTGGAGGAAGCCCGACACCCTGCCGTAAAGCTTATGATGGACACATTCCATTACTACAAGTCCTCGGTACCTCTCGAGGAGGTAGAGGCGATCCCCATGGAGCTGCTGGCCCTCGTGCACATAAACGACTGCGAGGGGAGGCCTAAGGAGGAGCTCACCGACGGCCACCGCCTATGGCCGGGGGAGGGGGTCATACCGTTGGAGGAGATGATCGGCGCCGTCGCGCGGAAGGGTTACCGGGGCTTCCTTTCGGTGGGGATATTCAGGGAGGAGTACTGGAAGGACGATGTGGAGGGTATAACGCAGAGGGCCAAGGAGTCCTTAGAAGCCCTGCTGAACCGGATAGGGAGGCACGATGGATAAGGTAAGGGTAGGCTTTGTGGGGGCGGGGTTCATGGGACAGCTCGCCCACCTTTCCAACTTCGTGATGCTGGGGGAGAAGTGCGATGTGGTTGCCTTAGCCGAGCCGAGGGAGGAGCTCGCAAGGGCCGTGGCCGCCAAGTACGGGATCCCCAAGGTGTACAGGGACCACAGGGAGCTATGCGAGGACCCGGATATCGAAGCCGTGGTGGAGATAACGCCGGACGGATTGCACGTTCCGGTGGCCCTGGAGGTGATAGACTCCGGCAAGCACGTGATGATGGAGAAGCCCATAGCTACATGTTCGGACGACGCCAGGAAGGCCGTGGAGGCTGCCAGGAGCAAGGGCGTGAAGCTTATGGTGGGCTATATGAAGAGGTACGATCCCGGGGTGGAAAGGGCCAAGCTCCTTTTGGACGAGCTTAGGTCATCCGGGGAACTCGGGGAAGTGGTCCTCGCCAGGGCCCATTGTCTCTGTGGGGATTGGACCTGCGGCATAGAGAGCCCCGTGCGCACGGACGAGCCAGCACCTGATGTCACGCCCAGGCTTCCGGATTGGCTTCCCCCCGAGCGTGCCGAGGAGTTCCTGGGCTTCAACAACGTGTTCTGCCACAACTTCAACCTCCTCAGGTTCTTAGTGGGGGAGGTGAAGGGGATAAAGTTCGCTGACCTCTCAGGCCCCGTTAAGCTTGTAGTTCTGGACATGGGAGGATACACTGCGACCCTGGAGCTCGGTGGGATATCGGCCCACAAGTGGGAGGAGCATACCCAGGTCTACTTCTCGCACGGGTGGGTGAGGGTGGAGACCCCACCTCCCATGCTCAGGCAGGTCCCTGCCAAGGTGGAGATATATAAGGACAGGGATATCAGGGAGGTGGTGATGCCCCTCCCGGAGTGGGGGTGGTCCTTCTACAGACAGGCGGAACATTTCTTAGATTGCGTGTTGGAGGACAAGGAGCCGAGGTCCTCCGGCGAGGACTCCCTGAGGGATATGGAGCTTATAGAGGAGACCTTCAGGAGGTTCCTTATAGACCGCAGGGAGGAGGAGAGATGAGGATAATCGTGCGGGCTGGAACCCACGACCGAAGGAGCTGTCCGGTCAGCGTACACCTGAGTTCGGCATCGGAGGGAAGGTATCCGGTGCTCTTAGAGGAGGCTGCGGGGAGGGCCATCCCGGCCCAGGTCGAGCCCGAGGGGGATGGTGTCAGGCTGTGGTGGATACTCGACAACCTACAGGCCGGAACCGAAAGGGTCTACTTTTTGGAGTGGAGGGAAGAGCCCCATCGGAACCAGGTCGAGCTTTCTCCGGGGGAGGGCCGGGTGGAGGTAATCGTCCTCGGTAGCACCTTCACCACCTACCACCACGGACCTGAGTGGGCCCGTCCATTCCTCTACCCCCTCGTGGGCCCTTATGGGGTCTCCATGACGAGGAGGCTGGCGAGGCCGGAGGACAGGGATATGGACCATCATCACCATCGCTCCTTCTGGGTGGCGCACGGGGATGTGAACGGGGTGGACAACTGGAGCGAGATGGAGGGACACGGCAGGACCGTCCACAGGGAGTTCCTGAGGACCGACGGAGGGCCGGTCTTCGGGAGGATATGCGCCTTGGGGGATTGGGTAGACCCCGACGGGAGGAAGGTGTTGGAGGAGGTCAGGGACATAAGGATATATGCCCTCCCTGAGGAGGGAAGGATCGTGGATATGGAGGTGGAACTCAGGGCGAGCGAGGGGGACGTCAAGTTCGGGGACACCAAGGAGGGGGGGATAGCTTCCCTAAGGGTCCAACCCTCCATGGAGGTGAGGAACGGGGGTAGGATAGAGAACAGCTACGGGGCCATCGGCGAGGCCGAGGCCTGGGGGAGGAGGGCCTCCTGGTGCGACTACTCCGGGCCCGTGGAGGGTAGGTGGGTGGGGATGGCCCTCATGGACCACCCGGACGGGTTCAGGTACCCGACCTACTGGCACGTGAGGGACTACGGCCTTATGGCGGCCAACCCCTTCGGCCTATCTTACTTCCATAACGACCCGAACAGGAGGGGAGACTACGTGCTTAAGGCCGGAGGATCCCTCAAGTTTAAGTACAGGTTATACATACATGTAGGGGACGCAAGGGAAGGACGGGTTGCCGAGAGGTACAACGACTTCGTAAACCCTCCCGAGGTCGTAGCAGAATAGCGACGAGGGGGACCTCCGGGTCCCCCTCGGGGCTTAGAACTCCTCCTTACGTTTAGTCTTCAACACGATGGCGACCACCACCCCGACCACGACCAGGAACCCTACAACTCCGCCGACCACCCCGGCGGGCTTCGTCCTGCGCAGGTCCACCACCTGGATCCGACCCTTCTCGACGGGGAGCGTGAAGAAGTTCACCACGGGGGGACGCTCACCCTTCTTCAGGAAGGTGAAGTCCCTCAGGATGAGTTTGTCCTCCTCCATACGGCCTATCTTCCCCTCCACCAGGGTGCCGTCGTCCAGGGTGAGCCTGACGAAGTTGCCCTCCTTCAGGGCGTCGGGGGTGGTCCGCACCATCTCGGAGCATCCCAACAGGAGGACCAAGGCCGGGAGTATCCGTGCGAGCATGTCCTCTCCTTTGGTTGAAGGGTTTGCTTAAAGATGGGATTTCGAGGGGGCTTTGTCAAGGGGTTTGCTAAGGATGTAGAGCGCATATTCCTCACGGGGTTCATGGGCTCGGGCAAGACCGTGGTCGGAAGGGTCCTGGCCGATAGGCTCGGTTGGAACTTCCTGGACACGGACGAGCTCGTGGAGAGGAGGTCCGGCATGACCATACCCGAGCTTTTCGACGTCGGGGAGGAGACCTTCAGGAGGTGGGAGCACATATGCCTCGTTGAGGTCGCAGGCTACAGCCGAGCTGTGGTAGCCTTGGGAGGTGGGGCCCTCACGAGGGAGGAGAACTGGGATGCGGTCAGGGGCAAGGGGCCGGTGGTCTGCCTCTGGGCCGAGCCCGAGACGATCCTCGAAAGGATCAGGGGGGATACGCACAGGCCCCTCCTGGCGGGGCTGGACGATGAGGGGAAGCTCAGGAGGATAAGGGAACTTTTAGAGGTTAGGAGGCCCTATTACCTCCGCTCGGATATGGTGATAAGGACGGACATGAGGACCCCCGAGGAGGTTGCGGAGGAGATAATCGGGCTCCTCAGGCTGAGGCCCTGAGCTGGCCGCAGGCGGCCCCTATGTCCCTTCCCTTGCTGTCCCTCAAGGTTGCTGTGTAGTTGCGGGAGAGCAGTACCTCCTGGAACTTCAGGACCCTTTCGTCGGGCGGCCTTTCGAAGGGAGCGTCAGGGATAGGGTTGTACGGGATGAGGTTGACCTTGCAGGGTATGCCTTTGAGGACCTCCGCAAGCCTGCGGGCGTGCTCCGGGGAATCGTTGACCCCGTAGATGAGGACATATTCGAAGGTGATCCTGCGCTTATATCTGCGTGAGAAGTCCTTGGCGGCCTTGAGGAGGACCTTCATGGGATATCTGCTGTTTATGGGCATAAGCTCGGTCCTCGTGGCATCGTCGGTGGCGTTGAGGGAGATAGCAAGGCCTATCGGAACTCCCTCCTCCGAGAGCCTTTCCATCCCCGGAACTATCCCTGCAGTTGAAAGGGTTATCCTTCTTGCCCCCAAACCTATCCCCATCTCGTGCCTTATCAGCCTTACGGCCTTCATGACCTCTTCGTAGTTGAGGAGGGGTTCCCCCATCCCCATGAACACCACGTTCGTGACCTCCTCCCCCTCTCCACATAGCACCCTCCGGATGTGAAGCAACTGCTCCAATATCTCACCGGCCGTGAGGTTCCTTTTAAAGCCCATCTTCCCGGTGGCGCAGAACTTGCATCCTAAAGGGCATCCTACCTGGCAGGATAGGCAGACCGTCCTTCGGCCTTCGTCCCTTATTAGCACGCTTTCCACCCTCTCCCCGTCCTCGAGCTCGAGGAGGAACTTCGTGGCCGAGCCGTCCCTTGAGGTGAGCCTCCGGACCTCCCTTATGCTTCCTATCCGGGCGATCCTGGACAGTTCCTCCCTGAAGGGCTTCGAGAGGTCGGTCATAACTTCGAAGTCGGACGCCCCCTTCTTGTACACCCACCTGAAGAGCTGGCGTGCCCTGTACCTCTCCTTCCCGAGGCCCCTTATGAACTCCTCCATCTCCTCCAAGCTCATGCCCACAAGCTTCATCATGTTCCCTAAACGACCCCAGCCTTCGCAAGCTCCACCCACTTCACGACGCCTATGGGCCTTCCCTCATCGTCCACGACTATAAGCTCCGTTATTATGTGCTCCTGCATTATCTTGACAGCCTTGGCGGCGAGCTCCTTCGGGCCTATGGTGAGGGGAGGGGTCCTTTCGGTCCCCCTCGGGCTTTTGAGGTACGCCTCCTTAGCGGTGAGGGAGAGCACCCCGTCCCCCACCCTCTCGAGGAGCCTCCTGAGGTCCCCGTCGGTGAGGATTCCCGTCAGCCTCCCCTCCTCGTCCACTATGCAGGTCATCCCAAGGGCCTTGGAGGTCATCTCCAATATCACATCCCCCATCCCCTCCCACTCCCTTACTATGGGGACCTCCTCGCCCTTGAACATGACGTCCTCCACGAGCCAGAGGAGCTTCCTTCCTATGCTCCCACCGGGATGTAGCAGGGCAAAGTCCTCCTCGGTGAAGCCCCTGGCCTCCAGGAGGGCCACGGCCAGGGCGTCTCCCAGGGCGAGCATGGCGGTGGTACTTGCTGTGGGGACGAGGTCGAAGGGGCAGGCCTCGTGTTCCACGGGGACCTCGAGCACCACATCGCTCTGGCGCGCCAGGATGGATTCGGGGTTGGAGGTCATAGTGATTATCGGGACCCCGAGGCGCTTGAAGAGGGGGAGCAGGGAAGATATCTCGTCGGTGCTCCCGCTCTTGGAGAGGGCCAACACCACGTCCCCCCTACGGACCATCCCGACATCCCCGTGCATGCCCTCGGCGGGATGGAGGTAGAAGGCGGGGGTGCCTGTGCTCGTGAGGGTCGCAGCTATCTTCCTGGCTATGAGCCCTGACTTCCCCATTCCAGTGACGATGACCCTTCCCCTGGAGGAAACGATGATCTCCAGGGCCCTACCGAAAGCTTCGCCTATCCTGTCCTCCAACGAGGCGACTGCCCTTGCCTCGATCCTCAGGACTTCCCTCGCCCTCTCTAAGGGGTCCACGGTCATGCTCCTTTCTCGTTCAACACCATATCCAGCACCTCCCTCACGGCCCCCTCCCCCCCCTTGGCGTGGGTTACGTAGAATGCTATGGCCTTGACCTCGGGCCTGGCGTCGGCCACGGCGACAGGGACCCCCACCCTCCTCATGACCGGAATATCGTTTATGTCGTCCCCTATGTAAGCGACCTCCTCGTCCTTAAGACCGTGCTTTCTGAGGAGGTCTTCGTAGCGTTCGAGCTTGTCATCGCTCCCTCCCAGAAGCTCAACCCCAAGCTCGTCCATCCTCCTCCTGACCGATGGGTCGTCCCTTCCGCTCAAGGCGGCCACGATTATTCCCGAACTTAAGGCCCTCACTATCCCCATACCGTCGTGGACGTTGAAGGCCCTCGTTATGCTCCCGTCGGAAGTGTAATAGAGCTTCCCGTCGGTGAGGACTCCGTCCACGTCCAGGACCACCATCCTGACCCTACCCCAGTGGGCGCTTGATGTGATAGAACTGGACCTTAGACAGAAATAGCCTGGTTTCGGCGCTGGGCCGGGCTTTAGTATGCACCTTGACAATCTCACAATCGTGCCGACGAAGCGAATTAAGGCCGAACGGCCTTTCCTAACCATGGTTGGTTCTATCCTCCTCAACGAAGTTTCTCCCTCAGGCGTATTATCTTCAGGGCCCTGCCCGTACCTTCGTCCAGGTCCACCACGACGCCGCAGAGCCAGAGGTCCTCCTCCGCAGGTTCGTACCTCATTGGGAGCTGGGTCAGGAACCTCCTGAGGGCTACCTCCTTCTTGAAGCCTATCACGGAGTCCATGGCACCCGTCATCCCCACGTCGGTTATGTACGCTGTCCCACCCGGAAGTATCCTCTCGTCCGCCGTCTGGACGTGGGTATGGGTGCCAACCACCGCCCCCACCTTCCCGTCCAAGAACCACCCCATGGCGACCTTCTCTGATGTGGCCTCTGCGTGGAAGTCCACGACCTTGACGGGGACGTCCACCTCCTCTAATATCCTCAGGGCCGTGCGGAAGGGGCAGTCGGTCGCAGGCATGAAGGTCCTCCCCTGGAGGTTTATCACCCCCACGGGGACCCCCGAGCGGCTCCTAAAGACCCCGTATCCTATCCCACCTACATCGGGCGGATAGTTCGCCGGCCTGAGGAGGTTGGAGGCTGACTGCACGTAAGATATCCCCTCCTTCCTGTCCCAGATGTGGTTCCCGGATGTGACCACATCCACACCGCACGAGAACATCTCCTCGGCCACCTTCTGGGTTATCCCCTTGCCCCCTGCGGCGTTCTCGCCGTTGGCTATGCAGAAATCTGCGCCGTAGAACTTGATGAGGCCGGGGAGCAGCCCCTTAAGGGCCTTCCTCCCTGGCCTGCCCACGACGTCCCCCACGAAGATTATCCTCAAATCGCCCCCTATTTCGCATAAGCCACTGCCCTCTTCTCCCTTATCACCGTCACCTTTATCTGTCCGGGGTACTCGACCTCCTTCTCCACCCTCTCGGCTATGTCGGATGCGAGCTGCTCCGCCTGGGCATCGTCCACCTGCTCGCATCTGACCATGACCCTTATCTCCCTACCGGCCTGTATGGCGTAGGCCTTCTCCACTCCGGGGAAGGAGTCCGCAAGTTCCTCGAGCCTTTCGAGCCTGCGGATGTAACTTTCCAAGGTCTCCCTCCTGGCCCCAGGTCTTGCGCTGGATATGGCGTCGGCTGCGGCCACCAGGCTCGTTATCACCGATATGGGTGGTACCCCCTCGTGATGCCCGGCTATGGCGTTCTGGACCACCGGCCCCTCGCCGTAGCGTCTGGCGAGCTCCATCCCTATCTCGGTGTGGGAGCCCATCATTTCGTGGTCTGCGGCCTTCCCTATATCGTGCAGGAGGCCGGCCCTCCTGGCCAGGACCTCGTCCAGCCCGAGCTCCCCGGCCATCATGCCGGCGAGCCAAGCCACCTCCTTGCTGTGCTGGAGGACGTTCTGGCCGAAGCTCGTGCGGAACTTGAGCCTTCCTAAGTAGTAAAGTAACCTCGGATGTAGCCCGTGCACCCCGACCTCGTACGCCGCCTGTTCGCCCGCCTCCTGAATTATCTTGTCTATGTCCTGTTTGGTCTTCTCTACGACCTCCTCTATCCTCGCAGGGTGGATCCTTCCGTCGGCTATCAGCCTCTCCAAGGCTATGCGAGCTATCTCCCTCCTGAGGCTGTCGAAGCCGGAAAGTATAACGGCCTCGGGGGTATCGTCCACTATGACGTCCACCCCGGTGAGGGTCTCGAAGGTCCTTATGTTCCTACCCTCCCTCCCTATTATCCTCCCCTTCATCTCGTCCGAGGGAAGCGAGACCACCGAGACCGTGGACTCCACGGCCTGCTCGGCAGCGTAGCGCTGTATGGCCATGCCCACGATCTCCCTGGCTTCCTTCTCCGCCTCAGCTATTGCCCTGTCCTTGATCTCCTTGGCACGGTATGCGGCCTCCTGCTTCGCCTTCTGCTCGAGCTTGGCTATAAGCAGGGTCTTGGCCTCCTCGGCCGTCATGCCGGATATCCTTTCGAGCTGGGAGATCTGCTCCTTTATGAGTTCGGAGAGCTGGGCGTCCTTGGCCTGGACCGCCCTCTCCTTCTCTTTCAACTCCCTCTCCAACTGCCTGAGCTCCCCCTCCTTGCGGGAGAGGAGGTCCACCTTCCTGTCCAACTTCCTCTCCTGGTCCAAGAGCTTGGCTTCGAGCTGCTGTAGCTCGGCCCTCCTTTGGGCGCTCTCCCTTTCGAACCTCTCCCTGGCTTTATGTAGTTCGTTCTCCGCCTCCAGCTTGGCCTTTTCCCTTACGGTTTCGGCCTCCTTGCGGGCGTCCTCAACTATCTGCTCAGCCAGGGCCCTGGCTCCTGCGACCCTGCTCCTCTGTACCCTTTCGTTCAGTATCCATCCTGCGATGAAGCCGACGACCGCACCTATCAAGGCATAGACGATCAACATCTATCATCGCCTCCCCTCTGATGGATATAACATAAAACCCCCGTCATCTCGTGCGGCCCTTTGCACGGACGCATCGGGGGTCTCGGACCTAAGTTTCCTTTTAAGCTACGATGCTCCTAAGGCGCTCTATCAGCCTGTTCGTCCTCTCCTCTACCTCGGAGAGGAGGTTGCGGCGCACCTCCCTCTCCTTGAGAAGCTCGTCAACTATGTGCATGGCCGCTAAGACCGCCACCTTGGCGGCGGACCTGAGTGGTACCTCGGCCGCCACCTCCCGCATCTTATCGTCCACGTACTTCGCTACCCAACGGACGTATTCCTCGTTAGCTTCCGCCTTTATAGGATATTCCGTGCCGAATATTCTGACCAGGACGGTCCGTGACATGTCAAGGTCCGGGCAAAGGGCTCTCAAGCTTGGACAGCATCTGCTCAAGCCGGGCTTTCAGGCGTTCCCTCCGTTCCTCCATAAGCTTCCTGAGCCTCTCGTTCTCCTCCCTGAGGGCGCTTACCGTCCCCTCCATCTCGGAGAGCTTGGCCCGAAGCTCGGCGTTCTCCCTCTCCCTCTGCGACTTCTCCTCCTTCAGTTCCTCTATGAGCGTTATGGCTCGTTCTATCTCCTGCTCCAGAACTTCGAAGGATTCTATGTCCACCTCTGCCTCCTCTCTAAGCCCTCCCATCCCTCAGCTTGGCCCCGACCCGCTCGCTCAGGGCACGGACTATCTTGGAAAAGATCTCGTTCGCCTCCTCTTCCGAGAGCGTGCGGTCCGGCGCCCTGAGGGACACCGAGAAAGCTAAGCTTTTGTATCCCTCGGGAACGGGGGTCCCACGGTACAGGTCGAACAAATTTACCGACTCCACGAGCGGATCAGCTTCCGAGACGACCCTCAGCACATCCTCCCAGGGAACCTCCTCCCTCACTATGAAGGAGAGGTCCCTTACCACCTCGGGATACCTTGGCAACTGCCGGAACTGGGGCCTACGCTCCCAGAGGGGGAGGAGCGAGGCCAAGCCCACTTCAAAGCCGTAGACCTCGAGCTTCAGGTCCCACCTCCGAAGGAGGGCCTCGGATACCTTCCCGCAGGCACCTACCGGCCTTCCGTCCAACAGTACCTCGGAGGCCTCCCCTTCCTCGAAGGAAGGGTGAAACGTCGGTCGGAACCTGGGTTCAGCTCCGTGCGACACCTCCCAGAGGTAGGCCTCCAGTATCCCCTTTAGGTCGTAGAAATCGAATTCCCGAGCTTCGTCCCATCTCCTCCTCCGTCCTGCGAGCATCCCCCCTACATGCACCTCTTCCACGTCCCCTCCCGGGAAGACCCTGCCTATCTCGAATATCCTTACCTCCTCCACCCTCCTGCGAAGGTTCTCGGACACGACCTCGAGGAGGCAGGGAACGAGGTGGGTGCGCATGGCGGATGCCCCCTCGTAAGGGGCGTTGATGACCCTTACGCTCCCGAACTCCGGATGTACCATGCTCGGGGTGACGACCTCCTGCATCCCCAGACCTGTCAGTATCTCACGGGTGCGGGAGGCTAAGAGGCGTTCCGGTCTCCGGGGGACCTCGAAGGGAACGATACCCTGCCCGTTTTCGGGTATGTTATCGTAACCATATATCCGGGCGACCTCCTCCACGAGGTCCACCTCCCTGTAGACGTCCACCCTGAAGCTCGGCACCTCCACCTCCATGCTCCCCTCCCCCTCCCTGACCACGAACCGGAGGGAGCGCAGTATCCTGGCCATCTCCTCGTCCGATACCTCCACGCCCAGGAGCCTTCTGGCCCTATCCGGCCTGAAGCTTATCTTCACCCTGCGGGGAGGCGCACAGCGTACGTCCAAAATCCCGGGGGCGACCTTCCCCCCGGTAAGCTCGGATACGAGCTTAGCTGTCCTGTCCAAGGCCACGACCGTGGCCTCTACGTCCA
>Ga0164311_10001904_pt1 | contig 10550 bp, 10 predicted proteins | sample GuaBasSedimGuay2_FD_121796 | JGI IMG/M metagenome (GOLD analysis project Ga0164311, IMG submission 121796) | Subseafloor sediment microbial communities from Guaymas Basin, Gulf of California, Mexico - Guay2, Core 4569-9, 9-12 cm | ecosystem: Environmental > Aquatic > Marine > Hydrothermal vents...
AGGATACAGAGATGATGATAGAGAAGATATCTATACCGCCAGCCTGGGAGGTCCTGCTCACGCTTGAGAGACACGCTGCCGAGCAGGCCAGAAGTAGGGGCAGGCTCACGGCCACCGAGTGCATTAAGCAAGAGCCTCTCCCGCTCCCGGTCTTCATCTACGGAGGGACTAAAATCATTGAAACAGTGACCTTCCCTTGGTCGGTTATCAACCACTTCCTACTACAAGACACCGGCAAGCGCGCTGGCATCATGCTTATAGATGCTGAGAGGCAGCTGAAAGAATTCATTGAAAGGGAGGCGGGTTTACGGAGGATGAAGGAAGATGTTGATGTCTACACTTACGTGGGGTATGATTCATCGGTCCTCGTGCGTGTAAGGGCGTCTCAAGCGGGGATAGGAATAATGTTATACATGCTTCCCTCAGAGTTCATTCCGAGAATGTTCAGGAGGGATACTGGGAACCTGAGTCTGCTGATGCGTTATTGTGATGTAGGCGAGGACATTCAGGCAATAATATGTTCTAATGGAGGAACAGGTAAGGGCTTAATGCTCTTGGCTGAGAAGTTCTTCGGAGACAGGTTCATTAGCGATGGATTTAGGACACGGCTTATATGGTGGATAGGGCCTAAGGATGCTTACCTACATGACCCAAAACAGCTGTGGGATGTTCCTCTCGTGCTGGCCTTCCACGCATTCGCTAACACGGGCCTCATGGACAGGAAGATGATAGATATAGTGGGGGAGATAGAGACAATATCGAAGTTGCCAGCTCTCATCCCCGGTGTGGTGCTCTCTACGATCCCGTTGTTGGATTACTTAACTAGGATAAACTTCCTCAGCAGTCTCTGGGGTTCCTCGCCTTGGAAGTATGATCTAGGAGATGCCAAAAGAGATTTAGAGGACGTAGCTCAATCACATGATGTCAATGTAGTATTCTCTCTGACCAATGGTAAACTCCTTGAAGGGTGGGATGAGATGCTCCGCCTGTTGAGCGAGGGTCGAGGGACTGATGCGACTAACATACTAACGCAGCCCTGCGTCTCTCTGGTGGAGAGAGCTCTTAAGACCTTAGGCTTTGAACCTAAGAGGGACCTCGCCTCCTTGATAATAGTGCTGATCTGCCTGCCCGGGGCCTGCGAGGATATCACGGTCCTACATGATGTGCATGACATCCTCAGGGAAACCCTGGAGGCGTATGTGAGGGAGGGCGGCAGACTCAGCCTCGGGCTCTTCATAGGAAACATGCCCCCATGCGTCATAGTGCGGGTCTTCCCCGACCAGAGGGAGGTGGTGAAACAATCCGTGAGATGGTTGATGAAAGGTTCTAGGGATCCCGTGGAGTTCGCTGACGCCCTTAAGAGACACATAAACCGGTCGATAGAGGCCCTCAGAGGCTGGAGAGGCATCGACCCTAGCTATGTTAATGAGATCATAAGAGCGTGGGAAAAGCTGAGGGATGAAGTGCTCCCTGAGATCGTTAGTGAGATCCAGAGCGGAGGGGGATGAGGTGGTCGCTGGAACGACAGCAGAGGTGTGTGCTCGGTTAAAGGAATATGTAAAGCGTGCTCTAAATGCAAGAGCCAGGGATATTGGCGTAGATATTAGCGATATCTTGGAGGGGGCGGCCGATGCTGCCTCAGAGCTATTCCTTATGGTTATATGCTGCTCCCTCACAAAGCCCAGAGGTGAGGAGCAAGCTAAGCCGTTCAAGATCAATACTGAGGTTCTTGAGGATGTAATCGATTATATATTCAGTAGGCTTGAGGGGGCAGAGGAGGATACCGTACGCCTGCTAAAAGATATAACAGAGGAGTTAAAAGAAAGAGTGCTGAAGAGCTGTAGGCGGGTAATCGTCGGTGAGGAGGTGTTAGAATGGCTATCGTGAGACCTAGGGAGGCGTTCAAGCGCATTAGGGACAGGAGAGCGATCAGGCCCCCTTTAGAGAGCGCCTTACGTGAGAGGATGGAAAATAAGAAGTTAGGTGTAACGGCTATAGCACACGACAACGTGAGCTTAATAAGGGATTTCATACTCCTGCAGGGCTCTATAACGGAGGCGCTATGGGACATCAAAGGGTTGGTCTTACAGACATCCTTGATAACTACTAGGGAGTCCCTAAGGCGCTTAAATGATGAGCTATGCCTATTCGAGAGACACGGAAAGCATAAGGTACTTGGCATAGCCAAGAACGAGTTATCTCTCTTTGAGACACCAAGCATGGGAAGGAGCTACCACGAGATGCTTAGCAAGCACGGCCTCACGCCCCTCACCTGGGCGGGGAGGCTATCCAATGATTATGGCACGATATATGGGACAGACTACGTAAAAGAATTTGTCCTCTCCCCGAGAAATCCCCTTTCTTACCTGCTCGTCCTTCTCGCTTCTTACTTGCGGCACGATATGTTCGGTGTGAGATCTATGCCACCGGAGCGTAATATCGTGAGGGCGTTTCTCCCGCTGTGGGAGGTGAATTGGTCAGACGCACACATGCCCGTGGATCTCCTGTTCTCAATATATGCCATGTCGGTCCTGAAAGAACTCAACAACTTTGATGTGCAGCTCATGGGCGATGTATATAAGCATGACCCTAACGTGCCCATGGATAATGATCTTGTGGCAGCGGCTGTGCTTTGCTCGTTTATAGACCTGTTAGAGGCTCATGAAGTGCTTCCAACGGAGCCAGCAGCTAAGGCAGGGTTTCAGCTGAGCCGAGAAGACCGTGGCGTCCTAAAGGAAGAACTCGACACGCCCGGCGCCCTCATTGCTGCCTTAGGCGTGAAGTACGTCCCGGAAAGCATAGATGTAAATTCCATGGACATGAGAGTCATAAGAGAGGTATCCGAGGGCTCGATGAGCCACGCCAGATGCGGGCTACTGCTCCGAGATGAAGATAGAATCGGCGTAGAGCAGGTGTGGGTCCTCCCATCGAAGGACAAAGCTGAGGACTGCCGTGATACATGTCTGAATAGGCTCAGCGGTTACTGTGAGCACTACGGCCTAAGGGTCCTAGTGGTTCCATGGGTAGAGCCCATGGCCATAACCAAGATATGGGTCAGGCCAGAGGGGCTCATGTCCAAATGGGCTAGGACGGTTATGCCACACGGGAGCGTCTTAAGGGAACTTGAGGCCGATATAAAGGGCCTGAGGGCCTCAGCACGGCCCGAGTGGCTAGATGCAGTAGAGAGCCTAATGCTCGCTTGGGATCAGTTCAGGGAGCTTGTGAGAGTAGCTACTGGCAGGTGATGAGCTAAAGGCGAGATCCACCTGAGAGCCCTTTAAGCAACCTCACGACGACAGAATTAACAATCCTTTCCAAGCAACCCTTAAGCAGGATTACATCGCTCTCATCGAGGAGCTCTCGGAGGAGGAAGGCAGGTCGCTCGCCCGTTAACTCAATTGCCCTCAGGGCCGCTTCCTTACCTTCCGAGCGGCGCCCTCCGAACTTCCCGTTTTGCTTTGGCAGGAGTTCCGAGAGTTTTTCCAAGAGCACTAAGACCTTTGTTGGGAACAAGGGGGCCTCGTTACCCCAATTAATTTTATCTGGAAGCCCAACGAGATCCTCTAGGACATCGATGAACCTATCCTTTATGGCCTTGCTATAGACATACCTGCACTTTAAGTGGGGCTTCCCCTCTGGTTGCCATTTGAAGTCATGCTTAAAGCAATCTCCAGCCTTCTTGAGAATCGCATAGACATAATTTAGCAGTCCCGGCTCTTGGTATTCTAATCTCCTAAGAAGGCTAGTAGCAGCATTTGGCAGCCCTGAAAGGCCGCTTTCGACTATCCACATGTAACTCATTATAACTTCGACCACAGCCTTTTGCACACGATTGTAGCACCTCACAATCTGTGCCGCATCTATTTCATTGCGGGTTGTAATAATCCGCCTTACTAAATCTATTTCTCTGCAGGCTTCATTGTATACCATCTCAAGACTCTTAATAAGACTTTCTAATTCTTGATCTTTCATCGCCTCATCTATCATTGCCTTTCTCGTCTCCCAAGGAGTTACTATGCCTAATTAGGCTTATGTTTAGTTTTTGTTAAGGCAAAAAACTTATAAATGTCTAAAACATCACTTAGGGCGGTGAGAGGGCGTGGAGGTAGTGAGCCTCGAGGAGCTGAAAAAGAACATGGAAGCCGTTAGGATGCTTGAAAGAGGTCTGGGCGCTATAATAGATGGGCTGAAGGAAGGTCTTAGTTCTGGCGATCGCTTTCTGGCAGAGTCCGCTCTGCGGGCGTTAGCATTCCTCTTCACGGAGGCCATACTTGAGCTCGATACACCATTGATTAAAAGCATACACGATGGGCTAGTGGACCTGCTGAGCGCCAACGAGGGCAGAGGGCTGCTTGATGATGTGGTGAAGTGCATGGACATGCTGAGGATCGTGGCCTACCTCATAGCCATTAAGGAGCCGGACAGGGACCTAGTGTCCAAGGTCGTGAAGAGCGACTACAGGATGAGGATAGTCGAGCTGTTATACGAGCGCAGATCTCTGAGCCCCACGCAGATAGCTAGAGAGCTGTTCCCGGATCTCTACGAGATGGATGAGCGAGCTAGGAGGAGCAAGCTATCATTGATATCACAGGTGTTGAGGGGAATGGAGGAGGACGGCTTAATAGCCCACATGGCGGATGGAAAAACGAGGATTTATTTCCTCACCGGGAAGGGGTTCTCCGTGGCCAGGAGTCTTTTCGAGCGGAGGGTTATGAGCGTGTCTAGGCTCAATAAATTACTTAATGCGGTAGGGAAAAGCTTGCGTCAGCGCGGATATGCGGATTTAGAAGAACTTAGCAGAAAGCTGGATATAAGTAAGGAGGTGCTACTTGACGTGCTTAAGAGCCCTATATTCCAAGATATCCTCTATATTCATGATAACAGAGTGGGGATAAAACAGGGCGGGGTATATGAGAAAGTCCTGATCTCGATAGCGGCCTCAAGCCCTGATGGCTTACATCAAGTCTTGAATATTTTCAGGGAGGTGCTCTCGCAGTTGCCTCAAGACCTACCTGCTCGGGCGATGGTGGCGAAGGCTGTGTGGCAAAAGCACTTGAAAAGCCAGGTCCCGGAGGTGAGTGGGATATGAGGATATTGTCGTTCACTATATCAGTGGGGGGTTCCGGGAAGTCCTTGCTGACGGCGTGTACCGCCGCCCAGATAGCCCTCAGCGGCCACGATGTAGTTGTCATAGACGATGCCGCTGAGCCAATGATAGGTAGGCTGTACGGCCTTAGTCCAGACCAAATTAAGGACTCCCTGCACAAGGTGGTCCAATATAATCGTGATGTAGAGGAGGCCGTATATGAGAGCCCCAAGATAAAGGGGCTTAAGTACATAAGCTCGGGGATTCCTCTAGCTAGCTACTTCGATGTAGATCCCGTGGCGTTCGCTGAGAAGATAATGAACATAAATGCGGACTATCTCTTCATGGACATGCGCCATCCCGCAGGTCTCGGCGCAGTGCTCTCCTTGGGCGTTTCCCACTACTACATCCTCGGCCCGCTGAAGTCTGATGAGATGATGAGATCGATAGACGAAGCCGTGGACACCATGAAGTTGGGGATTCTGCTTAGAGCAGTGCCCCTCGGCTTCGTTATCAATCAGCCTCATAAGCAGTTACCCATCCCTGACGAGCTGGTGAAGAGGCTAGAGGATCTGTTTGAAGTGAAGTGCTTGGCCGTGATAGACTACGACCCCAAGCTTGCTGGCGTCTTTAACGAGGGAATACTCCCAGTGACAGAATGGCCTAAGAGTAGATTTTCGATGGCGATACGTAGGATAGCAGAACACATCACGAGCGAGTTACCAAGGCCAAAGAAGGAGGATATAGTTGAGTTCGTGAGGAGTTTCGTGAGATATATAAGGTGATATCGTTATATGACGGTTATTATCTTGCAGAGCTGCCATAGAGTGGGCATTACCTCCTTAGCACGTTTCACCAAGCTGTAGTAAGCCTTAAGTATCTGTGTGTTACCCTCCGCGAGCGCTATCACCAAGATTGAGCCTGGGTCTAGTGTCTTCAAGATCGGCACCGGAGATTTAGGTCCTTTATATAGGCGACCCTGCAGGAGGCGTATCTCGCCTACTTCCTCCATCACTTTTATCACAAGGGGCGCTATCTCGCCTATCTCAGGTACCTCAGCTAGCTTCATCAGCGCTTCATCAGGGCTGACGCCCTCACCAGGCTTTACTAAGCTACATACTGTGCGTTCAACTCGCGAGAAGACGCGGATGGCATTTAATATTACGGCCTGGAGTGATATCCACAGAGATACGGCGAGAGCTGCATACCAGGGGGTGAAGTAGAACCTATACTCAGGCCCGGGATAAAAACCGGAGAAGACGTATACTAATATTAGGAGTAGCTGACATGACATCAGGAAGTAGCTAGCTAAGGCTATTGCGAACGGCGTGTAGCGCGTCCATTTGCTGACCTTCTCGGACATGATGCTGGGGGTGTTCTGCGGCATCATTATACATGCAAGGACTATCGTGAATGGGTAGAAGAATATAATATTCACGAGCCAGAAGCTGCAGAAATGGTAAAGACAGAAATCAATGGGAAGGTTTGATGGGAAAGCCCTTACGTCATGGGCAAAGAACCAGATGTATGCGATACGGAGAATGAGACACTCGGGGACCATAGCCGCCATGTATAAGGCATACATCCGAGCCTTAGTATATAAGGGAACATAGTGGCTTAACCGCCATTGTCTCCTTGAGGTCGTGGAAGGAGAGATGGTGTGCATGATGAGCCACAGCACTATTAAGATAAGCAACAGGGCGCACACATTGACTATTGAGTAAAAACTAAATTGTATCAAGGCTAGGCATGGTAGTCGTGATGTAGAGACTTCTATGTATATGCTGCCTGTCCTAGTGTAAGAGAATCTAGGAAAGAGCATTTTCACAAGCTCTCCTTCTGCTATGCAAAGGCCCCTATGAAATATCCTCTCTTTTCCTCCATCAAGTGTAAGTTCAACCTGTCCATAGACCTTGAAGTAGGGATCTACATTCACCCCAGCCAAGGGCTCGCATAATATCTCGATCTCGGCCTCTCTGACGGGCGCCGGAGGGAGCCTTAGCGTCAGGCTGTAGATCTGAATGATAGATGTGCGGAGGACTAGGGCATCGCGCACGGTATAAGTTATAAGCATCCTGATGTCGCATGCTGGGATATCGAGCTCGAAGACCAACGATTCCTCCGGTAAAGATTCATATCGTCTAACCACTGTGCGGTTTTCATAGGCAATCCCAACGCTTACGTGCTGTCGCACTAATGGGATAGACTCCCATACCCCCGGTGCGAACGGGATCAGAAGCGCCCTTTTCTTATACGCGCATAACGGCACCACTATGGTGTCTATTGGATGAGGGGAGGTATATACAAGCTCGTGCTGCACCTTAACGGAGCCGTTCACAAAGGTCCAGAACTTAATGGACATGTGCCTTATATAAGGCCTGTCCTCGGGCATCTCAGCTACGACCGGGGGATATGTCCATTCAGGGCCACTGCATACGTAAAAACGCATCCAGAGAAACAAGGTCGCCGTGAACACAAGAAGCGTTATGAGGGCCGTTGTAAAAAGCGATCTTTTCACTCCCATCAACGTGCGCTTCCCCCTCCGGGCAAGTGCACGAGGGCCCGAATTTCCTTAGCTCGTGCACTTAGGGCCTGAATTTCCTCAGCTCGTTTCTCATCCATTAGGTTACGCATATCAGGGACTCCTCTTTTCTTCAGTATGGGAAATCCTCTCGCCTCTAATAAGTCATAAAACAGTGAGGCATGTCTTTTATCTACATTCTTGTATTTCATCGCTTCTTCAATTACCCTGCTCCTCAGCTCTCGTATGTCAATACGCCCTTTCGCCAGGGGCTCCCTTATCTGATAATCTGAGACACTATAGACCCCCTCGTAAACCGGAAGCAGTTTAAGGGATACGCGAGCTAGTAAGGCTATATTCACCAGCCAGATGGCCAATGCCGAGATGCCTACGGGCAGGTAGTACCTGTGCCTTGCTACGGCACCTATATCACTTACCATCAGGAGCGTTGACAAAGCATACGATAATGATGGTATGAAAAGCTCCTTAGACTTAAGCACTAGCCATGAGTAACTCTGCACATCGAAGACAAGCTTGCCACCCTTCCTCGTGTATAGGTAATTGGCCAGGGCCACCGGTATCCAACCGCCTATTATGAAGGCGGTAAAGCCCGCGGCTAACATCAGAGGGTTAAGAAAAACGCACAGCAGTAGGAACAAAGAGGGTGTTAAGTCTCTTAGCCCGATTACGTAAATTGACATGTAGATATCCCTCGTGAAGAAGACTAAGCCTGCAGAGAACATATAAATTATTGTTGAGCCCTTAAGGAAGAGAAGCGCTTTGATAACCTCTTGTATACGTTCATTCACCTCTGTCCACCACGATTTAACCCTCTGCTTGACTAAGCGTGTAATTGTTCGTGCTAAGCTAGTTTTTTCCTCCCGCGGCATACCCTCCTGTGGTCTGCGGCCCACGGCCCCCTCCCCCGAGCCCTCCAACGGCTTCGGTCGCTTTACTGGCGGCTTCAGATGTTTTATTGGTTTATATGCGATAGGGAGGAAGATTATGGCTAGGAAGAAGCCGGTAAACGAGAAGCATACCATGTAAACACCGCCATAAGCTAGGAGTGGCACCTCAGACACTATAATTGTATGCTCTATCTCATCTCCGGGCTCGGTTCCGATTATCGTAATACTGCTGAAGAGCTTATTACCCGATGCGGACGCTAGCATGTAAATGAGGTGTGCACGTATCCGCACATATGCCGAGGAAAAAATTCTGTGATTTCTCATAATGCTTTCTTCAGCGTATACCTCTATTGTAGATTGGAGGACAGAAACGCCTGTATAATTAGGCATCTCTATCATAGCACGCGCCTCGCTGATCAGAGGATACACGGATATGAAGTCATGCACCACATACTGCATGTGTACCCGAAGCTGCGCGGAGCCGGGTGGAATGTCAATTACCACGTATGAATGAACATATGACCTAAACCTAGTAGTCTTATTGGTAATCGCACGCTCGACCATCACTAGGAGGTCTTTAACGGGCATATATCGTCTCTCAGGCACTAATACTAATAGGGGGGCGTAAGGGTGTACTTGCTTAGAGCATATTAAGGGTATTTTTAAGTGCTTTAAGCCATCTGTTGTTGTCAGCCTTACGCTCTGCTCGATGAGAGCCGAACCGTTCGGCAGTACGGTGGTCCTAACTATCATCACGCCTGCTTCCTGGGGGATACTAACCGCGCCTGTATAAACGCGGGGCTGCTTGGGCACCAGTCGCCACATCACGAAGGGCATGACAAGGGTGATCGCGAGGATGAGTACCGTGAGTATTAAGTAGCCCACCTTATTCATTTGCATTACCTCCCCCTCGCTATGTATAATAGATTGTTATTTAAGTCTTCCGCTAAAGCGGTCATCGCCAAAGACCAATATAGCATCATCCCCATAATCTCCAGTCTTTCCTTTTGTATTGCCTCTCTGCTTCATCCTGATGACCTCCCTACATATTGCCCTAATGCCCTCTATAATTTGAGGGTAAAGAACAAAAAGGGGAGTTCAGATCTATCCAGCTCTTCTCAGGAGCTCACGTAAGTAGTTCATGAACTTCGGCACGTGTTGTTCTGCTTGCCTGGCCTTATCGAGGTAGTGCTGGGCGCCTACGGAGCGGGATGCCCTGCCGTGGATGAAATCGGCCACGCTCTCCGGCATGCCGAGTTCTATCATCTTATTGTAAGCCCACTTACGCACGTACTTCGGCCTGACGAGGTCATGGTTCTTGGCGTATTGCCATATCCTACGTCTCGATAGGCGAGGCCTCGGGCTGGTCCTAAGCTCATGTATTATCGGTAGTAGCTCGTTTGGGAAGTAGGCGAAGAAGCAGGCTTTCGAGCTCTTTACCAGGCCGAGGACGTAGCGGCAGAAGCCCGCAGCCACCTGGAGCTTCTTCTCATCCCAGTTATTCAGGAGTTCTGCAGCATATTCCATGCGGACGCCACAGGCCACTAAGAGCCATAGAGCCTTATACTCGGGGCGGGGAGTCTTTTTAACCTCTTGAACGTTTCCTCTATTTCTTCATCAGTTGGCACCTTTAGGTCTATTCCCACCTTCGTCCTCGGGATCGCAGCCCGTAGGGAGTCTATGAAGGGCTTGGGGAAGCCTAGGACACGCTCGTAGAACTTCAGCAGGTTCCTCACAGCACGATCTAGATGGTGTTGCCTCTTTCACACGCTTTAAGCATCTCTAAGACGTCCTATGGCTCCCTCAGAGGGCGCATATATCGGTCTAAGTAGCCCACGCACTTCTGTATGTATTCCTCGTCCTTGCCGTTCTCCCTCATCCAGTCCACGAACTTAGCCCTCACGTCATCGTCCCAGACGACGGCCAGGCCTGCCCGAGCGGAGCCTGAGGGCTCCACCTGCGGGACGCTGGTGATGGCTTCTTTTGCTGCCTTGAGTATTTCTGCGTATTCTTGCAGGCTTATACTCATGACAGG
>Ga0164311_10001905_pt1 | contig 10549 bp, 11 predicted proteins | sample GuaBasSedimGuay2_FD_121796 | JGI IMG/M metagenome (GOLD analysis project Ga0164311, IMG submission 121796) | Subseafloor sediment microbial communities from Guaymas Basin, Gulf of California, Mexico - Guay2, Core 4569-9, 9-12 cm | ecosystem: Environmental > Aquatic > Marine > Hydrothermal vents...
CTTCTTAGCCATGTCTCCATAGGTTCCGAACTTGCCTGTCATAAACCACATACCGCCTATCTTTAGAGGCTCCCTTGGTATGGCTGGGGTAGCTGTTGGAGTTGGGGCTGGAGCTGGAGCTGTCTTTGTCACAGTCACGGTTACAGTGGGAGCTGGAGCTGGGGCAGGAGGCTTCTTCCTGGATCCAGCTAGGTAGCCAGCTACCCCACCAATGACTAAGCATGCTAGCCCTGTCCCAGCTAGCTTTAGGAAGTCTCTTCTTGTAGTCTTAGGCTCCTCTCCCATGTAATCCCCATGCCCTCTGCTAGGCGGGCTTTTAACCTTTATACGTGGACTGTCGAATAAGTTGAGCTTAAGGTGGTGTGTTGGCTAGAGGGAAGCCTCCATCACAGTATATCAGTGAGCTTTCTCAGGTGGAGCCTGAACCAGTGAAGCTTTGATGGAGAGCTACCTGAGGTGGAAGAGGAGCCTTATAGAGGACTTCATGGAGTCCATCAACCTGATTCACAGAATGAGGGATAGGATACAGAGGGCCTTGGGGGGCTTGCCCCAGATGGTAGGGCAGTTTAGAGCTTATAGCCTAGAGGAGTACATAAGGGACCTGATTAAAGCTAGGGTTAAGCCTAAGCTGGGTGTCTACTGGAATGAGGATGTTGTAGTCTGGAGGAGAGGCGTGGAGGAGTGTAAGATGAAGTTTGATGTTGTAGTTGGGAGGGTGAGAGGTGGGGAGCTCGTTCCCTCGCTCATAGTTGAGGCTAAGGTGGACTTAGATGCACCTAGACTTAAGGCTCTGATGCTGAGTAGCCTGCCCGTGGAGAGGGTGTATGAAACTAGGGGTGCTGCTCGTTTACGTGTGGTGGAATGCCAATAGAGTGTGGAGGAGAATAGCTTTGGAGGCTTTAGACGGGGTCTATGGGTTCAACTTGAGTGAGAAGCATGTTGATGCCTTCATAAGGGATGTGAGAAGCCAGCTGAAGCCTCTATAGCAGCTTGTAGCAGCTCTACTGTGGTTAACATTTTGGAAGCTTATGGTCAATATTCTTTACTAAATATGGCTGTAATTGAACAGCTATATAGCAGATGTTGGAGGGGATAGGTATGCCAGCATACAGGTATGGGCTTCTGATAAAGCACATACTAGAGCACGTGTTGGTTAGAGCTCCTGACAAGGAGATAGTTTACAGGGATAAGGTGAGGTACACTTACAAGGGGTTCTATGAGAGAGTCTGTAAGTTGGCTTCCGTCCTTGAGGAGATTGGAGTCAAGAAGGGGAGTAAGATAGGGATCTTAGACTGGGATACACACAACTACCTTGAGGCATACTATGCTATACCGATGATGGGCGCCATAATGCACACGATTAACCTCAGGCTTCCTCCTGAGCTGATACTCTATACCATAAGGCATGCTGGCGACGACTTCCTCATGGTACGAGACGAGTTCTTACCGCTTATTGAGAGAGTCAAGGATAAGCTCGTTGGAGTAAAGGGGTTCATAGTCGCTAGCGAGAGCAAACAGGTGCCAGAAACACCGCTTGAGCCAGTCTACAACCTAGAGGAGATGATGGACAAGGCTTCACCGTCATATGAGTTCCCAGACCTCCCAGAGGACACCGATGCAACCATATTCTACACTACGGGGACGACTGGGATGCCTAAGGGCGTCATATTCACTCACAGGCAGATAGTCTTGCACACGTTTGCGATAGCACTCAGCCTATCAGGCTTCTACCCATCCCCGGTCACGATTACATCTAGAGATGTGCTCATGCCCTTGGTCCCATTCTTCCATGTCCACTCATGGGGGCTTCCGTATGCTGCTACCCTGGGAGGCTGCAAGATGGTCCTCCTTGGGAGATATGACCCTGGGCTAGCACTTGAGATGATAGCTAAGGAGGGTGTGACGTTCAGCCACATGGTTCCCTCAATCCTCCACATGATAGTCAACCACCCGAGGGTCCATGAGTACAGGGATGCCCTATCGAGGTGGAAGGTAGTCATTGGCGGTGCAGCTTTACCTAGGGGGCTTGCCGAGCAGGCTATGAGGCTTGGGATCAAGGTTATGGCCGGCTATGGGCTGTCTGAGACCTGCCCAGTGCTGACGCTCTCGGTCCTGAAGGACTACATGGCTGAGTGGCCTGATGAGAAGAAGCTTGATGTGCTTATAAAGACCGGGATCCCAGCTCCGCTGGTCAAGCTGAGGGTTGTAGACAACCAGATGAGGGATGTCCCAAGGGATGGGAAGCACATGGGTGAGATCGTGGTCAGGGCACCATGGTGTACTAGAGAGTACTACAATGACCCTGAGAGGACAGAAGAACTCTGGGCTGGAGGCTGGATGCATACTGGAGACGTGGCAGTGTGGGATGAGGAAGGCTACATCCAGATAACTGGGAGAGCTAAGTTCGTGATAAAGAGTGGTGGAGAGTGGATTCCCCCACTCATCCTAGAGAACCTGCTGAGCCTGCATCCAGCTGTCTCAGAGGTAGCTGTCGTAGGTGTGCCAAGCGACAAGTGGGGTGAGAGGCCTATAGCGATAGTAGCCACTAAGCCAGAGTATAGGGGGAAGGTGACAGAGGAGGAGCTGAGGAAGCACCTCGAGAAGGCGGTTGAGGAAGGCAAGATACTCAAGTGGTGGATTCCAGAGAAGTTCATATTCGTAGAGCAGATACCGAAGACAACAGTAGGGAAGATAGACAGGCTGAAGCTGATGGAAGAGTACAAGAAGATAAAGCTACCCTAACCCCCATTATTTATAGGTTAAGCATACTTTACTCCACACATTCACATCCTCATCCATTAGCTGCTACAGGAGCTCAGCATTGAGACATCAGCTGGCAGAATGTAAGGTTCAGGGGATAGCATTAGCAGCTGCTACAGAATGTGAGCTTCACCTGCTCTCATAGGAGAGCTCTGACAGCTCTGACATAGACCTTAAGCCCAGCCACCCTTTATCACTTTAGTACCTAAAGGAATAGGGATATAAAATCCTTTAGGCATAAAGCTCTAGCAGCATCCTAGAGCAGACATAGGATCAGGGATTCCATAGCGGTAGCTTTGAATGCTCAGAGTGAACTAGCTCTTCATAGAGGAGGATGCAGAGGCTGTGAGAGCTAGCTAAAGAAGGCGATGATTGAGAGGTAAGCTTACCTTAGCCTCCATCTATGGGGTGTAGATGATCAGCTTCATGCCTCCATTTACCTTGCACTCTACTTTAGCCTTTAGGCTCCTGGCTTTAGAGAGGGTGTAGGCTAGCCAGTAGAAGTCTTCAGCTGAGATGGCTAGGTGTATGGTGTAAAGCATGTAGGCTAGGATGTGGAGTGGGCCGCTGTAGAATGGGGGGGTCTAAGGCTGTGGTTGAGGTGGATGCGAGCAGTAAGGCAGCAGATATCAGCTGGGGGCTAGGGACACGGCAGCACACTTGGCTACAGATGTGCTCCTGTAGCCTGCTAGGAAGGCTGTCAGAGTAAGCTTCAGCCTCGTAACCTCCACCTTTAGGAGCTTCATGGCAGCTAGGTGAGCTAGCTCATGTAGGCCCCAGAGCCCTAGGGCTACTGGAATGAAGGTTAGCAGGTTTAATGTGAAGCTATAGCATAGCTTGGGCAGCATGAGGAAGCCCTGAAGCAGGGCTGCTAGCAGCAGAGCTGCTGCAAAAGCGAATATCAGGGTGATGTCGGTCAAAGTAGGCTGCTTGGTGACTTAAGGCATAGGGTAGTTTGCTCTAAGCCTTTTAAAAGGCTGCAGTAGCTTACATGAGGTGGCTTCTTGGCTCTGAACCTGGCTTACAAGCTCAGTAGGAGAGGGCTTCTAGTGCTGGGGTGGCTTCTTAAGCATGGTGCATGCGAGCTCAGTGAGGTAGCTAAGGGGCTTGGGCTCGATGTCAGTGAGGTCAGGGAGGCTCTCAGAGAGCTCACTCAAGAGGGTGTTGTAGATGAGAGCTACGGAGTATACTATGCTCTTCCAGTTCCAGGAAACCTGCTCCTTAAGCTCTCACTGGGCTTTGAGGTTAGCGAGGAGGAGTATAGGGAGTGCATAGAGTACCTGCTGGATAAGGCTTTCCTCGAGAAGACTGGGTTGAGCAGAGCTGAATACGAGAGAAGGTACCCTGAAAGCTACAGGAGGAAGGTGGTGGAGATCCTAGCTGAAGTAGAGGACAAGTATAGGCGTGAGCTCACAGAAATAAGAAGAAGGCTAGCAGAGCACACATACAATAGGAGGAAGCCTGTGGGAAAGCAGCTGGAAAGCTGACCCCGTAGCAGCTGTTAGAGGCAGAGCCATGAGTGCTGGAGCCGGAGCACATAGTATGCCGTGAAGCTAGATTACTCCCTCCTCTCTTAGCTTTGCTATCTCCTCCTGGCTGTAGCCCAGCAGTTCCTTGAGGACTTCCTCTGTGTGCTGGCCTAGCGTTGGTGGTGGTAGCTTTATCTCACAGGGTGTCTGTGAGAACTTCATTGGTGTGCCTATCTGCTTTATCTTGCCTGCCTTGGGGTGATCCATTTCTATGAGCATCTCGCGGTGTAGCACCTGTGGGTCGCTGAATATCTCGTCCATGGTGTAGACTGGGCCAGCTGGAACCCTGTTCTCCTCTAGTATCCTCAGCCACTCGTCTCTTGGCTTCTCTAGGAAGAGCTTCTCCAGCATTGGTATTAGCTGGCTTCTGTTCTTGACCCTATCTGGGTTTGTCTTGAAGCGTGGGTCGTCTGCTAGGTGCTCTAAGCCTACTGCCTTGCAGAAGCTCTGCCATATCCTGTCATTCGCCACTGCTAGGGTGAAGTACTTTCCGTCCCCTGCCTTGAAGCACTGGTATGGGACTATGTTGGGGTGTGCTGACCCCATTCTAGGTGGGACCCTCCCTGTTGCGAAGTAGTTTGCTGCCATGTAGGTCATGAAGCTTACTGTGCTGTCTAGTAGGGCGATGTCTATGTACTGGCCTCTCCCAGTCTGCTCTCTGACCCTGAGAGCTGAGAGTATGGCTACTGCAGCGTACATCCCTGCTATCAGGTCTGTTATAGCTACTCCTATCCTGACTGGAGGCCTATCTGGCTCCCCTGTTATCCCCATGAAGCCACCCATGCCCTGTAGTATGATATCGTATGCTACCCGGTTTCTGTATGGGCCTGTCTGCCCGAAGCCTGTTATGGAGCAGTAGACTATCCTGGGGTTTATCTTGCTTATCGTATTGTAGTCTACTCCAAGCCTCTCTGCTACCCCGGGTGCGAAGTTCTCTATTAGGACGTCAGACTTCTCAGCTAGCTTGTAAACTATCTCCCGGCCCTTCTCTGTCTTGAGGTTCACTGTTATGCTCTTCTTGTTCCTGTTTACTGAGAGGAAGTATGCTGCCTCCCCGTTTAGGAATGGTGGCCCCCAGCTTCGCGTGTCGTCTCCTCGGCCTGGTATCTCCACTTTGATGACTTCAGCCCCGAGGTCTCCCAGGATCATCGTGCAGAATGGGCCTGTGAGTATCCTTGATAGGTCTAGGACTCTGATCCCCTTTAGGGGAGGGGACAAAAGAACCCCCTACTTGTATGGCATGTACTCTCTGCCTAGGAGCTCTCTCCCTATGATTATCCTCATTATGTTCTGAGCTCCCTCTGCCCCGATGCAGTAGGACATCACTCCTCTGAGGCCCATCTCCAGTGGGCACTCCTTCGTGTACCCGTAGGCTCCATGCCAGATCATCACATCCTTGATGAGGTCGAATGCCCAGAGTGGAGCTACTAGCTTAGCCATGGCAACGTACTTGTTCACATCTGAGACCTTCATCTTGCCCTTGTAGAACTGGTCTACTGCCCAGGCTGCCCTGTACACGAGGAGCTTAGCTGCCTCAAGCTTGGTGGCTTGGTCAGCTAGGTTGAACTGTATGCCCTCGTACTTCGCTATGGGAACCCCGAAGGCTGTCCTCTGCTTTATGTACTCCATTCCAATCTCGAGAGCCTTCTCAGCTGCGCCAACGCAGGCTGCTGCAACGAACACCCTGGCTACGTTGAACCCCTCCATGGCATAGTAGAAGCCTCTGTTCAGCTCCCCAACGATCCATTTCTCATCGACCTCCACATTGTCCATCTTGAAGGCGCCAGTTGAGATCCCCATCCTCCCCATGTCCTCGAACAGCGATGTTTCTATTCCCTTAGTCCCCTTTATCGGCAGTGCCACAAAGGTCATTCCCCTGTGCCCTAGCTCTGGCGCTGTCTTCACCAGGGTCATGTGGACTCCACCATACTTCAGCGCTTCCCTCACACCGCTTATATACGCCTTCTCTCCGTTTAGGATCCACTTTCCATCGACTTTCTTCATCGTGGTCTTCATCCCAGCTAGGTCGGAGCCTCCACCTGGCTCTGTGGTAGCTATCCCAACCCAAGCCTCTCCCTTAGTGAGCTTAGGCAGTATCTCCTCCTTCCACTCTGGCTTCCCATACTTGTCAAATATGTAGCTCCAGCCAGCCTGCACAAGGTAGTACACGGCAGTCGCACAGCTTATATCAGCTCTAGCAATCTCCTCAGCAGCTATAGCAGCTGTTACTGCATCAGCCTCGCTTCCACCATACTCTGAGGAGACCATGATCCCCATCAGCCCAAGCTTCGCCATGCCCTTAATGACAACATCTGGTATCTCAGCCTTCTCATCTATCTCCCTAGCCCTAGGCTCAATCTCCTTCTCACAGAACTCGCGGACAGTCTTCCTAAACAGCTCCTGCTCCTCAGTAAAGCTGAAATCTGGCACAGCTAACACCCACAACCCCACTCCAAAGCCGTTAAAAACTTTACACCAGCACAGGAGGCCAGCAGCAAGAAGGCAGCTAAGAGACACACCACAGGCTAGGGATCCCAGCCAGTAGCCGAGCCCTAAGAGTACAGGAACCTACTCCCAGTATGTGGGAGCTACACTCCTTCTTATCATGTCAGGTGGGTCGTCTCTGAACCTCCACAGCCCCTTAGCTGGGTCGACTATAGACAGCTTAAGAGCTGACGCTAGTACATCACTTATCAAGCCTCGCTTTCGCCTGCAGACACGACTGGAACAGCCTCAATGAAAGCCACCCTCCTGTCCTCAGCCTCCACCTCAACATGAATCCTCTCAGAGCACTTGACAAGAATAGCTACTCCACCAACAACATCATACTCCTGGATAATAGCTCCTGTCCCCGGAGGGTATAAGCCAAGCTCCTCAGCTAGCTTAGCTGGTAACAGTATTTCAGGATCCTCAGCCTCAAAGCCAGTGTTAACAAGAGCTGACGACTCTATCTCCCTCTTACCTCTCCTTATCCTTAGCCTCACCCTCACTCCCATATGCCTCTACCTTAGACTTCACTAAGTAGCCGAGAACCCTGCCTGGACGCAGCCTACCGATCCTCCTTCTCACACGCTGCCTCACCCTGAACACCAGCTTAAGATACCCACGTGATATATATTTGCTTCTAGAGAGGCCTTAAGCAATGCCTCCTCTAGCTAGAAGCCAGCTATATTGACTAGATGGCTTCCACACTCTCAGGCTTATGGGAGCAGCTAGTAGCTGTAAAGGGCCTTACACTCAGCTTAAGCTAAGTAAGAGCTTAGTAGACATCTAGCCAGCACTCAACTCCAGCAGCTGCTAGAGAACTCATAGCAGAAGCAGCTACATTACTTGTGCTCTCCATGTGAGTCATCGCCCTTATTCTCCTCTTCTGAAAGCTCCTTAGCCTCCCCCTTGCTTCCCGGAGATCACCTTGAGCATCTCAAGCTCCCTGTCCTGCTTCCCCGAGATCTCCCTGAGCATGCTTAGCATCCCGTTTAGGACTTTGAGTGTTTTCTCCTGTGTTTCTATCATTCTAGCTATGTAGGATACGCCTTTTGCTAGCTGTTCTAGCTGGAGGAGCATTACGTAGTCTCTTGCTTCCTGTATCTCGTCTGATGGGTAGCTTTCTACGTCCATCCTGTCTACTTCGGCTGACTCTGGTTTCATGGCTTTTACAGAGTCGATTAGCTTTCTGAGCTTCTCTTCTGGGGCTTCTGCAAGGACTAATATGGCTTGCTTGCCCTCTATGTGTATGTTGTGGGCTTCAAACTTCTGGATGCCTAGCCTGAAGGCTATGCTTGAGAGGAGGAGCCTGTATCCCACCTCATGCACTCTGCTACCTACTATTACTATCTTGACTGGCATCATGGATGGTGTGCTAGGTTGGCTTAAGAGGGTGCTGTCAGCTAGTGTTGGGTTTATATCTCTAGGCTATGCTCTTAAGGGCTCTGTCCTCTTGGGCTTGCTCGAGTTAGCTAGATTCTTAGGGTGATTGCTGTCTTAAGGAGCTTCCTCCACCTCTCGTATTTCTCTGTTGTGTCTCTTTTCCTGTGGAACACCTCTGCTGTTGGGATCTGGGGTCCTCTCCTCCACTTGCCTAGGGCTCTTCCTGCTATGAGGTATGCTCCGTATGATGAGCCTGAGAGTAGTGCTGCTCTCTCGACTGGTAGGCCTGTTGTGTCAGCTATTGCCTGGAGTAGGAAGCTGTTTGAGGAGGCTTCTCCATCGCACCTTATCTTCTTGGGCTTCCATGACTCTGTTCTCATGAGCTCGATTACTTCTGTTATCCTGAATGCTATTGCCTCTAGGAGAGCTTTTACTATGTCTTCTCTCGTTGTCGTGTTGGATATCCCGTATAGTAGGCCTGGAGCTTGGGTGTAGTATGGTGTGCCTAGTGCTGTGAACGCTGGTATCAGCAGCAGGGTCTCGTTTCTCGACTTGTATGCCATGTCTGATGTCTCCTTTACGTCGCTGTAGAGGCCTAAGTCCCTCATCAGCTCTATGGCAGCTCCACTGTAGGTTACCATGCCCTCTAGCATGTACCTCACTTCTCCTCTTAGCTTCCATGCTATGAGGGGGAGTAGGCCTGTTGTCGAGGCAGTAGGCTCCTCTCCTACGTTTAGGTCGATGAAGCTTCCTGTCCCATTAGTCACCTTTAGGCTTCCCTTCTCCCAGCAGCCTAGTGCGTATAGTGAGGCAGATTGATCTGCTATCACCCCTACCACTGGGGTTCCCTTGTACTCGCCGAATACCTCGTCTGATGGCTTTACAGCTGGTAGCATGTCCTCGCTGACCTCTATGAGGTCTAGGATCGTTCTACTCCAGCACATGTAGAATATGTCGTATATTCCTGTCGCGGCTGCATTCGAGTAGTCTGTTGCATGCTCGCCTGTGAGCTTATACACTAGCCAGCTGTCTATTGTGCCGGCCTTCAGCCTGTATCTGCTGGCCTTCTCGCCAAGCTGGTCTAGCATCCACTTGAGCTTCACGCTCATGTGGCTTGACCTCAATGCGAGCTTTGACACTGTGATAAGCCACTTGACTCTCCTGCTGGCTTTGAGCCCTGGTAGAGCGGCTGCAGCTAGGGATGTGAGCTTGCCTATGGCTCTTCCAGCCCTCAGCACTAGGCTTCTGTTCAGCTCTGCTGCAGTGGGCTCTGCGCGTGTATCCTGCCAGCCTACAGCTGGCATGATAGGCTTGCCTGTCTTCTCGTCCCAGAGGACAGCTGTGGCTCTCTGGTTTGTCATGGCTATGGCCTCGATCTCGTGCTTCTCTGCTGCATAGCTGACTAGCTTGATGCACTTCCTGGCTAGGTCCTCTGCGTCTATCTCAACCCACCCTGGCTGAGGCGTGTGCTTTCTTATGGGCTCCCTCACTAGCTTTACTAGCTTGCCCTCATCGTAGACAGCTAGCTTCACCATGGTGGTGCCTGCGTCTACGACAGCTATCATAGCTCCATCACCACCAGCTCTATGATGTCTTTTGCCTTAAGTGCCATCTTGCAAGCTGGGCATGTGGTCACGACCTCATAGGTGAAGTGGCTTCTCCTGGCTTCAGCTATCCTCTCAGCGTAGCCTCTATCAACTAGCCTATAGATGCCGCCGTAGCCGCAGCAGTACGTCTCATGCCTGCTGTATGGTGGCTCATGTAGCTTGAAGCCCATGCTCTCTAGCAGCCTGCGTGGCTCCTCGATTACATTCAGCCTCCTCGCTAGTATGCAGGGGTCATGGTAGGATATGTCTCCTCCTATCCTGATGGGCTTCAGCAGCTTCATGACGTGGTTTGCCTCTATGCCAAGCTTCCTCATGATGTAGATGCAGTGTGGGCAGCTGCTCACGATGCTCTTGTACCCGGAGGCTAGCTTCCTCAGCTCTTTAGCATGCTCCCTGAACTTCTCCCTGAACCCAAGCTCGTAGTATGGCATCCCACAGCACACCAGCTGGCTGCTCACAGCAAAGTCCACACCAAGCTTCTCCAGGGCTTCTACTGTGGGCTTGAAGAGCCCTGCCTCGAACGTCCTGCAGCCTGGGAAGTAAAGGATCTTCCCGTCTCGCTCCTCCCGCTCAGCCTCCCTCCTGGCTTCAGCCATGAGCTCCTCTGCCTTCCTAGCTGCCTCCTCAGCTAGCTTGCTCCTACGCCCCACTCTAGCTTCAGCCAGCTTCTCGCCTACGCTTATCTCCATTGGGCAGCTTGCCTTGCATGCGTCACATGGAAGGCAGTGGTATATCGCGTCGAACACCTCTTCCTCCATGAAGTATGCGAGCCTCATCTTCACAGAA
>Ga0164311_10001908_pt1 | contig 10545 bp, 8 predicted proteins | sample GuaBasSedimGuay2_FD_121796 | JGI IMG/M metagenome (GOLD analysis project Ga0164311, IMG submission 121796) | Subseafloor sediment microbial communities from Guaymas Basin, Gulf of California, Mexico - Guay2, Core 4569-9, 9-12 cm | ecosystem: Environmental > Aquatic > Marine > Hydrothermal vents...
AACTCATAGGAGTTAGCCTAAATGGAATCTTTCAACGACTTTATCGCCAACCTGTCCCCCTGGTTGCAGGGTTTGTTGGAAGGCATTGGCCTGCCAGAAATATGGGCGCGAGTGGTCATACTGAGCATCGGCGGGTTTGCGCTGGCTTTCGTACCACTAGTGGCCGTCATCTTTCTCATCTGGGCCGCGCGCAAGATAATCGCCCGCATGCAAGATCGGATCGGTCCCAACAACTCTGGCCCCTACCCCGGCCCCTACGCTCTCTTCCAGACCTTTGCCGACGCCATCAAGATGTTGACCAAAGAGGACGTCATCCCCACCGCCGCCGACCGATGGGTCTTTAACATCGCCCCGATAGTGATGCTGACCGTCGCCGTGTTGATTTGGGCCGTCATCCCCCTGGGCAAAGGCATAACCGGCGCTGACCTCAGCATTGGAATTTTCTACGTCCTTTCCCTCGGCTCTGGCGGCATGATCGCATTGATGATGGCCGGATGGGGATCCAACAACAAGTACGCCCTGTTGGGCGCTCTGCGCGCAGTAGCCAACATGATCAGTTACGAGGTTCCCCAGGTGCTCTCTGTTCTGACCGTGGTGATGATAGCCGGCTCCTTCTCGATGCAAGAGATCACCGAGGCGCAGAACATACCCTTCCTCTTTGTGATGCCCGTGACGGCGCTCCTCTTCTTCGTCTCTTCTCTGGCAGAAGTGGGGCGGCAGCCCTATGATCTGTTGGAAGCCGATTCAGAGATCGTGGCCGGGTACTTTGTCGAGTACAGCGGTATGAAATTCGGCCAGTTCTATCTATCCGAGTTTATGAACAACTTTGCCATCTCTGTCATTACGGCGACGCTGTTCCTGGGAGGCTGGCGGGGGCCGTTCGTGGATAGTGTGCCAATTCTGGGTTCGCTGTGGCTCTTGCTCAAATCCCTCCTCGTTTTCTTCATCCTGCTGTGGCTGTGGGGCTCAATGCCTCGCCTGCGCATTGACCAGATGTTGAACTTTAACTGGAAGTTCCTGACACCGGTGGCGCTGGTGAATGTCTGCGTGGTAGCCCTGGTGGGCAAAGCGGTTCCGTTGAGCGCTGGGCCGTGGATGCGGGCGGGCGCGCTCCTGAGCGCCAACGTCCTGCTGGCGATAGCGGTGCTGATCGTGTTGGCGTTGGCAGGCCGGCGGGCGCGGCGACGCGCCCAAGCCTGGTCAGTGACACAAATGGAAGAAGAAGCAAGTCCGGCGTGAGACACATAATCCGTTCACTCCCGTATTCAGGAGATCGTTGATGACTCTTCAACAAGTTTTGTTCATTATCTTTGGCGCGATCACGCTAGGTGCGGCGCTGATGGTAGTGACGCGGCGCAACGTGTTCCACGCCGCGTTGTTCCTGATCCTCTCGTTCTTTGGCGTGGCGGGGCTGTACGTGCTGTTGGAGGCTCCATTCCTAGCCGCCGTGCAGTTGTTCATCTATGTGGGCGGCATCGCCATTCTGATCCTCTTTGCCATCATGCTCACGCGAGATATGATGAACCCCAACGTCACCGGAGCTAACCGTCAGTGGTGGTTGGCAGCGCTGGTGGCGGTGGCGCTGTGCGCCGTTTTAGGGTGGACGGTGCTGAATCACAACTGGGCTGTGACCCCTGGGGACGTTCCGGCAGAAAGTATCGTCAATCTTGGCAAGGCGCTGGTAGACCCCGCCGGGCTGGTGCTGCCCTTTGAGGTCGCCTCGGTTCTGTTGTTGGTCGCACTCATCGGCGCGGTGACAATTGCAAGAGAACGCTAGATAACCATTCATCAAGGAGACGTAAACGACAATGGACCTCAATGTACTCGTCAACATCTTTGTTCCCGTAATCGGCGTCTTTGGCCTAGCCGTGATCGTCGGACTTTACCTGTGGTTGCAAAAGCAGGATACCGGTACTGAGCGCATGAAGGAAGTCGCCCACTTCATCCAGATTGGGGCCAACGCCTTCCTTCACCGTGAGTTTATCACCATTGCCCCCTTCGTAGTAATTCTGGCCGGAGTGTTGTTCGTGGTCATGCCGGAGGGCAAGTGGCAGATCGCCGTGGGCGTCATCACTGGGGCGGCCTTCTCTCTGCTGGCTATCTACATTGGGATGAACGCAGCGGTGCGGGCCAACGTGCGCACCACCAGCGCGGCCCGCACCTCGGCCGGCAGAGCGCTCACCGTCGCTTTCCGTGGCGGTTCGATCATGGGACTGTGCATCGTGACCCTCAACATGCTGGGGATCATGTTGCTTATATGGCTCTTTGGCGTGAGCCCGGACGATCCAGAGAGAATTAGCTTGCTGGTCGGCTTTGGCTTTGGGGCCAGCCTCTCGGCGCTCTTTGCCCAGTTGGGTGGCGGCATCTATACCAAAGCTGCCGACATCGGGGCTGACCTGGTGGGCAAGGTCGAGGCCGGCATTCCAGAAGACGATCCGCGCAACCCGGCCGTCATCGCCGACTTGGTAGGAGATAATGTCGGTGACTGCGCCGGGCGCGGCGCCGACCTCTTCGAGTCGGGCGCCGACAATGTGATCACTACAATGATCGTCGCGATGTCTCCCATCTTTATGGCCAAATACGGCTGGGTCGGCGTCATGTTCCCTCTCGTAGCGCGAGCGATTGGCATCCTGGCTACAGTGGTCGGCGTGTTCCTGGTGCAAGGACGCGACGATAAAAGTCCCACTCAAGCGGTCAACATCGGCCTTCTGGGCACCTCTGTGACCTGCCTGATCTTCTTTTACGCCGTGGCGCGCTGGATGATGCACGATATGGGCCTCTTCTGGGCCCAAGTGCTGGGGATGATAGGAGTCTTTGCAATCGTGTTCGTAGTCCAGTATTACACCGGCCCTCACGGGAAACCGGTGCGCGAGACTGCCCGGTACGCTCAGGGCGGGCCGGCGCTGGGCATCCTACAGGGATTCTCCTACGGCATGGAGAGCACGGTCTGGGGTTCGTACATCCTGGGGGCCATCGTCCTCCTCTCCTACTTTATCGGAGGCGGAGGATTGGTGGGTATCTACTACGTCGCCGCCGCCACGATGGGCATCAAAGAGATGAAAGGGATCATCATGGCCGGCGACACCTTTGGCCCAATCGCCGACAACGCTGCCGGCATCAGCGAGATGGCAGGCCTGGGTGAGGAGACGCGCAAGGCTGGCGACGCTCTGGACGCTGTGGGCAACGTGACCAAAGCCCTGGCCAAAGGGTACGCTATGGGCGCGGCGACGATGGGGAGTATAGTGATCCTCTTCGCCTATCTCTTTGAGCTCACACGTATACAGGGCATCCAGGTGACCCATATCAACGACCTTATGGTCAACCTGGTCAATCCCGCCAGCGTCACCGCTCTGTTCTGTGGGGTCGCTATGCCATACCTGTTTTCGGCGCTCACTTTGCGCGCGGTCAACGACGGCGCCTTCAAGCTGATCGACGAAGTGCGACGGCAGTTCCGCGAGATTCCCGGGCTGATGGAGGGCAAAGCCTTGCCAGACTATGCACGCTGTGTCGACATCACCACGCTCAATGCCCTGCGCAAAATGGTGTCGCCTACCATTGTCTCGCTGGTGATCCCCATCATAATGGGCTTCATCCTGGGTCCCTGGGCGCTGGCAGCCTATCTGATCGGCGTAAAGACATCGTCGTCGGCATTATCCAAAGCCATGTTCAATGCCGGCGGCACCCTCGATAACGCCAAGAAGCTGGTCGAAGAAGGTCTCTATGGAGGGAAGGGCAGCGAAGCCCACGCATCTACCGTGATCGGAGACACCTTTGGCGACCCCTTGAAGGACACGGCCGGGCCGTCTCTGCACATCCTGGTCAAGCTGCAGAACATTATGTCCATCACCCTGTTGCCATTGTACGTTAAGTATGGATTAGACCTGTTTTAATGAGCCAGTAGGGGGGTAGTAGAGGGGAGTAATGATTATGGTTCCTTTGGAATGGTATCTCATCCTGGCAGCAGCGTTGTTCTGCGCTGGCCTCTACGGCGTCTTATCGCGGCGCAATGCTGTTGCCATCCTGATGGGCGTTGAACTGATGCTCAACGCCGTCAACGTCAACCTGGTCGCTTTCTGGCGCTACACGGAGCCGGCCGCTGTGACAGGACAGGCGTTCGCACTGTTCGTCTACGCCGTGGCCGCAGCCGAGGCGGCAGTGGGGCTGGCGCTCATCATCGCCATCTGGCGCACTCGTGGCACTGTCACCCTGGAAGAGATCGACCTGCTCAAAGGTTAAGAGGTTTCTATGACTACCACTTTGCTAAATCTTGCCTGGCTCATACCGGTTTTCCCTTTCCTAGCCTTCGTTATCGTTCCCCTGGTCACCTACCGAAACCGCAAATTAAGCCACAGACTGGTCGTCGGCGCTATCGCCGTGGCCTTTTTGTTGGGACAGATCGTGTTCTGGACAGCGGTGACAGCCCCAGAGGGCGTGCTTCCTTTCGAGTCCGAGTCCATCCACTGGCTATCGGCCGGGGTGGAACGGTTCAAGCTCGCAGTCTACATTGACCCGGCTACGGCCATAATGCTCTTTATGGTGCCGCTGGTCTGTATGATGATCTTTATCTACTCCGTCGGGTACATGAACTTTGGCACCGACCAGGTAGACCCACGCTACAGCCGCTTTTTCGCCTACCTCTCCCTCTTTGCCACCGGTATGCTGGGGATGATCGTCTTTAACAACTTGCTGGCTTTTTTCATTTTCTGGGAGATCATGGGCACCTGCTCGTACCTGCTGATCGGCTTCTGGTACGAGAAGAAATATCCCGATCCCAACAAGATCACGCCCAAGGAGGCCGGACTCAAGGCCTTCATCGTGACCAAGATCGGCGACCTGTTCTTTATGCTTGGCCTGGCGCTGCTCTATGCCGAGGTCGGTTCGCTCGCCTACGGTGACATATTCAGCCACGAAACGCTGGAACACCTGGCGACCACTGGCTTTCTGGGCACGCAGTTCCCACTGGCGGCGGCGATCGCGCTGCTGCTCTTTGGCGGGACGGTGGGCAAGAGCGCCCAGTTCCCGCTCCACGTCTGGCTGCCCGACGCGATGGAAGGCCCCACCCCGGTCTCGGCCCTGACCCACGCCGCGACGATGGTCTCGGCCGGCGTATTCCTGGTGGTGCGCTGCTTCCCGCTCTTTGCGGCCGTCTCAGAGTTCACCCACATCGAGCCGCTCCACATGACCATCGTGGCCGGCATCGGCGCTTTTACCGCCATCTTTGCCTCCATCATGGCCGTCGCACAAGACGACATTAAGGGTGTACTGGCCTACTCTACCATCAGCCAGTTGGGCTACATGGTTGCTGCTCTTGGAATCGGCGCCTACGTGGCCGGCGCGTTCCACCTGATCACACACGCTTTCTTCAAGGCTCTGCTCTTCCTCAGCTCCGGTTCGGTGATCCACGGGATGGAGCACGGCCACCATCACGCCCACGAACATGAACACGAAGAGCACGAAAAAGAGTGGTTCAACCCCAACGATATGAAACTGATGGGCGGGCTGGCCAAGCGCATGCCGCGCACATTCTGGCCGTTCCTCTTGGGCGGGCTGGCGCTTTCCGGCTTTCCGCTGTTCACAGCCGGCTTCTGGTCAAAGGACGAGATTCTGGCCCAGGCCTACACAGCTTCCCCCGTCGTCTTTTGGGTGCTGACCGTGGCCGCCGGGCTGACCGCCTTTTACACTATGCGACAGCTCTGCCTGACCTTTGCCGGCGAGCCGCGCACGGAGGCCGCCAAACATGCGCCGGAGAGCGTGCCCTCAATGACGGTTCCGCTCGCTATCCTGGCGGTCTTTGCCGTGACTCTGGGCTGGGCCGGCATCCCCGATCACTTCCCCGTCATCGGCCCCATGATCCCCAACTGGTTCGAGCATTTCGTCGGCTCGACGATTGAAGTGGGCGAACACGCGGCAGAACACGCGATGAAGGTCGCCGGGCACCTATCGGAAGGGGGACACGAGACCCACTCGCAGTTGCCGCTGGCTATGGGGCTGACGGCTGCGCTGGGCGGGCTAGCAGTAGGCTGGCTGGTCTATGGCCGCAAGCCGCTCAGGGCCGGGCAGATGGATCCGGTCGAAGCGGCGATGCGCAAAGTGTGGCTGGGCTGGCTCTACGACGCCATGCGCAACCGCTTCTATTTTGACGAGCTCTACCAGGCCACCTTTGTGAGAGGCTCCATCTGGCTGGCAGACGTGTTCGACGCCTTTGACTATGGCCAGCCGCAGAAAATGGAAGTCGAGGGTCAGGTAGTAATCGTGAGAAAACACGGCTTTGTAGATGGAATAGTGAACGGGGTTGGTTCCATCGGCCGGGTCTTTTCCGACGCCGCATCCTGGCTCGACGTCAACATCGTGGACGCGCTGGTCAACCTGGCGGGCAATGCTGGTAAGTTTGCCTCCATTGGCCTCGACAGATTTGACTTTAAAATTGTGGATGGCGCAGTCAACGGCGTCGGCGCTGTGACGAAAGCCGCCGGGCGTCCTCTCCGGCGCATTCAAGGCGGCCTGGTACAGAACTATTTGCTGATAGCAGCCATAATGGTGCTAGGACTGGTAGTGACGTTCTTTGTGATCATATTCCAAATGCCCCAAATGTAAAAGAAAAGAAATAGGAGAGCACATTATGTTTCCAATCCTAAGTGTTACCCTCTTGATCCCGTTGGCAGGCGCACTGCTGATCATGATCATCCCGCGCGAGGACGCGAGGACAATCCGCCAGGTAGGTATCTTTTTCGCCTTCCTGTCGCTGGTTCTCGCGACAGTCGTCTGGATACTCGTAGCGCCGAACGCCGGCGTGATGCAGCTAGAGGAAAAGTATCCCTGGATCCCGACCTTTAACATCAACTTTCACCTCGGGGTAGATGGTCTCAGCGCGCCGATGATCTTCCTAACTGCTCTGCTGACGACCCTCTCGCTGTTCTACTCCGCCCGCACCATCAAGGAGCGGGTCAAGGAATACTACTTTTTGTTCCTCCTGCTAGAGATGAGCATGCTCGGCGTCTTTCTCTCTCTCGACATGGTGATGTACTATGTCTTTTGGGAGATAGAACTGGTGCCAATGTTCTTGCTTATCGGCGTGTGGGGCGGAAAGAATCGCAAGTACGCTTCCCTAAAGTTCTTCCTCTATACGATGGCAGGCAGTGTGTTTATGCTGCTGGCTATCATCGGCGTCTACTTTCAGACCGGCACCTTTAACATCCTGGATGCGGCGGCGGCGCAGCCCTTTGCCGGGAACTTTACCTGGGCCAGTATGGCCTTTTGGGCCTTTTTCGTCGCCTTTGCCATCAAAGTGCCCGCCTTCCCCTTCCACACCTGGCTGCCCGATGCCCACACCGAGGCGCCCACCTCTGGTAGCGTCATCCTGGCCGGCATCTTGCTCAAACTTGGAGCCTACGGGCTGATTCGGATCGTATTGCCAATGTTCCCCGCGCAGTTCAAGTACTTTGTCTTGGACGTGCCTATTGTCCCCATCATGGCAGTCATGAGCATCGCCTACGGCGCGATGGTCTGTATGGCCCAGTGGGACTTTAAGCGGCTGGTTGCCTACTCGTCGGTGGCGCACATGGGGTACGTCACGCTGGGGCTGTGCGCGGCTGCGGCCGGCATCGGGACGCTGGGTATTGAGAAGAACTTTAACGCGGCCGCATCTGGGCTTAGCGGCGCGGCGTTCCAGATGTTTGCCCACGGCATCATCACCGGCGGAATGTTTTTCCTGGTCGGCATCATCTACGAGCGAGCGCATACCCGCGAGTTGAAAGCGTTCGGTGGATTGGGCAACCAGGTACCCTATTACTACAGTATCATGCTGGTGACCGGCTTTGCCTCGCTGGGCCTGCCGGGCCTGGCTGGGTTCTGGAGCGAGTTCTTTGTCTTCCGCGGCGCGATAAACTTTATCCCCGTCGCCGCCTTTATCGGCGTGCTGGGCGTGGTCTTTACCGCGGCCTACATCCTGTGGAAGATCGTGCAATACATCTTCTTGGGTGAACTCGACAAGGAAAAGTGGGGACATCTGACCGATATGGAATGGTGGGAGAAAGCGACAATATGGCCGCTGATAATCATCATGGTCGTTTTCGGCCTCTACCCCGCCCCACTGCTGGATTCGTTCAACGCCGCAATGACGACCATACTGCAATCGTTGCCGTAACGCACGGCAAGGAGGAGGACAACCTTGTTTGGAGAACCCACACTCACATTAGGGCAGACGATAGGGCTTCTTTCGCCTGAACTGCTGCTCCTCCTGGCGGGGTTGGTCATCTTGGGCCTGGACGCTATCTCGCCGCACAAAGAGGAAAAACCGTGGCTGCCCCGCGTCGCGCTGATAGGATTGGCCGCCGCGCTGGTCGCCACGATCATGCTTTGGGGCTACAATACGCGAGTGCTGGCCGTGCTCTCCTGCGACCCCTTTGCCCTGATGGTCAAAATGGTAGCGCTGGTTGCGATGGGAATCGTGATCCTCGCCTCCGACGTGTACATCCGGGCCCACAGCCGGTATCAGGGCGAGTTCTATGCCCTGCTGCTCTTTTCCACGCTGGCGATATGCCTGCTGGGCGGAGCGACCAACCTGATCATGGTCTACCTGGCTTTCGAGTTCCTCAGCATCATCTCCTACATCCTCACGGGCTACCTGCGCGACGACAAACGCTCGACCGAAGCGGCGATCAAGTATTTCCTGTACGGCGCAGGCGTGTCGGCGGTGATGCTCTACGGTATGTCGTGGTTCTACGGGCTGACCGGGGCCACAGACCTGGCCGGTATCGCAGACGCTCTAACAGGAAACTTGAGACCGGTCATCCTTCCCGCACTGGTGTTCGTAGCGGCGGGCTTTGCCTTCAAGATTGGGGCTGTGCCGTTCCACCAGTGGGCGCCGGACGCCTACGAGGGCGCGCCGACGCCCGTCACCGCCTTCCTTTCCGTCTGCCCCAAGATCGCCGGCTTCGCCGTTATCCTGCGCGTGCTGCTTACCGCATTGCCGCCGGAGGGCCTGGAAATCCTGGGCGGGGATTGGCGCGCGCTGCTAATGGCAATCTCCGCCATCACAATGACGTTCGGCAACCTGGTGGCGATGTGGCAGACGAACATCAAGCGGCTGCTGGCCTACTCCAGCATCGCCCAGGCCGGCTACATTCTCATCGGTGTCGTCTCGGCATCCGAACGAGGCGTGACAGCGGTGCTGCTCTACCTGGCCGCCTACGCGGTGACCAACCTGGGAGCCTTTGCTGCCGTGATCGCCTTTTCCAACCAGATCGGCTCCGACGAGATCAAGGACTATGCCGGGCTGCACAAGCGAGCGCCGGGGCTGGCACTGATACTGATCATCTGCCTGCTCTCGCTGGCCGGCATCCCTCCAACGGCCGGTTTCGTCGGCAAGCTGTGGCTCTTTTCGGCAGCGCTCGACGAAGGGCTACTCTGGCTGGCTGCCATCGGCGTGATCAACAGTGTCATCTCTGTCTCCTACTACTGGAAGATCATCCGCGCCATCTATCTCACTCCAGCAGAAACGGAGGAACGGATAGATACCTCACCCGCGCTGGCAATTGCACTGGGAGTGGCCGTGACGGGTGTGTTCATCGTGGGAATTTTCCCCAGTTTGATCTTGAGCCTGCTTCAGACCGCCGCCCAGATATTTTTCGTGGGATAGGAAAGGGAAACAATGCCATCGCGCAAACCGTCCATCAATTGGACGGAAGCAATCTGGGTACTGGGCATGGGCGCGCAGGGCGGGTTGATGATCGCCCTGCCCGTGCTGGCGGGACTGGCATTGGGGTTTCTGCTGGATAATCGCTTTGACACCTTGCCACTCATCAGCCTGATATTGACGGCAATCGGTGGAATTGTTGGCCCAATTATACTCTACCGTTGGGTAGTGTCGACGGTAAAGCAACGAATGGAATCCAAACAAGACGAGGAGAAGCCTGAATGAACTTGCAAGCCCTCAAGACACCGCGTGGTTGCCTGACATCCATATTCATCGTGCTGGTAGTCGTCGGCCTGTTTGCAGTGGGAGTGCTGAGAAAAGAAGCCGAACTACCCGTGATCTCGCTGGCCGCGGAAGAGATACCGCTCCCCTTCTCACTCCCCTTTTACGGCAACCACATCCCCAACACACTGCCCTCCACCTTTCTGACGATGGCGATCCTGATCCTGATTGGGTTGGCCTACAACCGCGCCCAACGTCAGGAAGGCCCGCCATCCCGCTTCCGGGTGGCCGTAGAAGCCGTAGCTGAAGGCATGCTTGATTTTATGGAGAACGCGGTAGGCGAGAACGCCCGCATCTTTTTCCCGCTGGTGGCCACGTTCTTTCTGTTCATTGCCGTCAGTAACTGGTGCGGGATTCTTCCGGGGTTTGGCTCCGTCGGCGTGTTGGCGCCACACCACGCCGAGGAGACAGCAATCGCCGAGCACGAGGTCGAACACGAGGAAGAGGCAGTCGCCGAACACGGCGAGGGCGAGGAGCACGTCGAAATGGAACTGGTTCCCTTCTTCCGTTCCGCCAACGCCCACCTCAGCACGACTCTAGCACTGGCCATCGTCTCGGTGGCCGCGGCC
>Ga0164311_10001909_pt1 | contig 10538 bp, 9 predicted proteins | sample GuaBasSedimGuay2_FD_121796 | JGI IMG/M metagenome (GOLD analysis project Ga0164311, IMG submission 121796) | Subseafloor sediment microbial communities from Guaymas Basin, Gulf of California, Mexico - Guay2, Core 4569-9, 9-12 cm | ecosystem: Environmental > Aquatic > Marine > Hydrothermal vents...
ACTGTGAGTAGAATGGGATTTAAACCAGCGATTCCGAGGGTCAATATAACTAGCGTATATGGAATAGGAAAGATTATTGATAACGAGCCAACGAAACTGATGAGGAAGACTCCTAAAAATTGATAATGTGGTGGAGCAGTTCTTACCCATTCTTCTATTTGCCATATCCACTTAGCTAGTTGGTCTAATTCCAAGTAGATGCGCCTACATTTCAAACTTTACTCATCTATTTGAGATCATTGAATTTAACCCTAATTGTCCTTGTTGGCGTTACAATTATGTCTACTTTCTGGTCATGCGGTTCGCTTGGAACAGAATCAACAACTTGCATGTCGTGAACTGTTGTGGCGACTGGAACCTTTCCGAATCTACCTCTTATAATTTCGAGTTCGCGGTCTCCGTAGCCTCCGCCTTTTCCAAGTCTGTTTCCATGAATGTCTACGGCTACGCTTCCGGTCACAACTAAATCTGGTTTTGGGAATTCTTGAACTTGTTCGGCGAAGCGAAATGCTCCTCTAATGGTTGAGGCGTAGGCTTCTCTTCCCTTAACTTTTTCAGGTTTTATTAGTAGAAAGCCGCTTTTGAGTCTAGGAGAAGCCATAACGAGAATTTTTCCATCTTTTAGAGTGTTTTCCCTTACCTTTCGCTGCGGAGAATCTGGACTGCAAAATATTACTTTTGCTTTTCTCCATTCCTCAAGTTTTCTAAGGTTTTCAGCCGCCCTTTCAGCTCCTTTAAAGTTTGGTATTCTCCCCCAGCACGGAAGCGGAAATCTGGCTATGCCTCTTTCCTGCAGTTCTCTCCAAATTTTTTCTCTAAGTCTTTGCTTTTCCGCTTTGGCATCCAAAATTTTTCACTGATAGTGGAGAAATAAGAAAGGATGAGAGAGTTTAGATGAGGCCTACGGCCTTTCCTCCCTTCTTGAAGGCTTCTATTGCCTTGTCTAGATGCTCTCGTGTGTGTTTGGCGCATATTTGAACTCTTATTCTGGCTTTTTCTCTCGGAACCATCGGGTAGACTATCGGAAGAACGAATATTCCCTCACGCCAAACATAGTCGGCTAGTTCTTTGGCTGTCTTGCTTCTTCCACACATGACCGGAATGATTGGTGTTTCAGTGTTCCCAGTGTCGAATCCTAGGGCTTGCATTTCTTCCATGAAGTAGCGGCGGTTTTCCCAAACCATGTCCACAAGCTGCGGATTAGATTCCAAAACTTCAATTGCAGCTTTGCATGCAGCCGCCACGCCTGGAGGCATAGCTCCGCTCAAAAGCCAAGTTCTCGCCTTGTTATAGGCGAAGTTTCGCAAGTCTTCACTTCCAGTTATGTGGCCGCCTATGACTCCGAAAGCTTTTGAGAAAGTTCCCATTTCCACGTGGACTTGGTCGCGAGTCAGCCGGAAGTGGCTTACTATTCCTCTTCCGCCTTCGCCTAGAACTCCTTCGCCGTGCGAGTCATCTACATATACGCCGGCACCATGCTCCTCGGCTAATTTTACGATTTCTGGCAGAGGTGCTAAGTCTCCATCCATGCTGAATACTCCGTCTGTAATTATCCATATTCGCCTATAGGGCGGGTCATGTTTTTCCGCTTCGTTTAGGACTCTTTCGAGGTCCGCCACATCCTTATGCTTATAGATGGCTCGGTCCGCGTGACTGAGCCTTACTCCGTCAATTATTGAGCCGTGATTCAGCTCGTCCGAAACAAATAGGTCTCCTCTGTCGGCTAGTTGCGGAATTAAGCCTTCGTTTGCCATATAGCCTGTCTGGAAGGTTAGGGAAGCGGGGGCACGCTTGAATCTTGCAAGTGTTCTGTCTAATTCCTCGTGTATTGACATGTTTCCTGCTATTGAGCGGTCGCTTCCAGCTCCTGCGCCATACTCTTTTGTTGCTTCAATCATTGCTTCAACAACTTTTGGATGCGTCGCCAAGTTTAGGTAGTTGTTGGCGCACATCATGATTACTTTTCTTCCGTTTACGATGCATTCGGGTTCGCTTGCGCTTTCAAGAATCTTTAATTCCCAGTTTAGTCCTTCGCGCACCAATCGTTCATATTCTTCTCGGAAGAAGGCTGTCGGATGCCTTTTAGGCTTCTCAATCGCCAATCATGCTCACCTCAAATATCGCTACATTTCAGTTTCGTATATTCCAGCCTATTAACATTTGCCTATTCCCAAACTGGCTCAAGAACAACCTTTCCAGCTTGCTTCTGTTCGATGGCTTCTATGCCCTTCGCAATATCCTTCATTGGAAATCTATGCGTAACAATCTGCCTAATTTTTTCTCTGAAGTCGCTTCTAGAAAGCAATCCTTTCACTTGATACCAAGTCTCAAACATTCTGCGGCCAGTAATCCCATAAACAACAGCAGACTTGAAAACAATAGCATTGTTAAAGTCCAACTCAACAGCCTTATCAAATAAGCCTAGAAGCGAAACTCTGCCGCCAGGAGTTAAAATTTCAAATGCTTGTTTAAGCGCTGCCGGTGCACCGGACATCTCTAAAACAACGTCAACGCCGTCTCCATCAGTTTCTTCAAGAATTATATCTACAATCTTGTCGCCATACTCCTTAGCGCTCAAAACTAGGTCGGCACCCATCTTCTTGGCAAGTTCCATACGCACAAGATTTCTGCCGCCAGCAGTAGCAAAAACCTTCGAAGCCCCCAAAGTTTTGGCGACCGCTATTGCCATAAGTCCTATTGGTCCACAGCCTAAAACGGCAACTGTTTTTCCGGCTATGTCCTCAATGTGGTCTTTAGGCAGCACCGCATGCACTGCATTACCTAACGGTTCCTGTATTGATGCTAGGGCTGGATCGAGGTTTGGATCGTTTTTCCATGCGTTTAGGGCTGGCAGCGCAACATATTCGGCGAATACTCCGTCTCTGTCGACGCCTAGAATCTCCATGTTTTTGCACACGTGCATTCTATCTGTTCGGCATTGGTAGCATGTTTCGTCTACGATGTGGGTTTCAGCCGAAACAAAGTCACCAATCTGAAGCCCGGTTACATTTTCTCCAACCTCTACTATTTCTCCGCAGAATTCATGTCCAAAAATTAACGGAATTTTCCTAATTCTGCTTTGTGCCCATTCGTTCCATTCCCAAATGTGGACGTCTGTTCCGCAGATTGAAGCCATCCTAACCTTGACAAGAACCTCATTCTTTCCAATCTTTGGGATTTCAACGCGGCTTAGCTCTGCGCCAACTCCCCTCTTAGACTTAACTATTGCATACATGGTCATAACAATCAACACGCAAATTGGAAACTTAAATGACTAAGTTTAGGCATATTAAGGTTACCAAATAGGGTGAAAAAATGAAGGTAGGCTTCATAGTAAATCCAATAGCCGGAATGGGCGGTCGTGTAGGCATAAAAGGGACAGACGGCGTATTGGAAAAGGCAATAGCCTTGGGAGCAAAGCCTATAGCGCCAAAAAGGGCAAAGGAATTCCTACAGAAACTAAAAGAAAGCAAAATAATGCCAAAAATCAAAATTATAACTTGTCCGGGAATAATGGGCGAGGAAGAAGCGGAGGAGACTGGAATAAACGCTGAAATACTTCCGCTGCCAAGAAAGGAAAGGACAACTGCTGAGGACACAAAAACGGCAACTAAAATGCTTATCTCAGAAAATTACAAGGCTGACTTAATTGTCTTTGTCGGCGGAGACGGAACAGCCAGAGACATATTAGACGCATTAAAAGAGAAAAAAAGCGAAACTCCAGTTTTAGGCGTGCCAGCCGGAGTAAAAATGTACAGCGGAATATTTGCCGTCAATCCAGCCGAGGCAGTTGAAGTTATCGAAGCCTACCTAAACGGAGAGGCTGAAATAACAGAATTCGAAATTATGGATGCAGACGAAACGGCTATAAGAAGTGACAGATTCGCAGTAAAGCTCTATGGATATCTGAAAGGTCCCTACTTGCCGATGAGAATTCAGGGAACAAAGCAGGTTAGCCCAGAAACAGCTGACGAAAAGGAGAACCAGAGGGCAATAGCAAAATTTGTGATTGAGAGCATGAAGCCGGACGCCACATACATTTTGGGGCCCGGAACAACCGTCAAAACTCTAGCCGACATGCTTGGAATAAAAAAGACGGTTTTAGGCGTAGACCTATACCAAAACGGAAGGGTAATCAATGATGTAAACGAGCGAATCCTCCTAGAAAAAATAAAGGACTGGAAAAACACGTGGATAATTGTTTCTCCAATCGGCGGACAAGGAATAATTTTTGGACGTGGAAATCAGCAGATAAGCCCCGAAATAATAAAGCGTGTAGGAAAAGAACGCATAATCGTGCTTGCAACAAAAAGCAAAATTCAAAGAATTGAAGGGGGAGCCTTAAGAGTTGACACAGGCGACCCCGAAGTTGATGAAATGCTTAGAGGCTACATTAAGGTAATAACGGATTATAGAGAATGGAGACTTCTCCCAGTAAAATAGGCTTTTAGGCGCCGAATTTTCTCATTTTCCCAAGCATGTTAGCAATTGTATGCATTAGGTTCCTACCTCGGATTCTTCCCAGCCCGCCTTTGGCACATGAACGCTCAGAATACTTCTCAACATCGTCCATTCGAACATATGGTCCCCAAAGGGCTACTGGAACTGGGTCGCCGGTATGCTCTTTCAGAACAGAGGAAGTTGTATGGTCGGCGGTAACTGCAATATATGTCTCCTCTCTATTCGCATTGTCGATTAAATATCCAACCATTTTGTCAACTTTCTCTATCATTTCAATTTTCTTCTCAATTTTTGCGTCATGACTTGCCAAGTCAGTTGCTTTCACATGTATAAAGACGAAATCTTCAGATTGCAACGCTTCGAGAGCAGTTTTAGCCTTAGATATCACGTCTGTATCGTATCCGCCAGTTGCTCCCGGAGCATCAAGTATCCGCATCCCCGCAACTTTGCATACTCCCCTAACGAGGGGCATGACCGCGACGGCTGCAGCTCTAATTCCAAACTTTAATGGAAACGGGTTAATCTTCGGAAGAACGCCGGCGCCTCTGCATAGAATAATGTTTGCTGGCGGCAGTCCCCGCTTGATTCTCTCCTCATTGACCGGATGATTCTTCAATGCTTCATGGAACTTTTCGAGAACCTCATTAACTATTCTCGCAGTTTTCTCGGCTTCCGGTGTATGTTCAAGCGGACGAACCTTCAAAACCTTCTTTCCAACTTCATGCGGGTCTGAGTCGGAAACCATCATTGAGAGACCGGGAGCACGAACTCGTAGAATGGCACGATGCTGAACCGTATTCTTGAATGTGATCTGCGCTTCAGGATGATTATGCAAATAGATTTTTTCTAGGTCCTTAGCCAGCTTTGAGGCTTCTTCGGTGCTTATTCTTCCGGCTCTTCTATCTATAACCGTTAAATTGTCATCTACAGTTGCGAAGTTACATCTGAAGCATATATCGCCGGGCAAAACTTCGACTCCGAAGCCTATGGCTTCTAGGGCTCCTCTTCCCGTATAGACTCTTTTTGCATTATATCCTAGAATGGCGAGATGCGCCACGTCGCTTCCCGGCGGAACTCCAGGCGCAAGAGGATCCATTATTCCGCATATCCCATGCTTTGCGAGAAAGTCTAGATTTGGTGTTTCTGCGGCTTCAAGCGGCGTTTTTCCATTAAGCTGTTTTAATGGCCAATCGCCCATTCCATCAGCAATTACTAATATGGCTTTCATATCATGTTGTCTCGCATATGTTGGCTTGAGTTATCATTTGTTATTGCCACTCCTTAAAAATGATTCGAATTGGAAATATAATAATGGAATAAGTAGAAGAGATGATTAGTAGGCCCTTGCGAAGTATACTACTTCTTTTGCTTCTTTTCCGCAGTAAATGCAGTTAGAGAATGGCTCTTCTTTCTCGAATGGAATTATCCTTATTGTAGCTCCGGTTTCCTCCTTAATTTTTTCTTCGCATTCTGAGCTTAGACACCAGCAGGCCCTTATGAAGCCGCCCTTTTCCCTTAAAACCCTCTTAAATTCTTCATAGTTCTTAACCGTGGTTATATGCTCCTCTAGGAACCTCTTGGCTCTGTTGTAGAGGTTGCTCTGTATATCCTCAAGAAGCTTCTTGGCCGCTTCTATTGCATCTTCTTCCTTGACGGCTATCCTTTCAAATGTGTCTCGTCTTGCAAACGTTACTTGGCCCTTCTCAACGTCCTTTGGTCCAATTTCAACTCTTAGCGGCACTCCCTTAAGTTCCCAATCATGGAATTTCCAGCCCGGCGTATATTCAGTTCTATCGTCTAGAACAGCTGATATTCCGCCGCTGCAAAGCTTGTCATAGATTTCTTTAGCTTTTCCAAGTATCTTTTCTCTTTCAACCTCTTTGTAGAAAATTGGAACTATTACCGTTTGGATTGGAGCTATTCTGGGCGGAATAACTACTCCGCGGTCGTCTCCATGAACCATCACTATTGCGCCGAGTAGACGTGTGGATATTCCCCACGAAGTCTGCCAAACGTAATGTTCCTTCTCGTCTTGGCCAATGAACTTTATATCAAAAACCTTCGAGAAGTTTTGTCCGAGATTATGCGAAGTGCCCATTTGTAGTGCTTTTCCGTCAGGCATTATGGCTTCGAGTGTAGCTGTGTACAGTGCTCCCGGAAACTTTTCATTTTCACTTTTCTTTCCAACAAGAACTGGGATGGCTAGATAGTTCTCCATCAAATCCCTATATATGTTTAGAATCTCCATTACCTCTTGGTCAGCCTCTTCCTTTGTTGCGTGCGCGGTGTGGCCTTCCTGCCAAAGAAACTCCCTTGTCCTCAGGAAGGGTTTAGTGGCCTTCGTTTCCCATCTGACAACATTGCACCATTGGTTAAGTTTTATTGGAAGGTCTCTCCAGCTTCTAATCCACTTAGCATACATTTGGTAGATTATTGTTTCTGACGTCGGTCTGATAGCGAGTCTCTCATTTAGCTTTTTGTCTCCACCCATTGTTACCCATGCACATTCTGGAACGAACCCCTCAAAATGCTCTGCTTCCTTTCGCAATAGACTTTCTGGAATAAACATTGGAAAGTATACGTTTCGATGGCCTCTTTCCTTAATCTTTTCGTCGAATATTCTCTGTATTTTCTCCCAGATTGCATAGGAGTTCTCTCTGAACACTATGCATCCTTTCACCGGTGCATAGTCAGCGAATCCAGACTTTAGAATGGCTTGTGTGTACCACTCTGAGAAATTCTCGGATTTTTTTACAGTAATCCCTATATCAGGCTTTTTCTCTTCAGCCATTTTCGGTATTCCTCCTAAACATTTTTTCTTCAAGAAGGAAAAAGTCAAACTCAAAATTAGCTCTAGTAGCTATCTTTTCGTGGAAAAATTCAGCTATGTGGAACGAAATCGCCCATTCCAATCACTTATCCGAAAATGCGAAACACAGTTATTTAAAACTTTCTAAATCCAAGTAAGGATATAGGAGCGGTTTACTTCGAGTATCCAACTGAATGCAGATAGTATTCCGCAGTATACTCTCCAATATGTTTAAATTGTCTTGCTAATCGTCTAATTACTTCTTTATTTTCGAGCCTTCTCTTTAAAGAATCCAGATAGCTTGAAAATGAGCCAAAATCATTTCTTATTTTTTGAAATTCCCTTGCATTAAAAATAATTGCCTCCACCTTATTCCTGTTTTTATAAACTCCCGGTCTTTCAATAAGTTCGTTTACTGTTGATTCGGCTAATTTATCGATGTTGAAATTGTAAAATCCACGTTTTATTTTTGGCCAATTTTTTCTTATATTTCCCCAATTTAGACCAGCTTGCAAAATGCATAGACATAGAATTTCAAAATATTCTTGGTCGGATTTTGGTCTGTCTCCAGGTAAGCATCTGCTTCTGTCTTCTTTTGCGTAGGTACATTCCCATGGCGCCTTATGCGCCCTCATGAAGATTCACTTTATGAGTCTCAAACTCAATTTGAAAAGAGTGAAGATTATATCAGCTTCTTTAATGCTTCTTTACCCTTCATGCCTACTTCTACGCCTAATTCCTTGGCCCTAGAAGTTGCGGCTTTAACTTCTGCTTCTAAAACATCTTCAAAGGCTTTAACTCCGCTGACCACTGCGGCAGCTGCTTGAAGCTTTTCGGCAACTTCCATATTCAAGTAGCCACACATTACAAAGCCTTTCTTGGCAATAATCAATAGTAGAGGTGGAGAGCTTGGCAGTTCAACCTTTACGCCGAGGAAACTTTTATTTTCAATTTCAATTTTTTCGACGTAAATCATTTTCTTGTCTCCTTCATCATGTATAATTGACCGATAATATAAATAGAACTGAACCTAACAATTGGAGAGGCTGAGAGATGTTAACAAGGATAAAGAGGGAAATTCAGTTTTTGCTTTCGAGAGAAGCTGAAATTCTGCATAAGGCTGGATTCACGCCGAACATCATTAGTGTAACTGGGCTGATTTTTGCGTTCATTTCAGCCGTGGCATATGCAACATGGAAATCCTATCATCCAGTAACTCTCCTTTTGGCGGCGGTATTACTTCTAATATCGGGGTTCTGCGATGCAATTGACGGAGTAATCGCTAGGCTATACAAACAGGCAACGGCTTTTGGAGGTTTCCTGGACTCGTTGCTGGACAGATACTCTGATGCCTTTATAATTGCGGGAATAATAATTGGTGGCCTCTGCGAGCTTTTTTGGGGCTTCCTTGCGTTAATTGGCTCTTTACTTGTCAGTTATTCTAGAGCAAGAGCTGAAGCCGCAGGGATAAAAATGGAGTCTGTTGGAATAGCTGAAAGGGCTGAGAGAATACTGATAATCTCGATCTTTACTGTTATTGCAGTATTTTATGAGCCACAGACCATATTAAACATTGGAGTAATTGTACTTGCACTATTAACAAATTTTACAGTTATTCAAAGGCTGCTTTACTTCTATAAGGCTTGTAAAATAAAGTAGAATGTTATCTTCTTCGCGGTCTTCTTCGAAGTTTCCTTTCTTCTTTCGAGCGAACTTTAACTATGCCATGATGAACGGCGCATGAAACACAATAGTATTTCGTCTCTAGCGGTGCGGCAATATAGGCTCCTTTCTGTCTAAGTTCCCTAGCCAATTGGGGGTCAACAACTGAAACCCTTCGTGTCACCTTCTTGGCTTTATCTCTCGGAACAAATTCTCCGCATATTGAGCACTGTACAACGTCGCTTCTTCCTTTACCGCCTTTTGAACGGCCACGGCTTTTACGTTTTACTGGCAAGGCTTTTCCTCGTCCAGATATAAATTTCGTTCGAACTATATTAAGTGCTTGCTTAAATTCGTTTTGCTAAAGCTCTCTGTCCTCAGGTTTCGGTTCATGTACACGAAACAGAACTAGAAGCGTTGAGGGAACGGATAGTATCGGTATAAGTAAGAACGGAAGTTGAGGACTAACTTTGTCATAGAGCAAACCTCCCGCTAAGCCTCCAATCGCCATAAAAATGTAGGAGAAAAAGTTCATTGAACCTGTAGCTTTTCCACGCTTATCTTGCGCCACTAAATCGGCAAATAAAGCTTGAAAGGACGAGAAAGTCAAAAGTTGAGCAAGACCAAATATTGGAAGGGAAAGGAAGAGGAGGGTATAGTTTCCGTAAACAAACAATAGTGTAGCTGGTATGAGTAAGATTCCAGCCAAAATCAGCGGTTTCTTTCTTCCAATTTTGTCTATGAGCTTTCCAACTGGAAAGGAGAAAACTATCATAGAGATTACGACAGCCAACATGACATAGCCCCAATATATTCTCGCAGTCTGTAAGGCTGGGTCTTCTTGAGGAAGAAACCTATCCGGCTTTGGCTGTCCGCCAATTTGCAGGACATAAAAGGCGTATATCTGGAAAAGAGGCTGGCACATAACAAACGCCGAGCCTAATATAAGTCTAGAAAGGAAAAGGTAGAAGGTTGAGCGGGGAACATGACGCCAAACATTTATTCCCTCTCTTAAAGAATGAGGAAAGGAGAGAATGGCCTCTTTTAAATTCAATCTCTCAGCATTACGAAGGCTTTCCTTAAGCTTCAATCTGACAACAGCCGCGGCAAAGTAGAAAACTGTCACTATTACATAGGCTATTCGCATGCCTAATACTGGCCCATAGGTTGCTACAAGAAACATGGCAAGCAAAGGGGCGGGGGTCGTTGAAACACTCATTATTAAGTTGACAATTGAGAACCCTACGCCGCGTTTCTCTGGGGGTAAAGAATCTGCAAAAAGTGCGTTTAATGCTGGCTGATATAAGAGGCAAAGGTTAGCAAGTAAAGCGCCGATTAATATGAAGTGCCAACTTGGCGCAACAGCATAGAAAATGTAGGAGAATGCAACGCCGAAGGTTAGGCTTGAAACCAGCCATTTACGCCCATACTTGTCGGCTAAATAACCGCCTGGAAACTGAACTAGAGCCAAAGCCAAAAAGGATACCGCGGAGATTATCCCAAGTATCGTTGGGGTACCACCTAAATTGACGACATAATCGGGGTAATATGTCCCCGGAAGCTCGTTCACAAAGTCCATTAGAATCCAACTTACTATTAGAACGAG
>Ga0164311_10001910_pt1 | contig 10538 bp, 8 predicted proteins | sample GuaBasSedimGuay2_FD_121796 | JGI IMG/M metagenome (GOLD analysis project Ga0164311, IMG submission 121796) | Subseafloor sediment microbial communities from Guaymas Basin, Gulf of California, Mexico - Guay2, Core 4569-9, 9-12 cm | ecosystem: Environmental > Aquatic > Marine > Hydrothermal vents...
AATTTCAATCTGAATTTCTCTGTCCCTTACTCCGTCAAGCTCCACCTGGGTGATCCCTTCATCCATGAGCAGCTTATCTTGAATCCGGTCTGCCAAACTACGCATGGTCGTTTCAGATGCATCCCCGTACAAAGCCAGTTTTAAGACTTCTCTCTTCCTTGCCGCAATAGAAACCTGGGGTTCTTCAGCTTCTTGAGGAAACGTACCGATACGATCCACCTCACTTTTGATCTCCTGCCACAGACGATTGATATTGGTTCCTTCCATGGTTTCTACACTGATGGAACCAAACCCTTCATTGGCAGTGGCGGTAATCTCATCGACTCCTTCCAGATCCTGGATGGCTTCCTCAATGGATAAAAGAATGCCGGTTTCCACTTCTTCCGGGCTTGCGCCGGGATAAGCTACTGAAATATTGACCCTGTCCAGGCTGAATTCCGGAAACACCTCCTGCTTAATATTAAATCCCATAAAAAGTCCGCCAATAAGCAGCACAGCCATCATCAGGTTAGCAGCAACTGAATTGCCGGCCATCCAGGCTATGGAACCCCCCTGCAATTTATGACCGGAACTTTTTTGATCACTGTCCTGCATCACGGGCGGTCTCCGGAAGTAAGTTGCAGGGCCATCCCTTTTACTGCAGCGGACAAATCTGATGTAATAACGATATCCCCCAAAGTGATTCCAGACCGGATATAGACCTTTGTGTCTTCTTTCCAGGCAAGACGAACTTCTTTGATCTCAAGAACCCCTGAATTGTACATCCAGACGGTATTTTTATCTCTGAGTATGGATCTGGAAATGGAAAATACATTTTCAAGGATTTCCCCCATAATCCGGACATTCACATGATCATCCAGCAGCAATGGCGCCCTGTTTTCCTTGTCTTTTAATCCTAAAGGATCAGACACTAAAATAATCACACCCGCCATCCGGCTTTTTCCACTCATTCTTCCGGTTGTTCGAACCAGCTTTCCCTGCCAGGTCTGATCTGAATACTGGGAATAAATCTGGGCAACACTTCCGGAATCCTTTCCTGTGCGAAGTGCGGCCAGACGGTCCGGCGGGACCTGGGCCTCAACCCTGTAAGTGTCCACATCCACCAGGGTCGCCAGTGTCCCCTGAACCGTCACGAGTGAGCCTAAGTCAACCTGTTTTTCCAGCACAAGGGCATTAAAAGGAACAATGACAATTGTACGGGAAAGACTCAAGCGTGCTTTTTCAAGTTCAGCTCTGGCACTTTTTATCGCGGCTTTTACCTGGGCAAGCTGTGGCCTTCGCAAGGCAAGGTCTGTCGCCTTTACCACGCTTTGAGATGCCTCATTCATGAGTTTTAGTTCTTCCTTTGCAATCAATTGACTGCCTTTTTCAATGGCAAGATCTGAAAGAACTTTATCAAGGGCGCTTTGGGCTTTTTGGACCTCAATCATATAATCTGAATTATCCAGTTTTAAAAGTGTCTCGCCCTTTTTCATCACCCCGCCCTGAACAAACCTGGAAGAAAGAAATATGACTTCTCCGGATACTTTGGATTTTATACTGATCTGCCGGTCCGGCATGACCGTTCCCATCACCTGAACCGAACTTTGATAGTTGCCCGGTTTCATGGAAATAGTTTCCACCACAACCGCCTGTTTTTTGGGCGGCTTTCGTTTCATTTTTGATTCTCTGGACTTAAAATAGCCCCAGCCGGCAGCGCCTGCCAGAATCAGGCACACAGGCAAAATAATTTTTATCATCAACCTTAAGACACCTTTAATTTTCACTCTTCACTCCTCATATCCCGCTGATCTGCATCAGTGACAGATTGCCATCCAAGGGCTCTGTGAAGCCCGATCCGTTCTTTAATATAAATTGCCCGTTCACCCAGCAATTGCCTTTCCAGTCTCTCAATTTTTGTCCAGGCGATCAGATAGGACAAATAACTGCTCTGGCCGTTTTGATATTGCAACCTTGCATCTTTTAAGGTTATCCTTACCACATCAAGCTCCTGTTCAAGCGATCTGACATAGGCCTCCTGTTTTACAATACTGACAAGACTGTCTTCAACCTCATAAATAGCTTTGGCCACTGTCCTGGCATAAAGGTTTAATTGTTCCCGGGCAACAGCCTGGACCCTTTAGACCTCTGCTTTTGGATATCCGCCGGCAAAAATAGGTCCCGTAAAGATGGCCGCAAGTATACCCACCCAGTAATTGAAAAACCAATCAAGACTGCCACTTGAAAACAAGGCCTGGGCCGAAAGATTAAAGGATGGCAAAAGATCTGCTTTGGCCGCTGAAACTTCCCACTGAGATGAAAAAAGTCTCATCCTGGCAGCCGTTATATCCGGCCGATTTTCCAGAAGATTTGACGGAATCCCAACTCTGGGAAGCGGTAACGGTTCAGGAAGTACTTTTGTATTCACCACGATCGTATCAATAGCTGCTTTGCCTGACAAAAAGGCCAAGTTATTCAACAAAAGTCGTTCTTGTTTTTCCAGCAATGGAACCTGGGAGCTTGCCTCTGCCAGTGCCTCCCGTTGCTGGGAAACATCCAGGGCATCTGCCTTTCCATTGGCAAATCTCAAGGTTAGAAGTTCCAAAAGGGTTTGGTTGACTCTGATCTGGTTGTCTAAAATATGTTTCTTGTCCACAACAGCAATAATATCAATCCAGGTTTCTGCTATATCTGTTGTCAGTTCAAGGGTTGACGTCCTTAAGTTCTGCTCAGCAGCCTCAAGGCTTGATACCTGGGCCTGTCTTCCCGCCTCGGCCTCTCCCCAGACATCAACAGTATAAGACCCGCTCAAAGACCCATCCCAGGAATGAGTGCTGTCATAACTGGAACCGCTGCCGGGACTTTTTTTGATCTGGGCACCTTGTCGCTGACCCCCAAATAAAAATCCAATACTGGGGAAAAAAGAGGCGTCTTCTTTTTCAAGTTTGGCTTTTTCCTGGATTATTTTTGCTTTAAGGGTTTGCAAATCAAAATTTTGATCCACTGCATCATTGATCAGTACATTCAGCTCGTCACTGCCAAATGACTCCCACCAATTTTCATTGAAATCACTACCGCCTGTTTCAATAGAAAAGTTCTCAGGAATGGTAATAGCAAGAGGGGCATCAAGTTCCGGCTCCAAGGTTTTACAACCGGAAAAAAGCACCATACCCGCCAGCAAAATCCAAAAAACAGACCTGTTCATTGCTCATTCCCTTAAGTTTAAAACTCTAAATTAATGCAGAATCACCAATATAGCAATACTGATTTAAAACACCACTTCTTTGCTTTACAAATTCGGCAGGGATTGGTACTGATTCAAATCATGATAAAATCAAGAAAACTAAAAAATAAATATAGTGGGTCTTAATGAACCAGGACAAATACATACTGACCATGCTGGTGGAAAACGAACCCGGTGTAACTGCCAGGATTACGGGACTTTTTGCCGGGCGGGGCTACAATATTGAAACCATTTGTGGTGCACCGACAGCCAACCCGAAGATGTCCAGAATCACCATTACAACAAAAGCAAAACCGCGCGAGCTTGAACAATGTAAGAAACAAATCAAACGCCTTGTAAATGTCATCAAACTCAAGGACATGTCCGGAGAAAAAGCTGTCAAACGTGAAATGGCCCTTATCTGTGTTAAAGTTACACCTGAAACCCGTGAAGAAATAGATCAGATTATCATACTCTTTGAGGGAAAAATCATGTATGATGTTCAGCAATACACTATTTTTGAAGTAACCGGTAACGAGGATACCATTGATGAACTCCTTGCCCTGCTTGAACCCTTTGGCATCAAAAAACTTGCACGATCAGGAATTCTAGCTCTTTATAAAGAATCTTAAGTATATCGGTTTCTTGTTCGAATCGGACCTTTATAGCCAAACGATTGGTCTGACACATCAAGCATCAAGTCTTGATAATGCCGGTGCCCGTATCGTTTGAATTGATTCTGCCCAAATTGATCTTGATTGGATGCTATATTCATATTTTCATAGAGACGGCCCATCTCTTCTTTTAATTTTTCTATTTTATCAAGAAGCTCCTGCAAAGGATTGAAAACATCTTCAGGCTGTACCTCATCCATCCCCATTATAGAAAAAAATCCAGGGCTGTTTACCGGTGATGCTTGTGTGTTCTCCTGCGAAGATTCGGTTAATTGTTCAGAACTGTTGTTTGCCGGCATACTGTCCTTCTCTATTTCATCGGGTTTATGCGAAACAAGATCAATCTGGTGAACCGAACCTACATTCCCGTTCTCAAAAAGAAACACACCTGTACGTTTAAGCTGACCATTCAATGTATTATCAGATTGCGTCATATTAAATATAGTATCAGCATAATTCAGAGAGATCGCACCTATTCCGGCATCCTTCAGTGAGATAAGCTTATCTTCACCATTTTTACCCTTTGTCCACACAGACAATTTTGAAAACACGGCATCATTCTCATCAATCCAGTTATTTTGATCTTCATCAAAGACGGCCAGTTCTCCAAATCCATTCCCGGTTCCAGGCCCGAAAAGTTCCGAACCGTTATTTATGATAGCGTCATTATTTTTATCAAATACCAGGAACCCGGCTCCAGAGCCTGTAAAATTGATATTCTCTGTTATTCCATCAGCGTTTAGATCGAATTCAAAACTGACATTAGAAAGCTGTGGTACCTTGCCATCCAGGCTGATCACCAAAGGATCCGTCAGATTAATTCTTTCCTGCCATCTCTGGATATCGATTTCATTCTCAGTCCTGGATAAAAAGGCCCTGTTCAGGGAGATATCAAGCGAAAAATTAATAATCCTTCCTTCCTCGGTTGTCACCTTTCCCAGGGATGAAAACGCAACCTTTTCTTCTTCAAAATGGATATCTGTCTTCCTGAGTGACATTTTCCACCCTTGAGCTAAACGAGTCTGGATAGGATTTATCGTCCTGCCGGGAACAGTGGATTCTATTTTTTCCCCTTCTGACAAATCAATATCCTCTTTTCTTTGAATGCTGTTGATGGCCACTTCTTTATTGATAACGCCGCCAATCAGTTTCTCCATTGCAAATTTTTGTTCATAGTCAATGGTATCGTCCGATTCCATAAATTCTACAGACGATCTACCTGTAATATCGGCAGAATAATTGGATTGATATTCGAATGTTGCTTTTTGGGAAATACTTACCCTGTCCACAAGAATCTGTGGGAGATTCTGTGTATCTCCGGGAACTCTGCGGGACTGTCTGTTAGATTTTGTTTCAGTTTTTTCATTTAATGACAAATTCATTTGTTCAAAATGGTTCTCAGACAAAAAAACCATTTTGGAATCGGATACTTTCATGAAATATTTCCTCCCTGGAATTGATACGCCTGTATTTAACAAGTATCGGCTATTTTCTGAAAAGACTTAATTCAAATAAGGCTCTTACCATTATCAGGATTCATATCAATTCCTTAAAGATAAGGGTTGAAACCTATAGATAAATAATGATATTTAGTACTATTTTTACACAGATATGGTATAAACGATACTAAAAATGGATTATCAAAAAATTGAACATATTGCCGCCGGTCAGTTTAAAACCGGTAAAGGACAGACAAATATATTTCAGGCATATCTTTCCACCTGTCTGGGTGTTGCCCTGTATGACACATCAACAAAAATTGGCGGACTGATTCACATCCTTCTACCGGAACCGCCGGGTATCAGCAGTGCAGACTTTCCTGAAAAATATGCCTCCACTGGTATCCCCCTGCTCATTAAAGAACTGGTGAATTTAGGGGCAAAACCTGAAAATTTAAAAGCCAGTATTGCCGGCGGTGCGCTTGTCGGGCCTGTAAGTCAACAGGACATGAACCTTGATATTGGTGGGCGGTCCACAGAGATTGCCGTATCCCTGCTTGCGACCTTAGGGATTAAAACGATCAAATCAGAAACCGGAGGATTTTTTACCTGTACTCTGGAATTAAACATGGCCACCGGCGATACCCGTATCAACCCGGCATGGGAAGACACCGGCATATTAAAAGATGATTTTACTGCCCCATCCATGAATAATATTATTGACATCATTGATCACTTAAAGCCCATTCCCCAGACGGCCTTAAAAATATTCAGGATGTTTCAGTCAGGCCGGCACGACATTACAAAAATCACGGACGAGCTTGCCAAAGATCAGGTTCTTTCCGGACAGACCTTAAAGCTCTGCAATTCAGCCCTGTTTGCCGGAATGGTGAAAATCGAAACCCTAAAAGACGCTGTAATGCTTTTAGGGGAAAATATGCTGATCAAGTCCATTATCACGGCGGCTGTTGATACGTATTTCAATCAAACCGAGACTTCCGGCTATTCTATATGTAAAGGCGGCCTTTTTTTCCATGCAGTGGGCGTGGCATCCACTGCCGAAAAAATAGCTGAAAAATCAAAGAGCCCATCTATTAAATTAGCATACATTTCAGGGCTCCTTCACGATATCGGCAAAGTCATACTGGATCAATATATTGCAGATGGCTCCCCTCTCTTTTTCAGAAACTTAAGTCAAAAAAATGAAGATTTTCTAAGCTCAGAAAAAAAATTGCTGGGAATCACTCATAGTGAAGCTGGTGCCTTTCTGGCTAAAAAATGGAATTTTCCAGATGGATTATCAGACGTCATTCAATTTCATCACACCCCGGAAAAAGCAAAGAAGAATGAAGACCTGACTTATATTATCTATCTTGCCGATCTTCTCATCGAAAAATTTAATACGGGATTTGAGCTTGAAAAAATGCAGACAAAAAGTCTTGAAAATGCCCTTGATCATCTTGGATTGAAAATGACGGATCTTCCTGAGTTGGTTGATGCCATTCCCATCAATGTATTCAATAATGATGTTGTTTAAGACCACAAAAGGACAAAGATGACACCTTCGGACAAGCATAGAAGCCTTAAACATTTACCCGGCGTTGATCGTCTTCTGGAGCTTGTAAAAAAAGAAGGTCGATTCCTTGATATCCCCCGAAGCGTGGTGCTTGATTCTCTTAGGAAAGCTCTGGAAAGTAAACGAAAAGATATCCTGACCGATATTGAAACATCAACAACCAATGACGCCATTCTTTTAAAGGCAGGCATCTTTGTAAAAGAAAAAACAAGGCCAAAGCTTGTCAACATCATCAATGCAACCGGTGTGGTACTTCACACCAATCTTGGGCGAGCCCTTTTATGTGAAGATGCCCTGGAGAATATAAGAAGGGTTGCTCAATCCTATTCCAATCTTGAGCTGAGAATTGAGACCGGTAAAAGGGGCATACGATATGAGGCCATTGATGAACTGATCTGTGAATTGACAGGTGCCCAGAGCGCTATCGCCGTCAACAACAATGCCGGTGCTGTTTTACTGGCTTTAAACACCATCGCAAAAGATACGCAGGTTGTTGTATCCCGGGGGGAACTGGTTGAAATCGGCGGATCTTTTCGAATACCGGATGTGATGTCAAAAAGTGGATGTATTTTAAAAGAAGTGGGGACTACGAATCGGACCCACTTAAGAGATTATGAGAACGCAGTATCTGACAACACTGGACTTTTTTTAAAAGTTCATGCCAGTAATTATAAAATTCAAGGATTTACAGCAAATGTCGCTTTAAAAGATCTTGTCACACTTGGAAAGGAGAAAAAAATCCCGGTCATGGAGGATCTTGGATCCGGAACCTTGATTGATTTCTCAAAATATGGTCTTCCTGCCGAGCCAACCATTGCAGATTCAGTCTGTTCAGGTGCTGATGTTGTCACATTCAGCGGCGACAAACTTTTGGGAGGCCCCCAGACAGGAATCATTGTCGGCCAAAAAGAGACCATTGATCAAATTAAAAAAAATCCGTTAACCCGCGCCTTACGAATTGACAAATTGACCCTTGCGGCCCTTGAATCCACTTTAAAACTTTACAGGGATGAAGAAAAAGCGATCCAAAAGATACCCACCTTAAGGATGCTGACCATGCCCTTTAAAGATATTTGCAAAAAAGCCGACCGGTTATTCAAAACCATTAAGGAGGATATCGGAACCCTGGCTGATATTGATGTTGCAGACATGAATTCAAGACCGGGCGGAGGGTCATTTCCGGAGCTGGATCTTGCGACCCGATGTATTGTCATCCAACCTGAAAATATGTCCGTATCCAAACTTGAAATTAAGATGCGCCTGTCAACACCGGCCATTATAGGCAGGATAGAAGATAACAAGTATATTTTAGACCCAAGAACGATTCAGACAAATCAGAGACATATCATCTCATCAACCTTAACCAAGATACTGGTAGAAAAATGACGATTAAATTTTCTTCAAAAGAAATCCATTTTCTGAAAACCGATTCTGATGATCTCAACATCAAGCCGCCTGAAACCTATTTCAGTGATCTTCTCTTAACAAAAACGGTTCAGACAAAAGCCTTTCAAAAAAGACTTTCAAAAGCAAAAATTCCAGGGGGGAAATTTTTATGTGCAGTGATCCAGATTTCAACAGATGCATCCGACCCCATCCAGGAAAAAGCAAAATCTATTTTTGAAGCCGTATTTAACTCTTTTCTGGATAATAAAAGAGGGATCTGGGAAAACTTGAACGAGACATCATTTGTTATGGCATTCTGGGATTATGCAAGTGTTAAAAAAGCCTCCGGGATAATTGTTGCAATAAAAGAAAAAATATCGACTGCCCTTAAAGCAGATATTCTTATGGGTGTTTCAAATTTCCCCTTTCATGACTTTTCAAAAACCCAAACCTTTACCAATGCGCTTAAAGCCATAGATCACGCTGCCTTTTTCGGAGCAGATACCCTGATTCATTTTGATGCCACATCATTAAATATCAGCGGCGACCGGCTTTACCAACTCAACAAATGTGATTTGGCAATTAAAGAATATCAGAAAGGGCTTGAAATAACCCCCAATGACATTAATCTGATTAACAGCCTTGGGGTCTGTTTTGGTGTTATGGGAAAACTTGATAAAGCAAAACTTGAATTTAAAAAAGCCATGTCAATTAACCCCAATGAACCCATGGTAATTTACAATATGGGTCTTCTTTATCAAATCAAAGGTAATGTTGACAAAGCCATCATCTATTTGCGAAAAGCCCATGGCATAGATCCTTTGGTTTTTGAAGTTGAACTCCTCCTCGGACAGCTGCTTATGAAAAAAGAACATCCCGGACAGGCGCTGCCACATCTTGAGAAGGCAAGCCGGACAAACCCGGAATCAGGATTGGCTTTCAGGATGAAAGGTGAAATTTTTCTTGCCGACAACCATCCTGAAAAAGCAAGTCATGAATTTAACAATGCCATTAAACTTAATCCTTGTGATGCCGTCTCTCTGTCCGGGTATGCAAACTCTCTTGAACTCCAGGAAAAGAACCTGAATATTGCTCTTACCTTTGCTAAAAACAGTATTGCTCTTGAACCGGATAACAAATTGTTCAAAAAAAGGTTAAAAGTCATTCAGGATAAAATTGAAGGTAGGAGTATTTTGGAAGATACGATTAAAACAGCATAATTTAAGCTTAATTGAAAGAACAAAAAACCCATGAAAAAACTGATTCAACAATCTGTTGAAGAGAGTATCCGGGCAAAAAAAGATTTTTTTGCTAAACATATTGAACAAATAGAATCCTGTGCATCCGTGATGTCTGACAGATTCAAAAAAGACGGGAAAATACTCTTATTTGGAAATGGCGGCAGTGCAGCAGACTGCCAGCATATCGCTGCTGAATTTGTTAACAGATTCCAGATGGAAAGAAAACCGCTGCCGGCTATTGCACTGACCACAGACACATCCATTATCACCAGTATCAGCAATGATTATTCCTATGAAGATATTTTTTTTAAACAACTCCAGGCCATAGGAAAAAAAGGGGATATTGCCCTTGGCATCACAACTTCAGGCAATTCTCCCAATGTTATAAAAGCAATAAAAGAAGCAAAAGAGATGGGCCTTATTATCGTTGGTTTCTCAGGGAATAAAGGCAAATTAAAGGCGTTGAGCGATTTCTCCTTCTGTGTTGATTCTGATACAACAGCAAGGATACAGGAGGTCCACATCCTGCTGGCCCATATCCTGTGTGACCTGACAGAAAGGATACTTTTTAAATGAAAAATCCATTTAAATCCTTAGATTACAGAAAACTTAAGACCTATTCCATACGGGAACGGCACAGCAAAGTAGATATAAAAGATTTTTCAACACCATGGGAAAAAGGCCAAAATTTTTCCAGTTTTCTTGATACCCTCCCCTCAATCCTGGCGGGAAATGATCTTCGCTGTGTCATCAACGAAATAAGTCTTGCAGCCAAAAGCAACAAACAGGTCTGTTTTGCCATGGGCGGTCATGTCATAAAAACAGGCATGTCTCCAATTGTCATAGATCTGATGAAAAAAAATGTATTGACCATGATCTCCATGAACGGATCCGGTATTATCCATGACCTTGAAACCGCCATGGTGGGCAGGACATCTGAAGATGTGGCCCAATCTCTTGATGACGGCAGTTTCGGCATGGTAAAAGAGACATCCGCTTTTCTCAACCAGGCCATAAAAA
>Ga0164311_10001911_pt1 | contig 10537 bp, 4 predicted proteins | sample GuaBasSedimGuay2_FD_121796 | JGI IMG/M metagenome (GOLD analysis project Ga0164311, IMG submission 121796) | Subseafloor sediment microbial communities from Guaymas Basin, Gulf of California, Mexico - Guay2, Core 4569-9, 9-12 cm | ecosystem: Environmental > Aquatic > Marine > Hydrothermal vents...
CCTTTCTTCTTTTCCTTCAAAAATTATTGACCTCTTAGCTAGCTCACTATTTTCCTTAAATATAGACTTTATAACTTTTCCATCCATATCACGTGGAATTGACATATTAAACATGTATAGAATCGTTGGAGCGATATCAAACATCTTTAAGTTTTTAATTTCAAAATTTTCCTTAACATCTGGTCCATAAGCAAGGAATATACCATTAAGTCTGTGCGAACCCGTGTGTCTGAAGGAGTATGTTGTGTCTTTATATAGAAAATTAGCGTTAAAATCTTTAACAATCATGCAACTCCAATCATTTATAGTAAAAATGATATCTGGTAATAACTCTATTTTATCCCCTGAGTAGATCTCTTTTACATCAAACACAGTAACCTTTACATCTTTACCTATGTCATCTTTCAAGTTTAAAAGAGAATTAATTATTTCCTTTTTCAATAACTCGTATTCATGACCCTTGTTAACAATTCCTGCCGGATTACGATTTTTTACATTTATGTAAATGGCTCCAAAAGGTATTGTATGTCCAACAACATAAACCTTACTTTTTTTCAGATCAATGTCTGCCATTGTTGTAATAAATTTTCTAGTCTTTTTCTTAATTCTTTCTGGCAGAACAGTTGCTAAAAATCGCTTTGCAAAATTTGGTAGTAAAAGCTTAGCTGCTGATTTAAAACTTCGTTTTCTCACAAGATAACCCTTCATTTTAAGCCACTTTACAAGATTAAAACAACCATATTGTGGCCCGAAGCCGTGATCGGAGACAATAAATACATAATCCCCGTAGTTAATAGACTTACCAATCAAATCATCAATTCTCTTCCAGAAATCAACAAAACTAGATAACCTTCCATCATTTTCACCGCTATACAGAGGGTGGGTATTATCAATATAATGCCACATCCTATGTTGAATCCAATCAGTAAAAGGTATTATATTAACACACAAATCCCAATTATACCGCTTTAAAAGAAACTTCGTAACTTTAATTTTCTTATCCAAAGCTTTATTTAAGTCATGTAAAAACAAATCCACATCATCGTATTTTTCCTCATAGTATCTCACGAATATATCATATTTTCCAACGAGTCTTCTGATGTCTTCCATTACCTTTTTAGGAAAGGTATCAAGTCTCCCTCCCCAAGAAGAAACAATAACCCCATTTATCGGATAAGCTGGATATAACATAGGATAATCAAGCACCATACATTTTTTTTCATTCGTAGATAACAAATCCCAAAAAGCTTTATCTCTAAAATCTAAAGAATTAACGAGTCTCAACTCAAAACGTTTATCAAACTTCAAGAAATCAATAACTCCAGTTTTTCCAGGATTTAAACCGGTAGCAAGCGAAAGCCAAGAACAACCAGTAACTGGAGGGATCGTAGACTCTAAAACGCCGCGAGAACCATTTTTAATCAAGAATTCGAGATTTGGCATACTTCCCTTTTTTACTAAAATGTTCAAAACATCCCAAGTGGCTCCATCTAAACCTAAAATTATAATCTTCATTGTCACCACCATTTGCTACATTAAAACTTTAAATTAAGGTATAATTAACTAGACGCAAAAAAACTTAGTGACAAGAATCTAAGTAACTTATCCTCCCTATACTTTATTAAGGCCAATAAATTATTAGCTTTTATATGCAATTCCTCGTCCTCCTTTTTCTATTTATATTTGACTTACGAAAAGACATACAACAAACCGTTTTTACTAACAAATTATATCCCAAAGAAAATGTCAGAAAGATCATGATAGTAATATACAATTCTTCTAACTGTGTCATATTAATGTGCGGAAACAAAGAAATATTATTATGATATTGAACAAATTCAACCAATTCGTTTCTTACTTCGTCGTGATAAATTGATTGAAAACCATCTGAAGATGTAAGCCGCATGGAGAGATATTTATCATAGGTGTTAAGAATGTTAAAAGAAACAACACCTGAAAGCAACACTTCTCCTTTCGCACCAAATATTTTGATATAAGGCCACGTTAATCGAACGTCGCTAAATGAAACATTGCCTTCAATTATTATCTCAGGGTAACTTGTTAAGATAGTACTAGAATTAATTGTTCCATTAATTGTATACGGTAACTTTATTAATATCTCTGATTTTGTTCCGTTATATAGTCCTCGTAGGAACCCGCTTTTGATCCTTAATTGTACGTTAGTTACCTTTTTTAATTTTAACTCTATCATGTTCGTCAAAGAGGATCGTATAAGAGTTCCTTCGGTTTCGAACAAAATTAGCTTCGAGTTTCCGGCTATTTGAATACTATCTAGCATGGTAGGAGTATTTTCATCGAGCGAAACGCTCATTTCAAAATCATATATTTTAACATATTCCGTATTTATCTCGACTGTTCCACTAAATTTAATTTCTTTATCTGTAAAAATACCGTAATGAAGAGGGTATTGTATGTCAAAATATTTGATTTTATTTTGATAGACACCTGACGTAAAGTTTAGTAAGGATCCTAGTTCGTTCCATATTCTGTTTAGATTCTCATATATTTCTAGATCTCTCGTGACAACTGCATTTTCCATATAGTCTCCAAGATTCACAAAATACAGTACACCTTTCCCTACGGTTTTTCTAAGCAAAACTGGTACATTACTTCCCCCATAAGAAGCATACATAATTATCGTTGTATTCTCAGTTTCAGTTCGATTTAAAATTAAATTTCGAACAGGTATTGGATGGGCTAGGGAAACAGTTCCAAACTGATTCACCCATACCAGAGAATCCGTGTTTGCACCAATTACATTACCAAGAAAGAAGCCTGATTCCGATCCACCCACTACAATAAGAATTGAACCTCTGGTTACAAGTTCTAAAAGGGAATTTAGAAGATTTCCTGCAACATATTGTGAACTTGCAGATAAAGCTATATATCTAATTTTAAAAGTTTCATTTGCTTCATAAACACGAACTGTTATCCTATCGATAACTTCATCAGATCCTATACCTGTAAACTGATCAGAAATACAATCATGGAAACAAGATAGGTTAAAAGAATATTGTTGATAAACGTTAGATGAAGGTAGACTAAGACATACCGTTCGAGATCCCTGACTACTATTTAAGTATAAATAAACATAAACTGTAGCTCTAGGTGAATACCAACTTATATGCAAAAAACTATTTTGCCCCGGGATTTGAAGCCCTTGTGGCGATATGAGATCATGAGCCCCAACAATTTCACTTGTAGTTAGCACAACTTCATCATTGTAAACAGTTGCCGTCAAGTTAACCCTTTGCCAAGAAACGAGATCCTTTTGCCATTCTACCAACGGATAGGGAGGGTCAAACGGTAAAATAAAAAAGGTATCATTAGAAACAATTAATGAATCGACTCTAATTGGATGTAATATTTCATAAGATATTCCATTTTGAGCAAGAACCCCAACTAGGAACGTCGCAGGACGTGTAGGCTCAATCCAGTTTTTATCCGCTATTATCTTTACACTTCCATTCATGATAGGAGGGCGTAGTTCCGGAAGTCTATATATTGCATATCCATTTGTCTCAAAAACAGGATTTGTAAAGTTCAAGAAATGATACAATAAAAAACTACCTTGTTCACAAGTATTTGAAGAATTTTCTACAACAATATAGTTCACATTAAGCGTCTCCCTAAGAACAGAAAAGGATTCAATGCACTCAGTACAGAATAGTACTTCTGCAAGACCCTTTGATATCACCTTAGCACCAGATAAAGATACCAACTGTCCTAACGGACTTCGTAATCCACCCTCCACGGCCACAAACTCGTCTCCACCAATATGATCTCTCAAATAGTCAATGATAAGAAGCCTCTCCTCAGATAGGTTATATTTCTCCGTTAATGCTGGCCAGTTATGCTCCATCCAAAACGAAACCCGAGGTAAGATTGAAACAAACAAAAAACTCAAAATAAAACATAATACAACTAAAGTCTTTATTATTGGCCGATAATTCTTAATCAATAGATACCTGCTATTTATCGCAATTGTACGCATCCTATAAAGGAGAGAACCAGCAAGATAACTCACACCGAGAGCAGCAATTGGAATTAAGCGAAACGAAATGATATATGGATTGAAAAAATTAATTACTTGGTGAACATTATTGTAATCAAGTGAGAAAGATACTAAAAATACTAAAGTAACGAACGTAATAAAGTATTTTTCACTGAAACTAGTTGAACTACTACCGAAAACTATAACACCCAAAAATACCAAAAACAAAAAACCACTGATACCCAAAATATTCGGCCAAACATAAAAAGGAACTATCGGGAAATGTCGTAATTTAAGCATATCATAATTCCAGTAGAGAATTTCAAGAGAATAAATGTACAGTAGCACAATTACCAATAAGACGATTTTAAACAATAAGTTAGATATGTGTATAGTATTTTTCCACCTTTGAAGCCTTAGCCTCAAGCTTTCCATACTAAACTCAAATAACAGAGTTACCAAAAAAATTGCTAATAACATTAAAATCAATAAATTATTGTAATAAATTGGCATAGGAGATAATAAATAATCAAATAAAAGAATAAATCCCCAAGAAGAAGCTAGAGCAATCACTAAGCGTGTAGCTATTTCAGTTTTCACAACCAAAAAGGTAAGCCAAACAAATAAAAATAATAGCAATGCAACTAGTGGGTGAAAAATAATTGCAACAATCATGGTACAAATAGCTAACGTAAATCTTTTCAACGAAATTTTCTCCCTAATTAACATCGATTGCGAATGTAAAGTTCCAGCAAACGAGAAAAGTCTAAGAATATGGCTAAAACTACCTAAGCTTGATGAATAAATTAATCCACTACCCCATCCTAGTTTTACCCTTATCTCTATGGCGAGATCTGGAGGCGGAAAAAACGTGTTGTATTTTAAAAATAAGTAAAGTAGTCCCCATCCAGAAAAGGTAAGCCAAACTAGTGTGGCATATTTAGCTCGATTTGTTGATTTTTCTTCAATTACCGAAAAAAAGTTAAGAACCGCAAGAGTCGAAACACCAGGGATAAGAACTGCAAGAGTCGCTGAAAGATTTAGGAGCGGCAACGAATACATTTCAGCCATCGAAGCAAGAAAATATGGAAAAAGCGAAGGATATAAGAATAAATTCTCTTGTATTTGCACCCTAAAATACTCTGCCAATCCATTTAACTGAATAAATGATGCTAAAGCTGATTGTTTCCAAAGATCACCTTTCACAAAAGAACCATAACTAAAATAAACCGCTGAAAATATTCCTATAGCAAAAATAAACAGAAGCAACGAGTGAGAAGAGATATAGAAAAACTTTGTTTTCCTATATTTATATTCTACACGTATTTCCTTAATAAGTTTAAGCGAAAAAACTATTACAGCCACCAATAACATTCCCAGACCTTTTAATACACCAATAATATCAAATACAAGATAAAATATCAACATCGTCAATACTCCGGTAAAGAAAGAAGTTACAAATAAAGAATAGCTTTGCAAATCTTTCAATGCTATCAAATTCAAAATCATATAACCCATAACAATAGGAAATGATAGTGCTAACATAAGTGTGAAAGGCACATGACTCCATATCGCCATTTCCCATGGAATAAACAAATTAGTGTCCCCATACGAGAAAAATTGGATCCGAATAAAGGTTACCAATAAAAAGAGGCTAATAGCAATATTTTCTAACTTTAAATCCACTGTGATTAAAAAAACACGCATCGACGGGAAGAGAAAGAAAATACACATTACAGCAAAAATAAGTCCTAAAATCACACCCCAAAATAGTCCAATGTATAAACTTGAAGTAGAACATAAAACAGCCATGAAAGCAATGAAAAACAAGTAGTAGTGTTTTACATGCGCTCTTATTTTTTCTTGATGCAAGCAACTCACCCGAAACTATTAAATTATATCAAAGATTGACCATTGAAGCTACCCTACCAACAAATTACACTTTGATGAAATTATCAGTTTTTAATATACTTTTAAATTCACTATCGCTTGGGAACATGGAGTCATCAAATCACAGGGTTTCTTAGTTATACGCAGATTTCACACCTATTAATCTCTTATCTTAAGATAAGAGATATTTAAATTCTTATAAGTTTATAACACATGGCATAAAAGGTACACAAATTTCTTCAAAAATATTTAATCATTAAAGCCTTTTTTATAAAAACTAAAGAAGGGTGTTTAATATAGTTTTTAACTTTTTGCCAATAGATTTGATTGTAAAATGCTTCTTAAATAGTTTATAACCATTTTTTGCTATTTTTTCTCCTAGTTTACGATCTTCATATAATAAAATAATAGAATCTGCAAGTTGTTTAGGATCTCCCATTCTACATAATAAACAGTTTTCTTTGTTTTTCAAGATTTCGCGTACCGCAGGGGAATCACCAGTAATCACAGGTTTTCTCATCGCTAATGCATCAAAAACCTTAAAGGGCACGACTCGTTTAGCCTTATCTGTGTTTCCAAATATTCCTAAACATACATCTGCTTGAGCAATATATTTAGGTAAATCCTCGTATCTTACAGGAGGTAAAAAAGAAATATTTTTAACATTAAGCTGACGTGCTAATTCCGTAGCTTCAACATAAGTTTGCCCATGACCTACAAGATGAAACCTTACATCTTTATACCTTTCTAACATCTTTGCAGCCCTAATAATAAATGATACACCGTGTAGAGGTAAAAATGATCCAACAAACAAAATAAGAAACGTTTCATCTCCACTTTTACGTCTAGGATAAAAAATATCATCATCCGAACCGGGATATACCACTTCAAATTTGCTTTTTTCAATATTAAAAGCTCTAGAAAAGTAAAGTTTATGCTGATATGTATCCGCAATGCATAGATGAGAAAGCTTAAAACTATATTTATCTAAGGTAAATAACATTTTAGCTTTAAATGACCCCTCTTGAACGAGCTTTCTATCAACAACAATAGTTTCATAAAGAGAGTTAAAAATATCAAATACAACAATTTTTCTAGAAATAAGTTTAGCTAAAGGAACCACGTATTGACCGACATGACCTATAAGTAGAATGTCATATTCCAAATATCTATGTTTTTTTACCAGCCTTAGAAGTCTTAGAAGTATTGGTTTGGAACGATCGTTACATTCGACTACGTCTACACCATTCCTTTTTAATCCCTTTTTTAGGATTCTGTATCTTGGCGCTTTTCCATCGTAAGCACCAAATAAAACAACCTTCATATCAATCCTACCCATTAGCTTAGAATAGACAATAATCAAATAATTAATAATCATTACATGATCTTTGTAACGACTATCCATTAACCTTGATTAACAACCTCCTCATAAACTTTTTCAAGTTTTTCTACAACTTTATCCCAGCTAAAGTTCTTAAACACATATTTACGTCCAGTCTCCCCTAAATCTTCAACCAATCTTTCATCACTAAGCACACGTAAAAATACATCGCTAAGTGACTTAATACTACCATATTTAACAGAAAACCCGAATCCTCCTTTTTTAACAACCTCACCCATGTAAGTTCCAGCAGATACAACAACAGGTGTTTTGCACGCTGCTGCCTCTAGTGGAACAAGGCCAAACGGCTCATACGGATTTAAATACGCACAAATCGTTGCATCAACATATGCCTCTAACTTAACCCTTCCATAAAGTGGACCAGTAAGTAAAATTCGATTATCTACTCCAAGACAACTAATTAATGAACTTAATTCACTTAAGTATCCATCATCAGGCCCAGCTATAACAAGCACAGTATTGTCAAGTTTAAATTTCTTAATCAAATAGGCATAAGTCTTAACTAAGAAATCTATACCCTTTATCTTATTTATCCTACCCAAATATAATATTATTTTCTTATCCTTATCTATACCAATTCTTTCTTTAAAAGATCCTTTAGAAGGCAAATCAAAATATTGTGAAAGAGGTATTCCATTAGGTAAAATTTCAATTTTCTCTTTAGATATTCCCATATCCATGTACTGCTTTGCTTCATACTTACTGAGAGCTATAACCCTAGAAGCATTCTTTAGTAATTTGTGTCCGAAAAAAACATCATAAAGATGTTTCAATCTCTGTTTAATAACTTTTCTAGGAAGCGAACCACGAGCTTGTAGCACATATGGAACTCGATATTTATGAGCATAATAACCTACAACAACATTTTGGAAAGTCCTATATCCGTTAAGATGAATTATATCGAATTTTCCTCCTTTTACTTCTTCCCATGCTCTTAAAACTAGTTCAGGAGTGATAAATAATCTTAACCATTTTATAAGTTTTAAAGACAAGTTCCTAAAATAAAAAACCCTCATTCCATCTAACAACTTTAATCTTTCAATATTTAGCCTTGCCGTTAGATCTTTTGCATCAGATGTGAAAACAGTTACCTTATGTCCTCTTTTTACAAGTTCTTTTGACATGAAATAGACAGACCTAACAGGACCACCAAAAGCATAGGCTGGATAAAAGAATGGTACAACCTGTAAGATTCTTAACATCACTAGACCTCTTTAAAACCTTTAAACCCGCTTTAGTATTCCTAAAGTATATATTTTTTATCATTATAAAAACTCTATGATCCAGCAAATCACTACTCTTTGACGTCACTAACTCGAGAACACTCATCCCATCACATTTAATTAAACTTAATAATTCAAGACAACTGCTCAGTATTTTAGCTAAATTAAAATAACGTTAAAATTTTCATATTTTCCTCTTTAAATTTAACATTTTTCTACTAAAAGCAACACGGTCAAGATGTTTTTCAATTAAAGACCTCAAATCGTTATACACATCTACCTCAACACCAACTAAATTCTTTCTCTCCTCAAAATCCATATTAATATCATATAACTCAGTAGTATTTCTTAACTTATTAATTACAAGCTTATAACCATTCCATATACATGAAATTACCTTCTGCCCCAAATTATATCGTAAATTAACTAGATCAGGCTTAGCACTTTCCGAAAAAATCGGTATCACCGGTTCACTACCTTCTATTATAGGTAACAAACTTTCACCCATAAAGTCACGTGGCTTCTTAATTCCAAACACATCCACAACTGTGGGTGGCACATCCAAAAGCTGAACAAAAGTATCCACATTTTTAGAAAATCCAAGTCCATGAAAAATAAGAGGAACATGAAGAACCTCATTATAAAGTATGTCATACGCATGACCAAACCTTCCATGTTCCATGAAGGCGTGACCATGATCTCCCGTCAATAATATCAAGGAATCTTCTAAAAGATTCTTGTCTTCTAAATACTGTAAAAATTCACCAATACACGTATCTACATATCTTACCTCCCCAACATACAATTTTCTTAGAATTTCTACCTCTTCATCCCTTGAAGGATTCTCATAGTCTATAGATAAATTGAATTCAAAAGCCTCTTCACGACTCGAAAAATCCAAAAGATATTCCTCTGGAGGTACGTAAGGATAGTGGGGATCCATGTAATGCATCCAAAGAAAAATCTTTTCATCTCTATTTTTTTCCAACCATCCAACAACCTGCTCATTAAGCCTCCTCCCCTCTAAGTAAGGTATCTGAAGATGAGAAAATTTATAATAGATCTTTTTCAACAAACGTTGCATTCTGACGCTACGATTCGCTAACAAAATCTTAGAAACCAAACTTGTAAGTTTACCAACTAAACTTCTACTTTGTTGCCGCGTAACAAATGCCGAAGGACTTTTGATAGCATCCATAAAATCATAAAATTCATTAAATCCCTTATTCCACCCTAAATTCTTAGACAGAAAGGGGTTCGAGTGAAATGCAACAGTTTTAAAACCATTATTACTTAAAACCTCTGCCAATGTAGCATAATATGGAAGAAGACGCATTCCACCATGTAAAAAGAAATACGTTGACGTAAGAATTGCTGGAAACGATTGATTGGTCCCGGGACCATTAGCAAAAGCCCTAGTGAAAACTATACTTTTTCTAGCTAATTTATCGATATTAGGAGTTATCTTTCTTTCCCCTATACAGCCTACATAGTCTGCTCTTAAGCAATCTACCGTAATTAGAATAACGTTTTTTATGTCACTCATTTTTGTCACCATTTAATATTTTTAGCTAAATTAAAATACTATTAACTCAAAACACTTATTCCGCTACTTTAAAGGAATGTACTATTTCCTAGACGGTCGTACAGTTATATATTTAAAAAGTTTCTTCATCTTCAAACCTATTTTCTCTATCGATAAATTGTTTTCCACGTATTGCCTTCCCGATTTCCCCATTTCTTCCACAACATCTGGGTTATTTCTTAGATAAAGTATAGCCTTAGCTAGAGCCTCGTAATCTCCCGGATCAACTACTATTCCAGAGCCTGTCTCTGCAACGTATCGTCCCGGCTGCCCACTTGAACAACATATTATAGGTTTTCCAGCCGCCTGATACTCATAAAGTTTAGAAGAAATACCCATCTCAATAGATCCTAATCCGCTTAGCGGTAGTAATAGCACATCTACATCGTTCAGTATCTTTGCAACTTCTTCACGACTGACTA
>Ga0164311_10001912_pt1 | contig 10536 bp, 7 predicted proteins | sample GuaBasSedimGuay2_FD_121796 | JGI IMG/M metagenome (GOLD analysis project Ga0164311, IMG submission 121796) | Subseafloor sediment microbial communities from Guaymas Basin, Gulf of California, Mexico - Guay2, Core 4569-9, 9-12 cm | ecosystem: Environmental > Aquatic > Marine > Hydrothermal vents...
GAGAGGCTGAAAATGAAAGGTATGGAGAAAGGTAGAGAAGACCTCATCATACCCGGCACCGTTATCACTCTGAAGGCCATGGAGGTCTGGGATCAGAAGAGGCTGGTGGTGAGCGATCTAGGCTTAAGGGAAGGAGCGCTACTGGATGGCCTGGGCTGCCGGTAGAAGAGAAAGAGAGTGCAGCCTCCTGTACAGGGGGTTGGTGGAGAGCCTCAAAAAAAAGATCCAGGAGGCCCGAAACCTCATAGTGGAATGGAACCGCCAGGGCGTAGGAGGCTGGTTCCAGGTCATCACCTATACCCAAAAGATTGACCAGATCCTAAGGGAGCTCTTCAAAGCCATCTTCCAGGGAAGCTACCCCGACTATTCCATTGTGGCACTGGGAGGGTACGGACGTAGGGAGCTCAACCTCCAGTCCGACGTGGATCTCATGTTCCTCTATACACGAGACCACCCCGAAAGGGACGAAAGGGTCTTTGCCGGCATCCAGTGCCTCTGGGATCTGGGTCTCCAGATTGGCCACTGCTATCGCTCGGTGGAAGAGGCCACTGCCATGGCCCTGGAAGACATGACGGTGAAGACCTCCTACATAGATTCCCGGCTCTTAGGGGGCTCCCTCAATCCCTTCGTCTCCTTTTCGAGGGCCATTGAGAGGGAGGCTATCTCCCCCAACAGAGAAGCCTTCCTGGAGGAGCTCTACCACTGGACAGTGGAGCGCCACGCCAAATTTGGCTCCACCATGTACCTCCTGGAACCCAACGTTAAAGAGAGTCCAGGAAACCTGAGGGATATCCACACCGTCATGTGGGTGGCCAAGACCTTTTACAGGGTCGCTTCTTTTAAAGACCTGAAACGAAGAGGGCTTCTCACCCCCCTGGAGTACGAGACCCTGGAAAGGGCCCTGGACTTCATCTGGAGAGTGAGAAACGACATCCACGCCATGAGAAAGAGGAAAAACGACGTCCTCTCCCTGGACATCCAACCCGAAGTTGCTCTCCATATGGGCTTCAGGGATACGAGAAAGCTTCTGGCCGTGGAGCACTTCATGAGAGACTACTACTCCCGTGTGAGGGACATCCGCCGTATCTCCAGGGCCTTTATCCTGCGAACCATGGAGGAGGTGGGCCTGAAACCCCAGATTTCACCCCAAGCAGACATAGATCTCATAAGAGACGTATTGGAACGTACCTTCCCCACCCCTGCCCTTTTCCTCCAAGAGGTCCATGGCCTCCAGGAGAAGGGGGTGGACCTCTCCGACATCCCCAGAGGATTCTGGGTTCCCCCCCTCCACTGGAGGGTGGAAAACTTCAACTCACCGGGAGTGAGAGAAGCCCTCATCCAGATATTCAGCTCCCCCAAGTCCCACCAAGTCCTACGCTTCCTCCACGAGATCGGCTTTCTGGAGAGGCTCTTCCCCCCATGGGAGCGTCTCACAGGCCTCATGCAGTACGACCTCTATCACCGGTACACTGTAGATGAGCATACCCTCATGGCCATTCAATATGCTGAAGAACTGGAAGAAGACCCCAACGCCCAACATGCCTACTTAAGAGAAGCCTTCCTAAGGCACAGGGACAAGAAGCATCTCCTCATCATGGCCATCCTCTTCCACGACATAGGAAAGGGTATGGGTGGAGGTCACGCTCTGAGGGGAGCCCGCATGGCCACCAACATTCTGGAAGAGATGGGGTTCTCCGAGGAGATTGTGGACGCCGTTCAGTTCCTAGTGAGACATCACACCACCATGACCCAGATGGCTTTGAGGAGAGACTCCACCGACCCCAGAGTGGCTATGGAACTGGCAGACATTTGTAAAGACATAGAGAGACTGGATCTCCTCTACATCCTAACCTACGCAGACCTGAGGGCAGTGGGCCCCGACGTGTGGACCGAATGGAAAGGGGCCCTGGTGCTGGACCTTTACCTCAAGACCCGGGAAGTGCTGGAGAAAGGGGTCACCCTCACCCCCAAGATGGATGAAGAGACCTTCCATATGATAGCCCAGGAACTCCAGCACCATTTGAAAGGACGCTTCACCTTAGTGGAGATAGAAGAAGAACTCCGCCAGCTTCCCGACCGTTACCTCCTCCAAACACCGGCGGAGAAGATGGCCGACCACCTATTGCTGGTGAAAAAGGCTCAGCGGGATGGCATAGCCATCATCCACCACCACAACCACGATGCAGGTTATACAGAAGTGACCATCGCCAAAAAAGAGCAAATGGGAGACTCCTCCAAAGTGGTGGGGATCATCTCCTCCCACAGGTTGAACATCCTGTCGGCCTGGGTCTTTCCCAGAAAGGACGGCTACTACCTGGACATCATCTACGTAAACGACCTCCACTTCAGGCCCGTCACAGACGAACGAGTGTGGCAGAAAGTGGAGGAGGAGATGAGGCTGGTCTTCAAAGGGGAAATGGACCTGGAGGAACTCATCAAGGCAAGGAAGGGCACCTATGTGTCCAGAAAAGAGAAGATTGTAGGCGTCAAGACCAAGATCACCCTAGACAACAATATATCCGACCTCTACTCCGTGATAGAGATCAAGGCCCAGGACAAACTGGGTCTCCTCTACCTCATCACCAGGACCTTCTACGTTCTGGGCATCACCATCCACATGGCCCGTATCAGCACCGAGGGCAACAGGGCCGTAGACGCCTTTTACGTCACCAAAAAGGAAGGGGGCAAATTCAACGAAAGGGAGTTCATCACCATATCCCGACTGCTGAAAGAAGCCATAGAGCAAGAACAGGTCCCCATAGAGTCATGCGCTCAGCTTGCCATGCACTTCTCTGAGAGCAGCCACGCTCAGGGACCGTGAGAGGAACAGGGGAAGGAAAGGGGTAAGGGGTAAGGGGTAAGGGCAAAAGGACTGTTCAAGGTTCAAGGTTCAACGTTCAACGTTCAAGGTTCCAAGTTCAGGGTAAGACTTCCTCCAGGGCAGCTAGGAGAAGGGCGATCTCTTCCTTTTTCACTGTCAGGGGAGGCAAGAAGCGCACCACCCTCTCTCCCGAGGGAATGGTGAGAAAGCCCCTCTCCATGAGGGCTGCTATCACTGGAGCTGCTTCACCCTCCAGTTCCAAGGCAAGCATGAGCCCCATTCCCCGGGCTTCTTTGATCCCCTGCTTGACAGAGGCCAAACCCCGGAGGTGAGAGAGAAAGTACTCTCCCTTTTCCCTCACTCCCTCCAAAAAGCCCGGACTGGTCATCACCTCCATAACTGCTTTCCCCGCAGCACAGGCCAAAGGATTGCCCCCAAAAGTGGAAGCGTGGGTTCCAGGCTCAAAGGCCCCAGCCACCTCCTCGGTGGCCAGTAAAGCGCCTATAGCGACACCTCCACCAAGACCCTTAGCTAGGGTAACTATATGGGGAGTTATGCCGAAGCGTTCGTGCCCCAGGAGGGCCCCCAGTCTACCCATACCCGTCTGGACCTCGTCCAGGATGAGGAGAAGGCCCCTCTCTCGGCAGAGGCGGGCCACCTCGTGAAGATACTCCCGGGAGGGGACCATCACTCCCCCTTCACCCTGAACAACCTCCAGCATCACTCCACAGGTCTTGGAGGTGATGGCCTTCTCCAAAGAGTCCAAATCTCCATAGGGCACATGTATGAAACCGGGAGGCAGGGGAGCAAACCCCTTCTTAACCTTCTCCTGGCCTGTAGCCGCCAGGGTGACCATGGTCCGACCATGGAAGGAGCCCCTCATAGTGATGATCTCGTAGCGGTCACTATCCATGAACTTCCTCGCATAGATTCGGGCCAGCTTTATGGCCCCCTCATTGGCCTCAGCCCCCGAATTGCAGAAAAAGACCCTATCGGCAAAGGTGTGTTCCACCAGCATCCGGGCCAGTTCAATCTGGGGCACAATGTGGTAAAGGTTGGAAACATGGAGAAGACACTCGGCCTGGTCCTTGATAGCCTCCACAATCCTAGGATGGCAGTGGCCCAGATTACAGACAGCTATGCCCGCTCCAAAATCGAGGTACTCCCTCCCCTCCACGTCCCACACCCGGGTACCCTCACCTCTCACCAGCACCACAGGGTACCGGCGATAAGTGGGCATGAGATACTTCTCGGATAGATCCATCCACTGATATGTGTCCATACCCCCCTCTTCAAGCATAGCTATGAAGCCCAACGATGAGAAGATTCACACCCAGATAGGTGAAAAGAACAGCAGCAAAGCCGATGATGGAGAGAATGGCTGTCTTCTTACCCCTCCACCCCCTGGTGAAGCGAGCATGAAGAAAGGCCGCGTAGACGAGCCACGTGATAAGGGACCAGGTCTCTTTAGGGTCCCAACTCCAGTAAGAACCCCAGGCATAGTTGGCCCAAGCAGCACCGGTGATGATACCCAGGGTGAGAAGGGGAAAACCTATCATCACAGCCTTGTAGTTAAGGTCGTCCAGGATCCGCAAATCGGGTAAGAAAGCTATATCCTTCCCCCTCTCCTGAGCCCTGGCTTTAATGAGGTACATGATGCTTACTCCGCATGAGACGGCGAAGGCAGCATAGCCCAAAAAACAGGTGATGACGTGAGCGATGAGCCAGTCACTCTGAAGAGCAGGGATGAGGGGTTCAATTTGGGTCCTAATGCCCGGCCCTATAGTGGTGTAAGCCAAAGCGATGAAGGCAAAGGGCATAACAAAGGCCCCTATGGTCTTGTTTTTGTACTTCCATTCAATGAGAAGGTAAATGATGACAATGGACCAAGAGAAGAAGACCATGGACTCGTAAAGATTGGTAAAAGGGGCATGTCCCCAACCCACCTTGTAAGAGATGACCGTTCGGATCACCATGGAAGCCGTCTCCATAATCCAGCCCACCAACGCCACAATAGTGGCCAAGCGCCCCAACCACTTATTGCGGAAGGGGATATAGCAGAAGTAGAGCACTGTAGCTAACAGATAAACGAAGATCACAACGCCTATAAGCCTGGTATCAAGGGTTCCATGAAGGGCCGCACCTTGCATTCTTACCTCCTTGCTCCCAAATTCACTGAGAGACCCCCAGAGCCTCTCTCATTTCCTTTATAAGCTCCTCAAAGTGCTGTGAGAAGGCCGCATGGTTTCTATTCACATTACCCACCACCAAAACCTGTCTCCTCCTCCCCCTATCCTCCACTATAACCCAAACCCTGCGATGCGAGATGAAAAAGCACACGGTGAGTCCCACCAGCATGATGAGGCATCCCGCCCATACTACCCACACACCCGGATCTTTGGACACCTGAAGACCAGTGTACTGGAGCCCTTCAAAGGAGAGATACCGAAATCTGAAAGGAGCGTTCCTCACACTGTGCACTTCAGGGAAGAAGGCAAAGACCCAACTCCTGTACTGGAGGCTCCCATCCTTCTCCACCTCTAGCAAGGCTGCGGGGTTTCTCAATTCTTCAGAACGATTCATGGGTTGGTTGTTCTTGCCCAGCACCAGATCAGGGAAGAAGGCCACCAGCCTCAACTTGTAACCATCTTTCAGAGGCACTTCTCCCCCTACCTTCACCTGGACCCTAAAGGGCTCATCCTTACCATTTTGAGGGATCACTTCCAAGGTCAAGAGCCCTTCCCTGTTAGAAATAGTCCCGTAGCTGGCCTGGTAAAAACTGATGCCCTTATACTTCAAAGGGTGATTGACCCGCACGTCCTTGGTCACCACGGGCTTGCCATTCTCCAAAATGGTAACGGTGCTTCTATAATCCTTGGGAGTCATAGTCCCAGGATAATAGGTCACCTGGAAAGAGTCACACCTCACATCGAAGGGCAAGGTCACAACCTTATGACTGCCAAAGATGGTCACATTTCTGCTGGACTCCCCCTCGACAATGGTCATGCCTCCAGAGAAACCCCAAATACCGCCGATGAGCCCTCCTATCAGGATGATGAGCACAGAGGTATGAGTGACATAAACCCCCAAGCGATTGATCACTCCCCTCTGAGCAAAAAGCCTCCCAAGGCGCTCATCCAACTTCTTCTCACACCTGTAGCCTTTGCCCTTCAAAGCCCCTTGAATCTTATCCAAAGTCTCGTCCAAAGAGAGAGCCACATTGAATCTCTCCAGGGGTTTCATCTCCTCTAATACCTCTCGGGAAGGCCACCTGAGGGGCTCTTTCACAAAGCGCCAGGCCCGGGGAAAACGCTCTATAGAGCAGATTATGAGGTTTAAGGCCAGAAAGGCCAAAAGGAGAAGGAACCACCAAGAGTGATAAACGTCGTACAGACCTAGCACCTTTATGATCCGATACCCAGCTGCACCGTAAGCCTTCACATACTGCTGGGGATTGGCCCTCTGCATGATGAGGGTACCCGAAATGGAAGTGACAGCCAGGATGAAGAGGAGAAAGATAGTGAGTTTCAAAGAAGTAAAGAAACTCCAGAGCTTCCCCACAAATCCCTCGCTCTTTTTCAAACCTACCTCCTATCCAAAAGCCTTGTTAACTAATAATTTTTCTAACTACACATTGCAACCACCCGCTCAACATTCCACCTCCCTACCCCACTCCACAACACCTTTCAAGCCCACAGCCTGGCCTGGGAGGGTTGCAAGAAACCACTACCCACATTATCTTTTGCACAAGCTCATAGAGGAGTATTTGTGATAATAAGCAAAAACGACTAGGGCCTTCAGACCCCCTTCAACAAACAAAAGGGACCTGAAAGCACCGTAAACATGGCCAAAGAGCGAGAAAACTACATCTGTTCCTCCTGCGGACATACCTTTCCCAAATGGTTGGGCAAGTGTCCCCAATGCCAGGAGTGGAACACTATTGTGCCCCTTTCTCACCATCCTAGGAAGGCCTCCCAACCCAAATACCTACCCCTGAACCAAGTGCCCGAAGAGGGCGAAGAGAGGATCACCTTGCCCTTTAGAGAAATCCAAAGGGTACTGGGAGGAGGCCTGGTAAGGGGAAGCCTGGTGCTCTTGGGGGGAGAACCGGGAGTGGGAAAGTCCACCCTCCTCCTCCAGATAGCCTCGGCCCTGTCCACCATGGGCGAAAAGATCCTTTACGTCTCAGCCGAGGAGACCCTTCACCAGATAAAGCTCAGGGCTAAAAGGCTAGGAAGCCTTCCCGCCAACCTCTATCTCCTCCAAGAGACTAGAGTGGAAGCCATACTTGGTCAAAAGGAACTTCTCAAGCCAGGCATCATGATTCTGGACTCCATTCAGACGGTGGCTCTAGAAGACCTCCCATCCTCGCCCGGAACGGTGGTCCAGGTAAGGGAAGCAACCGCTCGCATCCTAGAAGCTGCCAAGGCCACCGACACCACGGTGATACTTGTAGGCCACGTCACCAAAGAGGGCAGCCTGGCAGGACCCAAGACCTTGGAGCACATGGTAGACACCGTCCTCCAAATAGAGGGAGACAAGGGTCAACCCTACCGCCTCCTCAGGGTCATAAAGAATAGGTACGGCCCCGACATGGAAGTGGCTCTTCTGGAAATGACGGGCAAAGGAATAGAAGAGGTGAAAGACCCTTCAGCCATCTTCCTCCAGGAGAGACTGCAAGAAACACCCGGTTCCGTGGTGGTAGCCAGCCTCCAGGGCAGCAAACCCCTCCTCTTAGAGGTCCAGGCCCTGGTATCCCCTTCCTCCCTGGGAATCCCTCGAAGGGTCATGGCCGGTGTAGATCCCACACGGGCATCCTTCATCCTGGCCGTTATAGAGAAACACTTAGGTTTAAACCTCCAATCCCTAGACCTCTTCCTCAACATTCCTGGAGGCATAAAGCTCTCAGAACCTGGAGGGGACCTGGCTGTCCTCCTGTCTCTGATCTCTAGTTTCAGGGAGATACCCATAGAAAAGGACCTAGCAGTTTTCGGAGAAGTGGGTCTGGGAGGGGAGATTAGAAGGGTGAAAGGAGCCATATACAGAGCCAGAGAAGCAGAAAAACACGGTTTTTCCGGCATCCTTCTTCCCAAATGGGACCTAGAGAAAGTGGCCAAAGAATGCAAAATAAAACTCATAGGTATTTCCAACGTAAGGGAAGCTCTTGAATTTTCAATGAATTTGTGAGATTATTTAAATTATGAAAGAGGAGGAAAGCGTATTTAAAGTAGGAGATAAAATTGTCTATCCAGCCCATGGAGTGGGCATTATAGAGGGCGTTGAGGAAATCACTGTGGAGGGCCAAAATCTGGTCTTCTTCTCCATCCGTATCCTGGAAAAAGAAGTCCTCATCAAAGTGCCCATAGACAAAGTAGAAAAGGTGGGACTCCGCAAAATAATTACCGACAGTTCTGTTAAAGACATCATGGAAATCCTCTCCCGTCCCCCTACAGCTCAGGAAGGAGAAAAGGTGAGCTGGACTGTAAGGCACCGAGAATATGCAGAAAAGATCAAGAGTGGATCAATTGAAGAGGTGGCTGAGGTCTACAGAGACCTCATGCAGTTAAGAAGGGGTAAAGAGCTCTCCTTTGGCGAGCGACGGATCCTTGAAAATGCCCAACAATTCCTTATAGGAGAGATATCAGAAGCAAAACAAATATCACCTGAAGAGGCGGAAGAGCTCCTCAAAAGCCTCTTCCAAGAAGAAGGAGAAGAAGAAAAATGTTGATGTTAATCTTTAGACTAGCCATCGTCCTTTCAGGAACCCTACTGGGTTTCTTTGTAGGTAAAAGCTATCTGCCCTCCTCTCCAGCAGGCTACACGTTGGGGGCGGCCTCGGGCTGCATAGCAGGGCTTCTCTTCATCTACACTGTTCAGAAGGTCTTGGAATTCAACCTCAAAACCCTTGTAGGAGCCCTCACCGGGGTGACCATGGGACTCATCCTCTCCTATCTCATCATAGATATAGCTGAGATCAAATTCCCCCTGGAGGGAGCCAAAACCCTCTTCAACATCTTTGTAGGACTCTGCTTCGGCTACCTGGGAGGCATCCTTGGGGTGAGGGTGGCAGACGTGGTAGACCTACCGAGGGTGAGTAGGGACAAACTCCCCCTGGCATGGGGAGGGAACAACAAGATCCTAGACACCAGTGCCATAATAGACGGGCGCATTGCCGATGTAGTGGATACGGGCTTCCTAGAAGGCACCCTGGTGATCCCTCAGTTCGTTTTGAAAGAACTTCAGCACATTGCTGACTCCCACGACCCCATACGGCGCAGCCGGGGACGTAGGGGACTGGAAGTCCTCAAAAGGCTCCAGGAAAACACCCGGGTGAAGGTAAAGATCACCCATCAGGACTTCCCCAAAATAAAAGAAGTGGACGAGAAACTCTTGACCCTAACCAAGCGAATGAAGGGCAAAGTAATCACTACCGACTACAACTTGAGCCAGGTAGCCAAACTCCAGGAGATCGAAGTCCTGAATGTCAACGAACTGGCAGGAGCCCTAAGACCCGTAGTCCTTCCCGGTGAAGAGATGGAGGTCTTCATCCTCCGCCAGGGCAAGGAGCCCCGTCAGGGGGTGGGTTACCTGGAAGACGGTACCATGATCGTAGTAGAAGACGGTCGGGAATATATTGGCAAGAAGGTGAAAATAGCGGTGACCAGCCTACTTCAAACCTCCTCAGGCCGCATGATCTTTGGTCGGGTAAAAGGGGAAGAGAAGGATTATAAAGCCCCGCCCGCCGAAGAGCACCACGGCGACTCCCGTCTCCAGTAGTCCATGAAAGGGAAGGTAGGTGTCATCGTCCTGGCTGCCGGGCAAGGACTCCGAGCAGGCACCCAAAAACAGTGGGCGGTTCTGAGGGGAAGGCCCCTCCTCTCCTTCCCGTTAGAGACGTTTGAAAACCACCCCCTCATCCACGCTGTCTATTTAGGGGTAGACAGGGAACACCTGGAAGAGGGGAAGAAGTGCCTCGAGAGATGGGCTCCAAACAAAGGGCGAAAGGTCTTCATCGGAGGAGAACGCCGCCAGGACACGGTGTACAATGGACTGAGGGAATTGGATGAGGACATCACCTTGGCGGGCATCCACGATGCGGCCCGCCCTCTGGTATCCCACCTCCTCGTCTCCAGAGTGGTTGAAAAAGCCAAAGAGGCAGGGGCAGCCATCCCCGCTGTGCCCTTGAGGGACACCATAAAAGAGGTCCAAGGAGACACAGTGAAGGTCACCTTGGACCGTTCCCAGCTTCGGGCCGTTCAGACCCCCCAGTTTTTCAGAAGAGAAATTATCCAAGAAGCCTACAGACAGGCCGTGCTGGGAGGATGGGAAGCCACCGACGACGCCTTTCTGGTAGAAGCCATGGGCGTAGAAGTCCACGTAGTGGAAGGGGAGGATGAAAACTTCAAGGTCACCTACCCCCAAGACTTAGAAAGACTGGAAGACCTCATGGGCTGGGAAACCCGCACAGGCTTCGGATACGATGCCCATCCCCTGGTTCCCAGGAGAAAATTAATCCTGGGAGGAGCGGAGATCCCCCACGCCCTGGGGCTCCAGGGACACTCCGACGCCGACGTGCTGTGCCATGCCGTGGTGGACGCTCTGCTAGGAGCAGCAGGTCTAGGGGACATCGGTCAGCTCTTCCCTGACTCCGATCCCCGCCACAAAGATCGACCCAGCCTGGAGTTCCTGGAGGAGACAGCTCAACTCCTGTGCAA
>Ga0164311_10001914_pt1 | contig 10530 bp, 12 predicted proteins | sample GuaBasSedimGuay2_FD_121796 | JGI IMG/M metagenome (GOLD analysis project Ga0164311, IMG submission 121796) | Subseafloor sediment microbial communities from Guaymas Basin, Gulf of California, Mexico - Guay2, Core 4569-9, 9-12 cm | ecosystem: Environmental > Aquatic > Marine > Hydrothermal vents...
CCATTGGCATATAGAATTACAACCTCTAATCGAAACATGGGGAGGCTGCGAGAAAGGTAGTGGAGTCCACATTGTAACAGTAAAACCTGAAGACGCCGCAAACAAACTTAGAAAAAACCTTAAGAGAATACCGTATAGTCTAAAACCATCAAGCACATCAGCATGCAGCAATACACATTACAAATAACATAATATCCTTAATGAATATGATGTCGGTTATGAGCATGATGTAAATATTTAACTAAGTTCTCAAATAAGTTGTCTTTAATTCTTTATAAGCTATTACATAGTTTACCTGCGAGAACAATGATTAAAACTATGTTTCGATAGCTTTATATAAGATAGCATTGTTTTTATTTTTCATAAAAAGGAGGAATTTATGTTGGAGGAAGTTTTAGGGGGTTTAGAGAGCTTAAATATTTTTAAAGGTATTTGGCGTGGCTATGCATTCTATGTAACTAGCGAAAGGATAATTGGAGCTAAAATGAAGAAAGGGAGAAGAGAGCTCTTAAAATTCCTTATGGGTTGGAGAGGAAGCATTAAGAGGAGTCTTAAGCCTTTCGAATGGAGAAGTAAATCAGTTAAAATACCTAGGTTAACAGGTGAAGATGCTTTTAACCTCCTAGAAGATCTTAAGGAGAGAATAGATTTTAATGTAAGGAAACATGAAATCCAGGAAGTAGAGTTAAAAAAACCGGGAATACTAAGATCGGGACATATTAGAATAAAAACGGTCACGGGGAAGGAGTATAAAGTAAAAATAGTTGCAGGGTGTAAAGAAGAGTACGAATATCTTAAAAAGATTCTACAGGAATTCTGCCCTGAAAAACTGAAAACTTAACCAAGCTTCAGCAGCATATCAGTCAAGTAGCTAAGTAATACATCATAACTCTAACTGCTTATTCTTAGTTGATTTAAGAAATTATTCTACTTATCTTAAATTTAAAAGTATATTTTGAATTCTTTTGTATAACTAAACGTATTTATCACTTAGTATTAGCAGTAATTTACAATGTTTGGCTGTCGCATATGGTGTGGCTTGAAGCAATATAGTTTTCTAAATTTTTCAGAGTTTTAGTAGTACAAGAAGAGAAATTAAAGTAGCAAAGTTAGAATGATGAATATGCTCATTAGATAACTAGGTTTAGTTCTTTTCTAACTACAGTAAATCTCTAAGACTCTTAATCTTAAACTTAGGATTTGCCTCCTGAATAATTTTCTTAAATTTATCCATAGCAGTTAATTCGTGAATATCGCTATCTTCAGTCACTAAGATGTCAGCACAGTTAATAGCTGATGAGAGGATGAGGCAGTCTATGAAGACGTTTAGTATATTTCTTAGCTTAAACGCTACTAGTAATATTGGAGTATCATGGATTGGTACTTTACGTATCCTGTCATCGCGCACTATAGCTCTTATCCCTGCAGTTACTCTTGCTGGAGTAAGTAGTCCGGAAGCTACGTATTTAGCTCCTTTAGCTGAAATTTCGAAGAATGTAATTTCGCTAATAAGTATCTCATATCCTTCTCTAATCAACTTAATGACACTGTTTCGAGGGATCTCCTTAACAGATATTCCTACTGCTGGCAAAAAGTAGGTGGTGTCTAGTAGTAGCTTCATGATTCAGCTTCCTTAGAAAGTTCTTTCCTAAACCTATGGAAATCTTCGAGCGAAATTTCAACTTCAGGAGGTTTTTCTAAAACATCTTCCAAGGTCGGTATAGGCTCCACTATTAACCTCCCATTCTCAACCCTATAAATAACCTTCATATGTGGTTTAAGACCAAGCTTTTCCCTAACCTCCTTAGGAGGAAATAGCTCACCCTTAGAACCAACCCTACCCTCAACACCCACTTAGTACACCGAGTAAACAATATAAATTCCGAATATATTGATTTCCGAGTAAACAACATAGTAACCGAGTATATTAACATCTAATAAAATCAACCTATCCTAGAGGCAACTTGAAGTGTGAATTAGAAATAGGTTGAGTATAATGTATGCTTGGTACTGTTAGTTTTGCTGGGACTGGAGGATTATGTATTGCTGTTATGTTGTTTATGTTTGTTTCTTAATTTTACTTCTTCTTGATAACGTATATTATTAGGCCTATAAGTGCGATGGATAATAGTAGTATGGCTAGTGTTTCAGTGGGGATCTTTGGGATTTCCTCGGTAATAGTGGGTGTTGTGGTGGTTTCAGGTGTGGGTTTAGCGAGCTCTATGTATACTAGTTCGTCTTTTAACTCGTACTCTGATAGATCTACTTCTCCAATTTCCTTACCATACATGTCCACTAGGTAGGCGTGTCCTTCGAGTGGTAGTTTGCCTTTACCCCATGCTACGTAAACTACTTTGTTCTTGAATTTGAATTCAGCTAGGAATGGGTTCTTAGAGATTATTCTGGCTTCATTAAAGCCATTTACCATTTTAATTAACGTTTTGTACGCGTAAAATGCTGGTTTTCTTCTACCATCTACGTCTATTAGACATGAGTGTTTTAGCCCTTCTGGGAAGCACTCCTTAGCTTCAAGCTCGGATGGAGAAACCTTAGCTATACCTTTTGCTAATGCGTAAACGTAGCTTTTAACTAAAGCTTCTGCGACTTCTTCTTCGCTTCTTTCAAGTTTTTTCTCCATTCCACCAAACTGTGACTCAGTAATCCATATCTCAATGTTTTTAAGTCCTAGTTCATGTAGGATCTCCATTAGCCTATCTACTTCTAAGTAATCTACGTAGCTATGGTAGCTTAGGAAGTCGAATTTTAACCTGTTCTCCTTTAAGAAACTTAAATACTCCCTATCAGGGCCGACAAAGGAGGATGGGGAAACCTTACACTCACTACAAGCTTCCTTAATAGCTTCATAAGCTTTAACATAGTATTCTTTATATGTTTCTAGGCTCCATTCAGGTCTACTATGGATTTCATTCATAATCTCATAATGTCTAACTGGGAATTTTAGTTCAGGCATATCGTTTACTCCGTCGCCATCATAGCGTTCGACAACTTCTTTAACTCGTCTAGCGAATTCTTCTGGAGGTATTTCGGGGAATGGGAGATCTATGATTACGTGAAGTATTATTCCAGCTTTCTGACATGCCATAACCTGGTTATCCATTAGCTTAAAGTCCGGGTTTAATATGTCTAAGCCTGCTCTCTTCCATGTTACACCTAGTTCTGCCATTGCTTTGAAATCTATGCTTTCCAGCCCTCCGCCTCCAAACCTGCCTTTAACTGCTTCTCCGTAGCTTCTCTCAACACTTGGTACTTTCTCTAACTCAATCAACGGTAGTTTTTTAGGAAGCTCTTTTGGAGCACCTTTAGCTTCAGCAATCCATGGCTCGAATGGTCTTAGAAATTCTGGAACCTCCCCGCCCTCAACGTATTCAATAAAGCCTTCTCTTACAAGTTTCTCCGGTTTAGGGGCTGGTTCCACAAATCTAGTCGGTATTCTCGCTAAAAACGAGTAGTGTATATCGCAACCAACCATAGTCCAAATGTATTTACCATCAAACTTTATTCCCCAAGGATGTAATTGAAAGTTATCATAGTAGTAAAGGCTGACAAACTCTAAGTACTCATCTGGTGGTTGCTCACCATACTTAGGCAATCCATGATAGATGAATATACCGTATAAGTCTGTTATGAACAGGTATTTTCCATCGTAAAACACGTAGTGAGGACCTCTTAGCATCGGTTCTTTCGGTTTTATAATTAAATCAGGTTCTGAATCGTTAGTTAGCTTTGAAATGTTAAAGTAGACTAAGACTCTTGAGTTTATATGTTGAGCAACAAATAACATGTCCTTATATATGAATACGTGAAATGGCTCTATTATTGGCTCTCCAGCAGCTTTCGTTAATACAACATCTGGTTCTTGATTATTTCTAGTTGGTATAGACTTCCAAACTAATACCATGCTATGGTACCGGTCGGAAGATACTGCTGCTAACTTTCCATCTTTACAAGATATACCACTTGCTGCACCACCGAAAATAACACCGTACTTACCAATCTCTTTTATCGTAATATCTGGTTCTCTTGGCTCATCTGGTATTTCATTATATATTCCAATTGTTCCTCCTTTCTCAATTACGCATAAATGTTTGCCATCACTACTAACATCAACACCACCTAAACCGCCACCCATTGGCCCTCCAAGGTACCAATCAGCATACTGATAGTTCTCTCTTGGCAGTTCGTTAAATACCGCTACGTATTCTTGGCCGCAAACAAACATTTTATTATCCACTATTTCTAAGCCGTACTTTGGATTTCTCGGCCATACGGCTCCGCCAATTATGTAGTCTGCACTTAATCCATTTTCAAGCTTTGATAAATTATAGATTAGAACAGCTGAGCTATAAAACCCTTTATCCAATACTATTAGCCAATCATCAGTTGCTTCTATTCCTCTTGGTACTGCTAAAGCATCTTTACTTGGAACCTGTTTTGCATATGTTTCTTCAAAACTTCTCCTACCAATAACATACTTGGCAAGCATTCCATTCTCAAACTTATCCTTTTCAAAAACCAGCACCCTGCCAAAATCATCAGTTATGAATAAGTACTTACTATTTGATGCTACATCATATACTCTATTACCATATATCCTACCTCTCGGATCTTCAACCTGCTCTTTACATTCAAAGTCTTTATATCCTATAACAAAATCGGCAGGTGCATGGTCTCTCAGGTTTTCTTTCTTCCATATTAAAACCCTATTTGCAAACACTTCAGAAACGTAAACATATTTATCATCAACATCTATTCCTACGGGGCCGCAAAAAGTTGTTCTTGAACATTTGCTAACACCTTCTTCACCTAACACTATATAGTCTTCTCGTTTTATCTCGAACTTTTCATCTTTTGATAAGGGGATTTTTTTGAATATTACTACAGTATCATGCCTAACAACATATAGCCATTTACCATCCCATGCAATATCTCCAATTTCTCCTAGTGGAAAATCAATATCTACTTCGGCGAAATAAGGGTCACCAATTACTAAATCTGGTTCTTCATAGTTTTTAGTTGGTATGTGATTGTAGATTAAAATCCTTCCATTAACACCGTCTGCTATAAATAAGTATTTACCATCCGTTGCTATACCGGTAGGCGATGTTAAACCATTTCTCTTCTTGCTTGGTATTCTAGTGTAAAAATCTGGTTGACCTAACACTATTTTCGGTTTTAACCCTTTATTACTAGTTATGTTTTCCAAATCGTAAACTAATACTCTATAGTTATTACTATCTGCTATGAATAAATATTTACCATCTGTTGCAACACCACCCGGTGCAAGATTGTCAAAGTTTAAGTCGTTAGGACCAGCAACATATGTTGGCCACTTAGGTGTCATAGCAACCAGGTCAATAACTGGTTTATCGGGTAGTAATTTTTCATACTGTTCCTCCTTCAACCAACTGGTTTCAGGCTGAACACCTAAGATAACATTGCTGTTTACCATTTGAGGCATACATGATAACAGTAAAACAATAACCACTAAGCTAAAACATATCATTCTTCTATACACAATTCTCCCTCAAAGTAAACCTAAACCCTTATTCTAAAATACTTTTTCACACTTAACTCACTATATTCACCGATAGCTACCAAGCAATTATATACAACAAAACCCAAAACTCCTTACAACCATAGCAAACAGAACAATAGTGCCTTTACCATTAATTTTAAAGGACAAGCACAATATCATTATTAAATTTTTATTTAACGCTATCCTTAATTACTTATTTCAGTATATTCAGTATTGGAGGTGAATGCGGTGGTTAAGGTGAAGACAAGTATTTACGTAGATAAAGAGATCTGGGAGATGTTTAAGAAGTATGCGGTAAGGAAAGGTGTTGAGATAAGTAGTTTACTTGAAGAAATTATGAGAGATGAAATTATAGACCTATTTCTTGATAAGGCGTTACTGGAAGCTGCTGGCTCAGAAGATTACGTATTAGATTTTGAACCAGTCAAGGCTAAAGGTGTTGTAAGTGAGCTTGTAAGGGTTATGAGAGATGAGAGAGCAAATCGCCTATCTAGACAGTAGCGCTATAGTGAAAAGATATGTTAAAGAACCGGGCAGCAGTACTGTTAGAAAACTTTACCTTAAAGCGTTCTCAGGTGAAACTGTTATCTCCTTCAGCATATGGAATATTGGTGAAGTACTTGGAGCACTAGATAAAGCTAAAAACATTGGAAGACTTGGAGGTAGAGAATACATGTTAGCAAGGAAAAGATTCCTACTTGAAACAAGAAGACTTGCTAAACTAGGTCAACTACTAGTAATACCGCTAAAAACAAAAATTCTTAAGGAAAGCTGGAAACTAATAGAAAAATACCACATATACGAAGCAGACGCAATACAGATAGCCACAGCAAAACATATCAACGCAACTCAGTTCCTAACAGGAGACAGGAAACTACATGAAATAGCAGAAAATGAAAAAATAAACAGCATATATCTTCCCTAAAAATAAACAGTATAGTTTACATGGAGCAAACCTATATTTTCAAAGCCTTCAATAAGAGAGTTCAATAGCGTATAAGGCATTCATATGTAGGTGCGGGTGTATGTACCCTCGGGAACTTTCATGGGTTAAGCTCCTCAGAAAGTATTACATCTCCTCTACTAACTGTTGCAGGTATAGTACCTGAATTAACAGCAAACTCTGTTTTCTTAAACTCAGCTATTTTCCTATGCAACTCCTCCTGTAAATCAGTATAGTCAGCAATAGACCAGTCAGACCCCGCACTCTAACCATACTTCTCTATAGCCTCAAAAGCTGCCCTCTTAATTCTAAGATCATTCGCTAAGTTCAGGTAGCTGTTTGAAGCAAGCACTATCATTTCCCTACCTTCAACAACAGCCCTAGGTCCCGTAGGACCCATAAGCCTTAAAAGCTCTCTAACCTTAACTGCGGTCTTCTTAGCAAGGCAGTTAATTATTATTTAAGAAAATCTTACTTCACCCTAAACTTACAAAGCATCAACACTTTAAGCAACATAAAACCATATTGTTCTTTTTCTTATTAAAAATGGGGAAATATGGTAAATGTTTTAGCAGGTATTTGCACTAGATAATGATGTTATGATGCTATTTAAGTGGAACGGGTATACGGGAATAGGCAGTAGAATTATTACGTATTTCCCCTAACTTAAACTTGTTTGGTGGTTTCCCCGTGACGGTTATTGTTGATGTTGAAAGTAGGGGTGCTAGAGAGTTAAGTGGTGGTTTTAAGGTTTCAGGTAGGAAAGTAAATTTATGGGTTAGAATTTACGATACTGAGTATGGGAGGAAAGCTAGAATAACCATATCATTCCATGACGGTACAAGATGGATTAATACCCCTCCAATATGGCTTAATAGAAGCTTGTGCGAAGAACTATCCATGAGGCTAAGGAAAATATCTGAAAAACTAACATAGCATAGCCGAAACAATTATGTTTAAATTCACTATAAGCCGAATTCTTTCTCCTACTAAAACCTACTCTTAAACTTACAAATTCCACTAAAACTTCTTCACTAAGTCCTTATTGTTAAATCTAAATAGTGTTGTGAAGCGTTTGATATTGAAAGGTAAGTGCTCTGATAATATTAGGCGGGTTTCTATGATGGAGAATAGAAAATTTGGACTGATTTTCAATGGCTCAAGAAGATCTTGAAGACGTGTATAGTAGTTTCAGCAATAGAAGTTATGCTACCTCGGTTTTCCATGCAGAACTTGCTTCACAGAAAGCCGTAAAAGCACTAATTACTGCTTTAGGTTTTGAACCTGGTAAAACACATAGGTCAACAGTAGTTTTGAAAGCGCTGATTTCAGGTGGTCTTGTAAGCTTAGAGAAATATTTAATGGAGAAAATCGATAAGATAGTATCCTACGCTATAGTTCTTGAAGATCAGGGGACAACGCCTAAGTATAGGTAGGAAACTGTAGATAGAATAATTAAGCCTTCAGAAATATATTCTAAAGAAATTTCTGACGCATTACTGAAAAATTCTAAGAAAGTGGAACTTGTTGAAAACATTTTGAGGGAAATAGATTGCTAACAATACCTAAATTTAGAAGCAAACATTACGAACTATGCTTTAAAAAATTTGTTGAAAAAGGACAAGTATAGGATAATAATGATAGAAGGAGCTAACGTTATCCCCTGCACAGGTACTCACGTTAAGAGAACAGGAGAAGTTAGAAAAATAGTTGTGAAAAAAGTGGAAGAACTTAGCCGTGGTTTTAAGCTAATATATGAGGTGGAATAAAGATCTCTTTAACCATCTTCTACAAAGAAACTAAGATAACACTTACTAACCCTAACTTTAGTAACATATATTTCTAGAAATAAGCATGTAATTTACTAATTTACTGGTATTCATGTGCTGAATTATGTAGAGAAATCGAATATCGCTCTTAATTTCTATTATCGATTTCGGCAGCATATGGACGAGTATAAGTTGCATTTATTAAAAATTTATTTTGTTCCTCCGCATTTTTCATATTTGAGAGACTTGGTTAATACGGTGGCTTAAATGTCTAGTTTTATTGTAGGCGTTAAAGGTATTGATGAGCTTTTACCGAGCCTACTATATCCAGGCTCTCTAGTTGTTGTTGCCGGCCATCCTGGTTCCGGCAAAACTACATTAGCATCGTCAATATGTTATAAAAATGCTTTAAGTGGAAATAGATGCTTATACATATCTCTTCAGGAGTCTAAAAAGAAGCTTTTCAGGGTTATGAAAAATCTTGGTATGGATTTTGAGGAGCTTGAAAATAAAGGGCTATATAGGTTCTTAAGGGTGCCTATTGCTAAAAGTGTTGAAGAAGTTGTTGAGCTAATATCGAAGGCTATAGCAGAATATGCTCCAAAAATAGTTGTTGTAGACTCTATGAATGCTTTGATGCAGTTTGTTTCAAACTCTGAGAAAAGGGCTTTGATACAAAACTACTTCTACTCTTTACCGGAAATGATAGATGGAATAGTGATACTCATAGTTGAGCTTCCATTCGGCGAAGAAAAGATAGACTTAGGGGCAATAGAGTTCGTTGCAGACGTCATATTAGTGTTAAAACATAGGATAGAGAGAGGACTACTGACCAGAGTTATGGAAATTAGGAAAGCTAGAGGAGCACCAATAGTAATAGCGGAAATACCGTTTACAATATCTCAAGATAAGGGGATAATAGCCTACGTACCACCTATACTAGCTGAAATTACCCGTGGCGGTGGCGAGCTTAAACTTCCATGTAGCGCATTGGGTAGGGTTCTAGACCATATACATAGAGGCCATGTTATATACATTGAGCATCCATCTAGCTTTAGACCCTTAGAATCAGTACCTCTATTGCTTGGAATAGCTCTTAAAAACGATTTAAAAGCTCTTATAGTAAGCTACAGGTATCCTCCTGAAACACAGCTTAACCTATTTATCCGTGCCTACAGTATATGCGGCTATAGTAGAGAAGATCTACGGAAGATCATAGAAAAATACGTGGTTTTTAAAGCCCTTAACCCCTTCGGCTACAGTTCTGCAGAAGGTGTTGCAGAAGAGATTAAGTTAGTAGAAGAGTATAATGCGGACATAGTTATGTTCCACGGTGTCGAATTACCTGCTATAGCTGATAGAATAAGCCCTAATTACTTAGCAAGCCTATATAACCAAATGAACACGCTTAAGAAAATGGGTAAGCTCATTATTCGTGTAGGATCATATGTGAACTATGAAATGAGCAACTTGTTTTCAGCATTAGCAGATGTAGTTATGAAATTCATACCTACAGAAACATGTGAAGGGGAACAGAAATACAGAGTTTATATTTGGAGGAGAGGGCGGAACCCATACTTGCTGAGATACGAAGATTTCCAAGGATGCTTGAAAGAAGTATGTGAAATTATAAATGAAAAATTAAAGCTGCAAAAACAATGTTTACAACCTACTGTTGGAGGTGACTGCTACGGATCCGTGTAAAGAAGTTTTAGGGAAACATGAAGATGTAAGGTTAGGTGTTGCTAAACTTTTAAACTCTATAGCTCCATGGCTTTTCCAAGTACTAAACTTCCATTTTAAAATGAAACTAGGTAAGGACATCGTAACTTTGCTAATAAACTCTCCTAAAGAATTCTATGAAGCATTAACGAAAATATATGGGGAATTAGGTGCTGAAATGCTAATTGAAGTTCTCGATAAAAAACTAAGGGAACTTAAACTAGTAGAATCACCTACACAAACACTTACCTACATTATCAAATACGGTGAGGACAGAGAAGAAATATGCAAACTCCTACTTAAAATAGCGGAGAAAACATAGAGCAAAGAAAACAACCATAAAAACACATTTTACCCTAACGCCTGCGAAATCATATGTCTAATGCTTCCGGTATAAGTAATTCGATAATGTGAAGGCATTTATATGTGAAAGGTAAGGTTATGTATCCTCGGGAACTTTCATGGGTTAAGCTTAAAGAATATGTGGAAAAAGGTAAGGTCCTTTAGTAGTTCCCATAGGTTCTGTTGAATGCCATGGC
>Ga0164311_10001916_pt1 | contig 10528 bp, 4 predicted proteins | sample GuaBasSedimGuay2_FD_121796 | JGI IMG/M metagenome (GOLD analysis project Ga0164311, IMG submission 121796) | Subseafloor sediment microbial communities from Guaymas Basin, Gulf of California, Mexico - Guay2, Core 4569-9, 9-12 cm | ecosystem: Environmental > Aquatic > Marine > Hydrothermal vents...
CCATGGGCGTGTTGGGTTAAACCTTTAGCGTTCTTAGCTATCTTCCAAATCAGCCTAACTCTTTACTTTATGTTTCTCTCAACAACTCTCCTTGGAAAATCATTCATAGAGGTAGAAGCATTACCATTCCCATTAGCTAAAGTCGAGTACGAGTTAGTTAGGATTATAACTCAGCGTGATAAAGAGGTAAGTGGTTCTTTCAATAAGTGGTTCTGGATAGGTTTCCTCATATCCTTTGTAATAAACTTCCCGCTGCTCTGGGCTTTCTTAGGTCCTCGATTGCTTAACATTCCATTTACCTGGACATATTGGGCTCCTGTATGGGACTTTACTCCACTGGGTCTACTGCCTTGGGTTCCATTAGTGTTGGACTTGTCCCCCCACCTAATAGGCTTCTCTTACATGCTCTCTATTGATGTGTTAATTACAGGTATACTGTTCGTATTCATAATGTGGTGGATACTCCCACAAGTCTTCCTAGCCATGGGCAAGTTACCAGCATTCCCCTCAGGAGCAACATACTCCACAGTGAGGTATGGAGTAATGGGCTACTATGAAACGCCTGTAGTGAACGGATATTTCATGTTCATTTTCGGATCATTAGTAGCTTTAGCCTTATGGTCACTTTGGGTCGGTAGGGCAACCATAATCGAGTCCCTTAAAGGTATCTTTAAAGGAGAATTTTCGGAAGAGCGCGGTTTTAACTATCGCTTTCTTGGAGTCTCAACAGTAATCTTTGGTGTACTGGTACTCATTGAATACATAATTTTAGGAGTGCCCGCATGGATAGCTTTGGTCATTCTCTTATGTTTCTCGTTATCCTTCTTAGGATATGCTAGGAATAGAGCTGAATTTGGTGCGTTCGTTGGTGTTAGAAAGCTTGAGGATGCCTTCTTTGGATTTGCTAGAGTAATTCCCGCATCTTTACTTCAAATGGATGGCACTTTTGGTCTTAATAAGACATCCTATGTAACGGTACTGCTTGGAGGATGGATGTGGACTAGGGTTCCTAGAGTGTTTCCTGAAGGAGGAATACTTGACTCACTAGCTCTTGGAAAGTATACTAAGACTAAATATAGAGACGTTCTCATCTCGGCGATATTGTCGATATTGATTGTAGTTCCCATATCTCTAACTATGATGCTTTTCTATTGGTATCAATACAACTTAAGATTGCTTAAGGTCCCATTACTAGTGATGAAAGCTCACTTAGGTTTGTATATGCTAACGCAACCACTCGGTGTCGTTCAGGGAGTATATGCACAAACTTACATGACTGATGAGACAGTAATCTTTCTCATTGCTGGATTCCTTTTAACGATCATCCTAGAAGTATTAAAGTTAAAATTCATAAAGCTACCTATAAATGCTGTTGTGATACCCATAGTCTCAACAATAGCAGGTCCCTTCTTACTTGCACCGATGCTCATAGGGTTGCTTGCTAAGTATGTTACGCTTAAGTTCGCTGGTCTAGTGGCGTATGAAAGATATGGCATACCCATGGCTGTGGGCATGTTAGCTGGTTATGCATTTACCTACTTACTAGGTGGGATACTCTTCCAACTCAGTGTCTTCCGTCTATTTGGGTTTTCATTACCAATATAAAAATGATTAAAGAGGAACAAAAATGAATACGATAAAGAGATTTTTCATTTTGTTTATCTTCTTAACCTCTTTAATTGTATTTACACATTTAACTAGCACTGATCCTCTTGACTCTTCCTATCAGTTTCCCGAACCAACCAGTATAATGAGTAAACTCAATTTCTCTAGGATAGTGCATCATGTGAAATACTTAAGCAGTTTGGGAACTAGATTTACAGGTTATTCTGGATGTGATAGAGCCGCAGAATACATCTATAGTGTCTTTAAGAGATACGGACTTGAGAACGTTCACTACCATAACTACTCTCTGCCTATACCCCTAGATTGTGGAGCTAGGCTAGAGGTATATTATCCTGAGAAGAATACTTTCAGAATTTATCCAGCTTTACCCAATGTTGTTGCTCTATCTACACTACCTTCAAACGGTGTAACCGGAGAACTCGTGTACGTTGAGGATGGAGAATTAAGAAGCTTTAGAGGAAAAAACGTAAGTAATGCTATCGTGCTAATGGATTATAATTCTGGCTGGAATTGGTTAAACGCTGTGAAGCTTGGTGCAAGAGCTGTTATATTCATCCAACCTGAAGATACAAGTTTTAAGGAAACAGGCTCAAAGTACTTTTCTCATGCTAAGCACCCTCCCCTAAACTTTCCTAGATTCATGATCTCGAAGAAGAATGCTGACTACCTTATATCACTATTAAATAGAGGTAAGGTCAAGGTTCGTCTGACAGCTAGAATGATATGGAAAGAGGTAGTTGCTAAGAATGTCATCGGATTCATAAGAGGTGTAGAATACTCAGAGCAGTACATCGTAATTACGAGTTACTATGACTCATTTTCACCAATTCCATCAATAGCTCCTGGAGCTGAAGAGGCCTGTGGAATATCAATACTCTTAGAGCTTGCAAGGTATTTTAGCGAGAATAAGCCTAGCTATACCATAATGTTTATTGCATTCTCGGGTCATCATCAGGGACTTAGGGGGGCTCATGCTTTTGCTCAGGACTACTTCTTCGGAGATAAGAGAGATATTGCTAAAAAGATTATTCTAATGATAAACCTTGATATCTCAACACACTCGTCCACGATCGCTGCTACTGTATATGGTATGAGAATAACATTTGGTTATGATACAACTTTGAAGCATCCAGGTAGCATATATGTTCCTATGAACGAGTACATACTCAGGATATTCAACGAACTCAATGTAAGGACTAAGGGTAGATATTCCTTCTTGAACCTGACAAGTGCGGATTTTGGGACTCTGAAGACTACGCTAGGTTTAAGATTATATAGCTACGATAGTGAAATCTTTGCTCTCATAACAGCACCAGCATGGACTTTGACTACAATATATGACTGTAGACCATATGTAGGGACTCCTGTGGACACATTCGAGAGGGTTAACTTAGAGAACTTAAAGAAACAGGCAGAACTTATACTCTATACATTACATGTAATCGCAAATACACCAAATCTTCGTGAGAAATATCTTTCGTCTTTCTCTTTTGAAGATATTATTTCTACACCATTTTGGACACATATCAGGGGTATAATCGCAGTCTGGAATACATCTAAGTCATGGTATAGTCCAGCCTCAGATGTGCTTATAGTACTTAACGATGTGGTCTTCTTCAGTAAAAATGGGACTTTTGATATCACGGGTTTCTATCCTCCTTTCAAGGGATATTCCTTTGTAATTTCTGCATATAAAGTCAATCCAGAAACCGGAAGCGTAGTGTACGCACCTGATGAAGGAGTACATCGGTACAGCACTGGAGTAGTTATACCTGAAGTTGATATCGATATAGGATACTTAACAATCTTCAAGTGTTCATCTTTAGTACTGTTTGACTGCATAGATCCAGATTACCTGAATATACCGGAAGTATCGCATCAACCAAATCTCTTCTTATCAATTTACACGTTTGAAACACATACGAATCCTGAAAGCTTTGGCAGAGTTTACTACTTGAACTCTCATCTAGGTATATCTTTAGCCATGGTATTTGTACCCCCTCATGAAAGATTCGAAGTTCTAGTTCAATCGGCTTATGCTACCAAGTATCCTCTAGCATTCATAGTTAATGCCACCGAAGATACCCCTGGAGGTTCCGGCTTAACCTTAAGAGAAGGAGAACAGAGAATAGTGACCTTTACTGCGTATGAGTATGCAAAAAATCTCTTCTACGTAGACGAGGATAGAATCAACCGTATTAAAGATTATGGCATACTTGACGAAGGTGTCATTAAAGCACATGAGCATACAGGTGAACTATTAAGGAAAGCAGAGAATGCCATGAGAGCATATGACTATGAGCTAGCATATAGTCTTGCTTTAAGAGCCTGGAGTAACGAGAGAAAGGTATATTTAAGAGTTAGGAACGTTTTTGAAGACAGTATAAATACCGTACAATTCTTAGCATTTATTCTGATACCATTTATTTTCTTATCTGAGAGAGCTTTCTTCGGTACTAAGGGATTAAAGAGAATTATTGCGATAGTTCTACTATTCTCATTCCCATTTATAGCTCTATACTTCCTGCACCCGGGGTTCCAACTGGCTTCGAACATAATTATTGTAGTGCTCGGATATAGTGTACTTATACTAACTGTTCCAATAATCGTGATAGCATTGCAAATATTCTATAGCATGCTAGTAGATATACGTAAAAAAGTTAAGGGATTGCATTTTGCAGAAATAAGTAGGTCCTCTGCAGCAGTCATGGCTTTTTCAGTTGGGTTACAAAATCTTAAGAAAAGGAAGCTGAGAACGACATTAACTATTTTCTCGCTGATACTTTCTATAGTGGGTCTAACTTTATTCACATCTCTTACTCCACTCTCATTCACGAGAGCAGTAGCACAAGGAAGAACTCCTACATACGTAGGTGTAATGATTAAACGTAGCGAGTGGGGACATGTTAGTATGGGAGTGGGAGAGTACGTTGAACATGTTCTTAAAGACTCTCATGAAGACCTTGTTATAGCTAAGAGAGCATGGATGTATCCAGTAGTATACACGGCTTCAGGTCCCGTATACTTTGAAATCACACATGATAATAGGAAGGCCTATGTGTACGTCTTTATGGGCTTGACTCCAGAGGAGAAGGAAGTAACTAGGATTGATGCGATACTGTTGCCTGGAAGTAGATGGTTTAAATATGGAGATAAGAGAGTGTGCATATTACCTAGCACTCTTAGAGAAACTCTTGGTGTTAAGGTCGGCGACGAAGTCTCTATTTTCGGTCTGGATATGAGAGTGATAGGATTTTTTGATGAGAAGAAGTTGGCTGATATTAAGGACTTAGATGGAGAGAGCATCACTCCAGTGAACATATGGGTTACTCCAAATCCGTGGAATGTACATATTTCACCAGAGCTAGTTATTATAGTACCCTACAAAGATGCTGTGGAAATGGGGGGCTTGATAAGTAGTGTAGCTGCCATCTTCAAAGAATCAAGAGTCGTTAAGGAACGCGCAGAGATGTTTGCTAAGTACTTCACTGGCCTTTATACCTTCTCAGGATGGGAAGATAATGTCTACCTCTTGAGCAGAGTAACTACAGTAACCTTAATGGGATGGGAATTTCAAGTAATTCCAACAATAATAGTATGCATTACAATACTAATGATAATGATAGACTCTGTGTATGGTAGACAGAAAGAAATACTCATATACAGTGTGGTAGGCCTTTCTCCCTTACATGTATCGTTCATGTTTTTGGCAGAATCCATGATATATGCTATCCTTGGAGGAGTTCTCGGATATATCTTAGCTATAGCCATTGGAAGATTAACGATGCTCTTCTATCCCATGACTTTTAACGTATCCTCGATCTGGGTAATCAATAGTATAGGAATTGCAATGTTGATTGTAATAGCCTCGTCAGTATTTCCGGCTTTGAAAGCTTCAAGGCTAGTCACACCGTCACTAGAAAGAGTATGGAAGATGCCCACCAAGCCTATAGGAGATCAGTGGAATATACCCTTACCTTTCAGAATTCCATCGAGAGAGCTGAGAGGAGTAATAGCGTACTTAATCGAATTTATTGAACTCCATAGAGAAAGAGGTCTTGGAACCTTCAGAGTGTTGGACTATAGATATGAAGAGGGAGTGGGGTATAAAAGGTTAGTATTAATCATGCATATAAAGCCGTACGAGTTAGGTATACGTCAAGAAATGGTAATAAACATAACTCCTGACCCCAAAGTGACTGATAGGTGGATGTTTAATGTATATGTGAGGAGACTATCTGGACCTAGAAAAGAATGGATTTCAACTAATAGGGTGGTCGTAGATAGCTTTAGGAAGCAAATGTTAATCTGGAGAAGTCTCTCGCCTAAAGAAAAGCTATTGTACATTTCTAAATTTAAGGGGGGATCATGATGTCTGTAAGAACTAAAAATGATAATTATGGCTTTAAAAGCGGATTAACATGGAGGTCTTACATGGCCATTCTGTACGCTATCTTAGTCTTCACTCCTGCTCAGATATACCTAAATCTTGCTACGGGTACACAAATAGTTGGGATTTCTTGGTTCACTCTGCTATTTATAACTGAAATAGTGAGACTTTCAGGCAGACCTTTAACTAAGCAAGAAGCGCTCATAGTATACTGCTTCTCAACAATGCCAATAGGAGCTGCACTAAATTTAGTTTACAAAGAATGGTTTAGAACAAGCTCCATAACGCACATGTTTGGAAATGCCGAAAAAGTTCCTTGGTGGTACTCTCCGCCTCTGGAGACTGGAGTATGGACTCAAAGAACGTTCTTTCACCCAAGTTGGATAGTTCCTATACTCCTACCTCTTTGCGCGTTCTTCATAAGCGGATTAGCTTCATATGCTTTAGGCATCTTAGCAAAGGAGATTTTCATTGAAGTAGAGAACTTACCCTTCCCTATGCAGCAAATGACTGCAAGCACTATTCTAACCCTAACTATGAGAGAGGAGAAGCGCATAAGAGTATTCGCTGTATGTTTGCTAATAGGGCTAATTTATGGATTTATAGTTTATACACTAAGGTTTCTACAGCTAGCCTTTAAAACTTTCATAATTCCACCAGTTCCAATTCCGTGGATTGACTACAACTATGTGATTCAGTTCTTCTTTCCAGGCGCTTCATTGGGTATAGCGACTGATATACTCTTCGTGTGTATAGGATTAATATTGCCCTTTAAGACTGTTCTTCTAATGTTTATTGGATCCTTCATCACAAACTTTTTAGGGAATTGGTTATCAGTAGTCTGCAATCTAATTGACACAGATCCGGAGACTCCTGGAGTACAATCTTGGTGGACTCCAGGAATGTCAATAACGCTATGCCTACAAAGGTCCACTTTATACTTATGGGCATGTCCCTTAATAGGCGTAAGCTTATCGGCTGGCCTTATGCCTTTAGTTTTGAATCCTGGAGTGCTAAAAAGAAGCTTAAATGTACTCATAAAAGGTGGTACGACAGTTAAAAAGAGGATTCCAGAGACTATGTCTACTAAAATGATACTGCTCTTCTTCTTCATAGCAGTCGCATATAGCACGTTCTCTATAATGTTCTTAGCTCCTGACTTTCCTTTATGGGTAATTCTTCCAATGAATATGCTTTTACCGATAGTGCTGACTCTAACATCTACAAGGATGATTGGGGAAACAGGTATGGGTGTAGGCTTACCAAATATAAATGAGGCGATAATAACTCTTAGTGGGTATCAGGGCACTGATGCATGGTTTACTTTATGGAGCGGACTATGGATGGATACTGTCAATGGAGCTCAGTGGTGTTCTCGATTTAAATTAGCACAGATAACACAAACATCTGTCTGGAGTATGTTGAAGGCGTGGTTAATAAGTGCACCGTTAGCCTTACTTCTGTCTTTGCTTTATGTAGAATTATTGTGGAAGATAGCGCCTATTCCTTCTGCATTATATCCTGGTGTTGGGATATTTTGGCCTATCAGAGCGACATATCAGAATATATGGATAACAAGGCCACCTAGAATTTTTAACCCCCTGTGGATACTTTATGGATTCTGTTCTATGGGTGCTTTGGCAATAGTATTAAAGTTAATGAAGATGCCTATAAGTATAGTACCACTAGCTGTTGGAATGAGTACAGCAATACCTATGACCATATCAGAGTTAATTGGTGCAATTATTGGGTACTTTATATGTAGATTCATAGGAGAAGAGTGGTTTAGAGCGTATAGACAGATGATTGCAGGAGGATTAATTGTCGGGGAGAATATTGCAGTCGTTATTGGATGTATAATCTCTCTAATTGTAAATTCGGCATGGACTTTGCCTTTCTAAATAGTATACATTTATGCTTCATTTTTATTATAGAAAGTTTATATAGATGCTTCAGCATATAGTCTATCATGGAATTATTTGAAGCATTCTTTGATCGTGTTGACTTTAAGCTTAGGAGAGTTCCTGAGCCGATTGGTAAAGGAGACGCCCATTGTCCAATATGTGGTGGACCTGGTATCAAGAAAGGTTCTACGCTTGGGTATAAAGAAGGGGGGAGACGAGTACAGAAGTATATATGCATTAAGTGTGGGAGACGTTTTAATGAGAATACTTCTCTGGAGGCATTACAGTCTAAAGCCAGAATTGTTCTGGAGGAACTTAGTTACTTTAAGAAAGTGTATCTATGCAAGATTTTTGATGAAATCTTAAGGCGTCAGAGAAATGTTAAAATGCTCAAAGAAATAGTCGAGGCAACTAAGTTTGATTCAATAAAGCATGATTCTGGCGTGAAATATGCTGTAATATATTTAGATAATGCATCTCTTCGGAGACATACCTTAATAGCTGTCATAGCTAGAAACCTTAAGCTTGTTATTAAGTCTCCGAAGTCAATCTTAATTCTAAAGACAATAACAGAGTATGTTACTAAAAGAATTAGAACTAAGTACTTCGTCATTATTAATAATTACTATGATGATCACGTGAATAATATAAGAAAGCTTCTACCTGAAGCAATACACATAAGGTTGCGCTCTGGCAGTCTTGACAAGCAGTATATTTACGTCTATTTCAAGTACAGAAACCATATCCATGTATATACGTTCAAATCGGGAGTAGAAGAGGAAATTAAGTTAGTCTCTGTAAGAAGGAGGAGAATTAAGGAAACAATGAGACTAAAGAGAAGGACTGGATGCACCTTATATCATTGTCTTAGGCATAACAGAAAATATAAAAAACTAAAGAGAAGGATGCATAAAATTACCACTTATAGTAATATGCTCAGAGTATTAAGCTGTGCCTCCTAGGCCATATTTATTACATTGAGGAAGAGTTAATGTTACTTTAAGCACCCAAACGCGTTATCTCTTACTTTAAAGGTAGTGATAAACACTAATTAGTTTGGTAAGGAATGACTAGGTCAAGATGCAAATAAAAAATATAATCCTGATAATATCGGATAGCTTCAGGAAGGACCATATTGGCGCTTATGGCGGTAAGGCTAAAACTCCTAATATAGATAAATTTTCTAAGGAGAGCGTAATCTTCGAAAGAGCATATCCAGAATCGCTTCCAACTATTCCTGCAAGAAGAGCCATATATACCGGTATCAGAGTTTTTCCATTTAGAAGTTATAAGCCGAGAAAAGGAGTTCCTTGGAGAACCCCAGGGTGGGAACCCATACCTGAGGAGCAGATCTCTATAAGTGAAGTTTTGAGTAGTGCTGGTTATAGAACAGCACTCATTAGCGATAATTATCACTTATTCGAACCTTCAATGAACTTCAATAGAGGCTTCGATGAATGGATTTTTATCAGAGGACAGGAGTATGATAAGTACGTTTCTAGTCGCTTCGATACAGACATATTGAAGTACATGCCATCAGGAATACCGTCCAAAATCAAAGGTAAATCAGCCGAAAAGCTCTTACGTCAGCACTTTGCCAATGTTAGGCATAGAAAATTTGAAGAAGATTGGTTTGCTCCCAGAGTTTTCAGAGAGGGTATTAGATGGCTTGAAGAAAATAAGGACGCTGAGAGGTTCTTCCTAGTATTAGAGGTATTTGATCCTCACGAGCCTTGGGATCCTCCTCATGAGTTCGTAGATATGTACGACCCGGGGTATGATGGCGACGAACACATCACTCCAGTGTATGGTTCCTCGGATTACTTAACAGAGAAGGAACTGAATCACATGAGAGCTCATTATGCAGGCGAGGTAACACTAGTTGATAAATGGTTTGGTATATTCCTCAATAAAGTGTATGAGTTAAATTTAGAGAGAGATACGTTGATAATCTTCACAACAGATCACGGTCATCAGCTAGGAGAGCATGACCTTGTTGGTAAAGTTGCCTGGGGAATGTTTCCAGAGCTTATGGATATACCACTAATCATAAGACATCCTGAAGAAATATGTGCAGGAGAGAGGTTTTATGAGTATGTTCAGAGCCACGACTTATTTACCACCATCCTGGAAAGCATAGGAATAAAAGTTGCTTGGAAAGTTGATGGAGTTAATATCTTAGAGTATGTTGAGAAGGAGCATGAGTATTTCAAAAGAAACTATATAACGTGCAGCTTTGGTAACTACCTAATGTACAGGGATGATGATTATTGGCTTATAATCAACAGAAGAGGTGAAGAAGCTAGACTCTACGACATTAAGAGAGATCCCGAGCTTAGAAATAACATAGCAAGTGAGTGTCCACATGTCGTTAAAGAACTATTCAAGAGAATATTATATGATGCTGGCGGAGAAATTCCTGAACTAAAGATAGCCCCTCGGGAATCGATAAAGTGGTATATGATAGAAAGGTAGGTGGATTATCTTGGTTAGGGGTGGAAACAAAAGATTGGTTATATTAGGTTTTGATGGAGCAATGTACTACTTTGTGAAACACTTTGCTGATGAAGGAAAACTTCCAAACTTCAAAAAATTGATGGAGGAAGGA
>Ga0164311_10001917_pt1 | contig 10523 bp, 9 predicted proteins | sample GuaBasSedimGuay2_FD_121796 | JGI IMG/M metagenome (GOLD analysis project Ga0164311, IMG submission 121796) | Subseafloor sediment microbial communities from Guaymas Basin, Gulf of California, Mexico - Guay2, Core 4569-9, 9-12 cm | ecosystem: Environmental > Aquatic > Marine > Hydrothermal vents...
GTATTACCTTACCGTCGTTGGAGGGAGTCATCCCCAGTTCTGACTTCAGGATCGCCTTCTCTATCTCCCCAATGATGGAGGTGTCCCATGGCTGGATCACGATGAGCCTGCTTTCCGGAACGGATATGGTAGCGAGCTGCTTTATCGGGGTGGGGGTCCCATAATACTCTACCTTGATGTCGTCCACCAGGGCCACCGATGCCCTCCCCGTCCTCACCTTGCTTAGATCCCTCTCCAGGGCCCCTATCGCCTTCTTCATCCTGCTTTCGCAGTCCTTCAGCACCTCTTCGCCCATCTTTTTACTCCACCAAGGTCCCTATTTTTTCCCCTTCTAAGACCCTCTTTATACTCCCCTTCTCTGAGAGATTGAAGACGATTATCGGCAACCGGTGCTCCCTGCAGAGGGAGATGGCCGCCTGGTCCATGACCTTGAGGCCCTTCTGCAGAACTTCCTGATAGGAGATGGTATCGAACCTCTTCGCCCCGGGTCTAAGAAGGGGGTCCTCCTCGTAGACCCCGTCCACCTTGGTCCCCTTAAGGAGCACCTCGCAGCCCAGTTCCAGGGCCCTGAGCACCGCGGTGGTGTCGGTGGTGAAGTAAGGGTTACCCGTTCCGCCTGCCAGTATCACCGCCTTTCCTGAAGAAAGCCCCTCGCGGGCCTCCTCGATGCTGTAGGGGGGGACCCAACCCAGGAGGGGAAGGGCGGAGAAGAGGAGGGCCTTAACCCCTTTATCCTTTAGGGCATCTCTCAGCAGGAGGCCGTTTATCACCGTACCGAGCATCCCTATCAGGTCGGCCGTCTCCCGACGCCTTCCCTGCTCCTCGGCCCTTACCCCTCTCATCAGGTTCCCGCCCCCTGGAACCACTGCCACCTCATATCCTTTCCTTACCACCTCGGCCATCTCCTCGGCCATCTCCTCGATCCCCCTCTCCTTCCCCAATAGCTCACCGCTGATCTTGAGGAGCACCCTTTTGTACCTTTCCCTACGCAAGGAGTTTTTATCCCTCCAAAGGCTCGCTTAACTGATACCTGACAAACCTCCTGACCGTTATGTTCTCCCCCAGTTTTGCCACCAGCCCTGCCAGGAGCTCCTTCACTTTGATGTTCGGGTCCCTCATATAAGGTTGCTCCAGGAGGCAGTTTTCCTCGAAGAACTTCTCCAACCTCCCTTCCACTATCCTATCTATCACCTTCTCGGGCTTTCCTGTGCTCCTCGCCTGCTCCCGCAGGATCTCCTTCTCCCGCTCCAAGACCTCCTCGGGGACATCCTCCCTCTTCACGTATTTGGGACTCATCGCCGCGATCTGCATGGCTATCTCCTTCACGAAGTCCTGAAAGTCAGGGGTCCGGGCCACAAAGTCGGTCTCGCAGTTTACCTCCACCAGCACCCCGATCCTTCCCCCTGCGTGGATGTAAGAACCGATGAGCCCCTCAGAGGTCGCCCTCCCCGCCTTCTTGGCCGCCTTTGCCAGCCCCTTCTTGCGCAGGAAGGCGATCGCTTCCTCTATATCCCCGCCGCATTCCTTCAGGGCGGTCTTGCAGTCCATCACTCCCGCACCTGTCCTCTCCCTTAACTCCTTTATGAGCTGAGTGGTTACCTCCATCTCTTCCTCCTAACTCACCTCCATCTCTTCTTCGTATTCGTAGGATCCCGTCTCCGAATAGGATTCCGCCTCTGGGGCGGGCTCTTCCGTCGATGCCTCCTCCTCTACTCCCTCCCCCTCTGTCTCCTGCAGGAGCCTCTCCTCCCTGAGCTGTTTCCCCTCAAGGACCGCGTCGGCGATCTTGGCCGAGAAGAGCCTCACGGCCCTTATGGCGTCGTCATTGCCCGGGATCACATAGTCTATCAGGTCGGGGTCACAATTGGTGTCCACGATGGCCACGATGGGGATGCCGAGCTTTCGGGCCTCGTTTACCGCTATCTCCTCCCTTTTGGGATCGACGATGAAGAGGGCCCCGGGGAGCTCCTCCATGTCCTTTATCCCCTCTAAGGTCCTCCTCAGCCTCTCCCGCTTCTTTATGAGCCTCATCAGCTCCTTCTTTGGGAGCTTCTTGTACTCCTCCTTTTCCTCCAGTCCCTCCAGCTCCTTCAGCTTCTCCACACTACGTCGGATCGTCTGAAAGTTGGTGAGCGTCCCCCCCAGCCAGCGGTGGTTGACGTAGAACATCCCGCAGCGGGTCGCCTCCTCGTAGATCGCCTCCTGGGCCTGTTTCTTCGTGCCCACGAAGAGGATCGTCTTTCCCTCGGCCACCAGATCCCGCACGAAATTGTAAGCCACCTCCATCATCTGGACGGTCTTCTGGAGGTCTATGATGTAGATCCCGTTCCTCGCCCCGAAGATATAGGGCTTCATCTTGGGGTTCCACCTCTTGGTCTGGTGCCCGAAGTGGACCCCTGCCTCCAACAACTCTTTCATCGTCACCACAGCCATCCTCTCCTCCTTACGGTTATCCTTCCATCCCCATCACCTCGCCTGGGAACCCCCAGGGCACCGCCCAGACGATCAGGGGATGTGCTTAGTAGAGATTGTCCTTTAACACAAGGTTTCCTCTTTTGCAAGAGGAAATGGTCACAAAGTCCTGGGGAGGGGCTGGGAGATCCTAACCCCCCTTCCTCCTCGCCCACTTCAGGATCTCCTCATATCCCAAGGTGTTGAGCAGATCGGAGGACTCGCACCAGCCCCTGCGGGCTACCCCCACCCCTAAGGAGATCATCCATAGCTGGCCGAGGTTGTGGGCGTCGGTCCCTATGGCGAGCTTCACACCCATCTCTTTCGCCTTCCGCACGTGAATGTCGCAGAGGTCAAGGCGGTCATAATAGGCGTTTATCTCCAGGGCCGTGCCCGTCTCAGCGGCCTTCTCTATCACCCTGTCGATGTCCACCCTGTAACCCTCGCGGGTGGAGATGAGCCTTCCGGTGGGGTGGGCGATGGCGTGAACGTAAGGGTTCTCCATCGCCTTAAGGATCCGCTCCGTCACGTCCTCATCCTTCCGCCAGGAGTGGATGGCAGCGACCACGAAATCGAGTTCCTTCAGGACCTCGTCGGAATAATCGAGGGTGCCGTCCGGGAGGATGTCCACCTCCGTGCCCGCCAGAAGCCTTGCCCCCTTTCTCCCTTCATTAAGCTCCCTGATTCGCTCCACCTTCTCCAGGAGCTTCTCCGTCTCCATCCCCCGCGCGTACTTGGCGCTGCGGGAGTGATCGCATACGGCGATGTACTGGTAGCCCTGCCTGTCGGCTTCCTCCAGGAGCTGCTCCAAGGTCATGGTCCCATCAGAGTAACGGGAGTGGACATGGAGGTCCCCCCTTATCTCCTCATACTCCACCAGCTTTGGCAGGCGCCCTGAGGCCGCCGCCTCTACCTCCCCCCAGTCCTCGCGAAGCTCCGGGGGCATCCACTGCAGACCGAGGGCCTCGTACACGTCCCTTTCCTCCTCTCCCCCTATCCTCTCTTCTCCTTTGAAGACCCCATACTCTGAGATCTTGAGCCCGGCCCCTTTGGCGATGGTCCGGAGGTGGATGTTGTGCTGTTTGGATCCGGTGAAATACTGAAGCGCCGCCCCGAAGGACTCCCTGGGCACCACCCGCATGTCCACCTGATAGCGGTCCTGGAAGATGGCCGACCCCTTGGTCTCTCCCGCGGCCAGTATCTGGGTGACCAGGGGGAGGTGGACGAAGAAGTCTATGATCTTCTCACCATCTTCGCCGGTTACCAGGATGTCCAGATCCCCCACCGTCTCCTTCATCCTTCGAAAGGAGCCACAAGCAGAGAGGGAGTGGACCTCGGGGAGCTTCTCCACTTCCCGGAGGATCTCCTGCACCAGGGGGAAGGCAAGACCGATGGGTATCCTTTCGCTCATCCTCTCATAGAGCTCAAGGCCCCGCTTGATGTTCTCGATCTTCTTCTCCCCCATACCGGGAAGGGAAGCCAAGGAACCGTCGTCCAGGACCCTCTTGAAGTCCTCCACCGTCCTCACCCCCAGCTGATCATAGGCGAGTTTCAGGGTGCGGGGGCCTATTCCCTGGACATCGAGCAGCCTTATCAGCTCCTGGGGGACCTTCCCCATCACCTCCTCGTACTTCCTCATCTTGCCCGTCTCGAGGAACTCCACCACCTTCTTCCCTATCCGTTCCCCGATCCCGGGTATCTCCCTCAGGGCCAAAAATCCCCCTTCTCGATAGACCTCCTCGATGTCATGGGGGTAATCCTCCAGGACCCGTGCCGCTTTCCGGTAGGCCCCTATCTTGAAGGGGTTTTCGCCGAGAAAATCGAGGGCATCGGCGAGTCTCGAGAACATCTCGCTCAAGACCTTGTTCTTATTCATCGCATCGCCTCCTCTCCCAAAAACTACTCCGTCCCCCTCCCGATTTCAACCCTTATTTCAACCCTTAAGGAGGCACGTAGATTGCAAAAAGAGTCGTGTTCCGGTAGCTTGAAATCGAGGAGTAGGGAGAGATGAGAGAGGACTGTATGAAGATCTTTGAGGCCGCCCTTAAGGCAGTGGACCCTTATGAGGCCGTCAAAGGACATCTCCGGTTAGAGGGGGAGGTGCTTTCGGTTCCGGGATGGAGCCTCCCCCTCGAGGGGATAAAGAAGGTGGTCGTTGTGGGGGCAGGGAAGGCCTCGGCCTCCATGGCCCTGGCGGTGGAGGAGATCCTCGGGGAGAGGATCGAAGGGGGGGTGATCGTGGTCAAATATGGTCATGGAAGGCCCCTCAGGAGGCTGGAGCTCATCGAAGCCGGTCACCCCATCCCCGATGAGAGGGGGCTGGAGGGGGCGAGGGCGGTCGCTCAGGTGGTGGAAGGGTTGGGTGAGGACGACCTCCTCATCTGCCTCATCTCCGGAGGGGGATCGGCCCTCCTCCCTTACCCGGTAAAAGGGATAACCCTGGAGGACAAGCAGGCGACCACATCAGCGCTCCTTGCCTGCGGTGCCTCCATCCACGAGGTCAACGCCGTCCGCAAACACCTCTCCCGGATAAAAGGGGGAGGGCTCGCCCGCCTGGCCTCCCCGGCCCATGTCCTCACCCTCCTCATCTCCGATGTGGTGGGCGATGACCTGGACGTGATCGCCTCAGGGCCGACGGTTCCTGATCCGACCACCTTCTCCGATGTCCTCGCGATAGTGGATAGATATGAACTCAGGGGGCGGCTGCCTCAAGCGGTCATCTCCCACTTTGAAGCGGGTCAGAAGGGGGAGGACCCGGAGACCCCCAAGCCGGGAGAGGAGGTCTTCAGCAGGGTGAAGAACCTGATCGTGGCGAGCAACTTCCAGTGCCTTCTGGCGGCCAAAAGGAAGGCCGAAGAGCTGGGTTACCACGCCCTGATACTATCACCTACGGTAGAAGGGGAGACCCGGGCGGTGGCGCGGGTACATGCCGCCCTGATCAAGGAGGTCTCAAGGACTGCAAACCCCATCGCCCCTCCCGCCTGTCTGATCTCTGGAGGGGAGACCACGGTGACGGTGAGGGGAAAGGGAAAGGGGGGAAGGAATCAGGAATTCGTCCTCGCCTGCGCTATAGAGATAGCCGGATGGGAGGGGATATCCGTGTTCAGCGCCGGGACCGATGGGACCGACGGCCCCACCGACGCCGCTGGGGCCTACGCTGATGGGACGACCGTCAGGAGGGCCGAAGGGCTCGGCCTCGACCCTGAGGCCTACCTGCAGGACAACGATTCCTATCATTTCTTCGAAAGGCTCAGTGACCTCGTGATAACGGGCCCCACCGGCACCAATGTGATGGACCTGAGGCTCCTCCTCGCCCGCTGAGTCCTCCCTTGACTGAGGTAGGAAGGATGCTTATCCAAAAGGTGTGAAGATCGGGATCCTCTCTCGTTGGAACGCTACCTGCGGAGCGGCGCTTCACGCCATGCTCTTGGGGGAGGAGTTTATCAAGCTCGGGCACAAGCTGCGAGTGTTCGCCCCGTACGTAAGAAGTGCCAACAGGTGGTGGCACCACAGGATCATAGGGAGGGATGAGGAGTTCGTGATCAGGTGCTATGAGGAGCTGGAGCCGGAGACATTGAGGGGCGGTTCCTTGGAGAGGGAAAAGATCAGGGCTGAAGGATTGGATGTGCTCATAATCGAGTCCTACAATAGCGTCCCTTACCTTGAGATCGGGAGGCTGGCAGAGGAGTTGAAGGGGAAGGTCAAGATGGTCCTCGTCGTGCACGAGGGGGACAGGAGAGATATCAGATATCCTGACCTCGATGTGTTCGACAGGATAGTGGTCTTCGATAAGAGATACGTAGAGGAGATGCTTTACGATCGCCGGGAGAGGGTAGAGATAATCCCTTACCCCTGTTGTCCCCCGAAAGAGGGAAAGAGGAGATTTGCTGAGGATCGCTTAATATTCTTCAGCTTTGGACGGCAGCCGGTCGAGGAATACGAGGCCTTTATCGACGCCCTCGATGGCCTCTCTGCAGAATATGCCTTCCTCTACAGGGTCGTCAGGGCGGATGGCCTCCTGCCCTTCAAGAGAAAGTGGTTGATCCAACATAAGGGGAGGCTGAGTGTGGAAGAGATTTATCGAAACCTCCATTCCTCTGACATTCACCTTTTGCCAAAGGGAAACACCCGTAAGGTGGTCGTCTCATCCGCGGCCTCCCAGTGCCTCGGGGCCCTTGTCCCCATCGTTGCTCCCAGGGTGAGGTATTTTGAGAACCTTCCCCCGGGGGTCATCGTCCTCTACGAGGACAGGGAGGACTTGTTGAGAAAATTGAGGCTTCTCATCGAGAACGAAGGCTTCAGGGCAGAGGTGCTGCAGAGGGCAAGAGAGTATGTGGAGGAAAACAGGAGTGACAGGATCGCTCGGAGGATCCTTGACCTAATCCACTCTATTGGCGTCCAGTAATTCCATTATCCTCTCCACCTCTATCTCTCCAAAGGCGATGGAGGAGTCCCCCGCTCCGTAGGAGATTATTATGCGACCGTCGATGATCTCCGCTCCGCAGGGGAAGATGGTGAAGGGCCGGTCGCCGAAGATCTCGTAGTCCTCGGTGGGTTCCATTATGTAGAAGGGCGTGACTGCCTTTACCTCCAGATCCTCGTCCATGAGCATCGCAAATACCCGATATCTTTTGAGCTCTCTCTCAACTCCGTGGAGGAAGAGGAGGTATTCGTCGTTTATCTTGATGGGAGGCGTACCCCATCCTATCTTCTCCTCGAACCCCTCCTGTTCGATGATGACCCGCGTGTTTCTAACGGTGATCTCCTTGAACTCCTCCAAAGAGAGAAGATCTTCAGGAATCTCGCTGATGACGAGGTAGTAGTTGTCGTCCTTCATGTGTAACCTGTGGAAGAGCCTAAGGCCGTCCCTGGTCTTGATGAAGAAGGCATCCTTATCGCTTACTACAAACCCCCTGAGCTGCATGGGGAGCCTGAACACGCATAGTTTCCTCCACTCCTCTCCCTCATATATGGCGGCAATCGGTAGAGTCCTCTCTATGTCCACTGAACGGTCAAAGTAGTTGACTGTCCTGCCGGAATAGGTCATCAGTTTCTGTCCCTCTATCTTGTAGACCCTGGGGTCCTCCACACCCCAGATGTCGAACCTGTTGTCCGGGAAGACCTTGATGGTGGCGGTATACACACCGGAGAACTCCTGGAACTCCTTGAGAGGGATTATCATTTCGGCTACGGCGCTGGCATAGGTATAGTAACCGAGGGTTACCCTGGCGTAGATTATGACATCGTGATCCTCAACGGTTATCGTGGGGTTGAAGGCGGTGATGGGGTTTTCCACGGGATACTTTCGGAGGCAGATCCGATTGGCCGTTATGACCCCCAAGCGCTTTACGATGTCCTCCGTTTTCTTCTCCCTCTTTACCTGTATGCGCGGGGTGAAGGCAAACATCCTATCTCCTGTAGCAGTGGAAAAATATAATGTGTCTCTTTCCATTATATCAGTCCCTCAAAAGAGCTCAAGTCTAACCCCTTTTTATTGACATCGTCAAGACCTCAGCCTAACATAAGCCCTACCTCGGTTCAGGAGGTGAGGTATGGTCCAAGAGGGATATTTCATAGATTACATGACCCTGAGGGAGTCCTGGCGTCTTTTCAGGATAATCTCCGAGTTTGTCGAAGGATTTGAGGCCTTGTCCAAGGTGACCCCTGCGGTAAGCATATTCGGTTCTTCCCGGACGAGAGAGGACTCCCCCGTCTATAAAAAGGCCTATCACTTGGCCAAGCTCCTCGTGCAGAGAGGATTCAACGTGATGACCGGCGGGGGACCCGGGGTGATGGAGGCGGCTAACCGGGGGGCGATGGAGATGGGGGGAAAGTCCATAGGCCTGAACATAGATCTGCCGACGGAGGAGCCTCCCAACCCTTACGTGAACATCCGGCTCAACTTCCGCTACTTCTTCATCCGCAAGGTGATGTTCACCAAGTATTCGGTGGCTCATGTAATCTTCCCGGGGGGGTTCGGGACCTTGGACGAGCTTTTTGAGGTGCTTACCCTCGTGCAGACCCAGAAGGCCAGACCCTTTCCCATCATCCTCGTGGAGAGGGAATACTGGGAGGGACTTGTCCAGTGGCTTCGCAGCAGGGTCCTCGGAGCGGGGAACATCCTCCCCAAGGACATGGACCTCTTTCAGGTAATGGACGACCCGGAGGAGATCGTGGATTTTATCGATGAAGGCTCTCGCGGGGGAAGAGAAGTTCGAGGAACCCCCGCATGATCCTCGCTGTGGCACCCCATATCTGGTGGGGTCCCCATTGATAGATGAAGACCTCCCTTTCCTTCTTTCCGTAACGTCTTTTTTCCTTCCACCAGCGCTCGTCCCAAAGGAAGGCCTCCAGCGGCACCGGCACCAGTTCCTCTATCTCTGTGGGGTTAAGCCTGAAGGGATAGGGGTAGGGGATGAAGCCGACAAAGGGGGTTACGAGGAAATCGGACATGGTCACTATCTCATCTAGCTCCCCCACTACCTCCACGTCTTCGGGCCTCACCCCTATCTCCTCATGCGTCTCCCTCAGGGCGGTTCTGAGCAGATCCTCGTCTTCGGGATCCCTCGTCCCTCCAGGGAAGGATATCTCTCCCTTGTGGTGGGTCACCGTCTCGGTCCTCTTTATGAAGAGGACATGAGGGGATCGGGCCTCATAAAAGAGGGGGACGAGGACCGCCGCCCTCACCAGCCCCCCTCTTTCCTTCACTTTTTTGGGGGAACGTCCCTCCAAGACTTTCCTGATCCTCTGCTTCAGCTCCTCCATGAAGGCAATTATACCACCTCTATTTCTTTCAACTCCTCTGGGGCAGGGGTGAGTTTTTTGACCCCTGAAGCGGTGACGAGATAGGTGTTCTCTATCCCTACTGCCCCTTCGCCCATAAAGACCATTTTCGGCTCCAGGGCGAAGGTCATCCCTTCCTCTAGGGGGTAATCGTGGCCTTCGGCGATGAAGGGCGGCTCGTTCAGTTCCAGGCCGATCCCGTGGCCGATGAAGCTCGTCTTATACCTCTTGGGGCCCATAAAGACCTCCTCGTAGCCGAGCCTTCTTGCTACCTTCCACCCCTTCTCAAAGAGCTCCTGACACGAGACCCCTGGCTTGGCCATGGTGATCACCTCTTCCTCTATCTCCTTTGCCGCCTTAAAGGCATCCCTGAACTTTTGGGGTAAGGGTCCTAAGGAGAAACACCTCGTCTCATCGACGAGGTAACCGAAATAACATGTCCCGAAGTCGATCAGGATCGGCTCGTGGGGCCCTATCACCTTGGGGCTTGCCCCAACGGGGTATGCCGGCGAGGGGCCGGCCCCTCCCATGGGGGCGTCAATACGGCTCAGGATCCCTCCGGTATAGCCACTTAAGATATGCCAGCTATGGGCCTCGGCCCCGAAGCCCCTCATCCGCAGGTATTCCTGATGTCCCAGGGACATGGCCAAGGAGATCATCTTCCCCGCCACTTCCAGCTCGCTCATGCCCTTCTTGATGAACTCCGGGACCCGATCGTAGACGGCCTTACCGATCTCCCCGGCCTTCTCCATCAGGGAGGCCTCCCAGGGGGACTTGATCTTCCTTACATCGAGGATAAGAGGGGAAAGGTCTACAAACTCCACTCCTCCTAAGGCCTCTTCCAGCTTTCTGTAGAGACGGACGGGAAGCAGGTCGAGCTCGAGGCCAATTCTTAAGGGGATCCCTCCGAGTTGATCTCGTATGATGGGGCCAATCTCCCTGAGGGAACGGAAGGGAAGCACCTTTTCCAAGGGCGTTTCTTCCTCGGCCCGCGGCAGGAACCTTCTTATCAAGAGGAACTCCTCTTTGAGGGAGAGAAAGAGGACCCCCTCCTGCATGGTCCCGGTAAAGTAAAAGAGATCGACGTTTTGTAAGATCAGCACCCCTTCTACGTCGTTCTCCTCCATTCTCTTACGGAGCCTTTCTATCCTCCTCCTTATCTCTTCTTGCGGGACCTTCAGGCTCATCTTTTTGCCTCTTTCCTCCGATAAGATTTTAAAAGGGATGCGGGAGAAAAATATCTTGTTCTCTTTTCGTTGACAAGGTGTGTTTCTGATGATAACCTTGAA
>Ga0164311_10001920_pt1 | contig 10512 bp, 7 predicted proteins | sample GuaBasSedimGuay2_FD_121796 | JGI IMG/M metagenome (GOLD analysis project Ga0164311, IMG submission 121796) | Subseafloor sediment microbial communities from Guaymas Basin, Gulf of California, Mexico - Guay2, Core 4569-9, 9-12 cm | ecosystem: Environmental > Aquatic > Marine > Hydrothermal vents...
GGTAGGATCAACACCAACAACAAATAATGCATCGTTTTCATGAACCATTTCACTAATTTTATCGACTTGAGTTTCTAAAAAGCCAAGATAAGACGGATTCTCTACATATACTCCAGCTACATCTCCTTTAAACTCGCTAAACTTGGACTCTAAATCGTTTAAATCAAGCTGGCCGGTGTTTTCATTAAATTTTATTTGAACAACTTTAATGCCAGCTGGTTCTGCGTATGTTTTAAGGGTAGAGAGTCTTTCAGGATGAATTATCTTCGGCACCATGAATATATTCTTCTTTGTTAAGCGTTTTGTCATTAAAGCAGCTTCACCTAAAGCACTTGCCCAATCGTATATCGAAGCATTTACAACAGGCATTTCTAAAAGCTCAGCCATTAAACTTTGATATTCAAAAAGGGCTTGCAACATGCCTTGAGAAATCTCCGCTTGATAAGGTGTATAACTAGTTAAAAATTCCCCTCGACTAATTAAAGATTTAACAACAGCCGGAACATAGTGTGGCCAAACACCGGCACCAAGAAAAGTAGGCATGTCAAGTACGGTCTTATTTTTCTTCAAGATTTCTCTAACTTTTCTAAAAACTTCGTATTCACCATGAGTCCTCGGAAGTTTTAATTTTCCCTTGTAAAAGAGCTTCTCTGGAACATCTAAATATAATTCATTCACATCACTTATACCAATCTCTCTTAATAATTCATTAAGAATTATCTTTGGTGAATTAGGTATGTATGGATGAGATCGTTTCTCCAATGAGCACACCTCCGCATGTATACGTTGCAAAATTATGAATCATAATTAAATCTTCTGTTCTTGCTAAAAATTTCTGCAAACGCCATCCTAATAGAGCGATCATAAAATATTTACTAATGCCATAAAATATAAGTTTTAGGATCACAATGTAGCGATCTTCTTCTTATTTTCCCGATCAGAGCGACCCTATGAATTTTTTTATTTTATTTTACAAACATAGAACTTAGCACTAAGCTGGTATAGTATTTGTTCAAGCGAGAAAACATATAACTTAAATTATTACATGAAATGATAACATAAACGTTTATCTTCAATCGAGTGTAAGAATTAGAAATAGTAGGAATGGAACGTTAAATTAATAATTAGTGGGGTAAATTATATACCACTTCCTACTAATTAAGCCTAGCACCTTTCAACGAAAATAGAACGGGGGAAAAACATGAAAAGAAAGTACATACCATCAATACTAATGCTCACCGTGATAATATTAACCATAATAGCAAATTCGCCGGTTCAAGCGCAAACCGGTCCAAGTCTTATAGTTTCAAATGCCTCTCGAACAATAGACATCGGTGTTTTTGGTATTATAAATGTAACCGACGAAATTACCTTTAAAAATAACGGAACAGTTCCAGTATCAAGTTTCAAAATAGCAATTAAAGAAAAATTCGCCAAAAAACTTTGTCACATAGGAGTTGAAGATCAAGAAACTGGAAGATTAGAGCTAAAATACCTAGGCTTAGATGAGGCCACTAACTTCACATACTGGCAGATTTTCTTCAGCGAACCAATAAACCCCGGAAAAGTCAAAAAACTGATAGTAACGATGACATACGGCGGTTTAGTAACCCCCATATCGGGAACTGGAAAAACCTACGAGTTTACCTTTTATTATTATCCAACTATACCCTATCCCATTAAAAGCTGTAGAGTAGAAATAAACATACCTAGAGGCGCGGATACGGTAAATGAAACACTTATAGACACTGAGAATCTGTCTCCACTAACCTACAAGGAATTCTACTTCCAATATAACTACACTAGAAATTCCTTGATATATGTTGAGTTTGAAAGAGAAATAAAGCCATATGATATAGGCTATATAAAGGTAACAGAAACATACACGCTAAAAAATGTAGGGTTCTCAAATATTGAAGAATTTGAGTTTAAACTACCAGAGGGTGTTATTAGATTAAGTATATCTGATAAAGCAGGGCCAATAGACGCGGAAATAAGTGAAGGAAATCTAACAACAAAAACGACAATAACTATCTCATTCACTAAAGGAAGAAAAGAAGTCCTAGGACCAAACACCACTTATACGATACATGTAAGTTATCTACTTCCAGCAGACACCTACCTCAAAAACGTAAACACATTCTACATATTAACAGTGCCAATATACCCTGAAGTCCCAGCACTAGTGACATATGGAGTAACCATTATAGTATTACCATTCAACAGCAAAACAAACCCGCCGGAAGTGGAAATTATACCAACAGCTCAGAAGCTCCAACCACAAATAGAGCAAAACAAAGTAATCTACACGTACCATAACATAACAGCCTCCGCAGGAGACCTAAAAATAAAAATAACCTACAAAGTTAATCCACTTTACGTGCTACTGAGACCCCTAACATATACCATGCTCATCGCAGCAATAGCAGCTATTTATATGGCCATCAGAAAAGTGCAAGTTGCAGTGATTCCGCCAACCGTGGAAGTTCCAGTTCCAGTACCTGTGCCTACTCCGGTGGTAAAGGAATTTTGCAGAGTATATGAGGAAAAAATGGCGTTAATGCTAGAAATAGATAAATTGGAAGAAGCATTCAAAACGGGAAGAATAAAGAAAAAAGACTACAAAAGAAAAGTGAAACTATATGAAAGGGAACTCACAAGCATAACCAAAGAAGTTGAGAAAGTAAAGGAAGAGTTGAGAAAAGCAGCGCCAAGGCTTGAAGATTATATAAAACGCATAGAACTACTTGAAGCAGAGAGAGAAAGCGTAAAAGCAAGCATAAACCAGCTCGAAAGAAGCTACAAAACGAAAAAAATTACAAAACTAGCCTACACAAAACTAAGAAGACAATACGAAGGAAGACTTAGAAAAATCTACTCAAACATGGACAAAATTATCTTTGAACTAAGAGAAACTACCAAATAACAACCTATCTAATTCTTTTCTTCCAAAAACCAGATTAAACATAAATAATAAATGGTAGCCCGGCCCGGATTCGAACCGGGGTCCCCGGCTTTCCTCGGCTTTATTTCGCCACCAAAGGCCGGGAGGCTTGACCACTAGGCTTCAACCATCTACCCCACCGTGCTACTTTACACTACAAATTACTGATTGTAAAGGATACATATAGTGACGCTAAATTATTATGGTGATTGGATTTTTATTTTTTATTGATAACCAAAACACACCCTAATGAAGTAACTTATAGTCCAGAGACTAAAATGTGAAGTAGCAAAATACGAGAGTTGCTTATAAGAATTTCATGAAAAATTTATCACGGTGAGCAATGATGCAAGTCCTTGTTATTGGCGATTTTCATATTCCATCTAGAGCTTCGAAAATACCAGAACCTATTATGAGCATTATTTCAAACAAGAAGTTTGATTTAGTTTTGTGCACCGGCGATCTGGTAGACGAGAAAATCCTAAGTATGTTAGAAAATTTTGCCCCGGTTAAGTGGGTTGTTGGAAATATGGATTACATCGATGGCCCAAGAAGCGTGAAAGTTAAATTGGGGGACTTCGATGTCGGTGTTTTTCATGGTACCGGAATATACCCTAGAGGCAATCCTAAACAACTATATTCCGTGGCTAAGCGTTTAAATGTTGATGTTTTGATTCATGGTCATACGCATGCTATGTCGATTCAGCTTTTTGGCGAGGTTCTCCTTTTAAATCCCGGGAGTGCAACAGGTGTTTGGGGAGGTGGTCCAGCATCATTAAAGCCAAGCTTTATGATCCAAGAAATCAGAAATAATGAATTAATTGTTAATGGGTATGAATTAGTAGGAAATGAATTCAGAAGAGTCACCAAAGGATATACTAAAACGAATAGAGGAATGAAAGAAATATAACTTAACCATTAAGCTTATACACACGTTTTAATGGGCTTTTTAAGTCTTAGTAGAAGTTGCGCAATTTAATCGAATGCATAGCTAAATTAAAATATGAACCTTTTATATAATAAATATTCTGTAATTTTTATTTATTTATGGTCGAGAAATACAAATCGCATAAATTCACGTCGAAAATTTAAATTACAGGTAAAGTATAATTGAAATTTACTTTCTTATGAAAAATTTAGAAACTATTATACTCTAAATCAGAGTTTAGCTTATGGTGGGCTTTAATGAAAATCGAGAAAATAAGCCAAATACCAGGCGTTGGTTCGAAAGTTGCAGAGAAACTTATTAAATATCTTGGGAGTGAAGAAGAAACTATAAAAGCTATTATGGAAGCAGATATTGCCAAACTTATGTCAGTACCGGGTATAGGGCAAAGCTTAGCAACTAGAATCGTTAGAAATGCTTATTCCATTATTGAGGGGGTTTCACTGGAGGAGGTTTTGAAAACAGCGGACGCTAAAAAAATGTATGAGAGAATATTAGATATTATTCGTGGTTATACTAAAACATCTTACAGCAAAAATAAGTTAACCCTATATTTTCCTCTTCCTCCCCGAAAAATTAATGTAATATTGGAAAGGTTAAACTACTTTTCTGAGGCAAAAGAATTAGTTGAAAAACTTGACGAAAAAACTCTAAATGAGATTAGCGAGGCTCTTTCCAAAATTAGACCGCTTCGTCCAGAAAAACTCGAGAGAAGAGTAGGTGACAGGGTTATTTTAACCGACGATGAAGAAGTTTATAACAAATTGCATGAACTAGAATTAGATAAACTCACAAACATTTTTTTAGTTAAACCCGGCGAGAGATTAGAAGAATACGTCCAATCATACGACTTAGTCCTCTTTATTTCCAGCGGCGTCCCATACAATACCGCCATAGACTACGCCTTTAACGCCGAAGTACTTGGGAAAGAAGCTTCCATGGAATTTCTGCTCCCCGAGCTTTTCATTTCCTTTTACTCTCTTAACTACGAAGTTATTAGAACTGCTTGCGAACTCGGAAAACATATTCATTCTCTCCCCAATAAATCTGCTATTGAAAAATTCAGGAACCGCATTGACCTAGTAGCGCTTAATGAAGTTAAAAACTTACTTTCTGCCTTAACCGAGGATGGTGAAATAAGAGAAGGATATGACGAGGAATTAGATAGATTAAGAACTGCTATACGAGAGCTTCAAGCTGTAATCAGTGATCTAGAAGTTCAAATTAATGACGAAGTAAAAGAGAGAATTGCAGAGAGAAAAATAGTCATTGAAGGTGAACGACTTCTTGATATTTTGAAAGAAGCAATTGCAAGCGGAGCCGGAGAAGAAAGCCTCAGAAGCGTGTTTCCGGAGCTATCTGGGGAGCTATTAGAAATTATTACCGAGGTATGTCAAAAAGCTGAAGATAATTTATGTAAAATGCTTAAGTTAACGGGTGAGGAGTTAGAGTTCGTTGAAGAACTGTTCCCAAGAGATTTAATACTGCCAATTCAAGCTGATAGAAGAAAAGTTAGCCTATTAGAGGATTTTCTCAGAAAAGAGTATACTCTAAGAAGATACAAAATACTTAGAGAAATAGCCTTAAAGCTCCATGAACTAAGATCAGCTGTTGAGGAAGCCGTTAAAGCCCTTCTAGACTTTGACCTATTTTTCGCTGTGGGTCGGTTTGCAAAAGATTATTCCCTAAATGTTCCTACACTAAATGAAAAATATGTGGGTATCGGATTTGCTAATGGAAGAAATCTATTTTTAAGAGAATTGGAATTAAAAAGCAAAATTAAAGTAGTACCAGTTAATTACGTTATTGGAGACGTCCCCATTCAACCGCCTAACACAAATAAAGAAAGAATTATTGTCCTAAGTGGTGCAAATAGCGGTGGAAAAACTACGCTACTTAACTTAATCGCCCAAATAGTCATCTTGGCGCAAATGGGTTTTCCAGTTCCCGCAGAAGAAGTCTATATGTGTCCCTTTGATGAAATATATCTTTTCTCTCGGTCAAGAGGCATTATGGATGCTGGAGCATTTGAAGCAACGCTTAAAAACTTCGCTAAAGTCATTACAAGCCCTAAGAAAAAGTTAGTGCTTGTCGACGAGTTAGAAGCCATTACCGAACCCGGTGCGGCGGCGAAGGTTATCGCAGGTATATTAGAACTCCTATATGCTAGTAAAAACACATGCGCTATATTTATCAGCCATTTAGCTGAAGAAGTGATGAAAGTTGTAAAAGTTCCTGTCAGGGTGGATGGAATCGAAGCTAGCGGCTTAGATGAAAACCTAAACCTAATAGTTGACAGAAATCCCATCTACAATTATCTTGCCCGCTCAACTCCCGAGCTAATAGTTGAAAGACTTTACCATTTATCCAAAGGAAACGAAAGAGAAGTTTATAAAAAGCTTCTTGAAGAATTCGGAGGAAGAAAAGCCAGATGAAAAAAATAATAACTCTATTGACAGATTTCGGATTAAAAGACCCTTATGTTAGTGCTATGAAAGGAGTGATACTCTCCATTTGCCCAGATGCCAATATAGTGGATATTTCACATGAAATTAGAAAATTTGATATTAGACAAGGAGCCTACATCCTAGCAGCGAGTGCTCCCTTTTTTCCTAAAGGTACAATACATATTGGTGTAGTTGATCCAGGAGTTGGAACAATTAGAAAAGCGATCATCATAGAAACTAAGAGAAGCTTTTACATTGGCCCCGATAATGGTCTCCTTACACTAGCAGCATTAAGGGAAGGAATAAGGAAGGTAGTGCAAATAACAAACAAAAAATACATGTTACCGCGAGTTTCTCACACCTTTCACGGAAGAGACATCTTTGCACCTGCAGCAGCTCACTTAGCTAACGGAGTTCCAATAGAAGATTTTGGACCTCCACTCGAAAAATACGAAACTTTGAGTTTCTCAGAGCCACATGTACGAAAAAATCAAGTTGAGGGGGAAATCATCTACATAGACGGCTTTGGTAATATAGTTACCAATATCTACAGCGAAATCTTGGAAAAAACAGGTATAAACGAGGGAGATAAGATAAAAATATTACTTAATGATAAACTAGAAAAGGTATTAAGGATTTGTAAAGCATATGATGAAGTAAAGAAAGGAGATTTCTTAGCTATAATTGGAAGCAGTAATTTTCTTGAAATTTCCATCAATCAAGGAAATGCAGCTCAAAAACTAAATGTGAAAGAAGGAGCGAAGATAGTAGTAAAAATAATCTAAGGATCTAGATTGTTCACTCCTACTATATGCTCTTGACGCACTTTACCACTTAACGTAAATTGCACACCTTCTCTTTCCAGTAACTGTCTTTTAACACGAACACCGCCCTCCGCAGAGAAACCGCCGAGCCGACCATCAAAATATACTACTCGATGACACGGTATAGCCAATGGAATAGGATTTTTTGAGAGGATTCTGGCAACTGCCCTAGAAAATTTCTTGTTTCCCAAAAACCGAGCTATTTCCCCATAACTGGTTACAAACCCCTTGGGGATTTTCATCGTTAGAAAAAGAACTTTCTTAGCAAATTCAGAAACTTTACCGAGTGATATTTCATCTCTGGAAAAGAATACTCTGTTACCTCTCCAAACGGCATACAATTTATCTAGCATTCTGCGAACAGTCATTAAAAAACCTTTATTCGTAAATGATGGCGAATATTTCGAAATTAAAGTTTTATTGAAGGACAGTCGGTTCTCTTTTACAATTGTAGATGGAATTTTAATAATTGGAGCCTTTCTGGAACGTAAAGTTAAAATAAGAGATTGTAGTACATGCGTAACGCTTGATGACGGTAAAGTTGAACACACTAACTTTAACTCTCTTGTAAAGCCAGCAGCTACCCATAAATTTTCTCTTTTCTCCATGTAAATGTAGACAGTTACTTTAACCACCTTTGAACTTAATTGTATCCGGCATATTCCATAAATAGTAAAAGTAATCTCTAGCTAAAGTGGCTAGTTCAATATGAGTACTCCAAATAGCTAAAGCAGTATTTTTTCCTTTACCAGTTAAAAGTAGCATTACTTCGTGATCATCGACAATAACACCACCACCATACAGTCGATCTCTCACTCGAACCTCACCGTACTTACTTAACCTAGACAAAACTTCAAGACTGGAGTCACACGAAGTCAGTATCTCGATTTTAATGTTCCGAAACTTCAAGTTTCGAAGAACATCCTCAATTACTTTAACATCTTCCGTTCGTATGTTACTCATAGATATCATTACCTTTTTCTTAGCACCTTCGAACATCTCTATTACTCTGGCTAGAATGTTTTCAGCGCCCCTTATGATATAGACATTTGGTCTTTCAACTAGTACCTGTTTTTCGTAAAGAGGTTGCAGTCTTTCGATTATAATGTTTTCATAGTTTTCTAGCTGCCTCTCTAGTTCAATTTTAATGATTTTGACAGCTTCAGAAGGTGGAAGAGGCTTATAAAGTTTAGGCCTACCACTTAAAGCCTCTATCCAGCCCTTTTTCTCCAAACGAGTTAAAACTTCATAAATTCTACTATAGGGTATGCCTGAAATAGAACTGATTTCAGCTGCTGTCATAGAGCCGTTTTCTAATAAAGTGATATATACTCTTATTTCATATTCTGTCAATCCAAGACCTCTTAATGCCTGGAGTATCTCTACGTCCTCCAAAACAAACACCTTAAAACCCAAACCTATTAATTACATATGGGACATTGGGTGAAATAATTATACCGCACTAGCCATTAATCTTAACACACATTTAGAAACATAGCTATCTTCTAAATTTAAAATCATGGTTTTGTTAACAATTGAGGTGAAAGGTATGATAGAAGTAGATGGAAGTTTCGGGGAAGGCGGTGGACAATTGTTACGCTATAGCGTTGCCCTTTCAGCAATACTTGGAGCCCCAATTAAAGTTTTCAACATTAGAGCGAAAAGGACCAACCCAGGTCTTCGTCCTCAACACATGACTGCTATTAAACTCATAGCTTCTATAGTTGATGCTGAAATTGAAGGACTAAAAGTTGGATCAATGACTGTGACATTTAAGCCTAAAACTCCACCAAAAGGTGGAAACTACAATATGGATATTGGAACTGCTGGAAGTATCTCACTCGTTCTTCAAGCATCGCTTCCAGTTTTAACTTTCGCCACCAGTATGGTAACACTTAGAATGATTGGCGGCACATCCGTTAGATGGAGCCCTCCCGTCCCGTATTTTAAAGAAGTTCTCCTCCCACTTTTCAAAAAAATGGGAGTAAACGCAGAAGTTAAAATTTTAAGAAGAGGATTTTACCCAAGGGGTGGGGGCCTCGTAGAAACACGGGTCAAACCCGTTGATTCCCTTTCCCCAATTAAAATGGATAAATTTAATGAAGTTAAAGAGATTAGAGGTATTTCCTACTGTTCTAATTTGCCTTCCCACGTAGCGGTTCGGCAAGCAAACAGTGCTAAACAAGTTTTAAGAAAAGCCGGATACGAAGATGTGGAAATCGAAATAGATACTAAGACGCCGAGTCCGGGCAAGGGGAGTGGCATAGTCTTATGGGCAATAACAGATACTGGTATTGTCGGAGGAGATTCCATAGGGGAACGTGGTAAAAAAGCTGAAATAGTTGGACAAGAAGCGGCGGAAAAACTAATAAAAGCTTTAAGAAGCAAAGTTCCAGTAGACGACCATGCATTAGATAATCTCATTATTTATATGTCATTAGCAAAAGGAGAATCCTACGTAGTAGCTAAAGAACTAACCTCACATGCTGAGACAGCGATGAAACTTTGTGGAGACATCGCTAGAGCAAAATTTACAGTCGAAAAGGAAAACAACTATATAAAAATATTCTGTAAAGGAATTGGGGTATCAAGAAAATTTAAATAAGTCGTAATGAATTTTAGCGACTTCATACTAATAATCGGAACCAAATGGTTAATGCCCAATTTATGAAGCTTCTTTCTCTAGAAAAGACTGAAATCTCTCCATTAATTCTTTTATTCCCAATCCCTTTATAGCAGCCATTTCTATAGCGTCGTCTCCAACCACCTTTTTTGCCTTTTCTATCATCTCCGGTGGTGAGATATCCACTTTATTTATTGTAGGTATTATTGGAATGTTGAAAGACTCTTTAATGTCTTCATATATGGAAAGTTGCATATCTAAGGAGTATCCACAAGTTTCTGAAGGATCCACCATGAATACTATTATGCTTGCTACATGGCGAAGGGCCATTATTGCCTGTAATTCTATTTTGTTACGTTCACTAAGAGGTATATCTAAAAGTCCTGGCGTATCTAAAATTTGATATTTTTTATTATTTGCTTTAAAATGTCCTAGTATAAGTGTTTTTGTGGTAAATGGATAAGTTGCTATTTCGGGTTTCGCGGTTGAGACAACTCTAACTAGAGTGCTTTTCCCTACATTAGGTGGACCAGCAACTACAATTGTTGGCATATCAGGGTCTATTGAGGGTAATCTTTTAAGTTTCGATCTGGCGTCTTCCAAAAAGATAAGTCTTTCATTCAGTTTTTTCACGAAGGAAGCTATTCTCCCGTATGCTGCCTTCCGTTCTTTTGCTGCCTCATTAGGATCCGTAGCCCTTCTTATATTTCTTATATGTTCATTTGCTA
>Ga0164311_10001922_pt1 | contig 10508 bp, 8 predicted proteins | sample GuaBasSedimGuay2_FD_121796 | JGI IMG/M metagenome (GOLD analysis project Ga0164311, IMG submission 121796) | Subseafloor sediment microbial communities from Guaymas Basin, Gulf of California, Mexico - Guay2, Core 4569-9, 9-12 cm | ecosystem: Environmental > Aquatic > Marine > Hydrothermal vents...
AATGGCGATGCTCCTCGCAGCGATAGCCGTCCAATACATCCTAGAAGGAATTAAAGAATATCTCACGAAGTTGCCGTGAGAAAGATTTTTCCTTTTAATGAGATCGCATCTAAACCGGAGAACACGCATGGAATATAGGCCCTTAGGTCGAGCGGATGAGAAGATCGCGGCGATAGGTCGGAACGTGGAGGATCGGCGGAGGGATGGCTCCAGGCTACGCTCATGATAGAGAAGCCATCGAAGTGATTAGATACATAGGGGCGTGGAGTAGAGGAAGAGTTAAGGCGATCTCCATTTTTCAAAGGAATTAAATTAAAAAAGGTCTACGAAATGAATTAAGGGAGGCTCCTTGGGGATGGAAAGAGTATGAGGATTATGGTAATGGATATTGGTAAGACGAAAACATTCGCCATAATAATGGATGAGGTCGGCCAGGTGTATGCGAAAGCCGTTACGGGGCCTTCTGGAATGTGGTTAAAGGAGGAGACGATAGTGAAAAACCTCGGTGAAGCTATAAAAGAATGCTTGTCAAAAGGTAATCTGAGCCTAGACGAATTAGATTTAATCTCTATAAGCTGGGCCGATCTAGACACCAGGGCGGATTGGGAAAACGCTTGGAGAATTGCAGAAAAGTTGGGTTTAAGCAAAGAGAAAACAATAATTGAGCACGACGCTGTAGCGGCATATTATGCAGTAACCTGGGGTAAACCCGGAATAGCGATGATAGCTGGAACCGGAAGCATAGGCTTTGGAATAAATAAACGTGGTGAGAGAGCGAGATCCGGTGGTTGGGGGTGGATTATAGGTGACGAAGGAAGCGCCTATTGGATCGCTATAAAGGCGCTAAATGCCGTTTCAAGGGCATATGACGGAAGAGGTGAGAAGACCATGTTATCAAAAAAATTGAAAGAATACTTTTCTATAGAGAATGAACTTGAGATCTTAACGAAAATTTACAAAGAAATGAGCGGGGAGGTAAAGGAAATCGCCAAGATAGCAAAAATAGTTGATGAGGCAGCTAATGAAGGAGATATCATCGCAAGAAGAATAATGGAGGAAGCGGGAAAGGAATTAGCGTTATGCGTTTTGTCAATAGCAAAGAGATTAAACATGGAGAAAGATGAGATAATCGTGGGAGGAATAGGAGGCGTGTACAAATCAAAACACGTTAGAAGGGTATTTCACAAATTATTGGAGGAAAATTTACCTAATGCAGAGATTAGGGAGCCGCTCATAGGTTATACTCCTATCCTAGGCCCCATAATAATAGCGTTCAAGAAACTAAACATACCTCTATCCGAAGAGAAAGTGGAATCCATCCTAGCATCGCTTTCAGAATAATTTTCTCAGCAACATTTCGGTTAACAACGTATGCTTAGCCTCGTCATCTTGAAAAAGTTAAGATGTGAAAATGACAATTGATTACTGAGATATTGTAACGAGTAAACGGATTTTCGACTTATGCGGTTGATGCCATTTGGAATCTCTTAGATTGAGTAGGCGTCCTTAACTTGACTATGTTCGTTTATCCGAAAACTTATATAATAAGGCGGTGTCGATACTTGGTGCTATGATTAACAGTCCAGTGGAGCTAAAACTAGCATATTTATCACATATTCTCGGTCCGGATTTTCAATCCTTTAAATCATTCATTGAAGAATGTAACCAGAAGCTCCTTAGAAACTTCAGATTCATCATTAAGGTTATAGATATAGACAGAGAGTCTGTTCTACCATATCTCCTATCTTCCGGATCGTCCATAGACCTGATGATTATAACCAATTTCAATGTCGATCGTCTCTCAAATTACCTCCATCCAGTAGATGAAGTAATTAACGTTAAATCTTTTCACAACAACGTTTTAGAACCTATATCATTGGACGGCAAGACATATGGTATCCCACTACATGTCTCCTTCCCGGTTCTTATTTACGACAAAGCATTAGTTCACGCACCGCCAGCAACTTGGAAAGATGTTTTTAGTTTGGGAAGAAACTTTTCTAAGAAATGTAATCCCGGGTCTCCCACCGAATACGCCATAGCCGTATACAGTCTTCATGGAAGACATTCTGGTATCGTCTTCGAGAGCATTTATTCATCGTTGGGGGGACGAGTGAATTATTCGCCGGGACAACGCCTCTTTAACGATAAGTCATGTTTGGAGGAAGCTCTAAAAACTTACATCACGCTTCTAAACGATGGCCTCATATTTCCTGACTCACCATACTTCGAATATTCCAGCCTGAACCAAGCCTTTGACGGGGGCTTATTCCCCATGATGATACAATGGAACATCGGAGTTTTCCACCTCCTTAAATCTTCAAATAAAGCGTTGGGCGTCGCACCCATCCCCTCTAAATCCGGATCCGAACCTGTTTGTGTCGGATACGTTCACGCCATAGGTGTCTCAAAAAACTCTAAAAAACTGGAGTTAGCTCTAAAGTTCTTAGAATACGCGCAATCTTCAGAATTTTGTCGCGGATTTGCTCAAATAGGCGGTTTTCCCCCACTACAACATATTAACTTTGAGTCCACGCCCTTATTAAGCGAGTTAAGGATATTTTCTAATCATTTCAGAGGATGTTTCTCTGGAAATCAAGCCAACGAGCTCTATGAAATGATCTCACTTTATCTCGACGGTTTCCTAAAAGGAAACTTAACCATTGAAAGAGCTGTTGAAAGTTTGTCCATGATTAAGATCCCTAAGAAATATATATAAACAAGTTCCATAGGATAAACCCCCGTGGTAAGCGTAAGAGCTGTGGATATCTCGAAGAAATTCGGAAACTTTCAGGCGTTAGATCATGTTAGCATCGAGGCAAAAGATAAAGAGCTCGTCACACTTCTGGGGCCAAGTGGGTGTGGAAAAACAACTACGCTAAGAATAATTGCCGGCCTCATCGAACCCGACACTGGGAGAGTGTATTTCGGAGATCAAGATGTAACTGATATACCCTCTCATAAAAGAAATATAGGCTTCGTTTTCCAAAAGATCGCATTATTTCCGCACATGAATGTTTACAAGAATATAGCCTTCGGCTTAAAAATGAGGAAAGTTCCCAAAGAAGAAATAGACAAGAGAGTTAAAGAAGTTTTGAAGCTCGTAGGGATGGAGGGTTTTGAAAATAGGATGCCCACGCAGCTAAGTGGAGGACAGGCTCAGAGAATAGAAATAGCCAGAGTTCTCGCGACGGATCCTGACGTTCTACTTCTCGACGAGCCTCTTGGGCACTTGGATGCAAAGTTGCGAGAGAGCTTAAAATATGAAATAAGGAGAATTCAGAGAGAAACCGGAAAAACCGCTATCTTTGTAACACATGATCAGGCAGAAGCCTTCGCAATCTCTGACAGAATTTATGTAATGAGTAATGGGAAAGTTGAGCAGGTGGGTTCTCCGATAGAATTGTATCTTTCTCCCCGGTCTGAGTTCGTTGCAGAATTTATAGGCATCTCAAACTTCTTAGATGGCAAGATTCTCGAGATTTCAGATAAAAGGTTAATTATAGAGGCAGAAAACGGTTTAAGTCTGATATCAAATGAAATGCCCAATATTGATGAATATAGTGAGAACGAGCGCGTCCTCATAAGTATTAGACCTGAAGACATAGAATTCATACAATCCATTCAAGAGAATAACAAGTACAACGTCTTCGAGGGCGTCATCGATGAAGCCACATTCCTAGGCGATACTACAAGACTACTGGTTACCTTCGGATCTAAGGTAATGAAGGTTCACGAATATGGGCCTGAGAGATTTAATTTACTTAAGCTTAAAGGAAAGAAGGCGTTGTTCCAGATAAAAAGGTTCTCAATAGTGAAAAAGTGAACAGATCTAACATCTATTTTTAATCGTGGATTAACTACGAATATAAAAACGATGTTGTTCATAAGTGTAAAATAAAATTTATTAAGTAAAGCAACACAACAGTAAATTTGAGAACCATGAGTAAGAAAAAGTCAAAATCTAAAATCTCTTCCAAAGAAAACCCACTGAAAGAATCTTTGAATGAAAAGATTTCTAGGAGATCTGCTTTGTCAACTGCTGCTAAAGTCGCAACTGGCGTTATTATAAGCGGCGTTGTGGCCGGTATTGGCGGATACCTAGCCGGTTCTTCACAGGCTCCAGGAGAAACAGTAACTGTAGAGAAAACCGTTACCGCTCCCGGGGCGACGACTACGGTAACAGCTCCTGGGGCGAAGGAAACTGTTACTAAGACTGTGACCTCAACCCTTGCCGCTGCTGCTAAGTGGCCATATAAGTACAGGGTCTGGGTCCCGATAGTGAATGAATTCATGACGTATGATGAAATCGCTGATGCGATAGCGAAGGAGGGATCCATCACTATTGCGGACTGGACTTACTGGGGACTAACCGATACCTACTTCATTCCGTCATTCAAGGAATATGTTAAGGACAAATTCGGCGTCGATGTAGACGTAAAGATCGTAGGAACTCAGGAGGCTAAAGGCGGCTTTATGTACCAGCTTTACTCCGCCTACAAAGCAGGTTTAGCGGCGCCATATGATGCGATGCATATAGAGGTTAACTTCTTCCAAGAAGCGATAGCGAAGGAGGTTGCGGAACCGTTTTTGCCTTCCCCATTGGTGCCCAACTTGGTCCATGTGGATCCCGTCTTCTTCCAAGACTATGTGCCATACGGCGTGCAGTTCCAGCAACATGCTCTGTGTGCACCTGTAGTTAATTTAGATAATGCAGGATGGATAAAGAGTTGGCTCGACTTCGCGGATCCGAGGCTCAAAGGTAAGATAACCCTATGGAGTATGAGCGACAACGGATTTTGGGCTTTCCTAGCGACGGTAGCTTATGCCTTGGGTTATGATTACAAGAAACCTGACGAGATGAATAAGGCGATTGAATGGGTTGCAGAGAACGTCCATCCAAACGTCCTGAAGTATACAAGCGATGAATCCGAAATCATCCAGCTCTCAGAGAATAATATAACTTGGATAACCTGTTATTGGTGCTGCAGCTATGAAATGGAGCAGGCTGCAGGAAATACATGGCTCGGCAGAAAGCTTCTTGAACCCTTCATGCCAAACCTACCTGGCGTAGTATGGATTCCGAAAAAGGTTCAGCACCCGATTCTGGCGCAATTGTACGTGGACTGGTTGTTAAGTAAAGAATTCCAGTTCCCCGACATAAATGGACCCGGATTCAAGGACCTAAGTCCCACAGAGGCTAAGAAAGTTTGGGCTGGAATGACAGAAGGCCCGCTCGGCCCCTACTACGAACAGTTCATACCAGACTGGTGGGGTGGCAAAGACAAATACTACCAGGTCTTCCCGACGCTCGAGGATTACAAGAAGTACATCTATCCTTCGCTGAAGATATTGGACTGGACCTACATAAATGAGCATGCGAGTGAATGGGTTTCGTATTATCAAAAACTCATCGGCGGGTAAATTTTTATCTTCCTCTTTTTTATTTGGCATAACACCTTAGGGGTGGGAGAGTTTTGAAAGAATATCTTCATAAAATTCGCCCTAACCTCTTCGTGCTTCCTGCTTTATTGATGGCCCTTCTATTCTTCGTAGTACCGTTTGTACTCTTATTCTATGTTAGTTTCACCGAGGGATCATCTTATTTCTTTAACCCGATTTTCACCTTAGATAATTATGTCAAAGCATTCACAGATCATCTTCCAGATTTCAGAAATACGCTCGTCCTCGCTAGTCTTGGTGCAACGATAGATGTAATACTTGGATATCCTTATGCATATCTTTTGAATAGGAAAATCAGAAAGCTCGGAGACTTCTTCCGTACGATTCTCCTCATACCACTTCTTGGAGAGCTTTACATCGCTTACGGTTTATGGTGGCTGTTTCTGCCTACAGGTCCCTTAGCCCCGATTTTAGAATCCTTCGGAATCTCGTCTTTTGCTTTGCTTTACACACCATTTAGCGCTGCTGTGGCTTTAGCGATCTACACGTTTCCATTTTCAGTGCTACAGATGGGTATCAACTTAAGCCAGATAGATCCGGTATACGAGGAGGCTGCAAGCTGTCTAGGCGCCGGAAGGTTCAGCAGGTTCTTACACGTATTGCTGCCGTTAAGTCTTCCAGGTTTAATGAGCGGCTGGTTTATGGCCTTCGGATGGAACATTGGAGCATACGCGATTCCAGCTCTTATGGGCGGGGTCATTATCGGTCAAAGAGTTCTATCCATACAAATTAGAGCTATAGGGCTTCTGATGATGAACTATGGTCTTGCCGCCGCCTTAGCTAGCACTCTTATAATGATTGCATTAGTATTCATGTTCGCATCTTTGAAGGTTTCTAGGGGGACCTTGATATGAGAAGGCCTGACTTTTCAACAATAGTATCATATGCATACGTCATAATCGTTAGCTTCATAATAATAGTGCCGTTCGTTATAACATTCATCAGGTCCTTTATGACGCCGGACGGTACATTATCGATTTCAAACTACTTTGGCATAGCCGGCGTTTTCTGGCCGAAGGTGTGGCTTAGCTTACAGCTAGCGATTTATACGGTGGTCCTAGACTTAGTGGTCACTATACCGGCGGCCTATGCTTTGACGAGATTCGATTTTAAGGGTAAAAGCGCAGTCCTTTTGACGCTGATGGGAGTATGGTATGTGCCCGGAATATCTTACGCGCTATCTTTAATTCTGTCATTTTACCTAATATACAAAGCCTGTTTAAGCATATTGGGTTTCATAGTAACATATGTAACAGGATTTTTGCCTATAATGTTGCTCTCGACGATAGTTGCTTTTAGAAGGCTTGATGTCTCTTATGAAGAGGCCGCCAGATGTCTTGGTGCAAGTGGCCTCAAAACTTTCTTCCACGTCACACTTCCACTTATTGGCCCGGGGATAAGCTCCGGCGTTATCCTAACCTTCATATTATCATTTAATGAATTTATCACGGCCTTCCTACTCGCCGGTCCAACAGGTATTCTGACTGCTCCAGTAAAAGTCTTCGATGACATTTCACACGCGGGAATGTATGGGTTTGTAGCGGCTGAGGCGGCTATACTTCAGCTCATATCGCTCACAGTGATTTTCCTATATCTGAAGATCGTAGGGACGAGGTACTTGAAGGGTATAGTCTTCTTCTGAGATCATTGGATTTGATTAATGGTCTTCAAAAACACTTCCATAATGTCCGCCGTTCTAAACGAAGACCTGACCCTAAGGCATTCAAGAACTTGAGGTTATTTCATTATGACATTAAAGATGTCGCTGTGAAATTTCCTTAGTTATAAATGATTTAAAATATATTAACGACTTTTTGCACAAGATACTTATGCAAAATGACGAGTATTCTACAATAAACGATATCAGAGATAATCCTCTAGCAATTGAAAGTGTGGTAAAAGCAGCTCCGAAAATAACGAATCTAGCTGAAAGAATTTGTGGAAAAATCAGGGATCTGAAGAGAATATTCTTCGTAGGCTGCGGGTCATCGTATTATGCCGTGATGTTTGGGGCCTGGCCATTATTAAACACCGAACTAAAGGTACACGCTGTTCCGTCTTCAGAATTTATCTTTTATCATAGTCAACTATTAAGCGAAGAAGACTTAGTTATCGGGGTTTCTCGATCTGGTCAAACGGCAGAAACCGTTTCCGCTGTAAAAAAGGCCCGTGAGCATAAGGCGTTAACCGTAGCCTTCACGCTAACGCCGAAAAGCGAGCTTTATGAAATAAGTGAAGAGAGTTTCGCCGTTGATATCGGCGAGGAAAAAAGTGTGGTTATGACGAAAAGCTTTACATCCCTGTCACTTGCCTCGGCGATCTTTTCCGCCGCCCTAAAACGATGCGTGTTTAACGAAACATGCAGTTTTGTAGAGGAATTAGGCGAGCTACGTGGCTCTGCTGAGTCCCTGATAAAGAGGGAGAAAGAGATCCAAGAGTTAGCCGAGGAAAGGATGATGAACGCGGTTGAGAGATTCATTTGTCTTGGCTCAGGTCCGGCTTACCCGATAATGTTAGAAGGCGCTTTAAAGATTAAAGAGACTTCTTACGTAGCAACAGAATCGTTTCATACTTTAGAGTTTAGACACGGCCCGATGGCATCTATCGGTGAGAAGTTGACGATCTTCTTAAGCGCCTTCAAGGGAGAGATCTTTGACGCCTCTAAAAGACTTCTAAATGAAATTAAAGAGAGAGGCGCTGACGTAATATTTCTGACGAATGCTTCGGAGGAAGGGGAAGAGAAGGGAAAAATAGTAATCCCCCGCATAGAGTGTGAAGAAAACGCCGCGCTACTTTCCATAATACCGATCCAGATCTTCGCATATTACTATGCTGTCGGGAAAGGAAAGAATCCGGATAAACCAAGGGGGATCACCAGATATATCGGGAAATTCTGAGACTTGAAAGGTGGAGTCCGCTTAACATTTTTTTCGACAAATATATCAATCTACATTTTTAAATGAAAAGAATCATATCTAATGAGGCCCCGAAGTAAAAGTTTGGAGGTCTTAGGCTTTAATGAGAGACATCGATTAAAAATCGCAAAAAAGGAGATTTGTTTTTTATTGGAATTCAGGGGCAACGCTATTTAGGTGAATGATGTGCGAGTTTTTGCCCAAAAAAGATAAATATAGAGTAAACAGATCAGAATGCATGAATTTAGCGGAAACTTATAAAAAAGCAGTGATGGATATTATTAACCGAGTTTGGAACGAGGAAAGAGAAAATATGGAACTCGCCTCTGACTTAATAGTGAAAACGATATTAGATAACAAGCTAATCTATGTTTTTGGAACCGGTCATTCGATGCTCTTAGCAATGGAGATGTTCACTAGGTCGGGTGGGCTTGTGCAAGTATATCCCATGCTCGATTTGAGTATTTCAGGCTATAACGGCGCTCTAAAGGCAACATACATTGAGCGTCTTTCAGGATATGCTAAGGCATTGCTAGATTACTATGGTCCTGAACCCGGTTCGACGTTAATCATAGTCTCTAACTCCGGAAAGAATGCTGTTCCCGTCGAAATGGCGTTTGAGGCCAAGAAACGGGGTATAAAGATTATAGCTCTGACATCAAGAGAGTATTCGAACAAAGTCCCAGCGTCGAATCCTTTGAAGAAGAGGCTCTACGAAATAGCCGACATAGTAATAGATAATAAGATCCCATTAGCCGACACCGCAGTATATGTTGAGGAATTAAAACAAGGCATCGGCCCTGCCTCCACTATAGTGAATTCCTTCATATTGCATTGGATTGAAGCATGGGTCGTAGAGAAGCTCCTAGCTAAAGGTGTGAAGCCGATGGTTTGGAAGGAGGGAAACGTCCCAGGAGGAGACGAATTCAATAAATTATACTACGACAAATACTTCGACAAGATAAAGCCGCTGTAAAGTTAGGGTATTAAAGCTTTTACGACCTTACACATTCCTTCCCCTAAATTTTCTATCATATACTCTCCAACACAGGATGAAACGATTAAAGTGTCTGGGAACTCTAATACATATCCCTCTCCTTTCTTCGGTTTAACAAGAACTTTTTCTCCCTCAACCAAGGTTAGAAGATGGAACCTTCCATTAGTGTTATCCTCTATACTCTTAGAGAACTCCAGCCTACGTGTCTCGAAGCAGATATCCCTCCTTTTTCCTATCAAATACTCCGCCCAGCCATCTCCGCTCCTCAGGAGCTTAGGCTGCTGAGCGAGATTCGCGAGAACCCATTTTCTCCTCCTATTTTTCTTCAAGACGTTAAATGCGTGCTTTAGGTGAATTGGTCTCAGACTTCCGTCGAGATCCGGCCTGACATAATCATATATGTGGAAGGTGTAACCTGGAGAATAAGCGCATATCTCAAAATCTATCTCTAGGACAAATTGATTTCTTCCTGAGGCATGTACCGTTCCGGCGGGGATGAGGAAATAATCTCCCGGCTTAGTCCAAATGTAGTTCACGTATTTTTCATAATCGAAGCGTTTCCCTGTTCTCTCAGATTCCCGGGCTTTCATATAAAATTCTTTTACATCGGCGTCATCTTGCAAGCCTAAATAAGTCTTTGCTCCGGGTCCTGTGCTAATTATGTAATAGCTTTCATCCTGTCTTATTTGCCTTTCATTAAAATGTTTTTTCAAATATTTTCCATTGGGATGAACCTGTATTGCCATATGTCCTCCGTCTATTTGGTCGTCATACCAGTAAACGAATGGAAAGGCTCCATTGAACTTTCTATCGACGTACTCTCCGAGGATCTTTTTCCTATTAGCCCAAAGCACGTTTTGGAATGGGATTTCCAACAAGACGTTTCCCAGCCTAATCTTGACGCTGTTCTCATCTGGAACAATACACGCCTGACCCGAATTTGGCATTTCTTCAGGAAGTCTCTTTATTTTTTTAAGGAAATTTCCCCCCCAAACTACTGGATAATATAACGGCTTTATCCTGAAAGGCTTTTCAGCTAGCTTGGAGAGAATTTTATAATATAGCCTTCTAGAAATCATTTTTATCTCATTTACATTATTACATTCAACGTACCAATCCATGTACTTTAAGAC
>Ga0164311_10001925_pt1 | contig 10496 bp, 5 predicted proteins | sample GuaBasSedimGuay2_FD_121796 | JGI IMG/M metagenome (GOLD analysis project Ga0164311, IMG submission 121796) | Subseafloor sediment microbial communities from Guaymas Basin, Gulf of California, Mexico - Guay2, Core 4569-9, 9-12 cm | ecosystem: Environmental > Aquatic > Marine > Hydrothermal vents...
GACGTGATTTTACTTCTACCATTGGACTAATATTGTCTAGTGCTTGCTGGAAAATTTCCAAACCATTTGCACTTTTAGTATCAGCAACTGAATCCAATGCATCATAGGCAATTTTTTCTGCCACAGACTTTTTGCCATCTTTCATAATGACATTAATAAATTTTGCCAACCCAATGTTTGAAAACTTTGGATCTGGTAATATTTCACGCTTGGCAACAACCCTTCTTCTTGGCATTTGTCTTTCCTAATTCTTAATTCTATATAGACGTATTAAACGACTATTATTTTGGACGCTTGGCGCCATACTTAGAACGACCTTGACGTCGAGCAGTAACACCAGATGTATCCAATGCACCACGTACAGTGTGATAACGCACACCAGGTAAATCTTTAACACGACCGCCACGAATCAGTACGACCGAGTGTTCTTGTAAGTTATGACCTTCACCACCAATATACGATGTCACTTCAAAACCATTAGTCAAACGAACACGAGCAACTTTACGCATCGCTGAGTTAGGTTTTTTTGGTGTTGTTGTATACACACGAGTGCATACGCCACGACGCTGAGGACAAGCCTGCAACGCAGGTACATTGTTCTTTTTCTTTTGTTTTAGTCGTGGTTTACGAACCAACTGATTAATTGTTGCCATTAAATTACAGCCCTACATATTTCAAAATACGGTAATCAGCGATTCAAATATCGTCGCTTTACCAGTAAAAAAGCGGGCCCCTACTAAGGAGGCCCGACAAAGAAGAGGAATTTTACTACTCAACTAACTGTTGAGTCAAGATCTCTTTTCTTAAGAAACCTTTTCCAAAGCCTCACTATCATCTTCAGTTTTAGCAACTGGTGTTGGTTTTTTTGCTACAACTTTAACTTCATCACCTTGATGACGTTTACGGTAGCGCTCTTTATGATATGCCAAACCTGTACCAGCAGGAATAAGTCGGCCAACAATTACATTTTCTTTTAAGCCACGTAAACTATCACGCTTACCTGTTACGGCAGCATCTGTCAGTACACGCGTCGTTTCCTGGAATGATGCAGCTGAAATGAATGAATCAGTCGCCAATGAAGCTTTTGTAATACCGAGTAATAACGGTTTATACGTTGCTTCTAGCTTATCCTCAGCACGTGCCTTATCATTTGCTTCCAATAAAGTATCATGGTCAACATGTTCACCTCTGAGGAAACTAGTTTCTCCAGCTGAATCAATTTCCACTTTACGTAGCATTTGACGCACGATAACTTCGATGTGCTTATCGTTAATTTTTACACCTTGTAAACGATAAACTTCTTGAACTTCATTCGACATATAGTTAGCTAAAGCCAAGACACCTTTCAAACGCAAGATATCATGAGGGTCTTCTGGCCCATCAACAAGCATTTCACCTTTCTCGATATGCTCACCTTCGAATACAGATACATGTCGCCATTTTGGAATAAGTTCTTCATGTGTATCACCTTCTTGAGGTGTAATCACCAATCTCTGTTTACCTTTTGTTTCCTTACCAAAACTGATCGTGCCCGATATTTCAGCCATCAATGCAGGATCTTTTGGTTTCCGTGCCTCAAACAAGTCGGCAACACGAGGTAAACCACCGGTAATATCACGTGTTTTACTACTTTCTTGTGGGATACGTGCCAATACATCACCAATACTCACATCTTCACCATCTGCAACACGAACAATCGCACCACCTGGTAAGAAATATTGTGCCGGAATATCTGTACCAACAATAAAGACGTCATTACCATCACTATCAATCAGTTTAACCATTGGACGCATATCTTTAGCTGCAGTACTACGTTGTTTTGGATCACGTACAATCAAACTTGTTAAACCGGTAACATCATCGACTTGTTTATCAACGGTGACGCCTTCAACTAGGTCTTTAATTTCAACACGACCGGCCATTTCAGTAACAACTGGATGGGTATGCGGGTCCCAAGTCGCAATAACTTGACCCGCATCGACAGCTTCATTGTCAGCAACACTGATTTCAGAACCATATGGAATTTTATAACGTTCACGCTCACGGCCATTTTCATCAATTAAATGTAATTCACCAGAACGAGATACTGCAATAAAGTTACCACTTTCATGTTTAACAGACTTAATATTGTGGAAGCGGATATTACCTTTAAATTTCAAGGCAACTGAGTTATCAGCAGCTGTTCGCGATGCAGCACCACCAATATGGAAAGTACGCATTGTCAGCTGTGTTCCAGGCTCACCGATTGATTGAGCTGCTATAACACCAACAGCTTCACCTACATTAATTTGATGGCCACGTCCTAAATCACGTCCGTAACATGTCGCACACACACCGTAGCGTGATTCACAACTAATAGCTGAACGAACAACAACTTCATCAACACCTTTCTGCTCCAGTAAGATTACTGAGTCTTCATTCATCATGGTACCGGCAGTAACAACAAGTTCACTACCATCGTTGCTCATCACGTCTAGGGCAACAACTCGTCCTAAAACACGTTCACCTAAGGGCTCAACTACATCACCACCTTCAATGATTGGCGTCATATTAACGCCGCGTTCAGTACCACAGTCTTCTTCTACTACAACCAAGTCTTGTGATACATCAACCAAACGACGTGTCAAATAACCAGAGTTAGCAGTTTTCAATGCTGTATCAGCCAAACCTTTACGAGCACCATGAGTAGAAATAAAGTACTGAAGTACGTCCAAACCTTCTCGGAAGTTCGCTGTGATGGGTGTTTCGATAATCGAACCATCTGGTTTAGCCATCAAGCCACGCATACCCGCTAATTGACGAATCTGAGCAGCAGAACCACGAGCACCAGAATCTGCCATCATATAGATAGAGTTCATAGATTGCTGTTCGACTTCTTTACCTTCTGCATCAATTACAGTATCAGAGCCCAGACCATCCATCATGGCGTTAGCAATCTGGTCATTGGTACGAGACCAAATATCGATAATTTTATTGTAACGCTCACCATCCGTTACCAAACCAGAGGCATATTGAGTAGCAATTTCTTCTACTTCAGCTTCTGCTGCAGCCAGAATAACAGCTTTCTGTTCTGGAATAGCCATATCATCAATACCAACTGAAGCGCCAGACTTAGTCGCATGAGTAAAGCCCAAATACATTAATTGGTCAGCAAAGATAACTGTAGGTTTCAACCCCAATTGGCGATAACAAACATTTATCAATTCACCAATTGCTTTTTTGGTCATTGAACGATCAATAACTGAGAATGGCAGCCCTGTTGGCACAATACCAAATAGGATTGCACGACCCACTGTCGTTTCAACACGGATTGTTCTATGTTGCTCAGGTTCAGGCAATGATGAATCTGTTTCATCAAGACGAACTGTTATACGTGCATGCAATGCTACTTGCTTATTATCGTAGGCACGTTTTAACTCGGCTAAATCAGCAAACTTAAGGCCTTCACCTTTAGCATTGATCAACTCACGAGTCATGTAGTACAAACCCAAGACCACGTCTTGTGATGGAATAATAACTGGCTCACCATTCGCTGGTGACAAGATATTGTTGGTCGCCATCATCAATGAACGTGCTTCTATTTGAGCTTCCAATGACAACGGTACGTGAACCGCCATTTGGTCACCATCAAAGTCAGCATTAAAGGCACTACAGACTAAAGGATGAAGCTGAATCGCTTTACCTTCGATCAATAATGGTTCAAAAGCCTGAATACCTAATCTATGCAATGTTGGAGCACGGTTAAGCATGATTGGATGTTCACGAATAACATCTGCAAGGATATCCCAAACTTCTGGACCTTCACGTTCAACCATTTTCTTGGCCGCTTTAATAGTTGTTGCCAAGCCTGCACGTTCTAATTTTCCGTAGATAAATGGTTTAAATAGTTCCAATGCCATTTTCTTAGGGAGACCACATTGGTGTAATTTCAAGTATGGTCCAACTACAATTACAGAACGACCAGAGTAATCTACACGCTTACCTAATAAGTTCTGACGGAAACGACCTTGTTTACCTTTGATCATATCTGCCAGAGATTTCAGTGGCATACGATTGGTACCGGTAATGGCACGACCGCGACGACCATTATCCAATAAGGCATCAACTGATTCTTGCAACATACGTTTTTCATTACGTACGATGATATCGGGTGCATTTAAATCTAATAATCGTTTCAAACGGTTGTTACGGTTAATCACACGACGGTATAAGTCATTAAGATCAGATGTCGCAAAACGACCACCATCAAGTGGAACTAATGGACGTAAATCTGGAGGCAAAATTGGAAGTACTTCCATTACCATCCATTCTGGTTTGTTACCAGAATCAAGGAATGCTTCCATTAATTTTAGACGTTTAGTCAGTTTCTTGATTTTGGTTTCAGAGTTAGTCGCTTCAATTCCTTCACGAATAACTTCAATTTCTTTTAAAAGATCAATATCACGCAACAATATCTGAACAGCTTCTGCACCCATACGCGCATCAAATTCATCACCATATTCTTCTACTGCTTGTAAATACGTTTCATCAGAAAGTAGCGTCCCTTTTTCAAGTGGTGTCATACCAGGATCAACAACGATAAATGCTTCAAAATACAACACACGTTCTAGATCACGTAAAGTCGTATCCAAGAACAGAGCAATACGTGATGGCAATGATTTCAAGAACCAGATATGTGCAACCGGACTTGCCAGCTCAAGGTGTGCCATGCGTTCACGGCGAACTTTAGCAACAGTAACTTCTACACCACATTTTTCACAAATAACACCACGATGTTTGAGGCGCTTGTATTTACCACATAGACATTCGTAGTCTTTAACAGGTCCAAAAATCTTGCAACAGAACAGTCCTTCACGCTCCGGCTTAAAAGTACGATAGTTAATGGTTTCAGGTTTTTTAACTTCTCCGAAAGACCAAGAACGTACCATTTTTGGTGAAGCCAAACCAATCCGAATGGCATCAAACTCTTCTGGTTGAGATTGCTGTTTTAATAAATTAAGCAAATCTTTCATGTTATTTTCTCCGCTGCCCTAGAGGCAAATATATTGATTATCAGTAGTTAACGTTTGACTTCGATTAGTCTTCGACTAAATCAATATCAATACCTAAAGAACGAATCTCACGTGTTAATACTTTGAAGGATTCAGGCATGCCTGCTTCCATCCGATAATCACCATCCACAATATTCTTGTAGATTCGGGTACGACCATGAACATCATCTGATTTCACAGTCAACATTTCTTGCAAGGTGTAAGCAGCACCATAAGCTTGCAGTGCCCATACCTCCATTTCACCAAAACGTTGCCCACCAAATTGAGCCTTACCACCCAATGGTTGTTGAGTAACCAAGCTATAAGGACCCGTTGAGCGTGCATGCATTTTGTCATCAACCAAGTGATTCAATTTAAGCATGTGCATATAACCAACTGTAACTGGACGCTCGAACTCTTCACCAGTACGACCATCAATTAGCATTGCCTGACCACTACGTGGTAAGCCTGCTAATTCCAGCATATCTTTGATTTCACTTTCTGCCGCACCATCAAATACTGGCGTAGCCATTGGTACACCCGCTTTTAGATTGTGTGCCAATTCGATGATTTCATCATCAGTAAGCGAATCTAAATCTTCTTGTTTACCGCTAGTGTTATATACCTTACCCAAAAATTCACGTAGTTCAGCAATTTCACGTTGCTGCTCTAACATTTCAGCAATCTTGAAGCCGACACCTTTGGCAGCCCAGCCTAAATGAATCTCAAGAACCTGACCAATATTCATCCGTGACGGTACACCCAATGGGTTCAAGATGATATCAACTGGACGACCATCTGCTGTATAAGGCATATCTTCAACTGGAACAATATTTGAGATAACACCCTTATTACCGTGACGACCCGCCATTTTATCACCAGGTTGAATACGGCGTTTTACAGCAAGGAATACTTTAACCATACGCTGTACGCCAGGAGCTAGATCATGACCTGATGTCAATTTCTGTTTCTTAACTTCAAACGCATCATCCATATCTTGACGATATTGTTTGATTTGCTCAACGGCATGCTCAAGCTGAGTGTTCAATTCCGCTGATTCCATAGTAATATCGAACCATTGTGAATGCTCCAGCTTATTCAAATAGGCTTTAGTAACTTTGCTACCTGCTTTCAAATCAGGTGCTTTTTTAGCTACTTTGCCTGATAACGCTTTTTCAAGACGGGCAAATACATCATCAACAATAATACGATGTTGATCTTTTAAATCTATGCGTACTTTTTCTAACTCAGTTTTCTCAATTGCCAATGCACGTTCATCTTTATCCACGCCTTCACGAGTAAAGGCTTGAACATCAATAACAGTACCAAAGGTACTTGAAGGCACACGGAGTGATGAATCTTTAACATCTGCAGCTTTTTCACCAAAAATGGCTCTCAGTAATTTTTCTTCTGGTGTCAGTTGTGTTTCACCTTTTGGTGTTACTTTACCAACCAGAATATCACCAGGACCAACTTCAGCACCAACATAAACGATACCTGATTCATCTAGCTTGGATAATGCACTTTCATTAACATTAGGAATATCACTGGTAATTTCTTCGGTACCTAACTTGGTATCACGAGCTAAACAGTTCAATTCTTGAATATGAATAGTTGTAAAGCGATCTTCTTCAACGACACGTTCTGAAACCAGAATTGAATCTTCAAAGTTGTAACCATTCCACGGCATGAAAGCAATCAGGATATTCTGACCCAATGCCAACTCGCCTTTATCAGTTGATGGGCCATCAGCTAACACATCACCTTTAGCAATTACATCACCCGGTTTAACAAGTGGCCGTTGATTGATACAGGTGCTTTGGTTTGAACGAGCATATTTAATCAAGGTATAAATATCTACACCTGAGTCTGCATCATCTGCTTCAGAATCATTAACACGAATAACAACACGGGTAGCATCAACTGAATCAACTGTACCACCACGACGTGCAACAACCATAACACCAGAATCACGTGCTACGGCACGTTCCATTCCAGTACCAACGATTGGTTTTTCAGCGCGTAATGTTGGAACAGCCTGACGTTGCATGTTTGATCCCATCAATGCACGGTTAGCATCATCATGTTCCAAGAAAGGAATCAATGATGCCGCAACTGATACTACCTGACGTGGTGATACGTCCATATATTGCACTTGATCTGCCGGCATCAATGAGAATTCATTTTTATAGCGACATGGCACCATATTATCTAGAATTTCATCTTTGTCACTCAGATTAATTGTTGCTTGTGCAATCTTAAATTCACCTTCATCAATCGCTGATAAATACTCAATATCTTTTGTTGCTTTACCTTTGATGACTTTACGATATGGTGTTTCAATAAAACCATATTCATTGGTGCGAGCATAAACAGCTAATGAATTGATCAAACCGATATTTGGACCTTCAGGTGTTTCGATTGGACATACCCGGCCATAATGAGTCGGATGTACGTCACGAACTTCAAAACCAGCACGTTCACGAGTTAAACCACCAGGGCCTAGTGCTGATACACGGCGTTTGTGCGTGACTTCAGATAATGGATTATTTTGATCCATAAACTGAGATAGTTGGCTAGAACCAAAGAATTCTTTGATTGCAGCAGCAACCGGTTTAGCATTAATAAGTTGTTGTGGCATCAAACCTTCTGATTCAGCAATACTTAAACGCTCACGTACAGCACGCTCGACACGCACCAAACCAACACGGAATTGATTTTCTGCCATCTCACCAACGCTTCTTACACGACGGTTACCAAGATGATCGATATCATCAACCACTCCGTCACCATTACGAATAGCAATCAATTCTTTTAACACTGCAACAATGTCATCTTTAGATAAGATGCCTTCACCTTCTAGATCATCACGACCTAGACGACGGTTAAACTTCATTCGGCCGACACCCGATAAATCATAGCGATCACCGCTGAAGAATAAGCTCTTAAAGAGATTTTTTGCTGAATCTTCTGTTGGTGGTTCACCTGGACGCATCATTCGATAGATTTCAACTTTAGCTTCTAGAGCAGTTGTTGTTTCATCTAAACGGAATGTGTCAGAAATGTAAGGACCCTTATCTAAATCATTAGAAAAGATTGTTTCAACTACTTTAGTATCAAAGCGATTTAATGTTTCTAATATTTCTTCTGTAATTTCGTCATTTGCAGAAACAATTACTTCACCACTATCAGTATCGATCATGTCCTTAGCGATAGTTTTACCTATCAGATAAGATGCTGGCACAATCAAGCTTGCCATTTTTGCCTTTTCCATCTTACGAATATGGCGACCTGTCACTTGATGGTCGGCTTCAACAATGACATCACCTTTAGGGTCAGCAATTTCGAATGGTACTGTTTGCCCGCGTAAACGTTGTGGAACTAGAGCTAATTTAAAATCATCGCCCTTTTTGGTGAAGGTGTCTTGGTCAAAGAAAATATCGAGTATTTCTTCATTGGTATATTCAAGAGCATGTAATAATATTGACGCTGGTAATTTACGACGGCGATCGATACGAACAAAGACTGCATCTTTGGGATCAAATTCAAAATCTAACCAAGATCCACGGTATGGGATCACACGTGCGTTGAATAAAATTTTACCGGATGAGTGCGTTTTACCTTTATCACTATCAAAGAACACACCTGGAGAACGATGCAATTGCGACACAATAACACGTTCGGTTCCGTTAATAACAAAGTTACCTTTCTCTGTCATTAGTGGGATTTCTCCCATATATACTTCCTGCTCTTTAATGTCCTTAACAACTTTAGACTTAGCAGTTGATGCTTCCTTATCATAAATGACAAGGCGCATTTTCACTCTTAATGGTGCAGCATAGGTAACACCTCGTAATTGACATTCTTTAACATCAAAAGATGGAGTACCGAGGCGATAACTTACATATTGTAGTTCAGCCATGCCTGTATGGCTTTTAATCGGGAATACAGACCCAAATGCTGCATGCAAACCTCGATCTGAACGTTCATCAGCAACAACACTCTGCTGTAGAAAGTTCTGATAGGAATCTACCTGCGTAGCGAGCAGATTAGGTACATTCAAGACACTTGGACGTTTTCCAAAATCTTTACGAATCCGTTTTTTCTCGGTATACGTATAAGCCATTTATTACACCTCATGATATGCCCCAACTCCACATATAGTGAAGCAAGGAATTGTCATTTTGTATTTAGCCAATAGTTATTTTTTACTACTGACCAGTAACGGAAAAAGGCCGGTGACAAAAATCACCAGCCAATTTCTATATCGTGGTGACAATATTGTCACCACGATCGATGAGCAGCCTACTTAAGTTCAGCTTCAGCACCAGCTTCAGTAAGTTGCTTAACAACATCTTCAGCTTCGGCTTTCTCAGCACCTTCTTTAACAGTAACAGGTGCGCCTTCAACCATGTCCTTAGCTTCTTTCAAGCCAAGACCAGTAATTGCACGAACCGCTTTGATTACGCTTACTTTGTTAGCGCCAAAGCTTGTCATTACTACATCAAACTCTGTTTGTTCTGCAGCGGCAGCACCACCACCAGCATCACCACCAGCAGCAGCTACAGCTACCGGAGCAGCAGCAGTTACACCAAATTTCTCTTCCATTGCTTCAATCAAATCTACAACTTCAACAACAGTCATATTTGAAATTGCTTCCAAAATATCTTCGCTTTTAACTTTAGCCATTTTATTTTCCTAATATCTTTTTTACAGAATTATATGTACAACTGAAACCCAAACAGGGATTAAGCTGCTTCTTTCGCATCACGGACAGCCGCGAGCGTACGAACCATCTTGCTAGTCGGAGCCACCAAAGTACGAACAAATTTCTCAACCGGTGCCTTCATAGTACCCATAAGGATTGCAATTGCTTGATCCTTAGTAGGCATTTTGGCAAGTTTCTCAAGATCTGAAGCAGGTAATAATTTACCGCCCAGAGAAACCATTTTAATTTCGAGTTTGTCATTTTCTTTAGCGAAGCTACTCATAACTCGTGCAACAGCACCTGGATCTTCAGTTGAAAACCCAAATACTAGAGGTCCTGTCATTCCTTCCTGCATGCAGGCGAAATCAGTACCCTCTACGGCACGTTTAGCTAGTGTATTTCTAACAACACGCAAATAAACATTCTCATCGCGAGCTGCAACACGTAACTCAGTCATATCTGAAACAGACAATCCACGATATTCTGCTGCTACAGCAGAATATGCACTAGATGCTACTTCAGCGACCTCAGCAACGACGGCCTTCTTTCCTTCCAGATTCATTGCCACCTAAGTTACCTCCTTAGGATCACCACCTTCTTATTAAGATAGTGGTTGTTGCTAACAAAGAAGAGGTAAACCTCTTCCACCATTTACGGCATTCAACATCCAGAAATTCTGCAGCTGAACCCGTCTGCGTAGGCCAATTACACGGATGTAATCGATTAAACTCACATACCTACGGTCTTAGACAACTCGA
>Ga0164311_10001926_pt1 | contig 10493 bp, 12 predicted proteins | sample GuaBasSedimGuay2_FD_121796 | JGI IMG/M metagenome (GOLD analysis project Ga0164311, IMG submission 121796) | Subseafloor sediment microbial communities from Guaymas Basin, Gulf of California, Mexico - Guay2, Core 4569-9, 9-12 cm | ecosystem: Environmental > Aquatic > Marine > Hydrothermal vents...
CTTGTGGATTTGGTACCGAATCCGTGGGTGGCTCACGAGATCGGCGAAAATGTCCTGAAATCATTCCTGAAAAGATATAATGAAAAACTGGTGACCAATAATTTTGTCTTCATTATTGAGGAACTGCGAAAAAATCTCTCGTAAGAGAAAGACCGTTTGGCGAAAGAGATTTTTCACGATCTGTTGTGTCAGTCCAAACTGCGTTTTCTGGTGATTCTCAATGAGATTGGTTTTCAGTTACCGACCAAGCGAACCATTAAATCAAGCCGCTGGATGACAAAACGAGACGGCCAGCCCTTGCAGAACTCATTATTTGATTTTGTCGCCGAAGACAGCTTCAATAATATGGAAAAGGAAGTCGCGTGGTATCTTGAAGAGCAGGATAAACTGCTGTGGTGGTATCGCAATGAACCCAAGAAAGATTACGGGGTCCAGGGTTGGAAAAAGAATCGGATCTTTGCCGATTTTATTTTCACCAATACCGATAATGAACCCGAGCAGTTTAACCGTGTGTATGTCGTTGAGACCAAAGGGCTTCATTTGATAAATGAGGATACGGCTTATAAGAAAGATGTATTTCAGCTCTGTAATAAGTTGGCCAAAAAAACCACCCGTACAAAATTAGGGTTAGAACTGAATATCCCAAAGATGCAGTTTCATGTGATCCATGAAGACCAGTGGCAGCGAAAACTGAATGAAATGTTTTCAGAGTGAAAGCGATCTATCGCAATAAAACAAGCGGCGACATTTTCGCCATCGAAACCGACGAGACGGGTACGGTCGTTTCCACCTGCGGCCCTTTGTTTGCCGACGGATTCGACCCGAAGAATCTTGACTATGACAAATACTGGAACACAGAAATCCAGACAAAGTTAGCGGATTTTGAGAAGATCACCGAAGACGATTATCTCGAACTCCTGCGAAAAAATGGCTTCATCACCGACTTCAACCAGCACTATTTATTCTGAGAACAGAATTTTTTGTGTCTTTCGTGCTTTTCGTGGTCTATTTCCTCACCTCTGCCTTGATCTCATCGACCCCCTTGATGATATACTCGATTTTCGTCTCCATCCGCACAATAGCTTTTTCGCTTTCGGTGGTCTGATCCGAAACCGTCTCCACCCGCTTGGCCAGCCCGGCAATCCGCCCTTGATTCTCACATATCCGCGCATTCTGATTCGCCCAGGTCATCCCCCATCCCACCAGCACCGCCGCAACCCCCAAAAATGTCCAAACTACCTTCATCATAGTACCGTCCTCAGTCTTTAGCTTTTCAGCATTCAGTTAAAATCAGTGTTCATCTGCGTTAATCTGTGTTAAAAGATATTCGTGCCTTTTCGTGTTCATTCGTGGTTAAGGTGCCGCCGGAAGCTGAACACTAACCCCTGCCAACAGCCGTTCCGTCTGCTGACCATACCATGCCCGCTTTTTCTCATAGCCGTCTCGCACCGTAGCATTCGTCGAAGTGGTGTACAATACCGTGTAAACCTGCATCAGCAACACTGCAGTTACAATCTGTTTTATGGCATCCGTATTCTGGATTTCATCCAGAGCATACGCCGCATCAGCTTTTCCGGGCTTTAGTCCCAGCCGAGCGGACAGTTCCAATTCAGCTTGCACAATTTGCGGCCCCAGCGTCTTAATACTCCAGGTCAGCCCAGAAGCCGACCCAACGGCAATCGCCGCATCGCCGGAATCCGTTCGTATTTGCGACACGGTTAAATGCGTAGAATCAATGACCGAAACAATCTCAAACACGCCATCAATGGTCCCGTCGGCACTGGACAGGGCAATCACACAGCCAGCCACCACTTGGGAACTATCAAAATCCACTCCGCTGGCAGTAAACTGTGTTCCAGCCACAATCCCATTGGTCCCGCCGCATCGCACCTGTGCCCCAAATGCCGTACTGCTGAACACTTCAGCATCGGTTTTTGCCACATCCACATCGTTTATCAGCATACCTATATTCCTATATTCTTGAATTATATATCTCTATAGATGCTTGCGTCAAAAGTCCAAAATCAGAGCCCTGAGCGTAAGCGATGGGTTAAAAACAAATATTTATGATTCGTTCTCAGACTTTTGGCAGTGGCATCAAATATGAATGACAGAGCATTTTTAAGCGATGACGATGACGGATGCATTTTCCGGTTAAACCTGCTAAAGCATGAAAAGACAGCCAAGTGCGGAATCGAAATAAATGGCACAAAGCAGGATGGGACGAAAAATACTTGAAAAAGCTGCTGAGGATTCAGATGCGGTTGCCCTGTGGGAAAATGATTTCGGCTTGTTTTTTTTGATTTTGGCTTGATTTTTTTTGATAAACATGTTACAATCGCTGACATGTTATAATCATGGGGTTGAGTGTTAACGAACGATATTATGGTTCTGTAGTTAGACCCAGTTCAGTGAGCGAACGTGCTTAGTGTTATCGTTGTTGAATCGTGTTTAATAGCCGTTGAGTTGATAGTTTGATTTATAGTCAGAGGAAAATGGGTGATTTTGAGACGGATCATGGAGAAAACCAAGGTATCGGACACTCGTTCCGAGCAAGGTGTCCCTCTGCATCCTCTTAAAGGCATAACAAGCAATCAGCACAGACCCCTTAAGACAACAAAAAAACCTAAGATTGCAAAGCACAAGAGGAAGTTGGCAGACACATCATTCTTCTGTAGATACGAACTGAAATACCGTATCCGGGAAACAAAGGCCCGTGCAATTGCTCAGTATATTCAATCGTATATTCCACCAGACGGGTATGCTCGAAAATGCCCCGGACATGAGTACCCTATTGCCAGCTTATATTTTGACTCGGATAATCTGCATCTTTGTAATGAAACCCTAAATGGCAGGAAAAATCGATTTAAGTTGCGTATCCGCTGCTATGATGACAATCCGGAATCAATGTGTTTCTTTGAAATTAAACGACGAATCAATACCGTCATTCTGAAAGACAGGGCGAGAATTCCGAAACCCCAGATTGCAAATGCGCTGGAGGGAAGCGGGATTTCCGCCTCACTTTACAAAAAAGACAAGAAAGCCATAGACCAATTCCGTTTCTATCTGAAAACCCTTTGCGCGCGACCGGTTGTACTGGTTCGCTACAAACGACAGGCCTACGAGGGGAATTCGAGTAACCGGGTGCGTATCACATTTGACCGCGAGCTGGCTTTCAAGACGGTGAATACGCCCGTTGTTTCCGTTAGTGGTTCGGGTTGGCATCCGGTTCCGATGGACTTCATTATTCTTGAAATTAAGTTTACGGATCGCTATCCATTCTGGTTAACGGACATGGTTAAAATATTCGATCTGAAACAAACCGCGATGTCAAAGTATGTCTCGTCGGTTAAGCAATCCTGTAATATGGGATTTTGCGCTCCGACCTGTCTAATGGGTACTGATGATGGATAGAATCTGGCAAACAATTCAGAACGCTTCAGTAGATGGGACAGAATTTTCCATTCAGGGGGTTTTATTGTCCCTTATGCTGGCCTTTGTTTTAGGACAATTGCTGGCATGGCTGTACTATTTCACCCATACGGGTCTTTCTTATTCTCGTTCGTTTGTCCAATCGCTGATCCTGATCACCGTCATCGTATCGATGGTCATGTCCACGATTGCCGGTAGCTTCGTCGTCGCCGTCGGACTGATGGGAGCGCTGTCCATCATCCGCTTCCGTAATATCATCAAAGATACGCGCGACATTGCGTTTATTTTCAGCGCCCTGGTAATCGGCATGGCCTGCGGATCTCAGCGATACAGTGTCGCGATTCTCGGAACCGGTGTCATTGGCAGCATTATCCTCTATCTGCACTTATCAGAGTTTGGGACGCATCGGCCGCATAATGCGTTTCTGCGTTTCCGTCTTCGGGATCATATCAGCTCAGGGCATCCGGTTCTTAAGATCTTAGATAAGTTCTGCAGTACCCACACAATGATCTCGTCGCAAGGCGGGGACTTTGGAGATATGAATGTGGAATACGCCTATCAGGTGATGATTAAAAATGCTGCCCGGAATGAACAAATGCTTGCCGAGTTAGAGAAAATTGAGAACATTGCAAATGTGAACCTGACGGTTCAGGAACAGTTGTTACAGATTTAGCGGGGATAATCCTGAATATGAAACTTTGGTTTAGACAAAGCAAATTTTTGACACGATTGCTGCCCGCATTTGTATGGGTAGCAGCGGCAGCAGCAGTGGCGGTATTGTTTCTGCATCAGTCTGAAACGACCCAGCTCAAAGGGATCGCTTTTAGCCATGAGCAGATTATTAACACAACTGAAACCGGATATATCCGTTCGATCCCGGTGGAACTTTACCAGGAAGTCAAAAAAGGCGACACCCTGGCCATCATCAAGGAAAACACGGTGGCCCAGGAAGAATATATTCACTCACTGCTTCAGGCCGAGCGGGCCACCGCCGAAGCGGAATTGGAACAACTCAAGGCGGAATTGGCCGCGGCTGAGGACCGTCTCCTGGTCGATCAGTTTGAGCGGGACAGCGATACGACTTCACTCGAACGTCGTCTTGCGGTGGATATGGAAAGAGCCCGGCTGGAAGTGTTGGAAATCAAATCGGATCTGGGTCCGGACCGATTAATACTCAAGGATATGGAGGTTGAACTCGAGATCGTGCAGCGTCTCGTTGCCGAGCAGGCCTCCGAAGAATATGAACTCCAGAAAATTCAGGCACAATGTGATATTTTCAGGGAGAGTGTCGCCCAGAAAGGGGAATTGCTGGTCCAAGCGGAAGAGAATTACAAAGCAGCCCTGCTTCGTAAAGACGAATTTGAGCAATCGACTCCGATCTCTCCAAAATTGAGCGATAAAGAGCTGGCACCCATCCGAAAAGCGATTCTTGTGCAGGAAAAACGGCTTGTCGAGTTTATCAAGCAGCGTGACATTATCGTCCTGACCGCGCCGTTCGATGGGGTTATCAACACTTTAAATTATAAGTCCGGCCAGACTGTTGTCCGCGGCGATCCAATCATGACAATTGTCGATCCGACGCCCGGATCCATCACGGCTTGGATACCCCAGAAAAACATCGGGCAATTTGTGCAGAACATGAAAGTCAAAATTGTCTCGCTTAACACACCGCGTCAATCCTTTGTCTCGCAAATATCGAATATGAGCCCTTCGCTGGAGTTAATCCCCCAGCAACTTTGGCGGGTTCCAACGGTTCCGGAGTGGGGCCGATCGATTCAAGTTCCTATACAGCCGAACTTCGCCTGTATTCATAATGAAATCGTCGGGGTTACGACAGTCATTCAGTAGGCTCCCGGGGGGGCATCAATGAAATGTAAACTTCTAACATATTTGTGTCTTGCGTTTGCCGGTTTAGCATTGACCGGTTGCCAAGCCGATCTGGCTCAAACGGTCGACCAGACCGATGCGGCCGTTTACGGGATCATCGACGATACCTGGGACGAAAACTACGGCAGCCAGACAAATTACAGCATCAACGCCGCCGACGCAAATCATGCAAACAGCGACATTGAAGTAGCCGTTTTGGACCGATTAACCCTGCCTTCAGCGGTTGCGATCGCAACGACCCAAAACCGCGACTATGCAACCGAAAAAGAAAATCTTTATTTAACCGCTTTGGCCCAGACTGATGTTCAGCATCTCTACGAAGCGATCCCCTTTGTCGGCGGAAGTAGCGGCTATCGAAAAGACGGCAGCAACGAAGGTGCCGGAGCTTTTGGCGGAGCCGGATTTGAACAACTGCTGGCCACCGGAGCCCAAATCGGAACCGACATCAGCTTCGGCTGGGTGGACATCCTTTCCGGCGATTATAGAAGCGGTTTCTCGACGGTCGCCACAGCACTGATCACACAGCCCCTGCTGCGCGGGGCGGGACGAAAAATCGCCCTGGAAAACCTCACACAAGCCCAGCACAACACCCTTTATCAGATTCGAACCTTTAACCGCTTCCGAAAAGAATTCGTCACCGAGATCATAACGGAATATTATCGTATTTTGCAGTTAAATGACCGGCGCATCAACGCACGGGATTATTACTTTGAACTGACGGAAATGTGCAAAAAGTTTCAAAAACGAACGGTGGGCGGAAAACTGCCCCGACATGAACTGGAGCAGGCCGATCAGGACCGGATGAAGGCAATGAGTGACTATGTACAATCCCAAGAAGAATATGATAACGCACTCGACGCATTCAAGCTACGGCTGGCGATCATTCCCAGCACGCCCATCCAGCTGGATATGAACGAACTGGCCGCACTGCGCGAATCGGTTGACGCCGACATCGCCCTCTCACCGCGGCAGGCCATTGAGGTCGCGCTGAACCAGCGGCTGGATCTGGCCAATGCCGCCGATACCGCTATCGACGCCGAGCGGAAAGTCGATGTCGCCGCCGATGCGATCCGTGCCGAGTTAAACCTCATCGGCTATGCAAATCCGCAGAGCAACGGAAAAACCGTCTTCGGAGCCGATCCCGGTGAACTGGAACGCACCCGCGACCGCTATGAACTCAGCTTACAGTTGGATCTTCCCATTGACCGGCTCTTCGAAAAAAATGCCTATCGCAGATCGCTGATTGCCCTCATGCAGCAGCAGCGAGCACATCAGCAGGCAACCGACACCGTGGTCCTGGAGGTCCAGACATCTCACCGCAGGATGACCGAGGCCCGCCAGCGCTATCAGATCGAACAGAAAAGTGCCAAGCTTGCTGAAAAGCGTACATCGAACACGCTGCTCTTGCTGCAGTACGGCCGGGCCAGCACACGGGATGCTTTGGATGCACGAGAAGATTATCTGGACACGAAGGATGCCGCGACCGAAGCGATCGTTGATTATGCCGTTGCCGTCCTGGAGTTTTTCCGTGACACCGAAATCATGAAGATCAAACCCGACGGCTCGTGGGAAAAGCACCTCCCGAACACGCGGGATTGATTTCTTGGTAAGCAGATTGGAATTTTTGCGAGATACAAAATGTTCGATTTTCCTGCCGGATGAATTTTTGAACAAGACAGCTGTCAAATTCTGTCTCTCCAATCTGTTTTGCAATTTGTCGTGTGATGGGGCTTGGAGAGAGCTTATTAAAGACTTGTCCCAATAGATCAATGTCGAGGTAATTATCGATTTGGTTCATTTTATAATCTACAATTGAACGCAGTTCAGCACATTGCTCTTTTGTCAGAGTCAGGAATCGGTTATTCAAAGACATGGATTGTGTTTAACGGAGATCTGACATATAAATAAGAACAAAGAAATTGTCTTTTAGCCTTTTTGTATAGAATAATTATGGCCAGACCATTCACATTACTGATTAAACCAGCAGGACCCGACTGTAATATCGCGTGCGAGTACTGTTTTTATGCTTGCAAGAGTGAAATGTTCAGCAGCGGCGCACACCGAATGACCGATGAGGTCCAGGAATGTCTGGTCAAAAGCTATCTCGAATGCTGCTTTGAGCAGAGCAGTTTTGCCTTTCAGGGCGGTGAACCGACCTTGATGGGACTGGATTTTTACAAACGCCTTATCGAGTTGCAGAAACAATATGGTTTGCCGGGGCAGATTATTTCAAATGCACTGCAAACTAACGGAATACTTCTGGATGACCAGTGGGGCAAATTCCTCGCCGAATACAAATTCCTGACGGGTATCAGTCTGGATGGCCCTAAAGAATATCATGATATTTATCGCAAAGACCGCGCTGGCAGTGGAACATTTGATCGGGTCATGGCGGGGATTGAGGCCTGCCAGCGGAATAATGCAGAATATAATATCCTTGTTCTGCTCAACAACATCAATGTTCAGAGTCCGGATAAGTTGTTCGATTTTTTTATAGGACTGGGGGTTCAGTATCTCCAGTTTATCCCTTGTGTAGAGAAGGCCGAAAACAACTCACAAAAAACCTCCCCGCACAGCATTACGCCCGAAGAATACGGTAACTTCATGAACCGTATTTTTGACCGATGGCTGGACTACGACATACGAAAACTTAGTGTGCGTCTGTTCGACAGTATGCTTAGCTATCTTCTGGGTAATCCGCATACCGAATGTACCTTTGGGCGACAGTGTGCCGATTATATTGTGATCGAGCATAACGGTGACGCATTCTGCTGCGATTTTTATGTCACTGGCGATACCCGGCTTGGCAATATCATGGAAACGCCGATTGGCCGGTTGGGGAAAAATGAAATCAAATGTACCTTTAACCGAAAAAAGACGGAAATCGACAATAAATGCCTCATTTGCCGATACCTTGATATCTGCCGGGGTGGCTGCCCCAAAGACCGGGCCATGCTGACCGGCACACATAAAGTACCCAGTTATTTTTGTGAAGGATATAAGATGTTCTTTGCTTACGCACTGCCTCGATTAGAAATAATCGCACATGATATTCAAACAGGAAAATAAGGATGCTTAAATCTTAAATCATCTTTTGATCTTTGGTTTGGACCGATTGCAATATGTTCTTGACTGCTACGTTTCATATTTTAATGAACACAGGCCGCACCAGGGAATTGGCAACAGAATTCCGGGCGAGCATAATATGACTGTTAAACGGCAGGGCGGTAGCATGTCTTCGAATACAACAGCCAGAAATGTTACAAACCTGAACTTTGGATAAGAATCTCTGTTTTTGAACCAATATCAAGGTTCTTATGTTTCGGTGTCCTCGGCCCAAAATGGGTTTGTTTGGTAATTTTCCATTTTTGAGCTAAAAACAGCATTATTATTTCCTGCTATTCGGGTATAATAGGTCGCTTCTGTCCCGTTATTATTTGACCGATCCCCCAAACCCCATCTTATCAAAGTTCAGGTTATAAGAAAAGACTTTCTTGGCGGACTTTTAAAGAGTTACCAAATAGCAGCGTAATTTTCTGTGGCATTGACAAGCAAAAATGGCCGGAGCTATGAATTTTTGAACCGCATGTATTAGAGGTCTTCAGCGTGCTTGCCAGGCGATTTAGCGTCTTGGCGGGGCGGTGCTTTGGCCGGGCACAAAAGTCGGCGGGATCAGTTGGTGAGTAATAACCTGCGGACCCTCTTCGATATGCTTGATGACCATATCAAGGGCCTTTTTGGCAACTATATCTTCGTGCAGGTCAACGGATGTTATCTTTGGGGTATCCAGGGTGCTCATCAGGTAAGAGCCGTATAGGCTAACACAAACGATAGAGATATCCTGTGGTATTCGACGCTGGGTTTTTAGTACGGCTTTACAGACGCCGAGGGCTGTATGCCTGCCGGACATTGGTATAAAAGCGGTTATTTCAGGATGCTCAAGCAGAAGTTTTTGAGTGGCTCCTTCGCTCCATTTCACTATTAAAGCGGGCTTGTGCAGTATTGACTGTGGATATTCTACCAAAGATTGGCGGGGAGACAATCCAAACTCCATAATCGCCTTGAGGTATCCGTGGTAGCGTGGGTCCAGCGTTTCGTATTTAGAATCCGGGATTAGAAGCCCTATCTGTCTATGGCCAAGTTCAAGCAGGTGCTTAGCGGCCAGATATCCGACCTCAAAATCATCGGTAGAGCATCTTGGAGCAACGATTGAGGGCAGCTGCCAGTGATTTTGTAAAACAAAGGGCAGTTTCTGTTCCTGCAGTTTTCTCAGCGCTACAGCCACCTCGGGAACTTCCGGCTGATATATGACCGCCCCGGCAACATTCATTGAAGACAGTTCCCCAATAATATTACTTTCGAGTCGATAGTCATCTGCGCTTAATATTACCTGTCTGTATCCCCTTTCGACACATCGGTCGTGAATACAGCGTGCCTGCCTGGCAAATAATGGATTTTCATCGATTCCGGGGATGACAAGCACTATTTCACGGATACCGTTTTGTGCCTGATGTTTGCGCTTGCTGTTTACGAATGTGCCTTTTCCGTGATAGCGAACGATAAGGCCCTCGTTTTCCAGTTCCTCTACGGCTTGTCTTACCGGCATAATACTTGTCCCTGCCGCTTCGGCAATTTCCCGAAAACTGGGCAATTGCTCGCCGGGCTGGAGTTTTTTTGAGCGAATTTGTTCAAGAAGGGTATGCTTAAGCCTTTTATACGCTGGTTTTATTTCAATAGTATTCATTGATATCGCTTTCAATATAATAATCGACGATTAGCTGTGATTAGCTGTGATATTGCCATTGTACAGCATTTGTGTTGTGGAAAGCAATGGAAATAGGGTGGAATTTTATTGATTTTTGCAGATAAGAGTGATATACTCAATGCTATAAAGTGATATACTCAATGCTATAAGCAGTTTGCTGTGGTGGTATGAGCTGATGTTAGTCGTTAGCCGGTTGGGGTGTGTCTGAATTTGTATGTGTTACCGATAGCGACAATTTCTACATCGATTTGGATTACTGAATATTTTAAACGAGGGAGTCTGATGCAATGATGATGAAAAAACATTTGTTGATCTTAGTGTGTTTGGTGTGTGTGGGTTTAGCGCAGGCCAATGGGTTGCCGGATAGCTATTTTAACCAGTTTGACCCGCCTGCTATAAAATTCGGCGA
>Ga0164311_10001927_pt1 | contig 10492 bp, 4 predicted proteins | sample GuaBasSedimGuay2_FD_121796 | JGI IMG/M metagenome (GOLD analysis project Ga0164311, IMG submission 121796) | Subseafloor sediment microbial communities from Guaymas Basin, Gulf of California, Mexico - Guay2, Core 4569-9, 9-12 cm | ecosystem: Environmental > Aquatic > Marine > Hydrothermal vents...
CTGAGCGACCCCAGGATGGGCTCCGAGGTCGCCGCCGCGACGATGGCGCGCTACCTCGCCCGCAGGCAGAGGATCAAGGTCACGATGGCCAACATCCTCTGGACCGGCTTCGAGCCGGACCAGTTCGACCTCGTGCATTTGTGGAACGCGGGCGGGCACAAGGGGCCGTACGCCCTGGCGGCGAGGCTCGCCCGGGCCGCAGGGAGGCCCCTCCTGATGACCCCGATCTATTGGCCCTACGGCCCCGGCGACGAGCAGGCCGCCCGCGAGGGGATGGGCGCCTCCCGGGAGGACGTGGACGTCTTCCGGAAGAAGCGGCAGCTGATCGACGACGCCCTCGCCTCGGCCCTCGCCCAGTGCGACCTCCTCCTCCCGAACGCCCACAGGGAGGCCGAGGCCACGAGGAGGCTCCTCGAGGAGAGGGGCTACCCGGTCCCCCGGATGGAGGTGGTCTGGAACGCCTTCGACGACGAGCTCTTCGGGAGCGCGCGGCCCCTGCCGTGGCGGAGGCGCAGGCCGTGGATCGTCTCCATCGGGAGGGTCGAGGCGGCGAAGAACGTTGTCACGCTCGCGGAGGCGTTCCGCGAGTTCCGGAAGCGGCGTCCCGGGGCGAAGCTCCTCGTCATAGGCTTGATTGCCCGGGAGTACTTCCACCGGAACCTCGACCGCCTGGTCGGCCCCGGCGTGGAGTTCTGGGGCCCTATCCCCCACGCCGACGTGCCTGACGTGCTGGCGCGGGCGAGGGTCCACGTCCTCCTCGGGATCCACGAGACGCCTGGGCTCAGCTCCCTCGAGGCCGCCGCCATGGGGTGCTCCGTGGTGGTCTCCTCGGCCGCCTACGGGACCATGCGGGAGTACTTCGGGGACATGGCGGTGGAGGTGGACCCCTTCGACGCCCGGTCGGTCGCGGAGGGGCTCGAGCGGGCCTGGGAGGGCCCTCCGCCCGAGCTGCGGGAGGCGGTCTGGGAGCGCTTCTCCGCCTCGAAAGTTGCCGCGAAGTTGGCCGGCATTTACAATCGTCACTGCGATGGCCGTTGACGAGAAGCTAGGCAGGCTGATCAACAAGGTCCGCTCGAAGGTCAGGAGCTTCAAGTGGACTGATGACGACGGGGAGGAGTTCGAGATCCAGTTTGCCCGCCTGACCCTCAACGACTGCATCGAACTCGACCAGGAAACCGGCCGGAACATCTTTGCGGAGCTCGCCGAGGGAACCGGGGGCGAATCCCGCACGTCGCTGTTCAGGACCTTCTCCTGGGAGCTCCAGCGCAAGGTCGCCTTCAAGTCGCTGCGGAAGGTGTATCCCCAGATCACCGAGACCGAAGTCGGGGAGATCATCTCCGCAATGCCCCAGGACGTCTTCTGGGCGGCGCTTGCGTTCGCCCTTTGGGGGGCTGGTCCCGAGGTCCCTACCGCGCCCTCCCCGGCCGCCGCGACTACCCGGTCATCCGGTGGGACGTCTGGCTCCCAATCCTCCTCGCGACGTACCCGGGCTACAAGCTAGAGGACCTCCTTGACTGCACGTTCGAGGAACTCGAGTTCCTCATAGCGGGCCTCAACTGGGTCCAGCGCTGGCGCGCCAAGCAGGACCCCATGATTGACAAGAAGCACCGCCAGCGCATCCACATCCCGCCCCTGGTGGACCACGCCTACCCGCCCCGCGAGCGCGGGACATGGACTTGATCGGGGCGCCCCGCCCCGGCTAAACCCTACGTAGGCATGGCGACTCCGATAGCCGAGGCCTACGTCCAAATCCGGGCGAACACCGAGCCCGCGCGGCAGGCCATCGAGGGCCTCCGCAGTTCTTTTGCTAAGCTCGCGGCCGCCGTCGGCGGCCTTTATGCCCTCAAGAAGGCCGGCGAGAAGCTCCTCGACACCTACACCGCCTTCGACCGCGAGATGCGCAACGTCTGGACCCTCATGGACATCTCGGAGAAGCAGATGCGCGCCATCGCGGCCCAGGTCGAGGAGCTCGGCGCCCGCTACGGCCAGATGGGCGCCCAGGCGCTCAAGGCCTACTACCAGGTCGTCTCGGCATCCTTCACCGGCGCGAAGGGCATAAAGGTCCTCGAGACCTCGATGAAGGCCGCTGCGGCGGGCGTCACGGACGTGTTCACGGCGGCCGACGCCCTCACCTCAATCCTCAACGCCTACGGGCTCTCGGCGGAGGAGGCAACCCGCGTCTCCGACGTCCTCTTCACGGTCGTCAAGCGGGGCAAGACCACAATGGGCGAGCTCGCCGCCACCATCGGCCGCCTCACCGGGATCGCCGCCCCAGCGGGCGTCTCCCTCGAGGAGCTCGGCGCTGCCTTGGCCACCCTCACCCGGGCGGGCCTCGGGACCGACGAGGCGGTGACCGCCGTCCGGGCGGCCATCGTCGAGCTCCAGAAGCCCTCCGAGGCGCTGGAGGAGATCATCCACGACCTCGGGTATGAGACCGGGGTGGCCGCGCTCCAGTCCGAGGGCTTCCTGGGGCTCCTGCAGAAGGTCGCGGCCCGGGCGCGGGAGCTCAACATACCCCTCACCGACCTCTTCGGGAACATCCGCTCCATGACCGCCGTCCTGCCCCTCACGGGCGAGCTGGCCGAGGAGGTCGCGGAGGACTTCGAGGCGATGCGGAACTCCGCCGGCGCCACCGACGAGGCGTTCCGCAAGGTCGCCGAGGGCGTCGCCTTCCAGCTCGACCAGCTCCGCGCCGAGCTCACCAAGGTCGCGAACCAGATCGGGAGCGTGGTCGTGCCCGTGTTCCTCGACTTCACGGAGAACGTCCTCGAGCCGTTGGTGGGCACGATCTCGAAGGTGGTCCAGGGCTTCGCGGGCATCGGGAAGCTCGTGATGAAGGTGGTCCCCGACACCGAGGCCGCGAGGGCCTCCCTGGAGGAGGCTACCGCCGCCTTCGAGCGGACCCTGACGACCTTCCTGGCCGCGTGGGCGGCGAAGAGGTTCGGCAGCAGGGTGTCGCCCGGGCTCGGGAGGCTCGGCTTCGTGATCCCGTTCGTGGTCCAGCTTGCCGGCTCCATCGTGGCGGCGATCGAGGAGCCAGAGTTCGGTTCCATTGCGGACGAGATCGTGAGGGCCCTCGAGGCGGCGATACCCGGGGCCGTGATCGGCTGGATGGTCGGCGGACCTGCGGGCGCGGCGGTCGGGGCCGCCCTGACCATCACGATCCCGACGCTCATCCGGCTCGCGGCCCGGGTCGAGCCGCCCGAGATCGAGCGGCTCTCCGAGGCCATTGGGGGGGAAGTTCCCGAGCTCGAGACCAAGGTAAAGGCGGAAGTCGCGGAAATCCCGCGCGAGGCCTACCTCGCGCTTTCGACGCTTCTCGACAAGCTCCGCGTATCCGCACAGGAATTCATAAGGGGGAACACCGAGGTCGCGATCGAGGCAGCAGTCAAGTGGACGAACTGGTTCCTCGAGGAGACCGGCGTCAAATTCGAGGACATCTCCGCCACGCTGTACGAACACCTCAAGGACGCGCCCAAAGCGTTCTGGGAGGCCTGGCTCGAAGGGATGGGCCTCTCCCTGGACGAGTTCCTGTCGCGCCTCGGAACCGGAGTGAAGGAAACCACCGATGTGGTGGCCGAGGCCCTCGGGGCCATCGAGGAGGCAAAGGAAGCGCTCCAGCTGCCCGAGCAGCCCGAGGCTACCGCTCCGGACATCGAGGAGCTCATAAGGGCTTTCGAACCGGCCGCGGAGAAGGCCAAGGCCGCACAGGAGGCTCTTTCGGAAAGCGCCGAAAAGGCCTCTGAGCAACTCGACGCGGAGCTTGTGCCCTCCCTCGAGGAGGTCCGCTCCCAGATCGAGGGTTTTATCGCTAAGTTGGACGCCCTTGGCACCCGCACCGACGAGGCCGGGAAGCGGGCGCAGGAAGCCGCGCCCGCTGTTACGGTTTGGGCGCAACAAGTCAAGACGGGGGCGATGTCGGTCGCGGAGTTCATCGCGAAGCTCCGCGAGGCGGCCGCGGCGGGGGGCGTGACGAGCGAGACCCTCATAAAGTTCTACGACGTCGCACAGGGACTCTTCGACTGGTTCTCCAACCTGGCCGCGGCACAGCAAGCGCTCCTCGGCTCCTCCGACCAGGCGAGGGAAGCCCTGCGCCTCCTCGCCGACTTCCTCGGGATAAAGTTGGAGGAGGTCACCGAGAAGATCGACCCCGTCATGAAAGCTCTCGAGAACTTGACCGTCCCGACCGAGGCGACCGCGGAGAAGCTCAAAGCCCTCGCCGAAAACGCGTCCCCCGAGCAGCTCCTCATGTTGCGGGACAAGGTCACCGAACTGATCTCGATCGCCGGCGAGCTGTACGACGCCCAGAAACTATTTGGTCTCTCGACTGAGGAAACGATCTCGAATTTGGAGGCTTTCCTGACAGCTCTCGGGTTCTCTTCCGAAGAAATTCAGGCGATCGTGTCCGAGATCGTGGGGGCAGGCGAGGACTTCGCCTCCATCCTGAACTCCCTGGTGTCGCAGGCGGAGGCGCTCACCCTCGCCCAGGCCGACCAGGTCCTCGCCCTGCGGGACCAAGCCCTCGCGGTCCTGGAGTCGGGGCAGGTGATCACCGAGGAGGGCGAGGCCCGCCAGGCTACCATCGGCGAGATCCTCGCCGCGGCCAGCGCGGTCCGGTCCTTCTCCACCTGGCTCGACGCCGCGATAGAGACCCTCGAGCGCCTCATCACCGCCGGGAACGAGGCGGTCCGGCCCCTCTACGAGCAGCTCCTCCAGCTCAAGAAGGGAATGGCCCTCGGACCGACCTTCGAGGAGCAGCGCCGCGCCCAGGAACAGGCCCGGCGTGAGGCGGAGAGGGCGGCCCGCGAGGCGGCGCGCCGCCAGGAGCAGATGGCCCGCGAGATGCAGGAGGCGATGAAGAGGGCCTTCAAGGAGCAGCTCTTCGCGCCGATCGAGGAGGCCATCAGGGCGGGCGACTGGGAGCGGGCCCTCCTGGCCCTGCGCTCGATCGCCGCCATGCGGGACGAGTTCGTGAAGCTCGGCACCGCCGTCGGGCCCGCCGGCGAGGCGCTCTACTCCGAGAAGGAGGTCCTCGACATGATCGTGGGCCTCGAGCGGGAGCTCTTCGACCGGATCAAGACCGAGATCGACCTGCGGCGGCTCGCCGGAGAGTCCACCGCCGAGCTCGAGGACATGTTCGAAAAATTGAAGAAAGCCCTCGAGCCACTCCCTACTGCCCTCGAGGCTCTCCATGAGGGCATCCGCGAGATGGCGAAAACAGATCCCCGGAAGGCCGCCGAAATGTTGCGGGAATTATCTCGTGGGGCGCTCGAGTCCGCCGTCATAGAGACCGCTAGAACCATCCGCCGGGCGAGGCTCGAGATAGGGAAGGCGGCCCGGGGCGCCGAGATGGGCATGGGCGGCCTCCCGCGAAGGTGGTATCCCGCGCGCCTCGCACTGGAGAAGGCCCGGGAGGCCGGGGCCTTCTGGCCAAAGCAGAGCCTCAGGGAGTGGGAAGAGGCCCTCGGGGAATCCACCGCCTGCACCCGGTCCTATTGCGCCAGGATGGCCTTGGCGACGGACGTCACCGACGCGGCGGCCGAGAAGCTGAGGATGCAGGAGAAGGCGGCTTCCCAGTTCGCCATTTCGCTTGGAGAAATCGAGACTGAAACGATCGCCCTGACCCAGGTCCTCAAGAAGGCCGATCTTGAAAAGAACGTCGCCCTCGCGGAAGAGATCCAGCGAAGTTATGAGGAGGAAATCAAAAGCCTCGAACAATTTGGCCTGAGTACGGCCGAAGTCCGGTGGCAGTTGCGCCAATGGGAGACGGGCCTTCGGGGAGTCTCGGCTGAGCTCGACCTCCTCAGGGACATCCTCGAGCGGAGCGCGGGCGCCATCAAGGACGTCCTCGCTCGGCTGCTTCCCGAGGGCCTCTCCGACGTCGCCTCCTCGGCTTTCGACTTCGGGATGGCGCTTGCGGCAACCAACTGGGCCGAGTTCGAGGCGGGCCTCAGGGCCGCGGAGATGGGGAACTGGGCGGTCGCGGGCGAGGCCCTCCTCGCCTCGGGCGCGCTCGACGCCTTCGCCGCGGGCCTGGGCCTTCTCTTCACCGCCTTCGAGGCGCTTTCCCGCTGGGTGTCGGAGACGGTGGGAATGATGCGCCGCGCCTTCGAGGACCTCGCGGCGCAACTGGCCGATCTCGGCGACAGGGCCCTCGACCAGGTCATCGACCGGCTGGACCGGTTCCGCTCGCGGCTCGAGGCGCTGATCACTAGCACCGAGGCCTTCCAGAAGCTGAGGGAGTCCCTCCTTTCCCTCGAGCAGAGGATCTGGGACGCGCTCCTCGGCTTCCTGTGGCCCCTCGTGGGCGTCATCCAGAGGCTCCTGGGAGCGACGGACCAGGCCGCGTCGGAGCTCGAGGAGCTGAACGTCCCCGCGGGCTTCAAGGCGGCGCGGCTGGAGTACGCCGCCGCGAGGCCCGGCGAGCCGTACGTGCCGCCCTCGGGCGAGGGCCTGCCCGGATGGGTCGAGCGGGTCCTCTCGCAGTTCGGGGAGCTGATCGACGCGATCTCGGGCCAGCTCAGGACCTTCTTCGACACCCTGCAGGACATGTGGGAGACCCTGGCGCCCGTCATCCTCGAGGCGGTCCTCCCGACGCTCCAGGAGTTCGCGACGTGGCTGGACCAGCTGGCGGTGCAGATCCAGGAAAGGGTCCTGCCCCTGCTGGTGGAGCATCTTCCCGGGATCCTCCAGGGCTTCCTCGAGTTCTTCCTCGGCTGGGTTGAGGGCTCGATCGGCTTCGTGCTGAACCTCGTGACCGAGAACCTTCCCGCGATCGAGGAGCTCTTCCTCACGCTGGGCGGCATAGGGGACGAGCTTGCGGAGCTCCTGCCCAAGCTCGGGGAAGAGCTCGCGCCCGTCCTTAGCTCCTTGATCGAGGCCCTCAACCTCCTGGCGACCTGGGTGAAGGACGAGCTCCTCCCCAAGGTGGGCGAGTGGGCCGAGCAGCTCGGGACGTGGTGGGAGGAAGAGGTCGCCCCCCTCCTCGAGTCAAAAGTGTTCCCGAAGCTCCAGGAGTGGCTCACGAAGATCCTCGACTTCATCGACACGAGGGTCCTGCCCTTCCTCAAGGAGGACCTCTGGCCTTTCCTCGAGAACAAGCTGTGGCCCACGATCGAGAGGATCCTCGACAAACTGCTCGACTTTCTCGAGCGCTACTGGCCGCTGATCGAGAAGTGGTTCATGACGCAGCTCGAGCAGTGGCTCACGAACATCCAGCGCCAGATCGACCTCGGCACCGCATACTTCCTCCACCAGGCGGGCGCGACCTTCGACGCCATCAGGGTCATCTGGGAGTCGAACTCGCTCTCGCTGTGGGAGAAGATATCGTACTCGTTCGCGTTCCTCCTCGACGCGCTGGGCCGGGCTATAGGCGGCTTCGTGAACTGGCTGGGCAACGTCATCGGGAGCGTGGTCGGGGGCGTCGCGGACTTCGTGGGGGGCATAATAGGCGCCATCGGGGGCTTCCTCGGCTGGCTGGGCTCTCTCGTCGGGCTGCAGGAGGGCGGCGTCGTGACGCGGCCCGTGGTGGCCGCCCTCGCCGAGCGGGGCCGGCCCGAGGCCGTCATCCCCCTCGATCGCCTCCCCGAAGTGCTCTTCGGCTTCCAGGCAGAACTCAGGCCCGCCGCCTTCGTCATCGAGGTCCCGGTCAAGATCGACGGGCGCGAGGTCGCCCGGGCGGTGAGGAAGGTCGAGTTCGAGGAGCGGCTCCTCAGGGGCAGGTGGTGAGCGGTGCGCTCCATCCCCTCGGCCGCGGAGCTGAAGCCGATCGAGCTCAGGCTCGTGGTGGGCTCCGAGGACCTCTCCCACCGGGTCCGGTCCTTCGCGCTCAGGTTCAACTTCGACTCGGGCGCCTGGACGCTCGACCTGGAGTTCAACAACCCCCCGGACCTCGTCGAGGCGGGCTACTCCCTCGACCCAACGACCCGACCTCCGCCTACAACTCCGACGGCCCCCTCCTGGGCTCCTACCACGCGGTGACCCTCGACATCCGCAAGGAGGGCGACACGACCTGGCACCGGATGTTCGAGGGATACGTGGGCCCCGCGTCGGTGGAGGCATCGGAGGAGTGGCCGAACGTCCGGACCGTAACCGCCACCTGCGTCGGGATCTCGCAGCCCCTCAAGGACTGGGTGATCGAGGGGCGCCTGGCCCTCAAGTACGAGGAGGCCCAGATCTCGGCCGCCGCCTCGCCGGACCTCCTCAACCGGATCGTGACGGACCAGGGCTTCAACGTCCCGATCGCCTACGAGGACGACCCGAACTTCGCCGTGACGAAGTACGTCGTCTCGAACGTCTCCCTCTGGGAGGCCCTCGAGAACGCCCTCGCGCCCACGGGCTTCCGGCTGATCGAGAAGTGGAGCCCCTCGGCCAACGCCTTCAGGCTCACGGTCAAGGACCCGATGCGCTCCAAGACGACGCCGGACGTCACGCTCAACGGGGGCTTCAGGACTAGGCGGTTGTCTGGTTCCGAGGCGGACGTGAGGACCTGGGTCGGCGTCATCTTCCGCTACCGGGGCACAGAGGACGAGGGCTTCGTGTGGGCGGAGGCCGACGACTCTATAGTGCAGAAGTACGGGATACCCGACGGCTCGGGCGGCCGCAAGCACCGGAAGATGGTCTACCGCACCCAGGAGCGGTCCCTGGTCGACTCCGAGTCGGAGGCGCGGGAGCTCGCCGCGCTCATCCTCCACGACCTCCAGCAGCCGACCCCGGACTGCGAGATAGCCCTCCCTTACCTCGACCCGAGGTTCGAGGCCTTCGACCTCGTCCGCGCCGTGGGGGACACCTACGCCGTGGACATGGGCGTGATGGAGATCGAGTACTCCTGGAGCTTCGATGAGCCCCTGGGCCGGACCGTCCTCAGGGGCTCTGCTAGCCGGGTGATCGGGGCCAAGCAGCTGTGGCTGTCGAACGACGTCAAGCGCCTCGACGAGCGCCAGCTGCGGATCGACGAGCTCCTCGGCGAGACGCCCCCCAAGCCGCCGCGGCCGGAGGCGACCGGCTCATGGTACGTCGGCCCCGACGGGACGCCCCAGCCGGTAGTGGACGTCCTCATGAAGACGCCGGTCCCCTGGTGGGTGAAGGAGAGGGTCCTGAGGGTCATCGAGTTCGAGGCGCTCGACTCGGGGACCGCGACCGGGGCGACCTCGGGCACCCTCGAGGACTCGAGCAAGAGCTGGGCCCCGGGGCAGTTCGGGACCGGACGGGACTGGGTGTACATAGCCTCGGGGACGGGCGCCGGCCAGGTGCGCCGGATCGCCTCGAACTCCCCCACGACGCTCACGATCGAGGGCACCTGGGACACCGAGCCCGGAGCGGGGGACACATACGTCATCCTGAGGGAGAAGCGGGAGTACAAAGAGATCCGGGGCGACCTGAGACCTTACGCGAGGATCGAGGGGTTCCCCGAGGGGACCTGGATCGGCGTCCGGCAGGCCTGGATCCCCTCAGGAAGATGAGCTTGATCGGGTCTGTGCCTGGATGTACTTAAGTATTGGCCATGGCGCTGTGGAGGAAGGTCACCGGGACGGTCCTGGTCGACGGCAAGCCGGAGCCGAACGTTAAGGTCTACTTTTACGAGAAGGGCACGACCAATCCTATTCCGGTCTACTCGGACGAGGGCTCCACGTCCGCCGACAACCCCCAGCTGACCGACGCCTCGGGCCGCTACGCGGTCTACCTCGACGTCGAGACGTACCCCGTCATCAGGATCTACCTGGAGAAGGACGGGGTCGATTTCACCGAGGCGAACGCTGACCTCGACGGGGTCCCCGTCCCCGGGGCCGTCGGGACCGTGAGTCTCGGGTTCACGGACTTGACCGACACGCCCTCCAGCTATTCGGGATCGGGCGGGAAAGTAGTAAAGGTCAAGTCCACCGAGGACGGCCTCGAGTTCGGGCAGGTCGACCACGGCGAGCTTGCCGGCCTTTCCGACGACGACCACCCTCAATACCTCCTAGCCGACGGTTCCAGGCCTCTCTCGGGCGACCTGGACTTCCAGGGCCACCTCGCGAAGGTCATCGGGAAGCTGAACTTCAAGGGCGCCACGACCCTCACGGTCTCATCGGGCGCAGTGACCGTCTCCCAGAGCTACCACTACGTGGACACCGAGGGCGGGGCTTCCACCGACGACCTCGACACCATCAACGGGGGAACGGGGGGAGACATCCTCTACCTCCGCGCCGCCGACCCCTCCCGCACCGTGGTGATCAAGCACGGCACGGGGAACATCGTCACGCCGGACGGGAACGACTACAGCCTCGACAGTACTGACAAGGTCGCGACACTCCTCTTCGACGGCACGAACTGGCACTTAGTGCAGAGGGCTGTCCCCACAGGAGCCCCTTCGGCGATCACCGAGGGGGCTACGGGGAGCGAGGGAAGCTCCACTTCCTTCGCTCGGGCGGACCACGTGCATGCCACCCCCGCAACATGGACTCCATCTACCCACGGAAATGAGGCGCATTCACCGAACTACTTGGCGGTGGAC
>Ga0164311_10001930_pt1 | contig 10487 bp, 10 predicted proteins | sample GuaBasSedimGuay2_FD_121796 | JGI IMG/M metagenome (GOLD analysis project Ga0164311, IMG submission 121796) | Subseafloor sediment microbial communities from Guaymas Basin, Gulf of California, Mexico - Guay2, Core 4569-9, 9-12 cm | ecosystem: Environmental > Aquatic > Marine > Hydrothermal vents...
GACGTGCTCTGGGTTCAGCCTCTCAATAGAGATGACTCCATCAACCTCCTTGGATGTGGCGTCTAGCCCAGTGATAACCTCCTCACCTGAGGTGAGCTTGGCTGTCAGAGGAGCTCCTAAGACCACCACAGCCTCCATAGTGGCTTCCCTGCCCTCCACTCTGAGCTTGCATGTGACCTTCCTCCTCTTCAAGACAGCTAGCGCCTCTCTTAGTGCAGGCATCTAGCCACCTCCTAGGCTATCTGGGCTTGAGGCTAGGTGCTCTAGCTCAGCTCTGCTCTTGGCTAGCCCAAGCTCAGTTGCTATGCCTGCTGTCAGCTCTACTGGAGTCACATCAAACTCCCACTTGACGCCTGCAACGGAGCCTGTGAGCAGCTTTGACGTATCCGCTATGACATAGAGCTTTAGGCCAGCTGCCTTCAAGCCAGCTGCGAGGGCGTATGTGCCAGCCTTGTTGACCACATGGCCGCTGGTGTACACTGCATCAGCCCCCACCACCCCAGTGCACTTCAGCTCTGCTGCAAGCCACGGTAGCTTTGAGTCAGGTACAAGCTTGACCTCAGCACCTAAGCTCCTGAGCCTCCTGTAAGCTTCAGCTCCCTCCCCACCTGGCTGAGACTCCCCTACAAGCACCGTGGTGCACTGGCCTCTCCTCCATGCTTCAGCTAGGAACTCGAGCACCGTGGAGGAGCAGCTCAACGTGGCTACAGGCCCACCTCTGAACTGGCGGAGCATCACCACCACGCTCCTCCTCCTAGCCTCCCTGAGCCTCCTAGCGTACTCCATGAGCCTAGGCCTCAGCGGGGGCTCCATGCCCCTGAGCTTGGCTAGCAGGTTCCTCAGTGGAGCCATGTCAGGGTGAGCTCTGACCGCTAGCTCAGCTAGCTGAGACAGCTTCTCCCTACCCAAGCTCTCGCTTTCAGCTAAGGCCTCTGCTAGCTTGCAGGCTAGCTGTGAAGCACCAGACTCCCTGTCCTCTATGACCTCAGCCACCTTGCGTGGAAGCAAGCTAGCCCCTCACGGGCGCCTCGGCTACCACGCTGTAGCTGCTCCACTCCCCTGTCGCAGGGTCTTCTCTAGACCTCTCCACAACAACCCTGGAAGGCTTCCCAGCCTTCATCTTCACGGTCAGAAGGTACTTTACACTGGGCCTATCCTGGAAGCTTATGATGAGGATGCCTCCAACCAGCTTCGCATCAACCCTCAACCAGACACCTATCTTCCCTGGGAGACATGTTTAAATTGCTTTGCTGGAGCCCTAGGCAGGTGGTAGGCTGCCTACACTAGAGGAGGTCAGGAGGGGGCTGGACAGCTACCTGGCTGAGCTAGAGGAGGAGTACTACCTCAACTGGGCTGGGCTCAAGGAGGAGCTCTCCACCACGCCTATAATCAGCAGGTATAGGTGGCTGCTCACCAGGGAGGTGGCTGACGCTGCTAGGAGGCTTGGTGGCAGGAGAGGGCAGCTCTTGGTGATGTTCGCTGTCTCAGGTATGTTGGATGAGGCTGTGAAGGAGCTGACTGACAGGTTTGAGACCAGGCTCGCGAGGAAGGTGGTGTATGCAGCTGGAGAGCAGCTCCCTTTCAGGCTAGCTCAGGTGAAGGTCGGCAACGAGCCCAGGAGAGGTGTGAGAGCTGAGCTCTACAGGAGCATCCTCGCTGCTGTCGAGGAGGTGAACCCTATCTTAGAGGAGAGGACACGCATGCTCCATGAGAAAGCCAGGGAGCTCGGCTTCAGGAGCTACGCTGAGCTCAGCTTGAGCTTCAAGAGCTTCAGGGTAGACGAGCTCAGGCAGGCTGCAAGCGTGCTGTGCAGGGAGACAGAGGGCCTGTACTCCAGTGAGATGGAGAGGATGCTCGAGGAGAAGGCTGGAGTAAGCCTGAGGGAGGCTGAGAGGCATGATGTAGCTTACCTCTTCAGGGCTACTGAGTTCGACAAGTACTTTCCAGCTGAGGAGATGGTGGGTAAGCTCCTGAAGACTATTAAGGGCATGGGGCTTGAGCTCAGGGGGGTCAAGCTCGACATAGAGGCTAGGCCTAGGAAGTCTCCTAGAGCATTCTGTGCTCCAGTCAGGGTCCCATGGGATGTCAGGCTTGTTGTGATGCCTAAGGGCGGGTTCGACGACTACATGGCCTTGTTCCACGAGGCTGGGCACGCTTTGCATGCAGCGTACACGAGCCCTGAGCTCCCAGCTGAGCTGAGGAGGCTATGGGAGGGGAGTGTAGCAGAGACCTACGCGTTCCTCGTGGAGTACCTGCTCACCTGCGAGAGCTGGCTCAAGGAGCACACTGAGCTCAAGGGAGGGGAGCTCAGGAGGTTCCTCAGGCTCCAGGGGCTCTACAAGCTCTACTACCTCAGGAGGTATGCTGGGAAGGTGGAGTATGAGCTCAGGCTCCACTCTGATGGGCTAGCTGAGGCCAGAGAGTGGTACGTGCAGGAGCTTCAGAGCAGGCTCATCTTCAAGCAGCCACACCAGTACTACCTCTATGACGTTGATGACATGATGTACTCTGCAGACTACCTTGCCGCCTGGCTTGTGGAAGCCCAGCTCAGAAGCTACCTGGCAAGCGAGCTTGGAGAACACTGGTATGCAAGGGAGGAGGCAGGCAAGCTGCTCAGGAGGCTCTGGTCTCGAGGAGGAGAGCCAACCGTGAGAGAGCTCCTGTCAGAGGCAGGATACAGCAAGCTTAACGCTAGGCCTCTCATAGAGGAGGCCAAGATGATGATAGAGGAAAAATAGAAGTGTGAGGGCTTGGGGACAGCTGTCTAGCCCTCCCAGTGCTCTACCCCCTCTATGCTGTCCTCGAGGTCAACTACCCCGTTCCCGTTCGTGTCCTCCCATCTGAGTATGACTGCCCTACCCTCTAACACGCTGGAATACTGCTCGTAGTACTGGAGGACCTGCGAGGCTGCTGCAGTCCCGTTTGCAGTCAGCCCCCATGCTAGGAGGTGCCACCTACCTTGATAGTAGTGTAGGGCTATGAGAGCATGGTCGTATCCCTCTCCAGAGCCGTAGTTCTGGTCTGTCAGTTCAGAGTGCAGGTATGGCACCCCGTCTATGAGGACAGCGTAGAATGGGCAGCCGCCGAAGCCCTCGAACATCCAGGCGAACATGTTGACTCCAGGGCCTCCAGCGTAGATTACGTTTGAGGCAGGGACCTCACTCCAGTCCACTACAACATCGCTTCCAGTCCACTCCGCGTACCAGGTGTCTAGGCCCCAGCCTGCAGCTCCTGTGGTGGCCTCGACTCCAAGCCTGCTTGCTATGGCTATGGCGCCCCCTACGTCCATGGTTATAGCTCCAATCCCGTAGAAGCCGTGTGGAGTGCTGTCTCCTATGATGAACGTCACGTTCAGCACTCCATCTGAGACGAAGGGCTCAGGGTAGTTTGAGAGGTCTCCTTCAGGAGCCTCCTGGCTGAAGTAGTAGACCTTGCTCCCTGAAGCTGCAGCTACACATGAGCCATCAGCTGAGATAGCCACGCACTTGACCTCACTTCCAGTGTTGTAGCTCCACACGAGCCCAGTGTCCCTTGAGAACAGGTAGATGAACCCATCTCTGCTCCCAGCTGCAACCCAAGCTCCATCATCTGATATGCTCACTGACAGGACATCTCCATGTGGCGGGTTGCTCCAGGCTGCAATCTGGCCACCAGCTCTCGTGTAGAGGTAGACGGTAGATGAGGCTCCGACAGCTATGAACAGGGCTTGAGCAGAGACGGAGACAGAGGACGCCAGTATGTCTGAGGTGCTCCACAGCAAGCCACTTGAGTCGAAGAAGAAGACTCTGCTTGCTGCAGCAGCTAGGAACTTACCTCCAGGGTCTAGCTCGACATCCAGGACCTCCCAGCCGGCATCATATGGTGTCCACTTGAAGCTGCCATCTGGGTCACACATGTAGATGTGCGTGTCGAGCACGTCTCCTCCAGCAGCTACTGTAGCTCCGTTAGCTGACACGTCTACTGCCTGGAGGTCCTGCTGTACTGAGTTCGCTGACCCCACTTCAGCTCCAGCTCTGTTGTAGATGTGGAGCCTATAGGACTCGACTACAGCTGAAACCAAGCCTCCCACTGAAGTTGAGACCTCAGCTGCAGCATATGGAGCATAGCTCTTCTCCCAGACCCTGCTAGCTGTGGCAGTGTATAGCGCTACCCTGGTTTCATTGGCGACTATCAGGTGGGTTCCATCTGGTGAGAGGTCTAGGCCTCTCCTGGCTATGGTCGGGACTGCTGGCATAGACCAAGCTAGGTTCCCAAGAGAGTCTAGGAGGCCCACCTTGCTCGACGAAGCGTAAGCTATTGTGCTGCCGTCGTCAGATATATCGACTACATAAACCTCCTCTCCCACATCATAGACCCATAGCAGTGGAGCTTGGGCTCCGGTGTGGCTTAGTGGAGCTGCAGTTACAGGTAGGAGCGTGAGGACAGCTAGCAGAGCTAGCTGCAGCTTCAAGCACTCACCCATGAGCATGCTTTAACTGAGCACTTAAGGCTTACTAACACTCTGTCTAGCTAAGCTTGAGATCATGCATTTCTCAGGCTAGACCCTTAGGCAAGGCGCTTGTGATCTCTGTTGGAAGCTGTTTATAGGTGGCCTGGCTGGTGAAGAAGCTTGATTAGCCCTGGTAGAAGAGATAGGTGGGGTAAGGTGAGCTATCCTTGGATTGTGAAGACAGACCAGTGCTCCACGTCCTCTATGGTGTCACCTGGGTCTACTCTGCCGTTTCCGTTTGTGTCCTCCCACCTCAGGATCACAGCTCTCCCCTCTAGCACGCTGGGGTACTGCCTGTAGTACTGGAGAACTTGGCAGGCTGCTGCAGTCCCGTTCGCAGTCAGCCCCCATGCTAGGAGGTGGTATCTGCCTTCATGGTAGTGCAGTGCTATGAGAGCGTGGTCATATCCGCTGCCAGACCCGTAGTCTGCTCCTGTGATGTCGGAGTGGAGGTATGGCACTCCATCTATGAGGACAGCGTAGAATGGGCAGCTGTTGAAGCTGTCGAAGAGCCAGGAGAACATGTTCACGCCTGGGCCGCCGACATATATTATGTTCGACTTGGGCATGCTGCTCCAGTCTACAGTCACGTTGCTTCCATCCCACTCAGCGTACCACGTGTCTAGCCCCCAGCTCGCTACACCCCCTGAAGCCTCAACGCCTAGGCTGCCTGCTATGGCTATCGCTCCTCCGACATCCATGGTTGCTGCTCCAATCCCGTAGAAGCCGTGTGGAGTGCTGTCTCCTATGATGAACGTCACATTCAGCACTCCTCCAGCTACAAATGGCTCAGGGTACCTCAGTAGATCAAGCTCTCCAGGCTGAGAGCTGAAGTAGTATATCTTTCTACCAGACATGGCTACTATACGTGAGCCGTCGTCTGAGATCGCTATCTGCTTGACTGCGCTTCCAGTGCTGTACATCCATAGGAGGCCTGTGTCCCTTGAGAACAAGTAGACTACTCCGTTTCGGCCTCCAGCTGCAATCAGGCTTCCGTCAGCAGATATGTCGACGGAGAGAACCTCACCGTAAGGTGGGTTGCTCCATGTGGTTGCTATACCGTACTTGGTGTAGAGGTATAGGCCTGCCGGGGCTCCAACAGCTATGTAGCTGCTGGTAAATGAGACTGAGACCGAGTTAGCATCTATCTCAGTGGAGTTCCACTTGAATCCAGCTAAGTCGAAGAAGTACACTGAGCTTGATGCTGCAGCTAGGAACAGCCCGCTGGGGTTCAGCTCTACGTCAACTACCTCCCAGCTAGTGTCATATGGCGTCCACTTCAGGGTCCCATTAGGGTCGCACATGTAAACCTTCTTGTTGAATACGTCTCCTCCAGCAGCTACTCTAGCTCCATTCCGCGAGACATCTACTGACATGAGGTTCCCTGACTCAGCTAGCACCTGCCCCATCTCGTTTCCATTCTTGTCGTATATGTGTAGCTTGTTTGACTCAACTACAGCTGAGATAGAAGCTCCTAGTGAAACTGAGATGTCTATTGGAGCATAGGGGGCGTAGCTTTGCTCCCAGAGCATAGTACCTGATGTCGTGTATAGAGCTACTCTAGAGCTGTTTACTATGAGCATGTACCCTCCATCTGGTGAGATACATACTCCTCTTCTAGCTGTAGTTGGGTTTGCTGGTGCAGACCAAAGTAGGCTTCCACTCTGGCTTATGACACCCACTTTAGAAAGGGATGCATAGGCTACTACGCTCCCATTAAGAGACATGTCTACTGAGGTAACGTCTTCTCCTGCGTCATAGACCCATAATAGTGGAGCTTGAGCAGCCGAGGGGGGAGGGCTTGAGGCAGCTAGCAGAGCAAGTAGCACAGCTAGGAGAGCTGCCTGAAGCCTCATAGAGGCACCTAGAGGGGCTAGCCCCTGGCTCTTAAACGTTGACATCAAGCTTACAGTAGGCTTCCAGCTGATGTGGGCGCAGTGCTGCTCCCGCAGCTCCTCTACAGCATGCTACTCCTGTGCACATGGGTAGAAACCAGAATGCAGCATGCTTAGATTGCTTATGGAAGCTTTATACCAAAAGTTATTTTACGATTGTTTGGTAGGGGGCAGGGTAAGGTGAAATCTTGCGTAAGAGAAAGCTTAAGGGGCCTGGTGTAGTGTATTCCATCAGGATAGAGGAGGAGGTTGCTGAGGCTCTCAAGGAGATGGCTAGGGAGGGCATGGATATACCTGAAGCTGTGAGAGACTGCCTTAGGAAGCTGGTCAGAAGGTACAAGCTGATGAAGGCTATGAGAGAGATGGATGAAAGCAGAGCTAAGACAGCTGGGGAGCAAAGCGAAGGGCGAGGCTAGAGCCTTCTCCCATGCTTCAGGGCTGGGTTACCCTGTTCTCACCGTGTTTTCACCTCTTCTTTAGCTTGAATGCTCTCCCATCTCCTCCTTATGTAAGCGAGCAGCTGCGTGTGTGACTTCACATCTACCCACATGTGGACGAAGTCTACTTGACCTACCTCCCCTAGTATAGCTGGAAGGTGTATATCTCTGTCATCTACGTAAACTATGCTCTCCGGCTTGACCTCGACCCCGAGCTCCTTGAGCTCCTCTAGCAGCGACAGGATCATCTCATGCTTCCTTGGGTGGGGCTCGGCCTTGATGAGGTCGAAGTATGGTAGGATGCCGAGCTTTTCTAGGGCTTCTAGGATAGGCTCAGGCCTGTTCCATGTGGCCAGAGCCACTATGGCGCCCATTGACTTGAGCTGCTCTAGGAGCTCTCTGACTCCAGGGTAGAGCTCTACTACCTCCCCTCTGCTGTCTACCAGCTTATCCTCTGAGACCCTCCTGAATGGAAGTGTGCAAGATGATATGTCGCTGTGGCTCCATAGGGTCCTGTCTGCATCTAGCACTATGAGCATAGGCATATGAGGCTGCTTAGCTGGGGGTATTTAGGCTTATGTGGGAGCGTGAGGTTGTAGGCAGGCTTCTCGAGTGGTGGAGGAGCAATAGGAGGGTGTTCCCGTGGCGTAGCGTGAGAAGCCCTTGGCTTGTGCTGCTGGCTGGAGTGCTGCTGAGGAAGACTGGAGCTAAAGCAGTCTCTCAGGTCTACCCTAAGCTTGCCGCGAAGTACAGGAGCCCCGTGGAAGTGCTCAGGGCTGGAGCTAAGGAGCTGGAGAGGGACTTGAAGCCTCTTGGGATGTATAGGAGGAGGGCTAAGGAGCTTGTTGAGCTAGCTGAAGTGCTCTGCAGCATGTATGGCGGGAGGGTTCCGAGGGCTAGGGAGGAGCTTGTGAGGCTTCCTGGCGTAGGGGACTACATCGCAAGCGTAGTCCTCTGCTACGCGTATGGTGAAGCTACACCGACCATAGACACGAACACTAGGAGGCTTATCTCTAGGCTAGCTGGAGTAGACGAGCCTCAGGTCAGGGAGGTCTATGAGAGGCTGCTGAAGGAGGCTAAGAGCTCTAGGGAGCTTAACCTCGCTATGCTGGACTTCGCTGCCCTGGTGTGTAGGGCTAGAGGCCCTAGGTGCGGGAGCTGCCCTCTAGCTGGCCTCTGCTCCGCTAGGCTTCCATGAGGGTTACGTGGAGCTCTACCACCCTAGCTCCCCTATACACTCTGATGGCTACCCTCTCTCCAGCTCTCCTCTCGTCTACTGCCTTCTGGAGGTCTCTTGAAGACCTTATCTCCACTCCACCTAGCTCTACCACCACATCACCTGGCTTCATACCACTGTAGTGTGCTGGGCTCCCTGGCGCGACTTCAACTACAAGCGCACCTGACTTCGGGTATAGGCCGTAGATCTCTGCTATCTTTGGCGTCACTGTTATGGTGTATACTCCAAGCCAGGGCTTCACTACACGCCCATACTGGATGAAGTCTTCTATGGCCTTCTTCACCCTGTTAGCTGGTATGGCGAAGCCTATGCCCTGAGCGTATGGTATCACAGCAGTGCTCACTCCAACCACCTCTCCGCTGAGGTTTACTAGGGGGCCTCCGCTGTTGCCTGGGTTTATGGCTGCGTCAGTCTGGATCATCTCCTCGAAAACACCTCTGTCAGACTTTATTGTCCTGTTGAGAGCGCTTATAACCCCCATGGTTACTGTAGGCTCTCCAGCTAAGCCAAGAGGGTTGCCTATGGCTAGGACTATCTGCCCGACCTTCAGCTTATCTGAGTCACCTAGATTAGCTGGCTTCAAGCCTGATGCATCTATCCTCAGCAGAGCCAGGTCGTACTTGAGGTCTGCTCCGATAAGCCTGCTCAAGTACACCTCCCCTGTGGTGAGAGCCACCTCAACTGCTCTAGCATGCTCTATCACGTGGGCGTTGGTCAGTATGTAGCCGTCTTCCCTCACCACTATGCCTGAAGCTATCCCTCTGACTGGTAGAGGAGTCCAGTAGTAGCTTGAGACTACCCTCACGCTCCCAACTGTCACCACGCTGGGCTTAACCTCCTCTACGACCCTTACTATAGCCTCATCTAGCAAAGCTACCACAGCAGCCACCTGCTACGCTGCTATTAAATGCGTGTGTAGTTTTAAGAGAGGCATGGAGCAGTCTCCAGGTGTTTGCTTGGCTGTAGTGGTGGCTAGGGGGAAGAAGGTTGGGCTGGCTGTACTGAGCAGAGAGCACCTAGACAAGTTTGTCAAGTGGGTGAATGACCCTGAGGTCACAGTATACTTGAACATCCAGAAGGTGTTCACGCTTGAAGATGAGTTAGAGTGGTATGAGCAGGTCAGGAAGTCAGGTAGGGACAGGGTCTTTGCTATAGTCGAGCTTGAGAGCAAGCGTGTCATAGGGGTGATTGGACTCCACAGGATAAGCTACTACAACAGAAACGCTGAGCTCGGCATATTCATAGGTGAGAAGGAGCTCTGGGGGCAGGGGTACGGTGAGGAGGCGGTGAAGCTTATGCTGGACTACGCGTTCAATGTTCTGAACCTGCACATGGTCTACCTGAGGGTGAAGGACTTCAACAGGAGGGCTATAAGCTGCTATAGGAAGGTGGGGTTCAGAGAAGCTGGCAGGATAAGGGACATGGCTCTCCAGCCAGATGGCTACCACGACGTGATCTTGATGGACATCCTAGAGGAGGAGTTCAACAGCAGGTATGAGAGCTTCTACAAGAGGATCCAGGAGAAGGCTGCTCAGAGCTCAGCTGAAGCTCCTTAAGACCTCCCTGACCTCAGCTAGCCTCCTGGCGAGCTCGCTTAGCTCCCTTCTCAGCCTCCTCCTGAGCCTAACCGATGAAACCCTCGCTATCAGGCTCTGGGCTTCCTCCTCAGCCTGCTTGAGCCTTAGCTCCCTGTCCTTTATAGCAGCCTCTATGGCTAGCTCTATTAGCTGAGCCTCCCTCCTGTATGGCTCTATTCTGGCTTCAAGCCTCTTAAGCTGGCTCTCATACTCTGCCTTGAGCAGGCCATAGACCTGAGGCTTCATGTCGTCCTTCGAAGCCTCTAGGAGCTCCAGCAGCCTCCTGACCTTAGCTCTGTCAGCTATGAGCTTAGACACCTCCTTAGACCTGAACTTGTCGAGTGGAGCCCAAGCCAAGTCCAGGGTCACGTGAGGCTCCTTAGCTGCAGGAGCCTTCTTGGCTGCAGGAGCCTCCTCGGCTTCAGGCTGCTCAGCTTCCTCAAGCTCCTCTTCCTCCTCAAGTGGTTCAGCTGAGATGTACCTGACTACCTCAGCTAAGCTTGGCGGCGGCCTAGGCTTCGGCTGTGGTGTCTCCCCGAGGTGTGTTGTCTTCACTGGGCCTATCCTGACGAAGCCTGGTGACTCTGTGAAAGGCCCCTCTACGTATGCTACTCCCCGGTCTAAGTGCTTTATCCTCGAGGCTATGCTGCTGCTTAGCCCCATGAACTTCGATACGACCTTTATGTCAGCTGTGTACTCTATCCTGAGGATTATCTTGTTCTCAGCTTGGCTCAGCAGGGTCTTTGATATCAGCTGTGGCCTCTGGGTAGTGAAGAGGAGCCCTATCCCCCTTTTCCTGCCCCTTGTAGCTAGGGTGTTGAGCCATGTGAGCGTCAGGGCAGAGTGCTTTCC